>Ga0007815_1000174_pt1 | contig 20629 bp, 19 predicted proteins | sample CryBogCBE02Aug09_FD_71212 | JGI IMG/M metagenome (GOLD analysis project Ga0007815, IMG submission 71212) | Freshwater microbial communities from Crystal Bog, Wisconsin, USA - CBE02Aug09 | ecosystem: Environmental > Aquatic > Freshwater > Lake | place: Crystal Bog, Wisconsin, USA | collected...
CGGAATATCAATATCATGCATTTAAAAGAGCTCAAGAAGAAGACCTCGGCCGAATTGGTCGAGATGGCCGAGGAGCTTGAAGTCGAAAGCGCATCGACGCTGCGACGGCAGGACCTGATCTTCGCGATCCTGAAAGAGCTGGCCGATGACGGCGAGGAAATCGTCGGACAGGGCACCATCGAGGTGATGACCGACGGGTTCGGTTTCCTGCGCAATGCCGAGGCCAACTATCTGGCTGGCCCGGACGATATCTACGTGTCGCCCAATCAGGTCCGCAAATGGGGACTGCGTACCGGCGATACGGTCGAGGGCGAGATCCGCGCCCCCAAGGATGGGGAGCGTTATTTTGCCATCACCCGGCTGATTACCGTCAACTTCGATGACCCCGAAGCCGTGCGTCACCGCGTCAATTTCGATAACCTGACCCCGCTTTATCCCGATGAGCGCCTGAAGCTCGACAGTCTCGACCCGACGGTCAAGGACAAGTCGGCCCGCGTGATCGATCTGATCAGCCCGCAGGGCAAGGGCCAGCGCGCACTGATCGTCGCCCCGCCGCGCACCGGCAAGACCGTGCTGCTGCAGAACATGGCAAAAGCCATCACTGACAACCACCCCGAGGTGTTCCTGATCGTTCTTCTGGTCGACGAGCGTCCCGAGGAAGTCACCGACATGCAGCGCAGCGTGAAGGGTGAGGTGATTTCCTCGACCTTTGACGAGCCTGCCACCCGCCACGTCCAGGTTGCCGAAATGGTGATCGAGAAGGCGAAGCGGCTGGTTGAGCACAAGCGCGACGTCGTCATCCTGCTCGATTCGATCACGCGCCTTGGCCGCGCCTACAACACTGTTGTGCCCAGCAGCGGCAAGGTGCTGACCGGCGGTGTTGACGCTAACGCCCTTCAGCGCCCGAAGCGCTTCTTCGGTGCGGCGCGCAATATCGAGGAAGGCGGTAGCCTATCGATCATTGCAACCGCGCTGATCGATACCGGCAGCCGGATGGACGAAGTGATCTTTGAAGAGTTCAAGGGCACCGGCAACAGCGAAATCGTGCTCGACCGCAAGGTCTCCGACAAGCGTATCTTCCCCGCACTCGATGTCGGCAAGAGCGGTACCCGCAAGGAAGAGCTGCTGGTGCCGAAGGATCAGCTGACCAAGATGTGGGTCCTGCGCCGCATCCTGATGCAGATGGGTACCGTGGATGCGATGGAATTCCTGCTCGACAAGATGAAGGATTCGAAGAGCAACGAGGACTTCTTCGCGACGATGAACCAATAGGACAGCACTGATGGAGACGGCGCGGCTGTTCAGCCCATGGCTTGCAGCTGCGCCGCCATCAGGTCCCACACCTTGTTGATCGCCTTCAACGGGCGGATCATCACTTTGAAATCGACGATCTGGCCTGCGGCGTCGAAGCGGATGATATCCACTCCGTTGACGTGGACGCCTTCCATTTCGACCGCGAATTCCAGCATCGCGCTGTCGGCGTCAACGATCTCGCGCAGGTAGCGGAAGGTGCCATTGCCGAAGACCATCTGGGCGGCCCCAAGGTAGGCCATGACCTTGGCCTTGCCCGCTTGGGGGGTATGCACGACAGGCGAGTGGAACACGGCGTTATCGGCTACCATGTCGGCCAGCGTGGCACGGTCAGCGCCCGCCATATAGGCATGCCAAGCGGTCAGTCCCGGGTTGCTGGTCATGCTCATTCCCCCGCATCGTTGGTATTTTGGCAACTGATACCCTCGCTTGCGAAGTGGTTCCAGCCTCGCCTATAGCCGGGCGATGGAAATCACTGCCAAAAACCTTATCGACCGAGCCATGGCCGCGCTCGAGCAGGGCAATCCGACCACTGCCGCCCCACTGCTGCGCGAGGCTTCGGCGGGCCTGCCTGCGGCGGAAATGCCATGGCTGGCACTGGCCAATGCCGAGATGGCGCTGGGCCGGTTCGAGGCTGCTGACGCAGCGATCAGCCGCCAGCTGGAACTCGACATCCGCGACATCGGCGCCCTGTTCATGCGCGGCCTGCTGAACGAGCGGCGTGGCGATCCGCGCGCAGCAACTCAGTGCTATCAGGCGATGCTCAATCAGGCCGCGGCCTATGGTGCTCCACCCGAGGTGGCCGAGCCGCTGGCCCAAGCGCGACGCTTTGTTGCCAATGCGCAGGCGGCCTATGCCGACCATCTCGAAACCAGCATCGGCGGCAAACTCTCGCCGCTGATGCGGCAGGCGGTCGACCTGATGACCGGTCGCACTCAGCTTTATCTCCAGCAGCCCTCGGTGTTCTATTTCCCCGGCCTGCCGCAACGCTGGTTCTACGAGCCGGCGGAATTTCCGTGGATGGCTGGAATGCTCGATGCCGTGCCGGCGATGCAGCAGGAACTGCGCGCCATGGTGGGCGAGGATGGTGCGGGGCAGCAGGGCTTTGCCCCCTATGTCGAGACCTTGCCCGGTCGCCCGTCGCCGAACAATCCGCTGCGCGACGATCCCGCCTGGGGTGCAGCCTATTTCTGGCGCGAGGGCGCCCCGGTGGCCGACATGGCCGCGGCCTGCCCGGCAACCATGGCTGCGCTTGACCTTGCGCCAATGCCGCGCATTCCCGGTCGTGCGCCGACCGCGCTGTGGTCGCGGCTGCTGCCCGGCGCGCATATCGCCCCGCATTTCGGGCTGCTCAACACCCGTTTGATTTGCCACATCCCGATCCGCACCGCGCCGGGTTGCACGCTGCGGGTGGGTGGCGAGACGCGCAGTTGGGAGCCGGGCGTGCCGCTGGTGTTCGACGATTCGATCCAGCACGAAGCGCGCAACCAAGGCAACGAGGCGCGGGTGGTATTGTTGTTCGAGATCTGGCGACCCGAAATCAGTGAGGAAGACCGCGCGTCGATTTGCCAGCTGTTTCAGGCGATCGACGCCTTCGGGCTGTGATCTGCGGCGGGCGATGGACTTTCGCCCCCCCCTGTGTCAGCCTGATCGCTTGATAAGCCAGCGCAGGAGGATCGCATGAAGGTCAATGTCGAGCTTGATTGCACGCCGGACGAGGCGCGACGCTTTCTGGGCCTGCCCGATGTTGCCAAGGCCAATGAGGTTTATGTCGAGGCGGTCGCCAAGGCGATGAAGGGCGTTGGCAGCCTCGATCAGTTGCAGGAAGTCGCCAAGCAGCTCGCGCCGATGGGCCAGATGGGGCTGAAGATGTTCCAGCAATTTGTCGAAAACGGCGTCAACCTTGCCACCAAGCGCAAGGGCGGCGACTGACCCCGCGCATCAGCCACCCCCGATGTCCGATACCATTTTCGCGCTGTCGAGCGGCGCGTTGCCCGCTGCCATCGGGGTAATCCGGATTAGTGGCCCGCAGGCCGGCCCGGCCTTGCTTGCCTTGGCGGGCCGGCTGCCCGAGCCACGTCGCGCCAGTTTCGCGCGGCTGCGCGCTGCCGATGGCGACGAACTCGATTCCGCGCTGGTGCTCTGGCTGCCGGGCCCGACTACCGAGACTGGCGAAGATGTCGTCGAACTCCAGTGCCATGGCGCCCGGGCGGTGGTTGCGGCGGTGGAGGCCCGGCTGGCGCAACTGCCGGGTCTGCGCAAGGCTGGCCCGGGTGAGTTTACGCGCAGGGCCTTCCGCAACGGCAAGCTCGACCTCGCGCAGGTCGAGGGGCTGGGCGACCTGCTCGAGGCCGAGACCGAATTGCAGCGCCGTGCCGCGCTGGGCATGGCGGGCGGGGTGTTTTCGCGCATGGTCGAGCAGTGGCGGCAGGCGCTGCTGATGCTGGCCGCCGAGGTGGAGGCGGTGCTGGACTTTGCCGACGAAGGCGACGTGCCGGGCCTGTCGGCCAATTTCTCCGGCCGCTTGGGCGATCTGGGGGCCGAATTGGCGCATTGGTTGAGCCAGCCTCGCGCCGAGGCCCTGCGCGAGGGGTTCCGCGTGGTGATTGCCGGGCCACCCAATTCCGGAAAATCGACACTTTTCAATGTACTCGTCGAAGATGAGGCGGCCATTGCCTCGCCGATCGCCGGGACGACACGTGACGTTCTGACTCGTCCGGTGGCAATGGCTGGCGTGCCGTTCCTGTTCGTTGATACCGCGGGTCTGCGCGACAGGCCAGGGGACACTATCGAGGAAATCGGCATCGACCGCGCACGTGGCGAGGTCGAGCGCGCCGATCTGGTGCTGTGGCTGGGGGACGAGGCTGATTCGCCGGCGGGCGCGTGGGATATCGCGCCGCAAGTTGACCGGTCTGACCTGCCGAGCAAGTCGAACCCGCGCCACCGCATCTCCGCGCTCACCGGGGAAGGGCTGGAGGCTTTGCGCGTCGATCTGTTGGCCGCGGCACGCGATGTGTTGCCCAAGCCGGGCATGGTGGCACTCAACCGGCGCCAGCACGGATTGTTGGAGGACGCAGCGGCGGCTGTCGCCAGGACTGGTGCGCTGTTAGACCCCTTGCTGGTGGCGGAGGAGTTGCGGCGCGCCCGGTTGGCCTTCGATCAGATGGTGGGCCGCACCGCGACCGAAGACCTGCTTGACACCCTGTTCGGCCGCTTTTGCATTGGCAAATGACCCTGCACCGCAAAACTGTTCCACGTGAAACAGTGATCGGCTAGGGGCGGGCGTGATGGAGCATTTTGACATCATCGTGGTCGGCGGTGGCCATGCCGGAGTCGAGGCAGCGGCGGTGGCCGCGCGGATGGGCGCGCGTGCCGCGCTGGTCAGTTTCGACCTCGATACTATCGGGGCGATGAGCTGCAATCCGGCGATAGGCGGTTTGGGCAAAGGCCACCTTGTGCGCGAGGTCGATGCTTTCGACGGCATCATCGCCCGCGCTGCTGACGCCGCCGCCATCCATTATCGTATGCTCAACCGCAGCAAGGGCAGTGCGGTCTGGGGCCCACGGATCCAGGCGGATCGGAAATTGTTTCGCCGGTCAGTGCAGCAGCTGTTGCGCCAGCAGGGCGACCTGACGCTGATCGCGGGCGAGGCCGCCGGCCTGCGGATGACGGGCGAGCGGGTTGACGGGATTGCCCTTGCTGATGGCACACAGCTTGCTGCGGGTGCAGTGGTGCTGTGCACCGGCACCTTTCTGGGGGGCAAGCTGTACCGGGGCGAGGAGCGGCTGACCGGTGGCCGTATCAATGAGGCTTCGGCGCAGCGTATGGCGGCCCAGTTGCGCGACGCCGCGCTGCCAATGGCCCGGCTCAAGACCGGGACCCCGCCGCGGCTGGATGGGCGCACCATCGACTGGTCCCGGTTGGAAGTGCAGGAGAGCGAATCCGAGTTTTGGGGCATGTCGGCCTTGACCCGGAGCCGCGCAAACCCGCAGCTGTTCTGCGCGATCACCCGCACCAACCCGGCCAGCCATGACGTCATTCGCGCTGGCCTGGACCGTTCGCCGTTGTTCTCGGGGGCGATCGGGGCGGCTGGACCAAGGTATTGTCCGTCGATCGAGGACAAGATCCACCGCTTTGCGGACCGCGACGGGCACCAGATATTTCTCGAGCCGGAAGGGCTCGATACCCCGCTGGTTTACCCCAACGGCATCAGCACCTCGCTGCCCACCGACGTTCAGCTGGCCATGCTGCATACTGTGTCGGGGCTTGAACAGGTCGCGATGGTCGTTCCGGGCTATGCGGTCGAATACGACCATATCGACCCGCGCGCGTTGCGCGCTACGCTGGAAGTGCGGGCGCTGCCGGGCCTCTATTGCGCCGGGCAGATCAACGGGACGACCGGCTATGAGGAGGCCGCCGCGCAGGGCCTGGTCGCTGGATTGAATGCCGCCGCGACGGTGCTGGGGCGCACCGCACCCGCGCTCGACCGTGCCAATGCCTATCTCGCGGTGATGGTCGATGACCTCACCTTGCAGGGCGTGAGCGAGCCCTATCGTATGCTGACCGCCCGCGCTGAATATCGGCTGCGGCTGCGAGCGAACAACGCCACCACGCGGCTTACGCCTTTGGCGCAGGCAGTGGGTTGTCTGGGGGCGGAGCGTGCGGACTGGTTCGAGAGGCGGACCGCCGCCAAGGGCCAACTGGAGGCGGCTTTGGAGCTGCCGCTTACCGCCGGTGACCTTGCGGGGGTCGGCCTTGCCATGCGTCCCGAGTTGGGCCGGCTGCCAGCGCGGGATTGGCTGCGTTTCGATGGTGTCGATCTGGCAGTATTGCGTCCGTGGCTGGGCGATGCGATCCCGTCCGACGACGATCTGGCACTCGAGGTGGTGGAGGATGCGGTCTACGCGCCTTACCTCGCCCGGCAGGAAGCGGAGTTGCGCGACCTGCGCGCCGGCGAGGGTTTGGCTCTGGCAGAGGACTTTCCTTATGCTGCGACGCCCGGCCTGTCGCGCGAAATGGTTGAGCGGTTGCAGAGCGCCCGACCGGCGAGCTTGGCGGCGGCGGGCCGGATCCCGGGGGTGACCCCGGCGGCAATGGCGGCGTTGTTGGTGCACGCCCGGCGGCTAGTCGCATGATCGGCAGTGAAGATTCCGCCCGCCGCTGGCTGGTTAATCTGCCGGGTTGCGACGCGGTTGCGATGCAGCGGCTCGAGCAGCTGGTTGCCTTGCTGGGCGTCGAGAACCAGCGGCAGAACCTTGTGGCGTCGTCGTCGCTGTCGGCGGTGTGGCAACGGCATATCGTCGATTCGGCGCAGCTGCTGATCGATGTTCCACGTGAAACAGTGGGGCCGTGGTTGGACCTAGGGACTGGCGCCGGTTTCCCGGGGTTGGTCATCGCCGCGCTGCGACCGGATCTGGAGATGGTCCTGGTTGAGAGTCGGGCGCGGCGGGTTGAGTGGCTCCAACTGTGCGTGCGCGAACTTGGGTTGGCGTGTGTTCGGATCGAGGGTCAGCGATTGGAACGGCTCCCAACCTTTGCCGCCACTGTAATCTCTGCCCGCGCTTTTGCGCCGCTCGATAAATTGCTTGAGATATCCGCGCGCTTTTCTACGCCCGCAACCTTGTGGCGGTTGCCAAAGGGGCGCTCGGCCCAGCAGGAACTGTCCCAGATTGACGGTTGGAATCATGCGTTCCACGTGAAACAATCGCTGACCGATCCCGACGCAGGGATTATAGTCGGGCAGGGTTTGCAGCAGGCGAGGCGGAAACGATGATTCGGGTGGCGGTGGCTAATCAGAAGGGCGGGGTGGGTAAAACCACGACTGCGATCAACCTCGCCACCGCATTGGCGGCGACCGGTTCGCGGGTGCTGTTGGTCGACCTCGATCCACAGGGGAATGCCTCGACCGGCATTGGCGTTGCCGCAACCGAGCGTGAGCGGTCGTCGTACGATTTGCTGGTCGAAGGGGCTACGCTGGCCGAATGCGCGCAGCCGAGCCGGATTCCAGGCCTCGATATCGTTCCGGCAACGGTCGACCTGTCGGGCGCAGAGGTTGAGCTGGTTTCTTTCGAGCATCGCACCGACCGGTTGCGGCAGGCGTTCGATCAGGCTGGCCCAACGGGCGCGCCCTATGACATTTGCATCATCGATTGCCCGCCGTCGCTGGGCCTGTTGACGCTGAATGCATTGGCCGCTGCCGACAGTCTGCTGGTGCCCTTGCAGTGCGAATTCTTCGCGCTCGAGGGGTTGAGCCAGCTATTGCAAACCGTCGAGCGGGTGCAGCAACGCTTCAACGCCAAGCTTGGGATCATTGGCGTTGCGTTGACCATGTACGATCGGCGCAACCGCTTGACCGATCAGGTGGCGGAAGATGTCCGTTCGTGTTTGGGGGAACTGGTGTTCGAAACCGTCATCCCTCGCAACGTCCGCCTTTCGGAGGCACCCAGCCACGGCTTGCCGGCGCTGGTCTATGACCATACCTGCGCGGGTAGCCGGGCCTATATGGCACTGGCTCGCGAATTCATCGCCCGCCTGCCGCAACAGAGGAAAGCTGCATGAACGACGAGGATCCGGTGATCCGCATTTCGGTGCCACCCGCAGCGGCGCGCAAGCGCCCGCCGGCACTGGGGCGGGGGCTGGAGGCCCTGCTGGGCGAAAGCCGGCGCGAGGAGCCACTGGTAACAAATTCGGCTGCATCGCGCGCCGATGCTCCGGCGTTGGCGTCAGGCCTGGCGCTGTTGCCGGTCTCCGCGATCACCCCGCATCCCGAACAGCCGCGCCGCCATTTCGATGATGCCGCGCTGGACGAGTTGGCGGCCAGCATTGCCGCGCGCGGCGTGATCCAGCCGGTTATCGTCCGGCAGACTGAGCCGGGCCGTTATCAGCTGGTTGCCGGTGAACGCCGCTGGCGTGCCGCGCAGCGCGCCCGCTTGCACGAAATACCCGCCTTGGTGCGGGACCTCAGTGACCGCGAGGTCATGGCGCTGGCGCTGATCGAGAACCTTCAGCGCGAAGATCTCAACCCGATCGAAGAAGCGCGCGCTTACCATCGTCTGGCCGAAAATGAGGGGATGAGCCAGGCCGACATCGCCCGGATGGTCGACAAGTCGCGCAGCCATGTCGCAAACCTCCAGCGGCTGTTGGCGCTTCCTGACGATGTGATCGGCATGGTCGAAACCGGGCGCCTGTCGATGGGGCATGCCCGGGCGCTGATCGGGGCTGACAATGCCGTCGAGCTGGCTGAAGCAGCTGTGGCACGCGGGCTGTCGGTGCGTGAGGTGGAGCGGTTGACGCGACGTGGCACGCGCCAGACGACGCAGCGCCGGGCCCGCACCCCGCGTGATGGGGCGGATTCGGCCGACGTCGCGGCGATCCAGAACCACCTTGAGGAGTTTCTGGGCCTGCCGGTCAAGATCAACCCGGATGCCGATCCCCGCTCGGGCGCGGTGACAATCCGCTATGCCACACTCGATCAACTGGACCTGATCTGCCAGCGCCTGACCGGCGGCGGAATCTGATCGACTGAGCCCAAGTTGCGCCGCGCAACTTGGGCTCAGTCAATGCGAATCCGTTTGTCGTGTTGGTGGCGGGTGTAGTGCACCTTGCGGGTAACCACCGCAGGCTTGCAGGGCACCATTACCTGCAACGGCACCATTGTGATCGGAATAGAGGGCGGATTGGCATAGGCTTCTTTCGCCCGCACCCCGGTTCGCTGAAAATAGTCGAGCCAGGCCGCGCAGGTAGTGCGGAATGGATCCGGGCCATCACGCCCCTCGTTGACCGCATCGAGCCGTTTGCCGCATTCGGTGATCCACGCCTCTTGCGCGGTCTGATCCGCAGTCGTCGGCAGCGGCGGGGCGACAACCGCCGTGGTGCCACCGGGGAAGTTGGCCGTGGCGGGCGCGGTCTGCGCCATTGCCGGGGCTGACGCCGCAGCAAGGCCAAGAACAGCGGCGAAAGGCAGGGCGGGCAGGCGGCGGTGCATACGCGAATCCCCTAGGTTAAGTGACGGATACACCAACCTAAGCCATTTGGCGTCACAACGCCAATCCTGCCCGTCGCAGCGTCAGATATGCGCGGCGATCGCGGTGGCAAAGGCCTCCATGCCGGCGGCATCTTCCGCGTCGAACCGTGCGGTTAGGGGGCTATCGCAATCGATCACCGCGATCAGCACGCCATCGCGCCACACGGGCACCACCAGTTCGGAGGCGCTGGCGGCATCGCAGGCGATATGGCCGGGGAAGGCATGAACATCGGTTACCAGCTGGGTCTGGCCGGTGTTCGCGGCGGTGCCGCACACGCCCTGGCCCCATGGAATGCGGATACAGGCCGGCTTGCCGATGAAGGGCCCCAGCACCAGTTGGCTGCCGATGGCGCGATAAAAGCCCGCCCAGTTGAGGTCGGGCAGGTACTGCCAGATCAGCGCGGCCAGATTGGCCATATTGGCGATGCGGTCGTCCTCGCCGCTGATCAGGGCCAGCGCGGCCTCGGTCATCTGGCGATAGGTTTCGGGCTTGGCGAGGCCCGGCTCGGCGGCAAAATCGTACATGATACCCTTCATAGGCATTGCCCGGCTTGCCCGCTAGGGCGCGGCGGCCTATTTGCCACCGCATGGCTGCTTTTTCACGCAAGTTCTGGATCACCACCGGGGTGGTGATCGCTGGCATCACCGGCTTTGCCGCCTGGGTGGCGCATGGCAATCCGTCGACCCACCGGATCGAGGAGTTTGAGGGCGCGCGCCCCAAGCTTCTTGACCCAGCGCCGGAAAAGCTCCCCAGCGTGTCGTTGCTGAAAAGCATCGGTTGGGCCGCGGGCGAGGCTCCGGTGCCCGCCGCCGGGCTCAGCGTCAGCCGCTTTGCCGAAGGGCTGCACCACCCGCGCACTATGCTGACCCTGCCCAATGGCGATGTGCTGGTGACCGAAACCAACGGCCCGGCGGAGGCTGGCATGGGCGGGGTGACCGGTTTTGTCGCCGGGCTGCTGATGCGTTATGTGGGCGCTGGCGTCCCTTCGCCCGACAATATTGTGCTGCTGCGCGATGACGGCACCGGCCACGCCAAGCGGATTGTCCTGCGCCACGATGGGTTGCAATCCCCCTCGGGGCTGGCTTGGGTCAAGGGCACGCTCTACGTTGCCAACCACGATGCAGTGTTGGCTTGGCCCTTTGCCCCCGGTGCGACGGAACTTGTTGGAAATCCCAAAAAAATCATGAAGTTGCCAGCTGGCGGCGCGCACTGGATGCGCAATCTGGTCGCCAGTGCCGATGGCAGCAAACTTTACGTTGCGGTCGGCTCGTCGAGCAATATTGCCGACAACGGGATGGCGGCTGAAACCGGCCGCGCCGCGATCCACGAGATCGATCTCGCTACCGGTCATCACCGGCTTTACGCCGCCGGAATGCGCAATGTGAACGGCATGGGGTGGAACCCTGCGACGGGCGAGCTGTGGGCCGCCGTGAACGAACGCGACCAGCTTGGCCCCGATCTGGTGCCGGATTACCTCACCAATGTGCCGGTGGGCGCGCATTATGGCTGGCCGTGGGTCTACTGGAAGGATGTCGTCGACGAGCGGGTCGATTGGCCGATGCCCGAATTCCTCACCGACTATACCCGCAAGCCCGAATACGCCCTTGGGCCTCACGTTGCGCCGCTGGGGCTGGCCTTTGTGACCGGAGGAGAGCGTCTGGGGCCGAACTTCGCTAATGGCGTGGTGATTGCCCGCCACGGTTCGTGGAATCGCCGCCCGGCGGTGGGCTATGACGTCGTTTTCGTGCGCTTTGACGATCATGGCAACCCCACCGGGCTGCCGGTGCCGCTGCTGACCGGGTTCCTCAACGGCAAGGGCGATACCCACGGTCGGCCGACCTGGGTGGCCTGGGCCAAGGATGGCGCCTTGCTGGTTACGGATGATACGGCGGGGATCGTCTGGCGGGTGGCAGCGCCCAATGCGGCCCCGGCGGCCAAGGTGCGCGCGGTGGTGGAAGGCCACATGCCCCCCGTGCGTAACCTCAATGCCGAGGCCCAGATGAAGTTCGGGGCGAAGTTCGACCCCGATGCACTGGTGAAGCAGTAAGGCTGATTACAGCGGCTTGCCGGCGCGCCCGGCGAGTTCGGTGATATAGTGCCAGGCCACACGGCCGGAGCGTGCTCCGCGCCGCTTGGACCACTCCAGCGCGTCGGCTTCTGCGAAGGTCAGCCCGTGCGCTGCGGCATAGCCGGCGATGATCGCCAGATAATCGTCCTGCGAGCAGTTGTGGAAGCCGATCGACAGGCCAAAGCGGTCGGCCAAGGCCAGCCGGTCGTCAACCGCATCGCGCGGGTTCAGCGGATCATCCTGTTCGGCGGCGTGGCGTGCCACGATCGCGCGGCGGTTCGAGGTTACCGCCAGCCGGACGTTGCCCGGCCGCGCCTCGACCCCGCCCTCCAGCCATGAACGCAAGGTGCGGGCACCGGCGCTGTCGCCCTCCTCGAACCCCAAGTCATCGATGAAGACCAGAAAGCGGCGTTCGATCCGGGCCAGTGTGCCGAACAGCCGGGTCAGGCCCGGCAGGCTGTCGGGCGTGACCTGTACCAGCGCCAGCGGTTCGCCCCGCGCCTGAGCCGCAGCCACACTGGCGCGCAGCAGCGCCGACTTGCCCATGCCGCGTGCACCCCAAAGCAGCATGTCGTGCGCGGCGTGGCCGGCCGCCAGGCGGTCCACATTGGCGGTAACCAGTGCTTTCTGGCTGTCGATGCCGCGCAGAAGGAGCAGGTCAGGCGCAGCCATCGCCGCTACAGTGCGCGCCGTCCCGTCCCAGACATAGGCCGGCGCGGCAAGCCAGTCGGTCGGCCAGATGGCAGGCGGGGCGAGCCGCTCCAGCGCTGCGGCAATGCGCGCCAGCGGGTCGGCCGCCGCGCTCACCGGGCCAGCGCCTCCGCATCCAGCGCGTAGAGTGCCCGCGCGCCGGCCGTGGCTCCGGCCTTCAACCCTTGCGCCTCTGGCACGACGTGCTTGAGGAACCAGTCGGCGACCACCGCCTTGGCGGTTGCTTGGGGCAGGCCTTCGTGGGCGGCGGCCCGGGCCTGACGCTGCAACTGCCAGCCGGCGACGGCAACGGCGCACATGGTGGTGAAAGGAACCGATCCGGCCAGCCGGTCGTCCAGCGTGGCATCTTGGCGCATCCATTCGGCAATGCCCGCGCAATCGCGCGCCAGGGCCGCGATCGGGCCAGCTGCAGCGGCACAATCGTGGACAATCTCGGCAAACAGCGCGGCCAGAGCCGCCCCGTCGCCAAGGCCCAGCTTGCGGGTGACGAGGTCCGCGGCCTGGATGCCGTTGGTGCCTTCATAGATCGGGGCGATACGGGCGTCGCGATAATGCTGGGCCGCGCCGGTTTCCTCGATGAAGCCCATGCCGCCGTGGATCTGGATCCCCAGACTGGCCACTTCGCACCCGATGTCGCTGCCCCACGCCTTCAGCATCGGTACCAGACAATCGGCCCGGTCCTGCGCGCCGGGCAGCCCCAGCGTGCCCCGGTCGAGCTGGCCGGTGGTGTAGTAGAGCAGGGCCCGCGCACCCTCGGTCAGCGCGCGCATCCGCATCAGCAGACGGCGCACATCGGGGTGCTCGACAATCGCCACCGGCGACTTGTCCGCGGCCCCGGCGCGGGCCGACTGCACGCGCTCCAAGGCGAACTTACCGGCCTGCTGGCGGGCGCGTTCGGCAATTTCCACGCCTTGCGCACCAACGTTGATCCGGGCCGAGTTCATCATCGTGAACATCGCCTTGATCCCCTCGTTCTCGTGGCCGATCAACTCGCCAATGCAGGCGTCGTTCTCGCCAAAGCTCATCACGCAGGTGGGTGAGGCGTGGATGCCCAGCTTGTGCTCAAGGCTGGCAGCGCGCAGGTCGTTGCGCGTGCCGGGCTGGCCATTGGCATCCAGCAGGAACTTGGGCACTATGAACAGGCTGATCCCGCGCGTGCCGGCGGGCGCGCCGGGGGTGCGGGCCAGCACCAGATGAATGATATTGTCCGCCAGCTGGTGGTCGCCCCAGGTGATGTAGATCTTGCTGCCCTTGATCAAGTACTTGCCCATGTCGGGCCCGCTCTCGATCCGGGTCGCCGTGGTGCGCAGCGCGCCGACGTCGCTGCCGGCCTGCGGCTCGGTCAGGTTCATCGTGCCCGACCATTCGCCGCTGATCAGCCGGGGCAGATAGGCGGCCTGCTGTGTCGGGCTGCCGTGATGGGCAATCGCCTCGATCGCGCCGACCGTCAGCATCGGCAGAAGATTGAAGGCCATGTTGGCCGTGCCGAGGTTTTCCAGCACACAGGCCGCCAGCGACATCGGCAGGCCTTGTCCGCCGAAATCGACCGGCGCGGCAATGCTGCCCCAGCCGGCCTCGACATAGGCGCGATAGGCTTCGGCATAACCGGCGGGCAGGACAACCTCGCCGCCCACCAGCCGCGCGCCCTCGGTATCGCCGATGCGGTTGAGCGGGGCCCATTCACCCGCGGCAAGCGAGCCGATGCCCTCGACAATCGCCTCGACCATATCGGCGCTGGCCCCGGCAAAGCGGTCGTGTTCGGCAAGTTCGGCAATGCCGGCGCAAACCTTGAGCGCCAGCACCTGATCGGCGGTGGGTGCGGTATAGTCCATCGTGCTTCCCCTTCGAGGATAAGCGGCTATAGCCGGGCGGCATGTCCGTCAAGCAGCCCGAAATCGTGCCGGCCGACCCGGTTGGAATTGCCGCCGCCGCGGCGCGGTTGCGCGCTGGCGAGCCGGTCGCCGTGCCGACCGAGACGGTCTACGGCCTTGCCGCTACGGCCTGCGATGATGGTGCGGTTGCCGCGATCTATCGGGCCAAGGGCCGGCCTGACTTCAATCCGCTGATCGTTCACGTTGCCGATGTTGCAGCCGGGCAGCGCCTGGCCATTTTCGATGGTCGGGCGTTGGCGCTGGCGCAAGCTTTCTGGCCGGGTGCTTTGACTATGGTGCTGCCGCAGCGCGCCGATTCGGGGCTGGCCGCGGCGGTGACGGCCGGGCTGCCCACTGTGGCGCTGCGCTGCCCGGCGCACCCGGTGATGCGCGCGGTGCTGGCGGCGGCAGGCGTGCCGCTGGCGGCACCCTCGGCCAACCGTAGCGGGGGGGTCAGCCCGACCACCGCGGGGCACGTTGCCGCCTCGCTGGCCGGGCGGATCGGCATGGTGCTTGATGGCGGGGCCTGTGCCGAAGGGCTTGAATCGACCATTGTCGCACTGCGGCCCGATGGCTGGCAGGTGCTGCGCCCTGGCCCCGTCACCGCACAGGTGATCGCACAGGTGCTGGGTGAGGGCGAACTGACCCGCGCGGCCTCTGGCATCGAGGCGCCGGGGCAACTGGCCAGTCATTATGCCCCCGGCAAACCAGTGCGGTTGGGGGCCGAGCGCGCGGAGGCCGATGAATATCATATCGGCTTTGGTGCGGTGATGGGTGACGTCACGCTGTCAGCCACCGGCGATCTGGCCGAGGCAGCGAGCCGGCTTTACGCCTGCCTGCATCTGGCCGCCGCCGCCCCGCAGCCCCGGGTTGCGGTTGCCCCGGTGCCCGATGCCGGGATCGGCGCGGCAGTCAACGACCGCCTGCGCCGCGCGGCCGCCTAGAAGTCGAAATCGGCGTCCTTGCTGTCTTTGCCGTCCTTGGCGCCATCGTTATCGTCGGTCTTTTTCACTGGTCCGCTGCCCGGCTCGCAGACCAGCTTGCCCGAACCCATCGCGCTGACCGTACAGGTCGCCCGGCCTGCCACCTTGACCGTGCCCGAGCCCATGATGCTGGCCTTCACCGGTCCATCGGAGGCAAAAGTGGCATTGCCCGAGCCGCCGATTGCGATTTTGGCCGCATCGACTTTCAGTCCGGCCATGTCGGCGCTGCCCGAGCCGACGATGTCGAGCTTCAGGGCCTTGGCGCTGCCCGCGCCGCGATAGTTGCCCGATCCGGCGATGGTCACCGCCAGCTTGTCGGAGTTGACATGGTCGCTGACGACATTGCCCGATCCGACGATGCTGATTTTGGCCTTGCCGGCCAGCGCATCGGTGGTGAGGCTGCCCGAACCGGTCATCACCAGTTCGTCGGGGGCGGGCATGGTGACCTTGACCTTGGCCCCGCCGTTGCCGCCCCAGATCTTGCCCTTGCGCAGCACGCCTAGCGTGCCGTCCTTCAGGGTGAAGCGCAGGTCTTCGGTTTTTTCGCCGCTGACGGTGATCGCCAGCTTGTCGCCGTGGGTGATCTCCACCGCGTCGGGGCCCAGCACCACCAGCCGGTGCGGCGCGGTGCCGCCCAAATTCAGCTCGGACAGCGGTTTGCCCTCATCGCTGTCGATGGTGATGGTGGCGCCGTGTTCGCAGCCGGCCAGCAACAGCGGTGCGGCGGCCAGCGCGGCGAGGGTCAGGCAACGGGAAAAATCGCGATATTCCATGGCTTGGCCTCCTGTGTGTTATTTAAATAATACAGCAAGCGCGACGTGAAGCAAGGGGGCACATGAAAAAGGCCGCTCCCTTGCGGGAGCGGCCCTTTCGCGTGAAACCTGTCGCGCCTGATCAGGCGGGGACGGCCTCGTAGTACTTCGGCGCATGCTCGTTGAGGATCGCGAGGATCTTCTTGAGCGCGGCCGGCTCGTCGGTCTTTTCCATCGCGGCCAGTTCGCGGGCGAGGCGGCTGCTGGCCGCTTCGAAGATCTGGCGCTCGGAATAGGACTGCTCGGGCTGGTCATCGGCGCGGAACAGGTCACGAGTCACCTCGGCAATGCTGACCAGATCGCCCGAATTGATCTTGGCTTCGTATTCCTGGGCGCGGCGCGACCACATGGTGCGCTTGACCTTGGGCTTGCCCTTCAGGGTATCGAGCGCCTCGCGCAGGGTCTTGTCCGACGACAGCTTGCGCATCCCGATCGATTCAACCTTGCCCACCGGCACCCGCAGCGTCATCCGTTCCTTTTCGAAACGCAGGACATAAAGCTCAAGCTGCATCCCGGCGATCTCTTGGCTTTGCAGCTCGATCACCCGGCCCACGCCGTGCTTGGGATAAACGACGTAATCTCCAACATCGAAGGCATTCGCCTTGGCGGTCATCTATCGTCCTTTCCTGTGGCGGTATCCGATGCCCCGGCACCGGAAAAAGCGAACGGGAATCGCTGGCCAATCACCCCGAGGGGTATCGTGGCTGCACCGACCCGTGCCGCGAATCCGCCTTTCATAGTCCATTCAAGGGGTGGGAAATGCTTTCCCGACGGCCACCGCGCGAAAGCGCAACGGCCGAATGCGTTGCATTATAACACTTGTGCAACAAAATTTCCACCCCGCAGAATCACGCAGGGGATTCCGGGCTGAATTACCAGCGATGCATGGCTGCCGGCTGGGCGCCGGCGCGCGCTCAGTCGCCTTCGCCGGGTTTTTCCGAGAAGAACTTGTCGAACTTGCCGTCCTGGCCCTTGAACTCGTCGGCATCGGCCGGCGATTCGCGCTTGACGGTGATGTTGGGCCATTCGGCCGAGAACTTGGCGTTCAGTTCAAGCCACTGCTCCAACCCGCTTTCGGTGTCGGGCAGGATCGCCTCAGCCGGGCATTCGGGCTCGCACACGCCGCAGTCGATGCACTCGCTGGGGTTGATCACCAGCATGTTCTCGCCTTCGTAGAAGCAGTCCACGGGGCAGACTTCCACGCAATCCATGTACTTGCAGCGGATACAGGCGTCGGTAACGACATAGGTCATGGTTTTGCGGTTCCCTCGCAACTGGCGCGTTGAGAGGCTGCTATGGGAAAAGACAGCACCTCGTCAAGCACGCGATAACAAGCCTGTGCTTCGGGCGCGGGCCCGCGTCGGGCGGGCAGGGCCAGCAGTTCGATCACCAGCGCGCCCCGGCCCAGCGGCAGGGTAAGGACATCGCCGGCGGCCACGGCCTGCGCGGTGCGCTCCACGCGCTGCCCGTTGCGGCGGATCAGCCCGCCCTCGACCAGCTGCTGAGCAAGGCCGCGGGTGCGGGCAAGGCGCAGGAACCAGAGCAGGCGATCGATCCGCATCGTTCAGGCCACCAGCCGGGCCAACGCTGCAAAGGCGCCCTCGGCAGGCGGCGAATCATCCGTGGGGCGATTCGCCGCTACTGGTGGCTGCCAGCGCCAGCGCAGCGGCGCTGCGGGACCGGCAGCGCCAGCCGCCAGCGGGCGCGGCATAACCGGGCGGAACCCTGCCAGCTGCAATAGCCGGGCATAGGCCGCGGTGGTCAGGCCCAGCGCCAGCGCCGGGGTCGGGTCGATCCGGGCAAGTGTCCCGCGCGTAACGGCCCGTGTGCCATGCGCCTCGCGCAGCAGGGCCTCGGCCCGATCGACCCGCAATGCCTGTCGGCCCAGCGCGCGATAGCCACAGGGCGGCGCGCTGCGTCTGCGCTCCAGCACCGGCACCATCTGCGCCACACAGTCGGCCGGGCGCAGGCCATGGGCCTCGGCCAATTGCCGCCACAGCGTCATCGGCCCGGCGCGCAGGATCGCCGGCACAAACAGGTCAAGCGCGCCGATCGTCACCCCCAGCCGGCGCAACTGGCCGCGCTGGCGCGGGTCGAGCCGCTCAAGCGCGCTCTCCGCCCGCGCGACCACACCGCCGCCCTCGACCACCCGGATCAGCAGCGCGCGCAGCTCCGGCCCAGCCTCGGGCTCGGTACTGGCCGCTTCGATCCGCACCAGCGGGGCCAGCGCGCGCATGCGCCTTGCCAGCCACGCCTCGACCGCAGCTGCCAGTTGTTGGCGCGGCGCGGCGGGCAGCGGGTTCAGCGCAGCATCCCAGCGCAATGCTGGGGTCAGCAAGGCCCGGCCACGCGCCAGCCGGGCCAGGGCTACGCCATCCCAGCGCAGCACCCCATCGGTGAGACTGAACTGCTCCGGCGCGGCTACCATCGCTTCGGCCCGCCCGGCCAGCAGCCGAGGCAGGTGGCGTTCGGCGGCGGCCAGCAGCAGCTTGCCCTCGCCGGCGCGGGCGGCTGGGTCGGGCTGAAAGGCCAGCCCCCGCAGCGCGCCAATCGCCTCGCCGTCGACGAGCACCCGGTCGCCATCCAGCGCCACCGGCAGCAGCGCGGCGTCGCTTCCCAACTGGCGCATCAGCACGGCGGTGCGGCGGTTGACGAAGCGTTCGGTCAGCCGGGCGTGCAGCGCGTCTGACAGCCGCGCCTCCACGGCGCGGGCGCGGGCGGCCATTTCCTCGCGCGCCGGAATCCAGTCAGGCCGCTGGGCAATATAGGCCCAGCTGCGGATCGCCGCGATCCGGCCCTGCAAGGTATCGATATCGCCCGAGACCGAATCGAGCCGGGCAATCGCCTGCGGGGCATGGTCGCTGCCCAGAGTGCCGCGCGCCAGCTCCTGCCACAGGCGCGCGATGAACCGCGCATGGTGTTCCACGCCCTGCCCGCGAAAATCGGGCAGCGAACAGACCTGCCAGAAACGGCGCACCATCCCCGGCCGGTTCAGCGGGACGGCAATCGCCGGGTCTTCGGCCAGATGCTTCAGTACCGCCAGATCGATGGCCTGTGGGGCAGTGGCCAGCTCGGGCCGTTCGGGCGGTGCTTCAAGGTCGGCGATCAAGGTCGCCAGCGTATCGAACCGAGGTTCGGCATCGCGCCAGAACAGCCGGGTCAGCGGGGCGAAGCGGTGCTCCTCCAGCGCATAGACTTCTTCGTCGGCAAATTCTGCCGTGCCGTGCCCGTGGCGCAGCCCGCCCAGCGTGCCGAAGGTGCCGTCGCGTTGATGCCGCCCGGCGCGCCCGGCAATCTGGGCCATTTCTGCCGGGGTCAGGCGGCGCTGGCGCTGGCCGTCGAACTTCGACAGGCCGGCAAAGGCGACATGGCTGACGTCAAGGTTCAGCCCCATGCCGATGGCATCGGTCGCCACCAGATAGTCAACCTCGCCCGATTGATAGAGCGCCACTTGCGCGTTGCGGGTCTGCGGGCTCATCGCCCCCATCACCAGCGCTGCGCCGCCGCGATAGCGCCGCAGCATCTCCGCTACGGCGTAAACCTGCTCGGCCGAGAAGGCGACCACCGCGCTGCGCGGTGGCAGCCGCGACAGCTTGACCGTGCCGGCATGGCGCAGCGTCGAAAAGCGCGGCCGGCCGATCACTTCGGCCTCGGGCACCAGCTTCCTCACCAACGGCTCCAGCATGGCCGAGCCAAGGATCATCGTCTCATCGCGCCCGCGCGCATGCAGCAGGCGGTCGGTAAAGATGTGGCCGCGTTCCCGGTCGGCGGCCAGTTGCGCTTCATCCAAGGCAACAAAGGCGACATCGGCGCCAATCGGCATCGATTCGGTCGTGCACAGCAGCCAGCGCGCGCCCTTGGGCTCGATCCGCTCCTCGCCGGTGATCAGCGCCACCTCGCCCGGGCCCTTGATGGCGCAGACCCGGTCGTAAACCTCGCGCGCCAGCAGCCGCAGCGGAAAGCCGATCATGCCCGACGAATGGGCGCACAGCCGCTCAATCGCGAGGTGGGTCTTGCCAGTATTGGTCGGCCCCAGCACGGCCTTGATGGGGCCGTGCCCGGTACGCGCGGTGCTGCTCGCCATAATAGGCTGATCCTGACACCGCCCACCGGGCGAAACAAGGCTGCGACCTGAGGATTTCCCCCAATGTGCCGGGCCGCGCGATTAGGCGAAACTTAACCACAGCAGGCGCAGGGAAGGGCGAGCGAAACGAAGGTTTCAGGAGCAAGCGGATTGTATCTGGCGCCCACCGCGGTTGAGCAGCACCTGGCGGGGCATCCGGCGCGGATCGCGGCGTTGGCCGTGCCGCGCGTGCGCCGCGTGTCATTCGATTTTGCCGAAGATCTGGCCGAGGAGATCGGCACTGCGCGCTGGTGGCGCGGGCTGGGCCTCATGCTGGGGCTGATTGCACTGGCTTGCGCGTTTTGGCCGCGCCTTGCCCCCCCCACTCTGCCCGCCGCCCGGCTTGACGCCACGGCGCGGGAGGAATTGCGCTTTCGCGAGATTTTGCCGCTGGCGCAGGGTTCGCCGGCGGGCCGCAAGGTGCCGCCCGCCGCGTTGGTCGCGCCCTTGGCAAACGTGCCGGAACGCCCTCGGATTGATCTGACCACGACGCTGGCCGACGGCGAGGGGGTCGCGCGGATGCTCCAGCGTGCCGGGGTTGGCGCGGGTGATGCCGCGGGCGCGGCGCAACTGGTGGCCGCCACGGTGCCGGCGGGCGATGTCGCCGGCGGTACGCGCTTTGCCGTGGTGCTGGGTGCGCGCCCGGCCGGTGGTGGGACACGGCCGTTGCAAAGCCTGCAATTCCGGGCCCGTTTCGATCTTGCCGTCAGCATTGCCCGCAGCGGC
>Ga0007815_1000178_pt1 | contig 20235 bp, 19 predicted proteins | sample CryBogCBE02Aug09_FD_71212 | JGI IMG/M metagenome (GOLD analysis project Ga0007815, IMG submission 71212) | Freshwater microbial communities from Crystal Bog, Wisconsin, USA - CBE02Aug09 | ecosystem: Environmental > Aquatic > Freshwater > Lake | place: Crystal Bog, Wisconsin, USA | collected...
GGATCGGCGGGGCGCAAGCGGTGGCGGCCATGGCCTATGGCACCGGGCGCATCAAACCGGTCGATGTCATCACCGGTCCCGGCAATGCCTGGGTGGCCGAGGCCAAGCGCCAGCTTTACGGCGTAGTGGGGATCGACATGGTCGCCGGGCCGAGCGAAATTCTGGTCATCGCCGATGGCGCGAACGACCCCGACTGGATCGCTGCCGACCTGCTCAGCCAGGCCGAGCATGACCCTGCCGCGCAGTCGATCCTGATCACTGACGATGCCCGCTTTGCAGACACCGTTGCCGACCGGATCGCGGTTGAACTGGCACTGCTGCCCACTGCCCGCACCGCCAGCGCCAGCTGGAATACCCACGGGGTGATCATCGAAGTCGGCGATCTCCTGGCCGAGGCCCCGGCGCTGGCCAATGCGCTGGCCGCCGAACACGTCGAGATCGCCACCACCGACCCGGAGGCGATTTTCGCCCAAATCCGCCATGCCGGCTCGGTCTTCCTTGGCCGCCACACCCCCGAGGCGATCGGTGACTATGTTGCCGGTCCCAACCACGTGCTGCCCACCGGGCGGCGGGCCCGCTTTTCGTCAGGACTTTCCGTGCTCGATTTCATGAAACGCACCAGCTTCATCGCCCTTGATGCCGCAGCGCTGGCCGCCATTGGCCCCGCCGCCATTGCACTGGCCGAGGCCGAAGGGCTGCCCGCCCACGCCCGCTCGATCGAAGCGAGGCTGGGGATATGAGCGTGATCAAGCCCCGCGCCGCCGCCCGGCTCGCCGCCGGGCAGGCGCTCTATCAGTACACGATGGAGGGGACCCGGCTGGTCACCCTGCTCGACGAATTCCACCGCCACCGGCTGGGCGCGGAAATCGATGAATTGCAGTTCGCCGAGGCCGAGGTCGCCTTCTTCGACGACGTGGTGCAGGGCGTGGTCGCCCGCACCGACGAGATCGACGCCCTGCTCTCCGCGAAGCTGGCCGAAGGCTGGAAGCTGGAACGGCTCGACAAGACCATGCTGCAGGTGCTGCGCGCCGGCACTTACGAATTGCTGGCCCGCGCCGACGTGCCGACCGCCAGCGCAATCAGCGAATACATGGACGTCGCCCACGCCTTCTTCGACCCGCGCGAGGCGAAATTCGTCAATGCGGTGCTCGATGCCGTGGCGAAGGAAGTTCGAAGCTGAGCCGCGAGGCGTCCTTCATTGACGCCCTGCGCGCGCTGGCCAGCCACCCTGCCGCGCGCGGCCTGACCGACGATTGCGCCGTGCTGGAACTGGGCGGCGAGGCGCTGGTGCTGACCCACGACGCCATGCTGGCCGGCACCCATTTCCTGCCAGACCAAGACCCGGCGGACATCGCCTGGAAGCTTTTGGCGACCAACCTGTCCGACCTCGCCAGCAAGGGCGCGGAGCCGCTGGGCGTGCTGCTGTCCTATCAACTGGGGCCGGATGACGCGCGCTTTGCCGCGGGGCTTGGCGCGGCGCTGGCGCATTATGGGGTGCCGCTGCTGGGTGGCGACACGGTTGCTGGCACCGGACCGCAGGCGCTGGGGCTGACCGCGCTGGGCCGCGCCACCTGCCGCCCGGTGCCGGGCCGCTCGGGCGCTCGGGTGGGCGATGCCCTGTGGCTGACCGGCGCGCTGGGCGGGGCGATGCTCGGGCTGGAGGCCCTGCACGGCGGCCCCGGCGACCCGCGCCCCTACACCCGCCCGGTGGCGCTGCTGGCCGAAGGGCGCGCGCTGGCCCCGCGGGTCAGCGCGATGATGGACGTCTCCGACGGGCTGCTGCTCGATGCGACGCGAATGGCGCAGGCCAGCGCGGTCACGCTGGCGATTGACAGCACCCTGCCTCCGCTCGCCTGCGCCGAGGCGCGCCGGGCCGAGGCGCTGCGCTGGGGCGAGGATTACCAGCTGCTGTTCACTCTGCCCGCGGGGCTTGTCCCGCCGGTTCCCGCCACCCGGATCGGGCAGGCCCTGCCCCCCGGCGCGGCACCTTTGCTAGTCGATGGCACTCCCCCCGCAAGCGCGGCTCCGCTAGGCTGGGAGCACGGCTGAAACCCGCGGGTTTGGCGCTTGCCTTCCCGTCTGCTTTGTCGCTACACCCAAGCGGCTTAAAAGGCATAAAGGGCGGGCAACGGGCCGCCTTGGGATATAGGGGGACACATCGTGAGTCTTGTGACCATAGCAATCCTGCTGGGTCTGGCGGCCGTGGTATACGGCGCCTTCACCAGCAATCAGGTGCTTGGAGCACCGGCGGGTAACGCCAAGATGCAGGAAATTGCCGCGGCTATTCAGGAAGGCGCACAAGCCTATCTGAAGCGTCAGTACACCGCCATCGCCATCGTTGGCGTCGTGGTGGCCATCATCGTTTTCGCCACCCTCGGCGCAGTTTCGGCCACCGGCTTCGTGCTGGGTGCCGTGCTGTCGGGCGCGGCCGGCTTCATCGGGATGAACGTCTCGGTGCGCTCTAACGTCCGCACCGCCGCCGCGGCCCAGACCGGGCTGCAGCAGGGCCTGACCCTCGCCTTCCGCGCCGGTGCGATTACCGGGATGCTGGTGGCGGGCCTCGCGCTCCTCGCGATCGCCGGCTTCTTCTGGTACCTGACCGGCCCCGCCGGCCATGCCGCCAACGACCGCGTTGTCGTGACTGCGCTGACCGCGCTGGCGCTGGGCGCTTCGCTGGTTTCGATCTTCGCCCGTCTCGGCGGTGGGATCTTCACCAAGGCGGCCGACGTCGGCGCCGACCTGGTCGGCAAGGTCGAGGCCGGAATTCCGGAAGACGATCCACGCAACCCGGCCGTGATCGCCGATAACGTCGGTGACAATGTCGGCGACTGCGCCGGCATGGCCGCCGACCTGTTCGAGACCTATGTCGTCACCGTCGGCGCCACCATGGTCCTCACCGCACTGCTGGTGAAGGGCGTGGCCGACCTGATGCCGCTGATGAGCCTGCCGCTGCTGATCGGCGGCGTCTGCATCATCACCTCGATCATCGGCACCTACTTCGTGAAGCTGGGCAAGTCGAACAACATCATGGGCGCTATGTACAAGGGCTTCCTTGTCACCGCGCTGCTGTCGATCCCGGCGATCTGGGTGGCGATGGGCATGGCCATTCCCGACATGAACGCTCCGATCGGCACCCAGGCCTACACCGGCATGGCGCTGTTCGAGTGCTCGCTGCTGGGCCTTGCCATCACCGGGCTGATCATCTGGATCACCGAATACTACACCGGCACCGACTATCGCCCGGTGAAGTCGATCGCGCAGGCATCGGTTACCGGCCACGGCACCAACGTCATTCAGGGCCTTGCGATCAGCCTTGAGGCGACCGCGCTGCCGACGCTGGTGATCGTTGCCGGCATCATCGTCGCCTTCAAGCTGGCTAGCCTGATCGGGATTGCCTACGCTGCCACCGCCATGCTGGCGCTGGCCGGCATGGTCGTCGCGCTCGACGCCTATGGCCCGGTTACCGACAATGCCGGTGGCATTGCCGAAATGGCCGGCCTCGATGACAGCGTGCGCGAGAAGACCGACGCGCTCGACGCCGTGGGCAATACCACCAAGGCCGTGACCAAGGGCTATGCCATCGGTTCGGCGGGCCTTGCCGCGCTGGTGCTGTTCGCCGCCTACACGACCGACCTGCGTGAGTTCTTCCCGGGCCTGAAGGTCGACTTCAGCCTCGAGAACCCTTACGTCATCGTCGGCCTGCTGCTGGGGGCGCTGCTGCCCTACCTGTTCGGCGCAATGGGCATGACCGCTGTCGGCCGTGCCGCTGGCGACGTCGTCGTCGACGTGCGCGAGCAGTTCAAGTCCAACCCGGGCATCATGGACTACACCTCCAAGCCCGACTACGCCCGCACGGTCGACCTCGTCACCAAGGCGGCGATCAAGGAAATGATCATCCCCAGCCTGCTGCCTGTGCTGGCACCGGTGGTCGTCTATTTCGTGATCGGCGCGGTTGCCGGTCAGGAGAACGGCTTCGCCGCGCTGGGCGCGCTGCTGATGGGTGTGATCGTCAGCGGCCTGTTCGTGGCCCTGTCGATGACCTCGGGCGGCGGCGCCTGGGACAATGCCAAGAAGTACATCGAGGATGGCCACCACGGCGGCAAGGGCTCTGACGCCCACAAGGCTGCCGTCACCGGCGACACCGTCGGCGATCCCTACAAGGATACCGCCGGCCCGGCGGTCAACCCGATGATCAAGATCACCAACATCGTCGCGCTGCTGCTGCTGGCTGCGCTGGCGGCAGGCCACGCCGGCTGATCGCCAGCGTTACCTGCGGGTGAACAATGGCCCCGCCGGGTTCGTCCCGGCGGGGTTTTTGTTGCGCCGCACACTGGAATGACCCGTCCGGGGTTGACGCAAACGGAAGCCCGCCGCAAACCCCGGCGATGACCGATACCACCAGCGCCCCGCCCCCGGCGGCCGAACAGACCGATCCCACCCCCGAACAACTGGTCGCCGAACTGGTCGCGCTGCTCGACGTTGCTTCGACCGGCGCCGATCACTTTCGCGGGCGGCGCAAGGATGGCGGACTGGGCCGCGTATTTGGCGGACAAGTGATCGCGCAGGCGCTGGTTTCGGCCGAACGCACCGTGGCGGAGGACCGCGCGGTCCACTCGCTCCATGCCTATTTTCTGCGCGGCGGTGACGAGGATCACGAAATCGACTTCGAGGTCGCGCGCGATTTCGACGGCAACAGCTTTTCCAACCGCCGCGTCGTGGCGCGCCAACCCGGCGGGCCGATCCTGAATTTCACCGCCTCATTCCAGCGCGCCGAGGAAGGCGTCCACCACCAGCAGCCGATGCCCGAAGTGCCCGGCCCGGAGAGCCTGCTGTCGGTGCGCGAACTGCTGCTGCGCTCGGGCGCGGCGAACCACCATTCGGATGGCCGGGGTCGGATGTTCCGCCCGCAGGCGATCGAGCTGCGCCCAGTCAATCCGGCGCGCTGGGGCGGGTTCGACAATGCCGAGCCGCGTCAGGAAATGTGGTTCCGCGCGGTGGCCCCGCTGCCCGACGACGCGCGCCTGCACCGCGCAATTCTCGCCTATGCCAGCGACTTCACCCTGCTTTCCACTGCGGCCATCCCGCATGGGCTGAACTTCTTCAAGCGCAACATTCAGGCTGCCAGCCTCGATCATGCGGTGTGGTTCCACGAGCCGTTCCGCGCCGATGACTGGCTGCTCTACACCACCGACAGCCCGTGGGCCGGGCACGGGCGCGGCTATAACCGGGGGCGGATCTATACCCGCGACGGGCGGCTGGTGGCCGAGGCCGCGCAGGAAGGCCTGATCCGCCGCAAGCTGGAAAAGCCCGCCTGACCCGGCACGGGGCACAACGTGAGGAGGAGAGGACGATGCGACTGGACCGACCCCGACTGGCCCCACTGGCAGACACCGCGCTGAGCCCGGACCAGGCCGCGCTGATCGACGATTTCAAGGCGCGCGGGGCGGATTACAACATCTTCCGCACTTTCGTGCGCGACCCGGCATCGCTGCGGGCCTTCATGGTCTGGGGCAGCCATATCCTATCGAACGACAATCCGCTGGGGGTGCGCCGGCGCGAACTGGCGATCCTGCGGACCGGGTACCTGTGCAAGGCCGGCTACGAATGGGCCCAGCACGAGCGGATCGGGCGGCAGGCCGGCTTGACCGATGCCGAGATCGCCGGGCTGAAGCAGGGCCCGGACGCTGCGTGCTGGGACGCAGCCGACCGGGTGCTGCTGGCCGCAGCCGACCAGCTGGTGACCGATCATTTCATCGCTGATGCCACCTGGGCCGAACTGTCGCGCCATTTCGCCGAGGCCGAGCTGCTGGCGCTGATCTTCACCGTCGGCCAGTACACGATGGTCTCGATGTTCCTCAACAGCGCCGGAGTCCAGCTCGACCCCGACCTGACCGCCGACCCGGACCTGCGCGGCTAGGAACTAGGCCAGCAGCGCGGCGTAGCGCTCCGCTTCGCGCTGCCACGCCACGCCCTGCTCGGCCAGCCAGACATCCGCATAGAGGCTCTCGGCGTAGCGTTGTCCGGAATCGCACAGGATCGTCACCACCGAGCCAACTTGGCCCGCCGCGGCCATTTCCTCGATCAGCGTCATGCAGGCGACAAGGTTGGTGCCGGTCGATCCCCCTACCGAGCGCCCCAGCCGGGCCGAGAGAGCGCGCATCGCGCCAATGCTGGCCGCGTCGGGCACTGCAATCATCCGGTCGATCACGGCAGGAATGAAGCTGGGTTCGACGCGCGGCCGGCCAATCCCCTCGATGCGGCTGCACAGCCCGGCGGGTGGCGCGGTGACGCTGCGGTCGGCGTAGTGGCGGTGGAACACCGAGGCTTCGGGATCGGCAACGCACAGCTGCGTCGCGTGGCGGCCATAGCGGATGTAGCGTCCGATGGTGGCGGAAGTGCCGCCAGTGCCCGCGCCGCAGACGACCCAGCTGGGCACGGGATGCTCCTCGCGCGCCATCTGGTTGAAGATGCTGTCGGCGATGTTATTGTTGCCGCGCCAGTCGGTCGCGCGCTCGGCATAAGTAAACTGGTCGAGGAAATGCCCGCCATGCTCGGCCGCCAGCTGCTGCGCTGCCTGATTGATCGCGCCTGAGCCTTCAACCTCGTGCACCTCGCCGCCGTGGAAGCGGATCGCGTCGATCTTGGCCGGCGAGGTCCCGCGCGGCACCACTGCGACAAACCGCAGCCCGATCAGCCGCGCAAAATAGGCCTCCGACACCGCAGTCGAGCCGCTGGTGGCATCGACCAGCAGCGTGTCCGGCCCGATCCACTGGTTGCACAGGCCGTAGAGGATCAGCGAGCGCGCCAGCCGGTGCTTGAGGCTGCCAGTGGGGTGAACGCTCTCGTCCTTGAGGTACAGCGCGATGCCGGGAAAGCGCGGCAGGTCCAACCGGATCAGGTGGGTGTCGGCCGAGCGGTTGAAATCGGCCTCGATCCGCCGCACGGCCTCGTTGGTCCACTGGCGGTCGATACGTCTATGCACGGGCAGGCTCCTATCCGGCGGGATGGTAAAAATCGTAGACCGCGCGGGCCACGGCTGCCGAGACCCCCGGCGCGCGTTGCAGGTCTTCCAATGCGGCGGCGCGCACCCGGCTGGCAGTGCCGAAATGCAGCAACAGCGCACGCTTGCGGGCCGGGCCGATCCCCGGCACTTCATCCAGCGGGCTGGCAGTGATCGCCCGCGCACGCTTGTCGCGGTGGGCGCCGATGGCATAGCGGTGCACCTCGTCGCGCAGCCGTTGCAGGTGGAACAGCACGGGTGAACTGGGCGGCAGGCTCTTTTCCCGGCCATCAGGGAAGTGGAAGACCTCGCGCCCGTCGCGGCCATGGTGCGGGCCCTTGGCCACGCCGACCAGCGGCAAGTCGTCGATCCCCAGTTCCGCCAGCACCGACATTGCGGCGGAAACCTGGCCCTTGCCGCCATCGAGCAGCACCAGATCGGGCCAGGTCTCGCCCTCGCGCTCGGGGTCTTCCTCCTGCGCGCGCGCAAACCGCCGGCGCAGCACCTCGCGCATCATCCCATAATCATCGCCCGGCGTCGCCTCGCGGATGTTCCACTTGCGATACTGGCCCTTCTGCAAGCCTTCCGGCCCCGAAACCACCATCGCGCCCAGCGCATGAGCGCCTTGGACATGGCTGTTGTCGTAGATCTCGACCCGGCGCGGCTCGTCGCCCAGTTCGAGGAATTCGGCCATCTCGCGCCATACTTTCGCGCGCGTGCCGCTTTCGGCCAGCCGCCGGTCGAGCGCCTCGGCCGCATTGCGGCTGGCCTGTTCGACCAGCCGGCGTCGGTCGCCACGCTGGGCCCGGCTGATCTCGACCTTGCCGCCGGCGCTTTCGCGCAGAGCTTCGGCCAGCAGCTCGGCCTCGGGCAGGTCGCGGTCGAGCAGGACCAGCCGGGCGGGCGGCACTTCCTCGTAGAACTGGGCGAGGAAGCTTTGCAGCACCTCGGCCTCATCCAGCCCGTCGGTGTGTGTGGGGAAGAAAGCGCGGTGGCCCCAGTTCTGCCCGCCACGAATGAAGAAGGCCTGCACCGCCACCTGTCCGCCCTTGGTGGCGAGCGCAAAAACGTCGGCATCACCCAGCCCTTCGGCATTCACCGCCTGGCTGCCCTGAATGAAGGTGGCGGCGCGCAGCCGGTCGCGCAGCATGGCCGCGCGCTCGAAATCCAGCCCCTCGGCCGCGGCCTCCATCTGAGCCTGCAATCGCGTCTGCACTGCGCCCGAACGGCCCGAGAGGAATTCCTTCGCCTCGGCGGCCAGCGCGGCATAGTCCGCCGCGTCGATCCGCCCGACACAAGGGGCGCTGCAACGCTTGATCTGATACAGCAGGCACGGCCGGTCGCGCCGCGCCATGAAACTGTCCGAGCAGCTGCGCAGCAGGAACAGCTTCTGCAGCGCGTTGATCGTGGTGTTGACCGAACCGGCGCTGGCAAAAGGCCCATAGTAATGCCCGACCGCACGCCGCGCACCGCGATGCTTGGTCAGGCGCGGGAAATCATGGTCGGTGCGCAGCAGGATGAAGGGAAAGCTTTTGTCGTCGCGCAGCAGCACATTGTAGGGCGGACGAAAGCGCTTGATCAGCTGCGCTTCCAGCAGCAGCGCCTCGGCTTCGGAATTGGTGGTCACCACCGTCATCGCCCGGCACTGCGACACCATCCGCTGCAACCGCAGCGGCAGGCGATCAACCTGCGTGTAATTGGCCACCCGGTTGCGCAGCACCCGCGCCTTGCCGACATAGAGCACATCGCCGCGGGTATCGAGCATACGATAGACGCCGGGGCGCGCTGGCAGGGTCGCCACTACCTCGCGGATCGCGGCCACCCCGGCCTCCAGATCAGGGCGCGCGGCGCCCTTCAGGGTGTAGGTCGCGCGATCCTCGTTAAAGCGCTCGGGCGATGTCCGATCTGCGGGGGCGCGGTCAGGTGGATCAGCACGGCGGGGCATGGCGACCGTCATTAGAGGCCGCGCCGAAAGGTGCAACCTCCCGCAAGGCCATGAGTTGACAGCCTGCACCAGTGGCTTACCACCTTGCACAGGCGGCAAGCCGGCCATCAAGCCGAATACGGGGGACAGCGATGCGGCAACTGCAGGGAATGGATGCCTCTTTCGTTGCGCTGGAAACGCGCAATTCGCCGATGCACATCGGCTCGCTGCTGATCTACAACCCTGAAACCGCGCCGGGCGGCTTCGTCCGCTTCAAGGACATCCTGCGCTTTTTCGAAAGCCGCCTGCAACTGTCGCGCACGGTGCGCCAGCGGCTGGTGCGGGTGCCCTTCGACATCGACTACCCCTACTGGGTCGAGGACGAACATTTCGACCTTGAATACCACGTCCGCCATCTGGCCCTGCCCAAGCCGGGCGACTGGCGCCAGCTTTGCATCCAGGCGGCGCGGGTCTTTGCCCGCCCGCTCGATCTCAACCGCCCGCCGTGGGAATTCACGGTGATCGAGGGGCTGGACAATGTGCCCGGCGTCGCCCCCGGCTCCTACGCGATGGTCACCAAGGTTCACCATGCGGCGATCGACGGGGTTTCCGGCATCGACCTGCTCGAAGCGCTGCACAGCCTGATGCCCGCCCCCCCGCCGCTTGACCAGCCCGACACCTGGCGCGGCGAAACGGCACCGCAGCCGCTGGCGCTGCTGGGCAAGGGCCTGCTGCACGCCGCGCTCAATCCGTTCCGGCAGGCAGAAGTGCTGGCCCGCGCGGTGCCCGGCATTGCCCGCGCGGTCGGCGGCCTCGCCAAGCGCGACTTTGCCGTCCACGGTGAAATGATTGCCCCGCGCAGCCGCTTCAACGCGGTGATCTCGCAGGCCCGGGTGGTCGAGGGGCGCTCGCTGCCGCTGGCGGGCATCAAGGCGATCCGCACGCTGGTGCCGGGCGCCAAGGTCAACGACGTGTTTCTGGCGGTGATCGGCGGGGCCCTGCGCGAATACCTGTTGGCGAAGGACGACCTGCCCGAAAAGACCCTGACCGCGATGGCCCCGATCTCGGTCCGCTCGACCAACGAGAAGAACGACATGGGCAATCAGGTGGCGGCGATGATCGCGCCGCTTGGCACCCATATCGCCGACCCGGCCGAGCGGCTGGGCTATGTCTTCGGGCAGACCACCAATTCGAAGGCGATGTCCGAAGCGGTCGGCGCGCGCAACCTGACCGAGATGAGCAAGGTTTCCCCCGCGCTGTTCATGGCGCTGGGGGCGCAGCTCTATTCGCGGCTCGGCCTTGCCAACCGGCTGAACCCGATGTTCAACACCGTGGTCACCAATGTGCCCGGCCCGCCGGTGCCGATCTATTCGGCGGGCGCGCGGCTGGAAAGCATGATGGGCCTGCTATGCCTGACCGACGGGCTGGGCCTTGGCCACGTGGTGCAAAGCTATTGCGCCGAGGCGACCATCACCTTCACCGCCTGCCGCGACCTGCTGCCCGACCCCGAATTCTACGCGCAATGCCTGCAAAACAGCTACGACGCGCTGCTGGCGGCGGCCATGGCGGTGCCAGAAAAACCGGCGGCCAAAAAGCCGCGTGCCGCAAGGAAGAGCGCCAAGACCTAGGCCGCGTGGATGAAATCGAACGGCCGGTAGCGCCCAGTTGCGGACGTTTATGCAAATCGCCATAATGATTTATTCAATCCGCAATGCATGCTAGCTGGTCACAATGGATGACAAAACTGCTTCCGTTCATTTTCGTGAGGGTCGGTGGCTTCCAGCTTTCGCGCTGGTCACCTTCGCCTTTGCAGCCGTCGTAATGTCATTCACAGGAATGCTCTTTATCGCGTTTAAGCCAATCATTGGTGCGATCATTTTTGCGCCTATAATTACAGGTTTTGTTTGGGCGCTTTATATTTTTTCGATACGTTTGATAAAGCCAAATGAATTGACAATTTATGCATCCGGTATTGATGTGCGAAGATTTGGAAAGTCATCTTTTCATAAATGGGAAAATCTGGATGGGCCATATTCGATTTACGCGGTGAAAGGCCCTCCGCTTATAAAATATAATTTTGTTGGCCAAAAGGGACGTATCTTAATAGGGCCATCTGATTTTAATTTGGATATACTGGTTCTCATAGGAATGTTGATAGAGGCTCAAGCTGGCAAGGTTATGACCGCCGTAGAATGGCAGGCGGAAAACAGTTAAGGACTGTTGCTCTCATATCCCGCCGTTCAAAGTACCAAGGGCAATGTCTTAGTTTGGCCGCCAGTTGCGACTGCCAGCGCAAATCGCAACGGCAGCTTCCCACCAATCCCGGTCGCTCAGACAGCCGCAGAATTTGCCCACTCAACCTAGAACAGCTTGCGCAGTTCCAGATTGAACGTCCGCCCCAGCGGGTCGATCAGCGCGGGCTGATAGGCCAGCGGTACCAGCCCGTTGCCGTCAGTCACCCGCTGGCGCTGGTTCAGCACGTTGCCAATGCCAAAGGCCAGCCGCGCGCCCTTGAGGAACGGCGTTTGCTCGGCCGCCGGCAGCTGGCCAAGGTCGAAAAACCCGCGCAGGTTGAGCTTGGCAACCGAGCCGAAGTGCAGGTCGCTGCTGCCCGGCAGCCCGCTGGACCGGACCGTGGTTGGCGTGCCCCAGGTGCCGTTCAGCCGCAGCCCCAGCCCCTTGTAGTAGAACCCGCCCTCGCCTTCGAGACTGTGGCGCGCAACGCCGCCACCCGCCAGCGCATCGCCGCCCAGCAGATCGAGCACCGGCCCGCCCGGCGCGACCAGCACCCGGTCGACGAACTGGACGGTGTGGTAGAACGAGACATTCCAGCGCCCCGGATAGCGCGGCCCGCGCGGGCCACCGCCGGGCGGGCCGCCGAAGCCGCCGCCCATTCCGCCGCCACCATGCCCGCCGCCCGGGGGACCACCGGGGCCGCCACCCATGCCACCGAACATGCCACGCCGCCCTGCCCCCGGAGGCAGCGGCCTGCCGAGGTTGCCACCAAGGTTCACCCCCCAGCGCAGCCGTTCCTCGCTCTGGTGCGCCAGCGTCACCGCACGCTGGTCGAGCGCGACGATCACTCCGCCGATCCGCGCCACCCGGCCCGGAAAGGCCGCCTCGATCGTCGGGGTCAACAGCGGGAAGGCATTGGTGACGTTGCTGGAAGTATTGTGGAAATATTCGGCGATCAGGTTGGCATTGCCCGGCACCGGCAGGTTCCAGTTCACCCCCAGCTTGAGGTCGCGCTGCTGCTGCCGGGCCAGCGCCGGGTTGCCGCCCGACAGTGTCGTGATCAGCACAGTGCGCCCGCTGGCAAAATCGTAGAGCGGCACATTGAACTGGCTGATCTGCGGATTGCCCAGTTGCGCCAGCCCCGGCGCGGCCTGATTGACCAGATAGCTGGCCTGCAGCCCCAGCTGTTTGGTGACGTTCCAGGTCAGCCCGCCGCTCCAGTCGATCAACCAGCCAAAGTCGGACAGGCGATCCGCCCCAAGGCTGGCGTTCAGCGTGATGTCCCCCAGCGCAGCACCGACATGTTCGCGCCGGCTGGTCAGCGGCACGCCAAGATTGATCCCGCCCGACAGGTCGCCGCGCCGCAGACTGGAACTGGGGCTGAGCGCCAGCGAATCGCTGCTCGCAAGGCCGGTCCAGGCAAAGCCCGCCCGCAGGGTCAGCGCCAGCTGGCCCGCCGGCAGACGCAGCGGGTGGCCGACCAGTGTGGCAAGGCTGGTGACGCTGTCGCTGGTGCTGCGCGCCACCCGCACCGCGCCGGGCGCGATTGCCGGCAGTGCGCCATCGATCGGAAGCGTGCCCGCCAGCGCGGCGGCCTGCAATCCGGCGAGATCAGCGGGGGCAGCGCGTTGCAGGCTGGCGGTGGAGGCGGCGACATGGCCGCCATCCAGCGTCAGCGTCATCTGCCAGTCGGGCATCTGGCGGGTCAGCGTCACCCCGCCCTGTACGGTATCGGTAAGCGCGTGGGCAGTCAGCGGCCCGGCCAGCGTGCGCAGCAAAGCCGCGCCGCCAAGGCTGGCGGGCGCGGTCAGCACCACACTGTTGAGGCCCGACAGGCCATCGCTGATCGCCCGGCTGGCGGTGGCATTGAAAGTCAGCGCGCCGCCCGCGCCTTTCTCGCCCAGCCCGCGGGTCAACACCGCATTGGCCGAATAGTCCTGCCGCGCGGCGACCAGCGTGCGGTTGTCGCCGGGCTGCGGGTCGCTGGCCACGCCGGGCTGCGATCCGGGCTGCTCGACAACACCGCGCGCGGCCTCGCTCAGCGCGCGGGTGCGGTCGGCCTTCAGCGTGACATTGAAGCGGCGCGGCCCTTCGATCGACAGCAACCCGGCCTGCGTCTGCAAGGTATCGGTGCCGCCCGCGCCGGGCACGGTATCCTCGACCTCGGCCTGACGGCTGCGAAAATGGTCCTTCAGGATCAGGTTCACCACGCGGCTGTCGGGCGGATAGCCATAACGCAGCGCCACTTCCTCGGGCAGGATCTCGACCCGGCGGATCGCCTCAGGCGGGAAATCGCGCATTTCGCGAAAGCTCGAAATGCGCAGGCCATTGACCAGAATGATCGGAAAACCGCCTCCGCGCCCACGCCCGCTGCCGGTCTGGGGCGAAATCGCCTGGATCAGGTCTGCCAGCGAGGTTGCCCCGTAGGCGGCGATATCCTGCTCATCCAAGGTCACGAGCGGTGGCTGCGGGCTATCGACCTGCCCCGGAATGCGCAGGCGTTCGGCCGTGACGACAATCTCGGCCGCCGGAGCTGCCGCCGGCGCCTCGGCCGCACGCACCGGGCCAGCCAGCGCCGAGCCTGCCAACAGGGCGGTGCCCAGCGAACGCAGGGCAGAACAATTAGCATGAAAAATCATTCGCGCGCCCTGTGCAAAGCCGCGGGTAGAGGCAAGCCGCAGCCGGTAACATTTTGTCGCTTACGGCCAATATCGCGCCTGCTCTTCCCTTTTGTGACGGGCGGGGCTATGCGCGCCGCATCGGATCCTTTGGGGATCCTCTGGGAAAATGGAAAAAGCAGCGCGGATGGCGAAGGAAGAACTGCTCGAAATGCGCGGCATGGTCGTCGAACTGCTGCCCAACGCGATGTTCCGCGTGCGGCTGGAGAACGACCACGAGATTCTCGGCCACACCGCCGGCAAGATGCGCAAGAACCGGATCCGCGTGCTGGTGGGCGACGAAGTGCTGGTCGAGCTGACCCCCTACGACCTGACCAAGGGCCGCATTACCTACCGCTTCATGCCCGGTCGCGGCGGCCCCGGCCCCGCTTGATTGACCGCGGCTTGGGCGCGCCCCGATGCCTGGAACCCCTGCCCCGCTGATCCTCGGTTCAGCCAGCCCACGCCGCCGCGAACTGCTGGCCCGGCTGGGGGTTGAACCCGCGCGGATTGCCGCTGCCGACATCGACGAAAGCCCGCTGCCGGGCGAATTGCCGCGCCCCTACGCCCGCCGCATGGCCCGCGAAAAGGCGCTGGCGCTGGGTGGCGAGGCGGGCGGCTGCCACGTGCTGGCGGGTGACACAGTCGTCGCGCTGGGCCGCCGCATCCTGCCCAAGGCGGAGGATGAGGCCAGCGCCCGCCACTGCCTCAACCTGCTGTCGGGCCGCCGCCATGTCGTGCTGTCGGCCATCGCGCTGCTGGCCCCCGATGGCACCCTGCGCGAGCGGGTGTCGGAGAGCGTGGTGCGCTTCAAGCGCCTCTCGTCCGTCGAGCTGGAAGCCTACATCGCCAGCGGTGAATGGCACGGCAAGGCGGGCGGCTATGCCATCCAGGGCCGGGCTGAAGCCTTGATCTGCGCGCTGGCGGGCAGCCATTCGGGCGTCATGGGCCTACCGCTGTTCGAAACCCGCGCCTTGCTGGTCGCGGCGGGGCTGGTCGATGGCTGAATGGCTGGTCGAGGCGGGAATCGGCGAAAGCCGCGCCCTGCTGGTCGAGCACGGTCAGGTGCTGGCCGCCCGGGTCGAATGGCCGGGCCGCGCCGCGCCGGGGCTGGTCGCTGATGCCGTGCTGATCGCCCGCGCTGCCGGCGCATCGCGCGGCACCGCCCGGCTGGCGGACGGCGAGGAAGTGCTGGTCAGCCAGCTCCCGCGCGAGGCCTCAGAGGGCGCCACGCTGCGCCTTGCCATCACCCGCAGCGCCGTGACCGAAACCGGGCGCCTCAAGCGCGCGCAGGGCCGCCCGAGCCGTGACGAGCCCCGCCCGCCCCCCACACTGGCCGAAGCGCTGGGCGCGCGCGCCGTGCACCGCCTGCCCGAGGGGCTGTGGGACGAGGTTTTCGCGCTGGCATGGACCGGTCAGCTGGACTTTGCCGGTGGTGCGCTGACCGTCACGCCCACCCCGGCGATGACGGTGATCGACGTCGATGGCACACTGCCGCCTGCCGCACTGGCGCTGGCCGCCGCCCCGGCCGTGGCGCAGGCGCTGTGCTGGCTGGATCTTGGCGGCTCGGTCGCGGTCGATTTCCCGACGCTGGCCAGCAAGGACGACCGCCGCGCGCTGGATGCGGCCTTGGGTGCGGCGCTGGACCAGGTCGCGCACGAACGCACCGCTATCAACGGTTTCGGGCTGGTGCAGGTGGTCGCCCGGCTCGAACGCCCCTCGCTGCTGCACCTGTGCGCCAGCGACCGGGCCGGGGCGGCAGCGCGCCTGCTGCTGCGCCGGGCCGAGGGCGTGCCCCCCGGCGGGCCGCTGCTGTTGACCGCGCACCCCGTGGTGCTGGCCGCGATCCGCCCCGAATGGCGCGCCGAACTGTCCCGCCGCACCGGCCGCGACCTGCGCGAAATGGCAAACCCTGCGTTGGCGTTCGACGCCGGCTATGCTCAGGCTGTGGCGGCATGAGCGGCGGTGCGACCCGTCGCTGCCCGGTTTGCGGCAAACCGCGTGTGCCCGAACACGCCCCGTTCTGCAGCCCGCGCTGCCGCGACCGCGACTTGCTGCAGTGGCTGGACGAGGGCTATCGCCTGCCCGGCCGTCCCGCGCCGGAGGCGCTGGAGGACGACGAGGGATAATCCCCCTTGCCAAGCCCGCCGCGCTTCGCCATAGCGCCGCTTCCTGTCGCCGGCTGCCCCATACCAACATCGGGGCCTGCCGCTTGGTGGCGATGCCCGGGTAGCTCAGTTGGTAGAGCACGTGACTGAAAATCACGGTGTCGGCGGTTCGATTCCGTCCCCGGGCACCATCGCCGCCCACCCCCACCCAACCGCTTGCTTCCCCCCGGCCTGTCGGGCAGGAACGTGCGCGATGCCGCCGGGGCTGAAGGCACACCGGCGCACGTGGGGGGATTGCCGATGGAACGCTTCTCTTTCGAACTGGTGCTGGGCGCACTGCTGCTGGCCTTTGTACTGTGGACCTGGCGCAAGCAGGAGCCGCGCCGGCCGTTGCAGGCCGCCGAGATCGAGCGCTATCTGGAGATTATCGCCACGCAGTTCCCGGTGCCCGACGGGGCCGACCGCCCGGCAATTCTTGCCCGGCTGCGGCATTTTGCCGAGCATGACGACGGGCGCGACATCTACATGACCAATCTGCTGCGCTATCACGAGAAGATGGCCAGCGGCCCGGCCCCGGCGGGCAGCTTCAACGGCAGCCGCGATGCCGCCAATGCGATCTACGAAAAGAACACCAGCCCGATCCTGCTGACCAGCGGCGCCTTCCCGATCTTTGCAGGCACGGTCGCCGGCCCCAACGTGGTCGGCGGCAGCGACCCGGTGGATGACAACTGGTCGCGCGTGCTGGTAGTGCATTACCCCAGCCGCCGGCATTTTTTCGACCTGCTGACCAACCCGCGCTACCTCGCCAAGGCCGATTTCAAGACCTATGCGATGTATGTCGGGCTGGTGCCGTGCCAGCGCCAGTTGGTGATCCCCGATTTCCGTTTCCTCGCACCGGCCGGCGCGCTGATTGTATTTTTCGCCGCCGCCTGGCTGCACGCGATCCTCGGCTAGGGGCGCGCAGCCCGGCGACGGTGGATCAAGACGCCGTCGCGCCCAGCCGCCGGCCCAGCAGGGCATCGAGCGACCAGCGCCCCCCGCCCATCGCCACGATCGGCAGCAGCAGTCCCGCCCAGCTGAGGTGGGTCGACCAGGCATCGGGATAGACGAAAATCTCGATCACGCTGGTCATGCCCAACAACGCCAGCGCGGCGAACCGCGTGCCCAGCCCCAGAACCAGCAGGATCGGGAACAGGTGTTCGCTGTAGGTCGCGGCGTGCGCGGCCAGTTCCGGAGGCACCAGTGGCAGGCGATAGTCGCCGCGAAACAGCTCGTAAGTGCTGTCGGTAATCGTCAGCAGCCCCGAGACTTTGGTCCGGCCCGAGAGGAAAAAGATGCTGGCGACCCCCAGCCGCTGCACCAGCAGCAACAGCGATGGCGGCAGCAACCGGGCGGCGAGAGTAGTGGAGCGCAGGTACAGATTGGCTAGCTTGAGCATGGTCGGCTCCCCTGATCAGAAAGAAAAGGTCCGCGCACCGGCAAGGTACGACCCCTCGCGTGCAGGGTTGCTGCACACGGGGTGCGCGGGCCACCCGGTCAGGGCTTCGGCGTCAGCGAGCCCATGCCCTTCGGGGTCTTGATGGCGGTGCAGGTGCCGGCCTTGACCAGCTTCCAGGCATTGCCCTGATAGTCCTTGTGCGACGTGCCGGCGCAGCTGGTGCCTTCACCGGCCTTGCAGTCGTTCTTGCCAGCCTTCGAAATGCCATAGCACTTTTCCATCGCCGGGCCGGCAGCGTGGGCCGGAGCGGCAGCGGCAACCAGCCCCAGCGCGAGGGTAGCGGCAAGCGAGGCGGTGAGCGGATTGGTTGTCATGCGCAAAATTCCTTAGTGTGAAACAGGGGCGACGCCCCCGGCCCGGCGGGCCAGCAGGGTGACCGGGCCGGGAGCGGCGCTGGTCACAAAGAGCAATACGCGGCACCCTTTCCGGCGGTTACACACTGCCAAAGCAAAGAAATTTTCTGGTGCATGGCGGACAAGACTGTAACCTGCCCGCGCCATCTTGCGAAACCACATCGAATGCGAGCGGGGAATGCGCGAGGAAGAATTGCGTACATTGATGGTTCGCGGCCTTGCCGGCGATGCGCGTGCGCATGCCGCGCTGCTGCGCGCCATTGCCCCGTTGCTGCAGGCCTTCTATCGCCGCCGTTGTGCTGGCCATGCCGATGTCGAGGATCTGGTGCAGGAGACTTTGATCGCCATTCATGAAAAGCGCGCCAGCTATGATGGGCTGCGGCCGTTCACACCGTGGCTCTACGCGATTGCGCGCTACAAGATGATCGACCAGTTCCGCCGTCGCCGGCAGACCTGCGATATTGCCGAGCTGGACCATATTCTTGCCGAGGAAGGCTTCGAGGATTTGGTCGGCGCGCGGCTGGATATGACGCGTCTGCTGGCCACCCTGCCCGCCAAGCAGGCCGAGGCGATCCGCCAGACCAAGCTGGAGGGCCATTCGGTGGCCGACCATGCCGATGCTGCCGGGCTGGGCGAATCCGACGTCAAGGTTTCGGTCCATCGCGGGCTGAAGGCATTGGCGGCGCGTTTGACGGGGGGGCGGTGATGGATACCGATGCCCTGATCGACCAGCTGGCGCACAATCTCCAGCCCACCCCGCGCCACGCCGCCGACTGGCGAATGGCGATCGGGCTGCTGGCGGGCGGACTGGCGACACTGGCGCTGATCGTGCTGACCATCGGCCTCAACCCCGCGCTCGATCAGGTCGTCCGGCACTACGCCTTCTGGGTGAAATGGGCCTATGCCCTGTCGCTGGGCGTGCTGTCGCTGGGGCTGGTCCGCACGCTGGGCCGGCCCGATGCCCGGTTGCACCGTTCGCTGTGGCTGCTTGCCCTGCCGGTTGCGGTGCTGGCGGCGATTGGCACAGTCGAAATGGCGCGGGTGCCCCCCTCGCATTGGCTGGCGATGTGGCTGGGGGATAGCTGGCTGATCTGCCCGTGGCTGATTCTCGCCCTGTCGATGCCGCTGTTCATCGGCCTGTTGTGGTCGTTCCGGCGCATGGCGCCAACCCGGCTGGGGCTGGCTGGCGCGGCGGCGGGGCTCGCTTCTGGCGCGCTGGGGGCGATGATCTATTGCTTGCACTGCCCCGAGATGTCGGCGATCTTCGTGCTGACCTGGTACACGCTGGGCATCCTGATGGCCGCCGGGATCGGCGCGCTGCTGGGGCCGCGCCTGCTGCGCTGGTAGGCAGGTGTAACCTTGGCCGGCTGCCCTGCGTATATCCCATGCCACTTCCGGCATGATCAGGAGTTCCCCGCATGACCAGCTTCCATTCCAGCCTTGGCCTTGCCGCCGGCGCCGCCGCCGTCGCGATTGCCGCCGCTGCCGCCCCTGCCCCCGCGCTGGCGGCCCATGCCGCGAAGACCGTGCACTGCTACGGCGTCAACACCTGCAAGGGCACCTCGGACTGCAAGTCGGGCAACCACGAGTGCAAGGGCATGAACGAATGCAAGGGTCAGGGCTTCAAGGAACTGTCGCTGAAGGCCTGCAAGGCCGCCGGTGGCAGCACCACGGCCAAGTAATCAGGTTCGGCCCGCCGCCGGGTTCCTCCCCCGGCGGCGGACCACCGTTTGCACCACAGCGATGATGGACACCCCCCTTTCCGGACATGGCCTTGGCATGCGCCGGCCACACTATGCCGATTTTCTGGCCGGCACAGTGCCGGTAGACTTCATCGAGGTGATTTCGGAAAATTTCATGATCGACGGTGGCCGCCCGCGCGACACGCTACGCCGGGTGCGCGGGCACTATCCGGTTGCGCTGCACGGTGTTTCGATGTCGATCGGCTCGGCCGACGGGCCAGACCCCGCCTACCTTGCCCGCCTGCGCGCGCTGGTTGACGAGATCGAGCCGGCCGTGGTCTCGGACCACCTGTGCTGGACCCACTTTGGCGGCATCAACAGCCACGATCTGCTGCCGCTGCCCTATACCGAGGAAGCGCTGGCGGTCACCTGCCGCAGCGTGCTGGCGGCGCAGGATGCGCTGGGCCGCGCGATGCTGATCGAAAACCCCTCCAGCTATATCGCTTTCGCGGGCGAGCTGAGCGAGTGGGAATTCCTCGGCGAACTGGTCGCCCGTACCAACTGCGGCCTGCTGCTCGACGTCAACAACATCTACGTCAGCGCCGCCAACCACGGTTTTTCCAGCGCCGACTACCTCGTCGGCATCCCCCGCCACGCCGTCGGCCAGATCCACCTTGCCGGGCACAGTCAGGGCCAAGGCCTGCTGGTCGACACCCACGACCAGCCGGTGCCCGATGGGGTCTGGGCGCTGTATCGCGCCGCGCTGGAGCGGTTCGGC
>Ga0007815_1000184_pt1 | contig 19909 bp, 22 predicted proteins | sample CryBogCBE02Aug09_FD_71212 | JGI IMG/M metagenome (GOLD analysis project Ga0007815, IMG submission 71212) | Freshwater microbial communities from Crystal Bog, Wisconsin, USA - CBE02Aug09 | ecosystem: Environmental > Aquatic > Freshwater > Lake | place: Crystal Bog, Wisconsin, USA | collected...
TTCGAGGATGCCGGCGTCGCCAGCCTGCTGTTCACCGACATTGGCCGCGATGGACTGCTGAAGGGTGTCAACATCGACGCCACGGTGGAGCTGGCGCGCCGGGTCGACATTCCGGTGATCGCCAGCGGCGGGGTCAAGGGCCTCGACGACATCCACATCCTGTCGTTCCACGCGCACGAGGGGATCGAGGGGGTTATTACCGGGCGAGCGCTGTATGAGGGGCGGCTGGACCTCGCGGCAGCGATTGCGATGGCCAACCGGGCGTGAGGTATCCGGGCGTGTTGGCGACCCTGTGCGTTACCCTGTTCGCCTACGAGGTCGGCATCGTGCACGCCGGTTTCAGGTCTGGGCGCGTCAGCCTTGCGCGCGAGTGGAAATTTGAACGGTGGGAGCATCCCAAACGCTATTGGGCGACAATGGCTTGGTGGAGTTCCTCCGCAATGGTTGTGGCGGCCTTAGGTCTCCAGTTTGCTAGGCAATATTTCACATGACCGTCCGCATCCGCGTCATCCCCTGCCTTGATGTCCGCGACGGGCGGGTAGTGAAGGGCGTCAATTTCGTCGACCTGAAGGACGCGGGCGACCCTGTCGAACAGGCGCGGGCCTATGATGCGGCGGGGGCGGACGAATTGTGCTTCCTCGACATCAGCGCCAGCCACGAAGGGCGCGGAACGCTACTCGACGTGGTGCGGCGCACTGCCGAGGTGTGCTTCATGCCTCTGACGGTGGGCGGCGGGGTGCGCTCGGTCGAGGATGCGCGGGCGTTGCTGCTGGCGGGGGCCGACAAGGTCGCGGTCAATTCCGCCGCCGTTGCCCGCCCCGAAGTGGTGCGCGACATTGCCGAGAAGATGGGCAGCCAATGCATCGTCGCCAGTGTCGACGCGCGCCGGGTGGCGCCGGGCCGGTGGGAGATATTCACCCATGGCGGCCGCCGCGCCACCGGGATCGACGCCTTGGCTCACGCGGTGCGGCTGGCCGAGCTGGGCGCGGGCGAATTGCTCGTCACCTCCATGGACGGCGATGGCACGCAGGCGGGTTACGACCTTGCCCTGACCCGCGCGATTGCCGATGCCGTGTCGGTGCCGGTGGTGGCCTCGGGCGGGGTCGGCTCCCTGCAGCATCTGGTGGAAGGCGTGACCGAGGGCCACGCCAGCGCGGTGCTGGCGGCCAGCATCTTCCATTTCGGCCAGCACACCATTGCCGAAGCGCAGGCCGCGCTGTGCGCCGCCGGCCTGCCGGCCCGAGGCCATTAAGACTCCTGCCGGCCCGAGGCCAGTAAGTCTCCTGTCGGCTTAGGCCCCGGACCAGCAACATCGGCACAAACCCCAAAAACCGTCGGAATATTTACCAAGTGGCCTCCGGCGGGTTGAGCCGTTAACCATCGTATCGATGCAATTTGGCCATTTGTCAGGTTTGGCACGGTGATTGCATTTACTTCTGGCGTTAACGGAGAAACTGCCATGAAGCTGATCCAGCGTCTTGCCACTGCCACCACTGTCAGCCTGCTGATCGCCACCCCGGCCTTCGCGCAGTCGGGTGCCCTGCTGGCCGAACCGTCCGATCTGTCGCTGCTGACCCTTGGCGTCGTCGGCGCCGTTCTGGGCCACCGCGCCGCTCGCAAGCGCGCCGCCTGAGCCGCCGGCTGGCGCGCCAGCGCTGGCTCGTGCCCTCCCCGGGGTAGCAACTGGGGGACGCTCCAAGCGGCACGGTCCAGCGCTGGCGCGACGAGTCCTGGGGCCGGATGCGCTCCGGCCCCAGCCGTGCCCCTCTTGACCACGGGCGAGCTTGCCCCCAAGCGTGGCCGGCATGAGCACTGCCACCCCTTCCGACACGCTGGCCCGGCTGGCCGCGACTATTGTGGCGCGGCGCGGGGCTGATCCCGAAAGTTCCTATGTCGCGCGGCTCCATGCCAAGGGGCTGGGCAAAATCGCCCAGAAAGTGGGCGAGGAAGCGGTCGAATGCGTCATCGCGGCGCTGTCCGAAGATGCGGCGGCGCTGACCGGCGAAGCTGCCGACCTGTTGTTCCACCTGCTGGTGCTGCTTGACGCCAAAGGCGTGCCGCTGGAGGCCGTGCTGGCTGAGCTTGACCGGCGCGAAGGCGTCAGCGGGATCGCCGAAAAGGCTGCCCGGGCGTGAGCGGCACGGCGCCTTGGTTCGCGCCGCTGGGCAGTTACGAGGCCGGGCTGGGCGGCGAGGCGCGCTTCCATGTCGGGCTGCGCCACGGCAGCATGACGCTGGAGCTGTACCGCCCCACGGGGCACGACGGGCAGAGCCCGCACCGCCGCGACGAGGTCTATATCATCCGCCAGGGCACCGCGCGCTTTGTCCGCAACGGCGAAGTCGTGGCGGTGGCGGCGGGCGACACCCTGTTTGTGCCCGCCGGGATGGACCACCGTTTCGAGCAATTCAGCGCCGATTTCGATACCTCGGTGATGTTCTGGGGACCGGACGGCGGCGAGCAGGAGCCAACCGATGCCGATTGACCCGCGTGCCCCCTACGACAGCAACAATATCTTCGCCCGCATCCTGCGCGGCGAGATCCCATGCAGCCAGGTCTATGCCGACGACTGGGCGCTGGCCTTCCACGATATCAACCCGCAGGCCCCGGTCCACGTACTGGTGATCCCGCGCGGGGCATACGTCAGCTGGGACGATTTTTCGGAACGCGCCTGCGCGGAGGAGATTGCCGGCTTCGTCCGCGCGGTGGGCACCGTGGCGCGCCAGCTGGGGCTGGTCGATCCGGGCTATCGCCTGCTGGCAAATGTGGGCCACAACGGCCATCAGGAAGTGCCGCATCTGCACGTCCATCTGTTTGGCGGGCAGCCGCTGGGGCCGATGCTGGCGCGATAGGCCTCGCGGCTTGCCCTTTGGCCCCTCAACGGGCTAAGCCGGGGCCATGACGTCATTCCCCCCCGCGCCCGCCGGCCAGTTCGACGGAGCCGTGCATCTGTTCACGGTGCGCGCCTATTTCGAGGACACCGACCTGTCGGGGGTGGTCTATCACGCCAATTACCTGCGCTGGTTCGAGCGCGCTCGCTCCGACATGGTACGCTTGCTGGGGATGGACCAGCGCGCCGCCAACGAGGGGGGCGAGGGGGCCTGGGCGGTCAGCGAGCTGGAAATCCGCTATCGCGCGCCGGCCCGGCTGGACGATGCCGTGCTGATCGAGACCCGCTGCGAGGAATTGGGCGCGGCTAGCGCCCGGATGCACCAGCGCGCGCTGAAACTGGTCGATGGCCAGCCGGGCCCGCTGCTGAGCGAGGCGCGGCTGCGGATCGGCTTTGTCGGCCCCGATGGCCGGCCGCGCCGCCAGCCGACCCAATGGCGCACCGCTTTCCAGACCCTTCTTGACCAGACCGGAACCCAGGAATGACCGCAATGCTCTCTCTGCTTGCCGCTGCCAGCGGCACCCAGCGGCTCGACCCGCTACACCTGTTCCTTGATGCCGACCTGCTGGTCCAGACGGTGATGGGCGGGCTGCTGCTGGCCAGCCTGTGGGTCTGGACGCTGATCTTTGCTTTCGCTGTGCGGCTGCGCAACCTGCGCCGCGCCGGGGCTGCCTACGAAGCGGAATTCTGGCAGGCGCGCGACCTTGATGCGTTCCAAAACGAGCATGCCAACGACGACTTGCCCCCGGCCCGCGTGGTAACGGCGGCGCTGGGCGAATGGCGGCGCTCGCTGGCCGCTGGCAAGGCGGTCGACCGCGAGGGTGCGCGCGCGCGGCTGGCCCAGACGATGGAACTGGTGGTGGCCGAGGAAGCCGAGGAGCTGGGGGCCCGGTTGACCTTCCTTGCTACCGTTGGCTCGGTCGCGCCGTTCATAGGCCTGTTCGGCACGGTCTGGGGGATCATGTCGAGCTTCTTCCAGATCGGGCAGGAGCAGAACTCCTCGCTCGCCGTCGTCGCCCCCGGCATTGCCGAGGCCTTGGCGGCGACCGCGGTGGGCCTGTTTGCGGCCATTCCGGCGGTGATTGCCTACAACCGCTACAGTGCCGCGGTGAACCTGTTCGAGGCGCGGTTGCAGCGCTTTGCCGACCGGTTCCACGCCAGCCTCTCGCGCGAGCTGGACGGGCGCTGATGGCGATCACCGGCCCCCGCAGCAGCCCCCGAGGCCGCCGCCGCGCGCCGCTGGCGGAAATCAACGTGACGCCGCTGGTCGACGTAATGCTGGTGCTGCTGGTGATCTTCATGGTCACCGCGCCGCTGCTGAAAGCCGGGGTGCCGGTCGAGCTGCCCGACAGCCGCGCCAAGCCGCTGCCGCAGACCGCGCGGCAGGTGACTGTAACCATGACCTACGACGGCAAGACCTTTCTTGACGATGCCGAGCTGGCCCCGGGCGAATTGCCCGACCGGCTGGCCGGCCTGCCGCGCGGCGCTGACGGCAAGCTGCCGCTGGTGGTGCTGCGCGCCGACAAGGCGCTCGATTATGGCCGGGTGATCGGCCTGATGGGCGAATTGAACCGCGCCGGGGTCAGCCAGATTTCGCTGGTCACCTCGGTGGGCGCGGCGCCGGTCAGCGCCGGTTCAGCGACCAAGCCCTAAGGCGACGAGATGGGCTGGGCAGGATTGAAGCGCGAGGAGCGGGCCGGGCTGCTGGTGGCATTGGCGTTGCACGCCGGGCTGGCGGCCGTACTGCTGCTGCGCCCGGCACCAAAGCCCCTGCCGCTGCCAGAGCGGATTACCGTCAACCTGTCCGACGTGGTCGGCCTGACCAGCACTGCGCCGCAGCCCGAGGCCAAGGCCGCGCCCGATACCGCGCCGAAGATTGGCGAGGCGGCTTCTCCGCCACCGCCGCCACAGCCGGTCGCAAAACCGGTGGTGCAGCCCAAGGCATTGCCGGTGCCCGTGCCGCTGCCCAAGCCCAAGGCTCTGCCCAAGGCCGAGGCCAAGCCGCAGGCCACAGCCAAGCCCGAACCCGCGCCCAAGCCCGCGCCCGCCAAGCATGATCGCAAAGTGCCCGATCCGATCGCCGATGCCCTTGCCACCGCGCAGGGCAAGGCGTCGAAAAAGCCTGCCGGGGCCAGCCGGATCGGAGCCGATTTCCTGAAGGGCGTGCCCGCCGGACAGCCCGCCGGCAAGGCCGCCGCGCCGGGGGCCAAGGTCGCGGGGCCAGAGGTCAAGGCCGCGCTCGAGGCGTCGCTGTCGCGCCAGATCAAGCCGCATTGGCGGGTGCCGCAGGGCGTTGATACCGACGAGCTGGTGACCGTGCTGACATTCGATCTCAACAAGGACGGCACGCTGGCGTCCGGCCCGCGCGTTCTCCAGCAAAGCGGGGTCACCGACAGCAACCGCGCGCAGGCCGCGCGCCATGCCGAACAGGCGATACGCGCAGTGAAGCTGGCGGTTCCGTTCCTGCTGCCGCCGCAATATTACGATGCGTGGAAACACGTCGCCCGCTTCCGCTTTGACAGGAAATTGTCGCAATGATCGCCCGCCTGCTGCCCGTTGCCCTGCTGTTTTCGACCGCGCTGGCGGCGCAGGAAATCACCCCCGCCCCGGTGGTTCCGGCCAAGGCTGCCCCGGCGCAGGCCGCGCAGGATCAGGGGCTGACCGGATCGGTGACCGACGACAGCAGCTGGTCGGAAACCGGGATCGACATCCCTGCCTTCGCCACCCCGGCCGATGTGCCGACCCCGGCCAGCGCGGGTTCGACCGCGGCGCTGGGCCGCGCGATTGCCGAGGTGATTACTGCCGACCTCAAGAACAATGGCCTGTTCAAGCCGATTGGCCCCGCCGCGCTGCCCGCCGTACCGATCGCCGAAGTGCCCGCGCCGGACTATGCCGGCTGGGCCGGTCGCGGCGCCGAAATGCTGGTCCATGGTGCAGTCAGCGCCGATGCCACCGGCACGCTCAGCGTCGATTGCCGGCTCTACGATGTGAAGCTGACACAGGGCCTAGTCAGTTCATCGTGGCACTTTGCGCCGGGCGACTGGCGCCGTGCCGCACACAAATGCGCCGATGCGATCTATGCCCGCCTCTCGGGCGAGAGCCCCTTCTTCGACAGCCGCATCGCCTACATTGCCGAAAGCGGGCCCAAGGGCCACCGCATGAAGCGGCTGGCGATCATGGATTCAGATGGGGCGAACCACCGCTACATCACCACGGGCCAGGCCATTGCGCTGACCCCGCGCTATTCGCCCGATTACAAGCGGATCGTCTATCTCTCCTACCTCAATGGCCACCCGCGCATCTACATCTACGATGTGGTGGCCAACAGCCAGCGGCTGGTGGTGGCCAACGACAACCCCACCTTCGCCCCGCGCTGGTCGCCCGATGGCAAGTGGATCCTCTATGCGATGGCGATTGCCGGCAATACCAACATCTACCGCGTTTCGGCCGAGGGCGGGAGCAGCCAGCAGCTGACCGACACGCCGGGGATCAACATCGGCGGGTCCTATTCGCCCGACGGCGCTCGGATCGTGTTCGAGAGCGACCGTTCGGGCAGCCAGCAGATCTACGTGATGAACGCTGATGGCAGCGACCAGCACCGCATCAGCTTTTTCGGCGGCCGCGCCGCGACGCCCGAATGGAGCCCGCGCGGCGACCAGATCGCCTTCACCCATATCGGCGGCAACCTCAGGATCGCGGTCACCAGCCCGGAGGGGCGCGGGATGCGTTACCTGACCGACAGCTGGCAGGACGAGGCGCCAACCTGGGCCCCCAACGGGCGGATCATCCAGTTCTTCCGCACCGAGGCCAACAGCGGCCACGCCAGCCTGTGGCAGGTTGACCTGACCGGCCGCAACGAGCGCCGCCTGCCGACCCCGGTTGATGCCTCGGACCCGGCATGGGGCCCGGTGCTGCAGTAGCGACGGCCTTAGGGCCAAAGGCTAGATTCCGCCGACGTAAACGACAAAAAACGGCCCGGCAGCAATGACTTGAGCAAGAGCGATCGCTAGTACTTTGCCGGTTTCTTGGGGACAGCTCCACACGCGCCACAGGCAAGTCATGCTGACCAGCGCCATTAGCAGCGGAACGCCAGCGAAGACAACGGCCTGACCAGCATTCGGGAAGCTCGGCGCATCTCGTGTGCCAATGTCATGCAGAACCCATAGTCCGATCAGCAGCCATCCGCCCCAGCAAACAGTCGACGCGGTAGCGGCGAGCAACGCCATCCATCTCGTCACAGCCGGTCGGCCTGCGCCACCGCTTCGCTGGCGCGCAGCGAGGAGACGATGCGGGTGAGGTGGGCGAGGTCGTCGACCTCGAGGTCGATCTCGTAGCCGCCGAACAATTCGTCGCGCTGGGTCATCTGGAGGTGGACGATGTTGGCGCGGTTGCGGGCGAAGATGCCGGTCACCTCGGCTAGGGTGCCAGGGCGGTTGTAGAGCACGAAGCGCAGCCGGCCGACCGCGCCGGTGGTGCGTTCGCCCCATGACAGGTCAAGCCAGTCGGCATCGACCCCGCTGGCCAGCGTGTGGCAGTCGATGGCGTGAACCTCGACGCCGATGCCGGGCAGGCGCACGCCGACGATGCGGTCGCCGGGCACCGGGTGGCAGCAATCGGCGAGGTGGAAGGCCATGCCGGCGGTCAGCCCCCGGATCGAGATCGCGCGTTCTTGCTTGGGCCATTGCTCGGGCTCGGCCAGCCCCTTGGCGCTGCCGGGCACCAGCGCTTCCATGACGGCGGCGTCGGTCAGCTTGGCGGTGCCGATCGCGGCCATCAGCTCTTCCTCGCGGGCAAAGCCCAGCCGCTTGACCGCCGCGCTGATCGCCTTCTTGCCGACCTTGGCGGGCAGGCGTTCGACGATTTCCTCGAACAGCTTGCGGCCGATCGCGGCGACCTCGGCGCGCTCCTTGGCGCGCACTGCGCGGCGGATTGCGGCGCGGGCCTTGCCGGTGACGGCAAAGCCCAGCCAGGCCAGTTGCGGCTCGGCTTTGCGGCTCTTGATGATCTCGACGACGTCGCCGTTGTGGATCTCGCTGCGCAGCGGCATGTGGCGGCCGTTGATCTTGGCCCCCACCGCGCACGAGCCAAGGTCGGTGTGGACGGCATAGGCGAAGTCGACCGGGGTCGAACCCTTGGGCAGCTGGAACAGCGCGCCCTTGGGGGTGAAGGCGAAGATGCGGTCCTGATAGATCGCCATCCGGGTGTTTTCGAGCAGCTCTTCGGGATCGTGGCTGGCATCGACGATCTCGATCAGGTCGCGCAGCCAGCCCACCGCGCCATCGGGGCGGACCCCGCCCTGCTTGTAGGCCCAGTGCGCGGCCAAGCCGAATTCGTTGAGGCGGTGCATCTCGCGGGTGCGGATCTGCACCTCCATCCGCATCGAGTTTTCGTAGATCAGGCTGGAGTGCAGGCTGCGATAGCCATTCGACTTGGGGGTCGAGATATAGTCCTTGAAGCGGCCGGGAATGACGTGCCACGTGCTGTGCAGCACCCCCAGCGCGGCATAGCAATCGGCAATGCTCTCGGTCAGCACGCGGAAGGCCATGATGTCGGTGATCTGTTCGAAGGAGACGTGGCGCTCGGCCATCTTCTTCCAGATCGAATAGGGGTGCTTCTCGCGGCCGGTCACCTCGACCTTCAGTCCGGCTTCGGCCAGCGCCTGCTTGATGGCGAGGGCAATCGCGTCGACCTGCCCGCCCTCGCTGTCGCGGATCTGTGCCAGCCGCCCGGTGATCAGCGCATAGCCATCGGGCTCGAGCTGCTCGAAGGCCAGCATCTGCATCTCGCGCATATATTCGTACATCCCCACCCGTTCCGCGAGGGGGGCGTAGATATCCATGGTTTCGCGCGCGATGCGGCGGCGTTTGTCCTCGCTCTTGATGAAGTGGAGGGTACGCATGTTGTGCAGCCGGTCGGCCAGCTTGACCAGCAGCACGCGCAGGTCCTCGCTCATCGCCAGCAGGAACTTGCGCAGGTTCTCGGCGGCGCGTTCGCTCTCGCCCATCGCCTCGATCTTCGACAGCTTGGTGACGCCATCGACCAGCCGGGCAATGTCGGGGCCGAACAGCCGTTCGATGTCCTCGATCGTCGCCAGCGTATCCTCGACCGTGTCGTGGAGCAGCGCGGTGATGATCGTTTCCTGATCAAGCTTCAGCTCGGTCATCAGCCCGGCCACTTCGACCGGATGGCTGAAATAGGGGTCGCCGCTGGCGCGCTTCTGGCTGCCGTGCTTTTGCACGGTGTAGACATAGGCCCGGTTCAGCAGCACTTCGTCCGCTTCCGGATCGTAGGCTTTTACCCGTTCGACAAGTTCATACTGACGCAACATCACCCCAATGATGCGCGATGCGGATCGCTTTGGGTAGGGGGTTTGGTAAAGCTTGGGCGCTGACGGCTGGTTTACCGGACCTTTACCATGTTGCCGCTATGCCTCTGTGGTCGCCGCAGGGGAGTGTCATGGCTGACGTCCGACTGATGATGTTTGTGATTGCCAGTGGGTTTGGCGTCTATGGGGCAACCCAGGCCAACCGCTGGCTGCACTATGCCCCGGTCGAGGCGCACGTCACCCATGTGGCATCGAGCTGCTGGCTGGAGGAAGTCACCGGGCGGATCGTCAAGGGTGAAGTCCATCGCACCGAACCCACGACCTGCGCCGCAGCCGAAGAGCTGCACGAGAGCATCGACTACCGCAATTTCGACCTCAAGGGACAGGCGACAGTCAACTTTGACTATACCTCGCCAGCCGATGGCCGCCTGCATTCGGGCGAGCTGACCTTCGACTATGCGACCCAGAAAGCGAAAGCCGAACTGAGCGAGGGCGATGCCTTCACGGTGCTGGCCCACACCCGCGAAGTCGGCAAGCTGCGCGTCGACTAAGCCCGCGGGCAAGGGGCCGCAGCCACCCCGCCCGCCTGATTTTCAACCCCAGATCAGCGCACCCGCACCGGCACATAGGCCGCCGGCTGGCCGCGCCGCAGCACCTGCAACAGCACCGCCGGGCGGTTCGCGGTCTTGGCCGCAGTCACCACCGCGTCGAGGTCGGCGGGGCTGGCGACCGGCTTGTAGTTGGCCGACAGCACGATATCGCCGCGCTGCAGGCCCTTGGCCCCGGCGTCAGACGAGGGGTCGACCGCGTTCAGCACCACGCCGCGCGTATCCTCGCCCACCCCCAACTGGCGGGCGATCTGCGGGCTCATCGGCAGCACCGCCAGCCCCAAAGCCTTTTCCGCGAGGCTGCCCTGCGGTTTGGCCGGCTTGTTGAACGGGCTGTTGGCCCGCGGATCGCCGCCGAAGTTCTCGGCCGCCAGTTCCTCGTCGCTCGGGCGGCGGCTGATGGTCGCGTTTAGCGTCATCTTCTGGCCGTTGCGCATCAGCTCGATCGGGATCCGGCTGCCCGGCGGGGTATTGGCGACGATGAACGACAGCGACTGTTCGCGCGTAACTTCCTTCCCATTCACCCGCACCACCACGTCGCCCGGCGCAATCCCGGCCTGCGCGCCGGCCTTGCCGGGTTCGACCGCCTGAACCAGCTCGCCCTTGTTGTGCGGCAGGCCCAGCGAATCCGCGAGGTCATCGCCCATCGGCTGGATGCGCACGCCAAGGTAACCGCGCTCGATCTCCTTGCCGCTCATCAGCCGCTCGACAATCGGCGCGGCAATGTCGGCGGGGATGGCGAAACCGATCCCGACCGAGCCGCCGCTGGGCGAATAGATCTGGTTGTTGATGCCGATCACCTGGCCCTTCATGTCGAACATCGGCCCGCCCGAATTGCCGCGATTGATCGCCGCGTCGGTCTGGATGTAGCGATCGTAGGCCCCGCCCGCGCCGGTGATCCGGGTCACGGCGCTGATGATCCCGGCGGTAACCGTGCCGCCAAGGCCGAAGGGATTGCCGATGGCGATCACCCAGTCGCCGACCCGCGCCGCCTTGCTGTCGCCAAAGCGCACGAAGGGCAGCGGGTGCCCGGCGCTGATCTTCAGCACGGCAAGGTCGGACGAGGTATCGCGCCCGATCAGCTTGGCGGGAAATTCGGTGCCGTCGGGCAGGGTGACGCTGATCGATTCGACCTCGCCCTGTCCCTCGGCGGTGATGACGTGGTTGTTGGTGACGACGTAGCCGTCGGCCGAGACGATGAAGCCCGAGCCCAGCGACTGCGCCTCGCGGGTCTGCGCCCCGCCGCCCGCGCCGCCTTCGCCGCCACCAAACATCCCCTCGAACGGGGTGCCGGCGAAGGGGTTTTGCGCCTCGACCCGCAGCTTCTGGCGGGTCGAGATGTTGACCACCGCCGGTTGCAGCTGCTGGGTCAGTTCGGCAAAGCTGGCCGGCGCACCGGCGCGCGGCACCATCGCCGACATCCGCGTGGCATCGTTTTGCGCCACTTGCGCGCCCGCCGGCAGGCCGGTGGCCAGCGACACCACGGCACCGCCGATCAGGAGGGCTCCGGTCAATCCATAAGCATATCGCACGGCTTGTCTTCCCTTGTCAGATCCGGGGGCGGCGCGGATGCCGCCCCATGCACAATTGTTGATACCCCACCCATAGTGCGGGCACCGGCTTAACGGTGATTGAATGGCGCATCACTGGCCGCCGCCCCGGCTGCCAGTGCCGCGAAACTGGCGCAGATATTCGCTGTCGCTGCCCAGCTGGATCGTGGTTCCGCCCTTGTCGGCCGGGCCGCCCAGCACCGCATTGTAGCTCTGCATCGCGCGCCAGAAATCGTAGAATTCCGGGTCCTGCCCATAGGCGCGGTTGGCAATTTGCGCGGCGCGTGCCTCGGCGTCGGCCTGCCGCAGCCGCGCCGCATCCTGCCCGCGTTCGCGTACCAGCATCGCCTCGTCGCCCAGCCGCCCCTGCATCCGGGCAAGGGCCGCGTCGAGGCTCGCGCCACCGGCCAGCGTGACCCGGCCCAGCGTTACCGCTTCGACCCGCGCGCCGCTGCTGGCGACCTTGGCATCGAGCGCGGCGGCCAGCGGCGCGGCCAGTCCGGCGCCTTCCGCCCCCAGTACCCTGCCCAGTGCCTGCCCATTCAGCTGGCGCGCCAGTTCACCCGCGAACAGCCGCCGCCACGCCTGCTCCGCCCCTTCGACCGAGCCATTGGCGGCCACCAGCCGGGCCGGATCGACCACGCGCAGGCGCACCAGCGCCTCGATCTCGACCCGCTGGCCCTCTGCGCTGGTAAAGCCCACCTGCTCCAGCACCAGCGGCTGCGCCCGACGATCGACCCGTACCACCTGCTCGACCAGCGGCCAGTGCAGGTCGGGACCAGCCGCCAGTCGCACCGGGCGGCCCAGCCGGGTGACGACCCCGGTTTCATCCTCGCCTACCAGCGCCACCGCGCTGGCCAGCGTAGCCAGCAGCACGGCGGCAAGGCCAAAGGTCAGCGGATAGGCGGCAAGCCAGCCAGCGAGGCCATTCGGACGGGTGGTGGCTTTCATTGGCTGGCTCCAGCGGCGGGCCGGCGCGGCGCAGGCAGCGCCATCGGGCCGGGCGCGCCAACCACCTTGGGATTGCGGGCGAGGACATTGTCCATCATCTCGTAATAGAGCCGCTTGCGGGTCAGCGCGGGCGCCGCACGGTATTGCACCAGTGCCTTGTCGAAGGCGGCGGCGTCAGCTTCGGAGCGGGCGGTCAGTTCGCGGCCATAGGCCTCGGTCTGGTCCTGCAGCCGGGCCACGTCGGCAGTTGCGGCCTGCACCTTGGCCCAGCCATCGGCCAGCTTTGCCGGCGGCTCGACCCGACGCAGGGTCAGACCCTCGATGCGTACGCCCAGCCCCCAGCGATCGGCCTCGGCCTGTGCGCGGGCGCGGGCCTGTTGTTCCAGCGGGGGCCGGCGGCTCTCGTCGGCCAGCGTGGCAAGGCTGGTGGCGGCCAGCGCGGTGCGGAGGCCCGCAGCTCCGGCCATGCGCAGCACCCGCTTGGGCTGGGCGCTGGCATAGGCAAAGCGGCGCGGATCGCTGACCGACCAGCGCATCTGCCAACCGATATTGATCAGAAAGCCATCGCCGGTCAGCATCACATTGTCGCCGGCGTCGGGCACATCGAGCAGTTCGAGCGCGCCGGTATCACGCACCAGCACCCGCTCCAGCGGCCACGGCCAGGTCAGGCTGAGCCCGGGGCCGATGGTTCGCCCGAAACGCCCCAGCGTCGATACCACCCCAGCCTCGCGCGGGCCCAGCTGATGCAGCGAGGTAGCCGCCAGCCAAACCACCGCCAGCCCGGCCAGCACCTGCCAGACCAGTGCGCGCGGGCTGCCGCCAAACCGGGCCAGCCAGTGCGGCCGTGCCGCCGCCGTGGTGCCCGAACGCAAGATGTCCTCCAGCCCGGCCGAACGACGCGGGGCGGGGCCTTCAGGCCGCCACGGGCTGCGCGGGCCATCGGCGGGGGGGCGATCCTCGCCTGCCGGGCGCTGGCCGCCGCTGTTGTCTCCCATTTGCGTCATCGCCCCAACTATAGGTATGCCGCGCGCACAAAAACAGTGCCCGCGCGCGGAATTTGCGGTTATTGCCCCGCCACCCCCCAAAGGAGCTTGATAACCGATGACCGCGCCCACGCCCGATACCCTTCGCCCGCTGCTGCCGCAGGAGGCGCGCGACCGGCTGGTCTCGCTGAAACTGGCCGATGGCGTGGCGACGCTGGTGATTGATGCCGCCGGGCTGGCCCCGCCTGCGCGTGGCGCGCTGGAGGCTTCGGTGCAGGCCGCGCTGGCCGGCGCGGTGGCCGAAGTGCGGATCGGGATGATGGCCGACAAGCCCGCCGTGGCCCCCGGTCCGCGGATCATCGCGGTCGGTTCGGGCAAGGGCGGGGTCGGCAAGTCGACGCTGTCGGCCAATCTGGCGGTGGCGCTGGCGCGGCAGGGGCGCAAGGTCGGGCTGGTCGATGCCGACATCTATGGCCCCAGCCAGCCACGCCTGCTGGGCGCGGAAGGGGTCAAGCCCACCGCGCGCGAGAACAAGCTGGTGCCGGTGGCCAACCGCTGGGGCGTGCCGCTGCTGTCGATGGGCCAGCTGATCGAGCCGGGCAAGGCCATCGCCTGGCGCGGGCCGATGGCGGGCAATGCGCTGGGCCAGCTGATCGATGCCGAATGGGGCGATACCGAACTGCTGGTGGTCGACCTGCCGCCGGGCACGGGCGACGTTCAGCTGACCATGATTCAGCGCCACAAGCCGATTGGCGCGGTGATCGTTTCCACGCCGCAGGACTTGGCCCTGATCGACGCGACCCGCGCGATGCAGCTGTTCGACAGCGCCGGGGTGCCGGTGATTGGCGTGGTCGAGAATATGGCGGGCTATGTCTGCCCGCATTGCGGCGAGGTTTCAGACCCCTTCGGCGCCGGCGGGGCCGAGGCGATGGCGGGCGCACTGGGCCATGCTTTCCTTGGCCGCGTGCCGCTGACCATGGCGATCCGTTTGGCCAGCGATGCCGGTGAGCCGCCGGCAATCGGCGACGGTCCCGAGGGGCAGGCCTTCGCCATGATTGCCGCGCGGATCGCCACCTGGCTCGATAACCAGCCGCGCTGAGCCGATGCAGCTCGACCGCCGCCGCCTGCTGATCGGAAGTGCCATCGGTGGCGGCTTGCTGGTCGGCTGGGCGCTGCTGGGGCCGGGCGAGGGGCCGACACTGGCGGTTGGCGCGGGCGAGTTGGGCTTGGCCGGCTGGCTGCGGATCGGCCGCGACGGGGTGGTCAGCGTGGCCGTGCCGGGACTGGAAATGGGGCAGGGCCTCTCGACCCTGCTGGCCCAGATCGCGGCGCAGGAATTGGGGGCCGATTGGCGGCGCGTGGCGCTGGCCCCGGTGCCGCCTGCCGCACCCTATGCCAATGGGCCACTGGCGGCGCACTGGGCCGAGCTGTGGCTGCCCGGTTTTCGCGGCGAACTGGCGGCGGATAGCCGGCTGGCCGCCTTTCATGCCCGAGCGCACCGCATGGTGGTGACCGCCGCCGGCACCGCGCTGGAAGCATGGGAGCCGCCGCTGCGCGCTGCTGCCGCTACCGCCCGCGCCCTGCTGGCCAAGGCTGCCGCCGCGCGGTGGGGGGTGGACTGGCAGGCCTGCGAAGTGGCGGGCGGCATGGTGCGTCACGGCGGGCAGGCTTTGCCCTTTGCCAAGCTGGTGGGCGAGGCCGCGCGGCTCTCGCCACCCGATCCGGCACCGCTGCGCGCCCAGCCGCCGGGTGAGGGCCCCGGCGCGGCCCGCACGCAATTCCCCCGTTTGGACCTGCCCGCGCAGGTCGATGGCAGCCTGCAATTCGCCGCCGATATTCGCCTGCCCGGCATGGTTTTCGCTGCGATCCGTCATGCCCCGCCGGGTGCTGCCAGCCTTGCGGGGCATGATGGCGCGGCGGCGCGGACGGTGCCGGGCTTCATCCGGCTGGTCGACGGGCCGGATTGGCTGGCGGCGGTGGCCAGCAACAGCTGGGCGGCGGAACGCGCGCTGGCGGCGGTTGCCCCGCATTTCCGGGTTGAGCATCCGGTCGACAGCCTGAAGATCGAGGCTGCGCTCGATAAGGCGCTCAAGCAGGGCAAGGGCACTGTGCTGGCCAGCGCGGGCGACCCGGCGGGGGTGTTGGGCGGTGCCCTGTCGTTCAGCCAGCGTTATGATGCCGCGCCGGCGACCCATGCCATGCTCGAATGCGCCAGCGCCACGGTGCGGCTGCGCGACGGGCGGGCGGAACTGTGGCTGGCGGCGCAGGCGCCCGAGGCGGCGCGGGCGGCTGTGGCCGATGCGCTGGGCATGGCCCGCGCCGATGTCATCCTCTACCCGGTGCCGGCAGGCGGCAGTTTCGAGCGGCGGCTGGACCATGCCCACGCGGTCGAGGCGGCGCTGATCGCCAAGGCGGTGGGCAAGCCGGTCCAGCTGATGTGGTCGCGCTGGCAGGAGGCGGTGGCGGGACTGCCGCGTGCGCCGGTAGCGGCGCAATTGTCGGCGCGGCTGGCCCCCTCGGGCGAGCTGTTCGGCTGGAAGGCCCGGCTGGCCACACCCGCCGCGATGCACCAGCTGGGGCGGCGGCTGGGCGGGGCCAGCCCGGGCAAGGCGCTGGCGGCCAGCGCTGGCGAGAGCGATACGCTGGCCATGGCCGGGGCCGTGCCACCCTATGCTATTGCGCACTTGTCGGTCGAACATGTGCCAGCCGATATCGCCCTGCCGGTCGGCCCGATGCGCGGCGGGGCGCATGGCATCACCGCCTTTTTCACTGAATGCTTCCTCGATGAACTGGCCGCTGCCGGGCGGCACGAGCCGCTCAGCTTCCGGATGAGCCTGCTGGGTGACGATCCGCGCCTTGCCCAATGCCTCCAGCGGGTGTCGACGCTGGGCGGGTGGAACGGCGGCGGCGATGGCAGCGGGCAGGGCATCGCCTGCCATCGCATCGGCACACCCCGCGCCGGTGGCTGCATCGCGGCGGTGGCCATCGCCCGGCGTGACGAGCGCGGGGTGCGGGTCGAGCGGATCAGCGTGGTTGCCGACATTGGCCGGATCATCAACCGCGACATTGCCGGCCAGCAGATCGAGGGCGGATTGATTTTCGGCATCGGCCTCGCCATCGGTTCGGCACTCACCTATGTGGGCGGCTTGCCGGCTGATGGCCGGCTGGCCGCAATGGGGCTGCCGCTGCTGGCCGATTGCCCGGAGATTGTCGTGGAATTCATCGAATCGAGTGCCCCTGCCTTCGACCCCGGCGACCTTGCCGTGGCGGTCGCCGCGCCGGTCATCGCCAATGCCCTCTATTCGGCGACCGGGCTGCGCTTTCGCAAGCTGCCGCTGGTGGCCGACGAATGAGTGCGCTGCCCGCCGGACACCCCCCGGTTCCCGCCCGTCGCACCGGCGTGCTGCTGGTCAACCTTGGCACGCCCGAGGCGCCGACCCCGGCGGCCGTGCGGCGCTATCTGGCCGAATTCCTGATGGACCGGCGCGTGGTCGAAATTCCGCGCGCGGTGTGGTGGCCGATCCTCCACGGCATCATCCTGCGCGTTCGCCCGAAGAAAAGCGCCCATGCCTATGCCCAGGTGTGGAGCGAGGATGGCTCGCCGCTGGCCGCGATCACCAAGGCGCAGGCCGTTGCGCTGCAGGCCCGGCTGGGCGATGGGGTGATGGTCGACTGGGCGATGCGCTATGGCCGCCCGGCGATTGGCGAGCGGCTGAAGGCACTGCACGCCGCGGGCTGCGACCGGGTGCTGGTCGCGCCACTTTACCCGCAGTTCTCGGGCGCCACTACGGCTAGCGTCAGCGATGCGGTGGGCGCGGCGATGGCCGAAATGCGCTGGCAGCCCGCGTTGCGCAGCCTGCCGCCTTACTACGACGATGCCGCGCATATTGCCGCGCTCCGCGCCGACCTTGCGGCCCAGCTGAGCGCGCTGCCTTTCGTGCCTGAGGTGCTGGTGCTGAGCTTCCACGGCATGCCCGAGCGCACCTTGCACCTTGGCGACCCCTATCACTGCCAGTGCCGCAAGACCGCGCGGCTGCTGAGCGAGGCGCTGGCGGGCGATTTCCCGCAGCTGCGGATCGAGGTCAGCTTCCAATCGCGCTTTGGCCGGGCCAAGTGGCTCGAACCCGCGACCGACGTGGTGCTGGCGGCCGAAGCGGCCAAGGGCACGCGGCGGCTGGTGGTGGCCGCACCCGGCTTTTCGGCCGACTGCCTTGAAACGCTCGAAGAGCTGGCGATCCGCGGTCGCGAGCAGTTCACCGAGGCGGGGGGCGAGGACTATGCCACGCTGGCCTGCCTCAACGCGGGCGAGGCAGGGATGGCGATGCTGGAAACGCTGGTGCGCCGCGAACTGGCCGGCTGGCTCTAGGCCGCCAGCTCAGAAATCGATCGCGATGCCGTTCTTCACCCAGTCGCCATAGCGGGTGGGGGAAAGGCCCTCCGGGTCGGCCGCAGGCTCGCCTTGCGTCGTCGCGGCGTCGGGCTTGGGCGCGGGCGTGTCGCTCCAATAGCTGGGCTTGACGAAGGGCTGGGGCCGCTGGGTTGCGCGTTCGGTCATGCCCGCTTCATGCCTGCGCTGGCCCTTCCATGCAACTGCGCGGGCCGCTTGTCTGGTCGCGATTTCCGACACGCCAGATTTCCATTTGGCTTGAAATCGCTCTAGGGGCAGCGCGATGAGTGATATCCTAGGCCTTCCGCCGCGCCGCGCCGCGCTGAAACTGCTCGATGCTGTGCTGCGGCGGGGCGAAACGCTCGACGGTGCCAGCCATGCCGCCACGCAGGGCCTGCGCGGGCCCGACAAGGGGCTGGCCAAGGCGCTGGCGGGCGAGGCGCTGCGCTGGCTGGTCGACCTTGATGCGCTGATCGATTCGGCAACGCGTTCGCCATTGCCCGACGATGCCAAGGCCCGCGCGGTGCTGCGGCTGATGCTGGCCGGCTGGCTGCGGCTGGAAACGCCGCCGCACGCCGCCATCGCTACTGGCCTGCCGCTGCTGGTCGGTGGGCCGCGCCGGCTGGCCCACGGGGTCTTTTCAACGCTGGCCAAGCGTTCCGCCAAGCTGCCCGCGGCCCCCAGCCTACCCCCGCCGGTGGCAGCGCGCTGGGGTGAACGGGCCATGGCGATTGCGGGCGGGCTGGTGGTGCCGCCGCCGCTTGACCTGACGCTGCGCGATTCCGCGCAAACCGCGCAGTGGGCCGAGACGCTGGGCGGCACGGCACTGGCCCCCGGCCACTTGCGGTTGGCGCGCGGCACGGCGGTGGAAGATCTGCCCGGCTTTGCCGAGGGGGCGTGGTGGGTGCAGGACCTGGCCGCCAGCCTGCCCGCGCTGCTGCTGGGGCCGGGCGAGGGGCGGCGGGTGCTTGACCTGTGTGCCGCGCCGGGGGGCAAGACCATGCAGTTGGCCGCTGCCGGGTGGGCGGTGACTGCGCTCGACGCCAGTGGGCGCCGGGCGGAGCGGCTGAAGGCCAATCTGGCCCGCACGCAGCTGAGTGCCGAAGTCATCATCGCCGACGCGCTGGAGTGGGAGCCGGAGGCACCGTTCGATGCCGTGCTGCTCGATGCGCCGTGCACCGCCACCGGCACCTGCCGCCGCCACCCGGACGTGCTGCACCGCATCGGCACGCGGCAGATCGCCGAAATGGCCGAGCTTCAGGCTGCATTGCTCGAACGTGCCGCGCGCTGGGTAAGGCCGGGCGGGCGGCTGATCTATGCGGTCTGCTCGCTCGAAGCGGCAGAAGGCGAAATGCAAGTCGCGCGCATCGGGCTGCCGGCGGACCCGATCATGGCCACCGAACTACCCGTTGGGCTCGCCCCGACGCCCGAAGGCTGGTTGCGCACCGACCCCGCGATGCTGGCGGAGCAAGGCGGGCTCGACGGGTTCTTCATTGCCCGTTGGCAGGCCTGAACGGCGATAGGGCACGCCTGACAAACAAATGGGGCGCGGGTTGGCTGGACCAACCCGCGCCCCGATTGGGAAATACTGCCAGTCGAAGCTTACTTCGGCGACAGCACCATCAGCATCTGGCGGCCTTCCATCCGGGGCCAGGCCTCGACCTTGGCGTCCTCGACGGTGTCGTCCTGAACCCGCTTCAGCAGGTTCATGCCCAGCTGCTGGTGCGCCAGCTCGCGGCCGCGGAAGCGCAGGGTCACCTTGACCTTGTCGCCTTCGCCGATGAATTTATGGATCGCCTTCATCTTCGTATCATAGTCATGATCGTCGATGTTCGGACGCATCTTGATCTCCTTGATCTCCTGCGTCTTCTGCGATTTGCGTGCCAGATTGGCCTTCTTCTGCGCCTCGTAGCGGAACTTGCCGACATCGAGGTACTTGCAGACCGGCGGGTCGGCGGTTGGCGACACCTCGACAAGGTCCAGCCCGACGGAGGCGGCCTGATCGATCGCCTCCTTGGTGTACATCACGCCAAGGTTCTCGCCGTTCTCGTCGATAACGCGGACCTTGGGGACGTTGATCATTTCGTTGTAGCGTGGCCCGCTCTTGACGGGGGGCGTCATCATGCGCCGGGGAGGGGGTGCTATGTTCGGTGCTCCTAGAGATTGCTTTCGCGCGGTTCATTACTGCCTAGGCCGCCGTGTGGAAAGCCAAATTCAC
>Ga0007815_1000188_pt1 | contig 19755 bp, 15 predicted proteins | sample CryBogCBE02Aug09_FD_71212 | JGI IMG/M metagenome (GOLD analysis project Ga0007815, IMG submission 71212) | Freshwater microbial communities from Crystal Bog, Wisconsin, USA - CBE02Aug09 | ecosystem: Environmental > Aquatic > Freshwater > Lake | place: Crystal Bog, Wisconsin, USA | collected...
CCGCCGCGCTCTCGGGCAGGACCCACGCGCTGGGGCGGATCTTCGACATTCTGGGTGGCCTTTTGGGCCAGAAGACGCCGGAGTTCCTCAACGCCGCCGGGTTCAGCTCGTCGCCACACCTGTTCTACTCGGGCAACGACCACCGCCCGGGCAAGGGCGGCGAATGGTTCCAGCTGTTCCAGATCGGCTTTGGCGGCATCCCCGGCCGACCTCTGGGCGACGGGCCCGATGGCCATTCGCTGTGGCCGGGCTTCACCAATGTGCCGAATGAATTCCTCGAGCGCTATTTCCCGATGCGGATCGAACGCTACGAGACCGAGCCTGACAGCGGTGGTGCAGGGCTGCACCGCGGTGGCAACGGCATCCGCATGACTTACCGCTTCCTCAGCGCCGGCACGATCTCGATCCACGATGATCGCTGGTTCGTGCCGCCGTGGGGCGTCAACGGCGGCGATCCCGGTCAGCGCGCGCGCAAGATTCTGGAACGCGCCGATGGCACCACCGAAATCGTCGGGAACAAGGTCGAGGACGTCGCGGTTGCCGAAGGCGACCAGCTGCACTTCATCACCTGGGGCGGCGGCGGCTGGGGTGACCCGCTGGCGCGCGACCCGGCGCTGGTCGGGCTGGAAATCACCCAGGGGCTGGTCACGGCGGAAGGCGCGCGCGCCTATGGCGTCATGGCCGATGCCGCGGGCGTGGTTGACGCCGCCGCCACCGAGGCGCTGCGGGGCGAACTGCGTACCGCTCGAGGCGAACTGCCGCTGTTCAACTTCGGCGCACCGATCGAGCAGCTGCGCGCGGCCTGCGTAGCCGAGACCGGGCTGCCTGCCCCGATCCAGCCGCAGTGGGCCTTGGCCGAAGCGGCGGAATAGGCGGAAACGACATGAGCGCTTTGAACGACATTCGGGTGGTGGAGCTGGGCCAGTTGCTGGCCGGGCCCTTCTGCGGGCAATTGCTGGGCGACATGGGCGCCGACGTGATCAAGGTTGAGCCGCCGGGGGTTGGCGATCCGATGCGCGAATGGGGGCAGGGCGAGACCAAGGTCCAGTGGGAAGTGGTCGCGCGCAACAAGCGCTCGGTCTCGGCCAATCTGCGGATGCCCGAGGGGCAGGCGCTGGTCCGCCGGCTGATCGCCGGGGCCGATGTGCTGATCGAGAACTTCAAGCCCGGTACAATGGAGAAATGGGGCCTCGACCCGACGCAGCTGCTGGCCGAGCAGCCCGGGCTGATCATCGCGCGGATGTCGGGCTATGGCCAGACCGGGCCTTATTCCGACCGCGCGGGCTTTGGTGGGATCGGCGAGGCGATGGGCGGCTGGCGCTACATCGTCGGCGAGCCCGACCGCGCGCCGAGCCGGATGGGCATCTCGATCGGCGATACGCTGACGGCGACTTTCGGCTGCCTTGGCGTGCTCTCCGCCCTGCACCACCGCGACCGCACCGGCGCGGGGCAGGTGATCGACGCCGCGCTCTACGAAAGCGTGCTGCAGGTGATGGAAGGGCTGGTGCCCGAATACGACTACAACGGCTTCATCCGCGAACGGGCCGGCTCGATCCTGCCGGGCATCGCCCCCTCGAACGTCTATCGCTGCAAGGATGGCGAATACATGATCGGGGCCAACAAGGACTCGCTGTGGCAGCGGTTGGCGACGGCAATGGGCCAGCCCGAACTCGGCACCGACCCGCGTTATGCCACCCATCTGGCGCGCGGGCAGAACCAGCTGGAACTGGACCGGCTGATCGAAAGCTGGACCGCGACGCTGACCGTCGATGAGGTTGATGCGCTGATGATCGGCCATTCGATCCCGGCCGGCCGGGTCTATCGGGCCCCCGACATGCTGGCCGACCCGCATTTTCAGGCGCGCGAGGCGATCATCTCGGTCGAGACCGAACGCTATGGCCCGCTTAAGATGCAAGGGTTCTTCCCCAAGCTGTCGGCCACCCCCGGCACCGTCCGCCGCCCGGCGCCCTCGCGCCCCGGCCAGCACAATGCCGAAATCTACGGCGAACTGCTGGGGCTGGATGCCGCCGAACTCGCCCGGCTGGAAGATGCAGGGGCGATCTGACCATGGCTGACCCTGCCGAGCTGGCCGCCAACTACGCCCCGGCTTTTGCGGGACACCTGTCCTTCGGCAAGCGCCCGGCGCTGGTGCTGGTCGACGTGGTGATGGCCTACCTTGATCCGGCCTCGCCGCTCTACGCCGGGGTCGAGGCTGCGCTGGCCAGTTGCCAACGGTTAGCCGGCGCGGCGCGAGCAGCGGGGGTGCCGGTGATCTTCACCAATGTCTCCTACGCCCCGGGCGGCGCGGATGGCGGGGTGTTCTATCGCAAGGTGCCGGCCCTGAAACTGTTCGAGCAGGGTTCGCCCTATGGCGCTTTTCCGCCCTCGCTTCAGCCCGCGCCATGCGACTTGGTGGTCACCAAGCAATATGCCTCGGCCTTCTTCGCCACTTCGCTGGGCTCGACGCTGGTCGCGCTCGGCATCGATACCGTGCTGATCGGCGGCTTTTCAACCTCGGGCTGCGTGCGCGCGACGGCGCTGGATGCCTGCCAGTACGGCTTCCTGCCCTTCGTGGTGCGCGAGGCCTGTGGCGACCGCCACGCCGCCCCGCACGAGGCCAATCTGTTCGACCTGCAAGCCAAATATGCCGAGGTGATCGGCGAGGCCGAGGCCCTCAGCCGGCTGGCCTGACACCCCGGCAGCTCAGTTGATCCGCTCCACCACCGGCAAGACATAGCGGCCCTCCAACGCCTCGCGGCGGGGCAGGTAGAGCCGGGTGACAACATGGAAGGCCCCCGCCGGCACCGGCAACCAATTGCTGGTGCCCTGCGGCGGGCGGGTCGCCGCCAGGATCACGTCGAGCGAGCCATCGGCCCCGAAGCGCAAGCCCCGCGTGCGATCGCCAATGGCATAGCGGTGCAGCGGGTTCTCGGTCAGCTGCGCGGTGCGGCTGTCGTAGGCGGTGATCGACCAGAAGGCGTCGACCGGCGGCAGCGCCCCCTTGGCGAAATGGATGCGATAGCGGTGCTGGCCATTCAACATCGCCCGGTGGTCATCCATGATCGCGGCGGGATAGATCGATTCCTCCGGCGCGTTGACATAGCCACCGCGCGCAATCTCGGCGCGCAGCAGATAGTCGCGGCCCGGATTGGCCACCGCACTCGACAGCAGCCAGCCGTTGGTCGACTGGGTCGGCTTGAAGCCATACCGCGCCAGCACCTGCGGGCCGATCCGCAGCGCGCAGCCCAGCCCCAGCGCCTGCGCCGGGGACAGCTTGGCCGGATCGAGGCTGGCGGCGGGGCCAAAACCCGCACTGTCAAACCCGGCGATCAGCGCCTCCTCCCCCGGCACCGGCGGCAGGTGCTTGAAAGCGGCGTTGAGCAGGCTGAAATATTGCAGGCTATCGAACGGGGCTAGCGGCGCGGCCTCGCTCACCGCCGGACCGACCTCGCCGCGCATGACGATGGCGCGAGCCAGCGCCTTGGCCGCCGGCTCGTCAGCCGGCCCCTCGACCAGCACACGCCCCAGCATCCACGCAGTGTCGGTCGGCAACGCGACAGCCTCGTAGCCCGGCGGCACTGTACCGCCCGAGGGGCCGACCAGCGCATAGTGCCGGGCCTGCCCATGGTTGCTGCGGGTGCCAAGATGGTGCGGCTTGGCGTAAAGGTCCATGAAGGCCAGCGTGTAATAGCGCCGGCCCATTTCGGGCACCTCGAGCAGCACCGGGCCGTGGCTCAGATCGACCCAGGCATTGAGGTAGAGTGTATCGGAATTGGCCGCGCGCAGCTGGCCCTGCGTCGCCGGGGTCAGCACACCGGGATAGACCGCGATGGTGTTGACCGGGGCGGCAACCGGCTGGTCGGCCCGCACACGGTGAGTTTCGTTGTGTTGCTGCTTCAGCAGGTCAACGATCGGGTAGCCGTAGATGTAGCCCTGTAGGCCCTGCGCCTCAGCCAGCATCGCCTCGGGATCGGTGGCGGCGGCGGCGCACTGGTCGGCGCTGGGCAGGGCCGCTGCGGCAGCGACGGCAAGTATCGTTGCGAACATCGGCGTTCCCTCCTGCTCAGCCGGCCATGCGATAGCGGATCGGCAGGTGCTTCAGCCCACCCGTATGGTTGGTCTTGACCCATTCTGCCGGGCCCGCCAATTCGAGCGCCTCGACCCGCATGACAATCTCGCGGAACAGCGCCTCCAGCTCCATTTCCGCCAGGATCCGCCCAAGGCAATGGTGCGCGCCATAGCCAAAGGCGACATGGCGATTGGGCGAACGGTCGACCCGGAAGCTGTCCGGCTCTGCAAAGGCCTCCTCGTCGCGGTTGCCCGAGAGGTAAACCAGGCAGACGCTTTCCCCCGCCGCAATCGCCTGCCCGCCCAGCGTGGTGTCGCAGGCCGCAGTGCGCATGAAGTGGCGCACCGGTGTGGCCCAGCGGAACATCTCCTGCGCCGCCGAGGCGATCAGCTCGGGGTTCGCCCGCAGCTTGGCGAACTGATCGGGGTTCTGCGCCAGCTGCATCATCCCGACGCCGACCGATGAACTGGTGGTGTCGTGCCCGGCGGCGGCCAGCAGCATGCCGTAAGACAGGGTGTCGATATCGGCCAAGGGCGCCCCATGCAGTGTGGCATTGGCCACCACCGACATCAGGTCGCTCGCCGGGGCAGCGCGGCGCTGGGCAACCACCCCGCCAAGGTAGCCGAAGAATTCCATCGCCACGTCCTGCCCGTACTGGCCGCTGCGCTGGCGCTCCGGGTCCTGCGCGCCGAACAGTTCCTGCGTCAGCCGCAGCACCAGCGGCGCATCACTGTCGGGCAGGCCAAGGATCGAGGTGATCATGATCAGCGGATAGGGCACCGCGATCTGTTCGATGAAATCGCATTCCCCGCCCAGCGCGGCCAGCTTGTCGACATATTCGCGCGCCAGCAGCGCCATCCGCTCGCGCAGGGTGTCGAGAAAGCGGCTGTTAAACCAGCTTTGGGTCAGCGCGCGATGATCGCGGTGGTCGGCCCCGTCCATGTCGAGCAGGGTGCGGACCGGCCCGGTGCGGCGGCCCCACTGGGCGATGATCGCATCCTCGATGTCGCGCGGGATCAGGGTCTGGCGCGGTTCGGCCAGCCAGGTCTTGCTGTCACGCTCCACCGCCATGATGTCGTCGCGGCGCAGCACGGCCCAGAATGGACGGTAGGGTTCCTGCTCCACCCACAACACGCGCCCTGTGGCGCGCAGTTCCTTGCAGCGGCGGGCAACCTCGCCCTCATCGAGATATGCCTCGGGGGAAAACACGTCGAGCGTGGCGCGCGGCCGGTCCATCATCCTCATTCCTCTCACGGCGGCGTGCGGTCCGGGCGCACCTGCACAGCCCGTCCGATAGCCTTGTTGGGCAGCAGGATACCGCGCGCGCATCAGCGCGCATGAGGCTTGCTGCCCATTTTGGGCGGCGGCAGGATTCAGCCCGGCTCGGCCAGACCGCCCAGCGCCCCCAGCAGGTCGCGCAGGTAGCGGGCCGAGCTGTCGGTCAGCGGCTGGAGACTGTCCTTGGCCGCGTCAGTCACCGCCAGCAGTCCAGCGGAATCGCGCCGTACCCAGCCCCGCGCGACCAGCGTGGCCACCTTGCGCCGCACCGTCTCACGCGGGATGCCGCTGAAGTCGGCGATCGACTGGAGGTTGATCGCGATCGGCGCAACCGTGCTGACCGGGCTGGCACGGAACTGGGCCTCGGTCATGCCCGACGGAGCATTGCGCGCGGAAAAGCTGCGTTCGCCGATGATGGTCAGCACCAGAAACAGGTCAAGGTCGCCCGCGAAGGCTGCGCGGCAGGCGATCAGATGGCGGGTCAGCGCCGCGACATGCCGCGCGTGCAGCTGGCCAAAATTGCTGTCGAATGGTGCCTTGCCGTCGATCCCCACCGCCTGCTCCCCGCGTGACTTAGCCTGCGATAGGCCGGATCAGGGCGCGCTCACAAGGCTAGTGTGGCAGGCCAAGCCGCGTGTCACCCGCCACATCGCCGCCCGGCATACGCACCAAGGTGCAGTCATGACATTTCCGCTTTGGAGCCGCAAAAAAGGATTGCATGATGTACAGCGCAACCTTGCGGCAAGCAGGGTGTGAACGGGAGAGTGGCAATGGCAGTCTCAGGGCATCTGACCGACGGGTCGGCAGCGGGGTTTCTTGATCGCGCGAAAATTGTCGCGCCGGCCAACTTCAACCGCTGGCTGGTGCCGCCCTGCGCGCTGGCCATCCACCTGTGCATCGGCATGGCCTATGGCTTTTCGGTGTTCTGGTTGCCGCTCAGTCGCGCGGTCGGCATCGGCAAGCCGGTGGCCTGCACCGGGATGACGTTGGGCCAGGCCATCACCACCGCCAGCTGCGACTGGCGGGTCAGCGACCTGGTCTGGACCTATTCGATCTTCTTCGTCGTGCTGGGCGCGGCCGCCGCAATCTGGGGCGGCTGGCTAGAACGGGTCGGCCCGCGCAAGGCCGGGCTGGTCGCCGCCCTGTGCTGGACCGGCGGGATCGCGATCGGCGCGATCGGCGTCGCGCAACACCAATTATGGCTGCTGTGGCTGGGCACCGGCCTCTTGGGTGGGATCGGGCTGGGGATCGGCTACATCACCCCGGTCTCAACCCTGATCAAATGGTTCCCGGACCGGCGCGGCCTCGCCACCGGCATGGCAATCATGGGCTTTGGCGGCGGGGCGATGATCGGCAGCCCGCTGGCCGACAAGCTGATGAAGCACTTCGCCGACGCCCATCAGGTCGGCGTGTGGCAGACCTTTCTCGTGCTGGCAGCGATCTACTTCGTCTTCATGCTGGGCGGCGCGCTAGGCTTCCGCGTGCCGCCGGAAGGATGGCAGCCGGCCGGCTGGTCGCCGCCCGCGGGCAGCGCCAGCGCACAGCGCTACGTGCACCTCGACAAGGCCCACAAGACCCCGCAGTTCTGGCTGATCTGGGGCGTGCTGTTGTTGAATGTTTCGGCCTCGATCGGCATCATCGGCGTCGCCTCGCCGATGTTGCAGGAGATTTTCGGGGGACGGCTGATCGGCCAGCCGGGCGTCGCGATGGCCGCTTTCAACACTGTGCAAAAGGCAGACGCTGCCGCCATCGGCGCCGGCTTTGTCGGGGTGATCAGCCTGCTCAACATCCTCGGCCGGTTCTTCTGGGCCTCGTCCTCCGACCGGATCGGCCGCAAGCCGACCTACGCGGTGATGACCGCGCTGGGCGTGCTGCTCTACGGTCTCGCCGCGCCGGCGCTGATCGGCGGCTCGATCGGGCTTTTCATCCTGACCTTCTGCATCATCGCCTCGATGTATGGCGGCGGCTTCGCGACCGTGCCGGCCTACCTCGCCGACATCTTCGGCACCCGCTACGTCGGCGCAATCCATGGCCGGTTGCTGACCGCCTGGTCGACCGCCGGGGTGTTGGGCCCCTATATCGTTACCAGCATGCGTGACCGGGCGCTGGCCGCGCATGTGCCGGCGGGGCAGATCTATCCACCGATCTACTGGACGCTGGCCGGGTTGCTGGTTCTGGCCTTCGTGCTGAACCTGCTGGTGCGCCCGGTCGACCCGGCGCTGCTCGTCCTGCCCGATGAAGCGGGGCCGGATGCAGCGGCAAATGCCGCCCATGGCAACGGCAGCGTCGCGACGGCGCCGCTGACCGTCCGGGCGCTGTTGGCCTGGTCCGCGGTTGGCATCCCGATCATCTGGGGCGCATGGCAGACCGTGGCCAAGGCCGCCGTCCTGCTGCGCTAGGCAGGGTCAGACGGCCGGGCCGGCGCTTGGTCAAAATTGCGTAAATAAAATGCTCTAAGGTGATATACTTGGCGCGCTGCCGATTCGTGCCAATGAACCGCCTGGGGGCTATAAATGGTCGTTCGTCCGACACATGTGCTGCGCCGTGTCTTGCTGTGCCCCTTGGGTTTCCACTTGCGCAGTCGCAAACGTGCGACCAGCGACGGTTTCCACTGGCGTTCAAGCTGCGTCTACTGTGACCGTCCGCTAACCAAGTCATCGGACGGCAAGTGGCGGGCCGACCGGTCGGAGGCCCCCGCCGAAAGTCGCGCGGATTAGGCTGCCAGCGGCAGATCGATGGTAAAGCGGGCGCCCCGGCCGGTATTGGCGGCGTGGCAGCTACCCCCCAGATCGCGGACAATGCCATAGCTGATCGATAGGCCCAGCCCGGTGCCTTCCTGCGGCGGCTTGGTGGTGAAGAACGGTTCAAAAATAGTGGCGATGTCGGCCTCGGGAATGCCGGTGCCGTTGTCCTCCACCACGATCAGCGCGCGCTTGCCGCGCCGCTTGACCTCGACGCGGATCAATCCCTCTAGTTCGCCGCCCCGCGCCGCCCGGGCGCGGATCGCGTCGCTGGCGTTGATCAGCAGGTTGAGCAGCACCTGTTCGACCAGCACCGGCAGCGCCAGCACCCGCACCTCCGGGTCGCACGCTGTGGCATCGATGCGGACATTGGCAGCGTTGAACTGGGCCGCAACCATGGTCATCACTGCATCCACCGCCTGCTTGACCTGCATCGGGTGCGGCACCTCGGACGGCTTGCGCCCGAAGATGCGCATCTGTTGCAAGATGGCCGAGGCCCGCTCGACATGGACGATGATGCTGTCGAGCTTGGCGCCGGCCCAATCGGCATCGATCGGCGGACGCCGCAGCCGCAGGCTGAGGTTCTGCGTCGCCAGCTTGATGAAGTTCAGCGGCTGGTTCAATTCGTGCCCGATCCCCGCGACCAGCCGGCCAAGGCTGGCCATCTTGTCGGCCTGAATCAACTGTTCGGCGGCCAGCTTGCGCTCCGAAATGTCGAACGCCACGCCCACCACTTCGGCCCGGCGCGACGCAGCATCAAATTCCAGCGTGTTGCTGGCGTAATGCCAGACATAATGCCCCTGCTTGTGCCGGAACCGGTATTCCAGCTGGACATTCGTGCCCCGCTCCAAGTCGTGCCCGACAGCGAGAGCCCGTTCCTTGTCATCAGGGTGGATGCCATTCTGCCACCAGCCCGGCTCGAGCGCCTCGGCGGCCGAATAGCCCAGCAACGAGCTAACCCCATCGCTGACATAGACCAGCTTGTACACGCCCGCGCTGTTCCGTTCAGCCGCATAGACGATTACCGGGGCGTGGCGGGCGATGCTGTGCAGCCGGCGCTGGTAGCTGGCCATCGCCCCGCGTTCTAGCGCCACCTTCAGGCCAACTGTGGCGATGTTGAACGAAATGTCACGCACTTCGCTGATGACCAGATTGTCGATCGTTTCGGGCTCGGCACCAAGGATCGCGAGGTCGGCCGCAGACTGAGCGAGGTGGCGGAACATCCCCTCGGAACGCCGCGACAGCGCCGAACCGAAGACAATCACCACCAGCACAAAACCCGTCAGCGCGAAGAACAGCCGGGCTTGTTCCCGGCGCGCGCGCAGCACTTCATCGTCCAGCCGGCCCGCAGCCGCCAGCTGCCAGCCGGGCAGCGCCGCGACCGCTTCGGACCGCACCATCAGCGCATCCTTGAGGTCGGTCATCACCGCCCGACCATAGCCCTTTGCGCTAAGCAGCATCGGACGCGAGAGGGCTTCGGCCCGCAGATTGGCCGACAGACCCAGCAACTGCTGCGCAATGAACGGGCTGTCGGCATGAACAACCAGCGGCTGACGCGATGGGCCGATCAGGGTCAGTCCATCCGCACCGCGGTCCTCCTTCTGGCGAATAACCTCCTTCAAGCGAGACTGCCGCAGCAGGGCGATGACCATGCCGTCGCCATCAGGTGCGCCATAGCGGGCCAGCAGCGCCAGTCCGCCATGACCGGCGGGTGTGGCAGCGGGCAATTCAACCAGCACCGGTGCTTCATCCGCCGGGCGGCTGGCGCGCGCCAGAAGGCCCGGCGTGACCTCAAGCGGAGTGCCGGTCGCATCGCTGTCCCACAGGGCGGCGCCCTGCATGTCCAAGCCGATGACCCGCGAGAAGTCCGTCGCCACCCGCAGCGGCAACCGGACGGCGTGGGCCGAGTGATGCATCAATTGCTCGTGCCCCAGCGTGGCGAGCATCAAGCTGCGCGCCTCCAGCCAGGCGCCAAGGCTGGCATCGGCATAGTGCAGGTCGTTGGCGATCGCGTCACCCACCGTCTGGCGCGCGGCGCGTTCACGGCTGGGCGCATCGATCGCCAGATAGACCGTGGCCGGCATCAGAATCACGGTGGTTAGCATCATCATCACCACCGATTCGATCGGCAACCGGGGCCAGCGGGTCGTCCGGTCGAGCGGGAACAGGACCAGCATCGCGGCGTAAATCACTTCGGCGACCGCCACGTTCAGCACGCCGTTGGTCGCCTGCTTGGCCACCACCAGCCAAAACGACAGCTGGTCCATATGCATCAGGCCGCCATAGTTCAGCACCCGCAGCGGGATGCCGGCAACCAGCCAGAAGATGACATCCACCTGCACCGGCGAGCGCTTGTCGGAGAAGAGCGCGAGCGCGGCGGCCTCCAGTGTCCAGACCAGCCAGGCCCAGGGGTGATTCCAGAGCATGACCGTGCGCAGGCTTGCCAGCGAAGCTGCCCCGACGACCACCGAGGCCGGCAGCAGCCGCAGGAAAGCAAAGACCAGCACATTGCCGAAGACAAAATGCATGCCCCAGCCAAGCTGCAGCTCGAACATGTTCAGCGCAAAGCCGGTCGCCCCCAACAGGCCCGCCCTCAAAAGATTGAGCAGGGCCCGTCCCTCCACCAGAAAGCCGGGCAGGGCGATCATGCCAGCTTGGCGAGGGCGGTCTGCAGGGTGCTGAACAGGGAATCGAAGTTGATCGGCTTTTCGAGGATCGGCACGCCCAGATCGTGGATGCACGACTGCGCCGCCGCATTGCCGGTGACCAGCACGCATTCAACCCGGCGTCCGGCCGGCAGCCGCGCGCGGATCGCCAGAATCAATTCGTCGCCGTTGAGGCGCGGCATTCTGAGGTCGGTGATCACCACGCCGATCGTGGGGTCTGCCAGCACCCGCTCCAGCGCCACTTCGGCATCGGATTCGGTGACCGCGGCATAGCCGGCACTTTCCAGCAGCTCCTGAAATTCGGACAGCATGGGCGCTTCGTCGTCGACCAGCAGCACGAGATCGGCGGCTGGTTGCCCAGCGCCCTCCTGCCGTCGACCGTTATGATGGGGCATATCCATTCCGGCTATATAGCCGGAATGGATATATCTTGCTTGTAAATTCTTGTTGCGCACGGGTAAAATTGGCTGGCTGCGCAGGGCAAAGCGACCAGCAGCCCGCGGCCTTGCCGGGCGCCGTACCGATGCTATCGCTGACTGCCAGCCAGACGGCCCGCCAGTGCAGGCCGGCAAGCCACCCAAGCCCGACCGCGCGTCGGGAGCCAGAATCGCGCGCTGGATGATCGTGACAGTCCTGAAAATACTTGTAGCGACCGATTGCCATCATTCCGCATCGAAACGGACTTTGGTATAGTCTTTAGGTTTATTTTAATAATCATCACTACTAACCGGCCAGCCCTTCAGCCAATATCACTCTTACGCAGTCTTGCGTATTCCGCACCCAGCCCCGTTTCGTGGGCCAAGGTGCGGCAAGCCATGCTTGAAGATTGCGTACAGGCGAGTGATGTTTTCCCGCCCGAGGCCGACAGCGGACGCTGGCCGATAGCCTATGGCTGCCTGTTCAGCCTCGCGCTGTCGCTGACCCTGTGGGCAGGCCTCTGGTTTGGTGCCGTCCAACTGCTAGCACTGGGCAAGTAATGCGGCCTGACCCGTGTGCAGTCGCTAGGGCCATATACGTAAACCAAATGGGTAATTCGGCGCAGCGCCCTTCGTAGCTATGTCCTCGCGCTGCTGCCGGGCGGTTCCGCGCTGCCCAACGATTTTTCCGAATGAATAATAGCCATAATTCTTAGCGCCGGGGGGCATGATGGAACAGGATTTCGACATCTGGGTAGTTGATGCGGACGATATTCGCGGAACAGCCCTAGCCAAGGCAATCTCGCGCTGTGGCGAGCGCTGCAAGGTCTTTGCCTCGGTGGCGCGACTGCCCCGGCGCCCGACCATGCCGACCATCATCTTCGCCCACGACGGCGAAGACCCGGGCGACGACGTGACGGCCTATTGCAGCAAGACGCGTCAGCGCGCGGTCTGCGCGCTCTATTCCGACGCGCACGATGCCGCCCGCGTGGTCAGCGCCATCGGGCGCGGCGCGCGCGACTATCTGTTCCTGCCGGTAGCGACCGAAAAACTGCTGCTTGCGCTGGCCCGCGCCAAGTCAGCCTACATCATGGCCAACCTGCCGACGCGCGCAGCGGGCAGCGACAGCCTTGGCCACCTCTCGCAGCGCGAGCGGCAAGTGCTGACCGGAATGGTCAACGGCGAATCGAGCCGGATCGCCGGTCAGCGGCTGGGCATCAGCGCCCGGACGGTCGAAGTGCACCGCGCCAACGTCAAGGCCAAGCTGGGCGCACGCAACATCGCCGAAGCGATCAAGCTGGCGATCGAGGCCGGGGTGAGCGAGGCGGCCTGACCCGGCCGCGCGGGCCGGTCAGCTTGTCGATCCGGCGCAGGAAGACCTCCTGATCGAACGGCTTGGTCAGCACCTCGCACCCTTTCGGCAGCCCGTCGGCCAGCCGGGCATAACCGGTGACTACCAGGATCGGCATCTGCGGGTACTTGGCGCGAGCCACCTGCGCCAGTTCGATGCCCGAGACCGGGGTGTTCAGCGCCAGATCGGTAATCAGCAGATCGAAGCGGCATTGTTCGAGCACACTGAAGGCGCAGGCCGCGCTCTGCACCGCGATAACGTTGTAGCCGACATCCGCCAGCAGATCCCGCATCAGGTCGCAGATGACCGGCTCGTCATCGACCAACAGCACCTTGCGCGCGGGCGGAAGCTCGGCGTCACCGCCCGGAATATCAGCGGCAGATTTGAGCGCGACCCGCGGGAACATCATCCGCACCGACAGCCCGCCGCTGCTGCGGTTGGACAGTTCAACCCAGCCGCCCGATTGCTGGACGAAACCGTTGGTGATGGCGAGACCGAGCCCCGAGCCCTTGTCCTTGGTGGTGAAATAGGGATTGCAGGCATTGGGCAGCACCGCCTCGGCCATGCCCGGCCCATTGTCGTCGACATGGACCTCGACCACCTTCTGCATACCATTGCCCAGATCACGGTCGACCACGCGGGTGCCGATGGTAATCTCGCCGGCCCCGCCCATCGCTTCGCGCGCATTGGTCAGCAGATTGACCAGCGCCTGTGAAAAGCCCGAACGGTCGATCTTGACCCGGCACGGCAGCGGGGTCGGCGCATAGTCGAGCTTGACGTTCGGGCCGACGGTCGCTTCCGCCAGCTGCAACAGGCCCACGATGACGTCGTTGAGGTGCAGCACTTCGGGATGCAGCAACTGGCGGCTGGAAATCACCAGCAGCGAGCGGGTGATCTCGTTGCCGCGCGCGACCGCGGCGTGGATCGCCTCCAGCTTCGGCTGAACCGGCGTTACGTCGAGCGCCCGCGCAACCGAGCGCGCCGACATGTCGATGATTGCCAGCAGGTTGTTAAAATTGTGCGCCAGATCGGCCGCGATCGAGCCGATATTGTTGGCAGACTGCAATTGGGCGAGGCGGATTTCGTTCTGCTTGTGCTCGGTTATGTCGAGCGCCCCGCCCATGAAGACGTCAACCTTGCCGTTGGAGTCATGGATCGGAAAGGCATTGTCGAGAATCCACCGGGTACCGCCGTCTGCCAGAATAATCCTGTATTCGATCGTGTACGGCAGGCCCTGTTCGCGTCGCTCGAACGTTTCCTTCGACACCCGCTCGCGGTCATCGGGGTGAAGCGTCTCCAGCCAACCGACGCGCTCGAGGTCCAGCGTGTCGCGCGAACGCCCCCAGACGCGCTCATACGCCGCATTGACGTAGACATTGCGATAGTCTGCCTGGCGGCTGATCCAGATGACTTCTGGAATAATCCCGAAGATCCGGTCCAGCATCAGCGGATTGTGGGTCAGCCGCCCCAGGCCGACCATCAGGTCGTCGATGTCGGTCAGCGTGATGACACTGGGCCTTGGCGCACCCTCGGTGCCGCGCTCGATCCGGATCTGCGCCCGCACCCACAAGGTTGCGCCGCTGACCCCGAAAACCTTCATGTCGCGGCTGATCACCCGGACATCCTTGCCCGCCAGATCGGCGTCACTTAGCGTCAGCCCCGTTTCGTCATCGCGAACGAAATCGCGAAACGACCGTCCGGCAAGGTCGGCCGGCGCCGCACCCAACATGTCTCCGGCCAGCGGGCTCGCCTCGATGATGGTCCAGTCCGCAGCCAGCCGCAGCGCCGCCGCGACGACGCAATGGGCAAGTTCCTTTTCCGCAGACTTGTCCAACGCATCGGGCCCCGTGGCAGGCGGCATCAGGAGAAGACGAAAACCGGCTTCCGCTCGCTGTCGATGAAATTCATGATATTGGCCACGCTGGCGGCCGAATTGACCTGGAACTTGGTGAAGATGCGGTGGCGGTGGATCTTCAGCGTGTTTTCGCTGCGGCCCATTTCGGCGGCGATCAACTTGGTGGGATAGCCCTTGGCGATCATCCCGGCCACGTACAGCTCGGTCGGGGTCAGCTTGTCGACCAAGCCACGCACAAAACGCTCGCTTTCCTTGCGACAATGCCGCTGGCGCGACAGGCCGACACCGGAAATCACCGCGCGCCGCAACACCAGTTCGCTGAACGGCTTTTCAAGGAATTCGATCGCCCCGCCCTTCAGGCCCTGTACCGCGGTCGAGACATCGCGGATGCCCGAGATGAAGATGATCGGCAGGTTGATCCCGGCCTTCGACAGCCAGTCCTGCGCCGCAATACCGTCCAGCCCGGGCAGGCGCACATCGAGCAGGATGCAGCCGCTGGACACCCCGGCAACACTGGCCTGCAATTCCGCCGCCGATTCGCAACCCAGCGCAGGGAAGCCGAACAACTGGATCAGCTCGACCAGGTTTTCGCGGATCTCGACCTCGTCGTCGACCACGAAAACCATCTCGGACTTGGTCTCGCAGATGCGCGAAATCGGGGCAGAGGCAGCCTCGGCAGCGCTGCGCGGGTCCGTCTGACAAGGCCGCATGAACGAGTCGATCCCGCACGCGCCCTTGCCTTCAAGCGACCACTTGTTTCCTTCAACCGAACCAACCCGGTCATGAGTCCTGCTAGCTGCCTTGGTCATACTTAATATTAAACCCGATATGAATTTTGTTTTATTTGGCGGATATCAACCAATTAAAGCTGCCCGCCATCTGCCTGTAAAATATGAATTTGCCGGCATCCTGAACGGAATTTTGTGCATCATGCTTAATGAATTATGAATAGCCTCTAGTATTTTTGAAACACAATCTTTTGTCGAGATAGCTAAATTTTCCGCACATTTGGATAGCTGATTGGGCTATGTCGCCATTTTTCGGCCGATGCAAGCTGGCCCTTGGACCACCCGCACAGCTTTTTTACCAGCCCGTAACCCGCCAAAATCCTGCATTGCCGCCCGGCCACAAGAGCCCGGCGCGCCACCCGTCGACCCGCGCCGCGAGGGCCGCACGGTTAATATGGTATGCACATCGAGTATTACCATAAACGCAGCGGCTATTTCTTGCCGATCTGCAAAGGGGGTATCCGGAGATTATCAGATACATGGCCGCCGAACTTCAAAACGGCGGGGAGAGAAATCCTCATGCTCCACGTGATGAATCATCCGCTGCAGACCACCTCACTCCATCCCGGCGCACTGCCGCGGTTGCGTGCGGAGGACCCGGTCCTGCGGATCCGCGTGGTCGCCTTTGGCGATGCCGGTCGCGGTATCCGGAGCAAGTGGCTGCGCGACGCCGTCGGCAACTTCGAGGAATTCACCTACCGCGAGGACGACTACAAGTTCCTCTCGACCGCCGACAGCGACTTTGACGTGCTTGTCATTTCCGCCAACGACTTCCGGCGCGTGGCGAAATTTGTCCGCTCGCTGACCGACCTGACCCGCAGCAAGGTCAAGATCTGCATCTGCGACAATTCCTCGCCGCGCGACCGCGCCGCGGTGATCTCCGCCGGTTGCGACGATGCGATCGACATCTCGAAGGTCTCGTCGCTCGAAATGCTGGCGCGGTTGACGGCCATGGCGGCACGCTATCGCGCCTCTGGCGAGCAGCTGGCGGAAGACAGTGCGCGCGACCTGCAGGTTGATTCGCTGGTCGACCCTGCGCAGCGCCTGAACAAGAAGCAGAAGGCCGTGCTGGACGCGATGTCGCGCAAGATCGGCCACGTCACCACCCACGACGCGCTGCAGTCGCTGATTTCGTGCAGCTGGGAGCCGGCCAGCTACGGCTCGACCAAGGTGTTCATCAGCAACCTGCGCAAGAAGCTGGCGACCGGCGTCCGCATCAAGGCCGCCAAGGGCCACGGCTACATCCTCAACACCGACAGCTAGGTGCGAGGTCGCAGGCGCTGGCCAGGCCACCCACAGCTGCTTGCGCAACATTGTTCTGTATCGCGCGCATCGCTCTTTTTAGCTGGCCGGCCTAGGCCGATTACACAGACTGGTTCGCGAAGATTGGCGGCGCTGCTGCGATTGCGGTTGTCGCGGCGGGCGCAAAGGCCTAACGGGGCCGGACCATGGCGGGCCCTTTGTCCGCCTGCGGCAGGCTTTGCCGCCCCCAATCCGGTTTCGTGAGATCATGTCCTTCCAGACCCCCTTTGAGCTGCTCCGCGATGCGCTGGCCGCACGCAATTATTCCGCCCCCACCTCGGTCCAGTCGGCAGTGCTGGAAGAAGAGGCACTGGGCCGCGACCTGATCGTTTCGGCCCAGACCGGGTCGGGCAAGACCGTCGCCTTCGGTCTCGCCATGGCGCCCGAAATGCTGGGCGAAGATGGCCGCGTGCGCCTCTGCTCGACCCCGCTGGCGCTGGTGATCGCGCCAACGCGCGAACTGGCGATGCAGGTCAGCCGCGAGCTGGAATGGCTCTACCAGCCGACCGGCGCGCGCGTCGTCACCTGCGTTGGCGGCATGGACCCGATGCGCGAGCGGCGCGCGCTGCACCATGGCGCGCAAATCGTGGTCGGCACCCCGGGCCGCCTGCGCGACCACCTGGAACGCGGCGCGCTCGACCTGACCGGCCTGGCTGTCGCCGTGCTCGATGAAGCCGACGAAATGCTCGACATGGGCTTCCGCGACGACCTTGAGGAACTGCTCGACGCCACGCCGGAAACGCGGCGCACGCTGCTGTTCTCGGCCACCATGCCCAAGCCGATCGTGGCGCTGGCCCGGCGGTATCAAAGCAACGCCCTGCGCATCTCGACCGTCGACGCCGAACATGGCCACGGCGATATTGCCTATCAGGCGATGGCGATTGCGCCCGCCGATATCGAAAATGCAGTGGTCAATGTGCTGCGCTTTCATGAGGCCGAGACGGCGATGCTGTTCTGCGCCACGCGCGACAATGTCCGCCACCTCCACGCCAGCCTGACCGAACGCGGCTTCGCGGTGGTCGCGCTATCGGGCGAGCACAGCCAGAACGAGCGCAACCACGCGCTGCAGGCGCTGCGCGACCATCGCGCGCGGGTCTGCGTGGCTACCGACGTCGCCGCGCGCGGGATCGATCTGCCCGGCCTGTCGTTGGTGGTCCACGTCGAAGTGCCGCGCGATGCCGAGGCCCTGCAACACCGTTCGGGCCGCACCGGGCGCGCTGGCAAGAAGGGCACCGCGATTTTGCTGGTGCCCTATCCGCGCCGCCGCCGGGTGGAAATGATGCTGCGCTCCGCGCGCATTCCGGCCGAATGGGTGCCCGCCCCCTCGGCCGAAGCGATCCGCGCCGCCGACAGCGACCGGCTGCTGACCACGCTGCTGGCCCCGGTTGAAGCCGGCGAGGGCGATCACGCGCTGGCCGCACGGCTGGTCGCCGAACGCAGCGCCGAACAGCTGGCGCTGGCACTGGTCCAGGCCCACCGCGCCCGGCTGCCCGAGCCGGAGGAAATGCTGGCCAGCGACGCCCCGGCGCCGACCGGCCCGCGCCCCGGCTTTGAAGGCAGCGCGTGGTTCCGCATCAACATCGGCCGCCGCCACAATGCTGATCCGCGCTGGCTGCTGCCGCTGCTGTGCCGCCGAGGACACGTCAGCCGCAGCGAGATCGGGGCGATCCGCATCACCGCGAACGAAAGCCTGTTCGAGGTGCCCGGCGCCGTCGCTGCGCGCTTCCGCGCCGCTGTCGAGCGGACCGCCGATCCCGAGGACGGGGTCGAGATCGTCGCGGTGCAGGGCAATCCACGGCGCGAGTCGACCAGCAATGATCGCACGCCGGCCGATCGCGGCGCCGGCCACCCGGGCCGTGCGCCGCGCGACAAGAACTTCAAGCACCGCAAAGGCCCCCGCAAGGCCTGAGCGGGCGGCGATCAACCGGCCGGGTTCAGAACAATGATGCGGAAGCTGCCGGGCACCATGCCCGGCCGCTGGCCCGCAGCAGCCGGCTGGAAGGTGGCGGCGGGCAGGTAGATCCGCCCGGTGGCCGGGTCGAGCGCCGCGGTGCGGGCGCTGGGCGCAGTCGCCACGCTGGATACCGCAACAGTGCCATCGGGTTGCAAGGCGATCACCGACAGGGTGCCGCTTTGGCCGCATGGCACCAGGAATCGCGCGCGCGCCGCATCCCACAGCGCGGTATCAGGCCCCTCACCGATCGGGATCAGCCGCACCACGCGGCGCTGTGCCACATCGACCAGCGCGGCCTGACCATTGGCGCAGGCGCTGAGCGCCAGATGCTGCGCCGGGGCATAGGCGAGGCCCGTCGGCGCGTCGCAACCGGTCAGCGCAATGGCCCCGACGTGGCGGCTGGCCGCGGTATCGATCAGCTCAATCTCGTTCGCGTCCTCGTCGTTGACCGCCAGCGTGGTGGAATCGATCCACACCGGCACCTCCAGCGCTGGCTTGACCGCGATGCGCGCCACTTCCTTGAAGGCATCGAGGTCGACGACCGAGATCGCCCCGCCCTTGGCCCCCATGACATAGGCGCGGTGCCCGTCTGGCGAGAGGATCAACGCATCGGGCTTATCGGCAACGGCAAGGCTGGCGATCTGCGTTCCGCTGGCAAGGTCGAGCAGGCGCAGGCTGTTGTCGTTGCCGCTGGTGGCCAGCAACCGGTCGCCGCCGGGCGCGGCAACCACCTGATGCGCGCCCGCCAGATTGCCGATCACCCGCACATCGCCGGGATGGGCCGGGTCGATCACCAGCGCATCCTTGCCGTGCGCCACCAACAGGCGGTGGCGCACCTCGTCCCAGCTGGCGAAATCCCACCGCCCGTCGGGCGCGGCAATGTCCGGGCCACGCGTATAGGCGGCAGCCGCCGCAGGCGCTGGCGCGGCAGCGGCCGTGGTGGGGGCCAAGGCGGGGACCAGCGCGGCCATGGCAAGGCCGGCATTCAGAAAACGGCGCATCGGAAAACTCCTGTTCGGGGAAGCTGAATCGGATTCCGCGCCGGTTATGCCCGCTCTTTGCCGCCCCCGCCAGCGCCCGATCGGCGGCCCGCAACAAAGAAAACCGCCGGCCCTGATGGGGGCCGGCGGCAAGGTTGCGCAAGAAGAAGGTAGAGGATCAGTTGACCGTAACGCGGAACCGCAGCCCGGCACTGGCCCCGGCGGCAAGGTTTGACAGCGTGCCGCTGACGGTCTTGCTGACCGCGTTGAAGTTGGCAGCGTCGGTCCCCGCCGTCCCGCCCGAGCAGGTGCTGCCCGAGACAGTGGCATTCAGGAACACCGTGCTGGCGCTGTA
>Ga0007815_1000194_pt1 | contig 19609 bp, 16 predicted proteins | sample CryBogCBE02Aug09_FD_71212 | JGI IMG/M metagenome (GOLD analysis project Ga0007815, IMG submission 71212) | Freshwater microbial communities from Crystal Bog, Wisconsin, USA - CBE02Aug09 | ecosystem: Environmental > Aquatic > Freshwater > Lake | place: Crystal Bog, Wisconsin, USA | collected...
GCAGCCGCGGCATTCGGGGATTTTTCATGCGCCGTTCCGTCCTGGTTGCACCGCTCGTTCTCGCCTGCCCGCTGGAGGCTCTTGCCGATGAAGCCCCCGCCGCGTCGAGCGCGACAACCACTGGCACCATCGTAGTCACCGCCCGGCGCCGGGCCGAGGATGCCCAGGCCGTGCCTGCCGCCTTGTCGGTGGTGGGCGCCGATACCCTCGCCAAGACCTATACGGTCAACACCAACCAGCTGTCGCAGCTGGTGCCGACGCTGAACTATGCCTCGCCCAATCCGCGCAACACCGCCTACACCATCCGGGGGCTGGGCAGCAGCGTGGTGGCGATCAGCCAGGCGAATGACGGACTGGAGCCCGGCGTTGGCTTCTATGTCGATCAAGTTTACCGCGCCCGCCCGGCGACTGCGGCGTTCGACTTTGCCGACATCGAACAGATCGAAGTGCTGCGCGGCCCGCAGGGCACGCTGCTTGGCAAGAACACCACGGCGGGTGCGATCAACATCACCACCCGCAAACCCAACTTCACTTACGGCGAAGAAGGCGAGCTGTCCTATGGCCAACAGGGCTTTGTCCAGGCCAAGACTGCGCTGACCGGGCCGCTGGTGGGCGAAAGTCTCGCCTTTCGCCTGTCGGGCGCGCTAACGCGGCGTGACGGGGTGATCGAGAATGTCCGCACAGGCCAGTGGCTCAACGATGTCCATAACGATGCCCTACGCGGCGAACTGCTGTTGGCCCCAGCGGGCAACGCCAGCATCCGCTTGATCGCCGACTGGGCCGATTTCACCAACACCTGCTGCACTCAGGTCTACGTCCGGGTCGCCCCGACGCTGAAGCCGCTGGCCCAGCAGTACGCGGCGCTGGCGGCGGGCGCGCAGCCCGGCGGCTATGCCCCGCCCAGCCTCAACCCCTATGACCGCAAGACCGACATCGATGCCGCGCTGGGGGTCAAGACCAGCGAGGGCGGGGTCTCGACGATCACCGAGGCGAAGCTCGGCGCCACCAATGTCACCTGGGTCAGTGCCTGGCGGTTCTGGAACTGGGATGCGGCGAACGATCGCGATTACACGGGCCTGCCGATCCAGCTGACCCAGCACATTCCCTCGCGGCAGGACCAGCTGAGCCAGGAACTGCGGGTCGCCTCGGCCAATCCGGGGCGGATCGAATATGTCGCCGGACTCTATTACTTCTACCAGAAGATCGTTGGCCACCCGATCAGCATCTACGGTCCGCTGGCAACCTATTGGCTGCTACCTGCCTCGGCCACGCGCACCGCCGCGCTGCTTAACGGCTATCAGTCGAACGGCAGCACCGCTTTCAGCACTGACAGCTATGCGGCGTTCGGCGAGGCGAGCCTGCACCTGACCCCGCGCCTCAGCCTGACCGGGGGCATCCGCTACACCTATGAGGTGAAGGATGGCGCCTACAACCTTCAGACCTTGGGCGGGCAGGCGACTGTCGCCGGTTCAGCATTGTTCAACGACCAGCAATCGATCCTGCGCGCGCAAAGCTATACCGGGCACATTGCCGAGGGCAGCGCCTCGGGTCGCGCCAACCTCGCCTGGCAGATCAGCGACACCATGATGGCCTATGCCAGCGTTGCGCGCGGGCAGAAGTCGGGCGGGATCAACATGTCGGGGCTGCCGGTCTATCCTGCCGGGGTGGCCGGCCACGCCTCGGGCGATCCGATCCTCTCGACTGTTACCGTCCGCCCCGAGCAGAACACCACCTGGGAGGCGGGCATCAAGCTGGGCCAGCCGGGCGGCGGCGCGACTTTCAACCTCTCGGTCTATTCAACCCGGGTGCGAGATTTTCAGGCCAATGTGGTCGACAATGCGGCGGTGATCGCACTGCGTTCGTACCTCGCCAACATCCCGCTGGTGACGGTGAAGGGCGTGGAATTTGACGCCATGACGCGGATCGGCCGGCACTTTGCCCTGCGCGCTGCCGGCTCCTACGCCGATGGGCGTTATGCCTCCTATTCCGCCGCACCTTGCCCGATCGAGGCGACCGGCAGCGCCACCGTCGCCTGCGACCTGACCGGCAAGGGTCTGCCCGGCCTGCCGAAATGGTCGGGCTCGCTCGGCGGCGAATACACCGTGGCCATGCCGCTGGGCGAAGCCTATCTGCGCGCCGACATCTTCGCCCGCACCGCGATCTATGGCGACGCCACCGACAGTGCCTATACCGTCATCCCGGGCTATGCGCTGGTCAACGCCAGTCTGGGCCTGCGCGCCGGCAAGGGCTGGGAACTGGCGCTGTTCGCCCGCAACCTGTTCAACCGCAACTATCTCCAAAACGTGACGGTGCAGGCCGGCAACAGCGGGCTGATCGTCGGCACCCCCAGCGACCCACGGATGGCGGGGGTGACGCTGCGGGTGAGGCGGTGAGGGAAGATTGCGTCCGATTCCTCATCAAGTTGGTCATAGTTTGGTGCTGAACCAACGGCCGCTTTCGAACCGGAAGCTTCGGGTTTTTAATGGCAGGTGTGTTGGGCCCCTTCAGCACAAGCTTGACCTAGGGCTTGTTTGTCCCATCGGGTGGATTGTTCCGAAGAAGGAAGTCCACCGTGGCCTGCAAGGTTTCCATGCGCGTTTCACTGGTCGAGAGCCAGTGGTCACCACCGGGTATGGTGACCAAGGTGCTGGCCTTGCCGGCCTTGCGCAGCTCGTCATCCATCCGCGCGCTCTGGCGGTAGTTTACCACGGTATCATCCTTGCCGTGGACCAGTAGCACCGGCACATTCACTTGACTGGCGAAGCGGATCGGCGAGACGGCTTTCAGATCCTTGCCGCTGCCCACCTCGGCTTTTAGTGCGCGGCTCATCAGCGGGTCGTTTGCGGATTCGCGCAGATCGTCGGCGACCATTGCGTTGATATCGGAGAGGAATGGCTGGGGGGTACCCCCGACAGTTCGATCTTGTTTGCGGTAAATTCGGCGCCGAGCCGTTCGGTATTATGGGTGGTGATCAGCACCGCGCTGTCGCCCGCCCAGTCGAGCGCCGAGACCTTGACATTGCCGGCGGTGAATTTCAGCACCAGTTTGCCCGCCTCGTCGAGCACCAGAAGCACGCGTTGGGTGCCGACGCGCCCCAGAATTGCCGTATGCTTGCCGCTAGGCGAGATGGAGGCATGCTCGATTCCGGGGAGCTGGCCATACGTAGTCAGCGGCGGGGGTTCGGCATGAAGCGGCACAGCCAGCCCCAGTGCAAGCGCGGCCAGCGCTGCCTTTTTCGCCGTTCTGCGCACCCCAACCCCCCGTAACCACTTGATCCCTCACGCAACATGCCAAGCCCAATCCAACTGCACAAGCGAGTGTGCTCAGGGGCGTGAGCTCAATCACGTTGTCCGGATTAGCCGGGTGGCACCGCGTGCGGCAGCCATTTGGCAAAGATCACCCCACCCAAATCGGCAGCGGCGCAAGCTGATTAAAACCCGCCAGACTTGCATTACCGATGCGACCTGGAACGTGTGTTTTGTTGCCGGGTCCGGAACGGCCGCTCATGGATGTTTGATCTGGCGATCGACAGCAAGTTGCGCGGCTGCGACCTGGTCAAGCTCAGGATTTCCGACGTCGTCAGCGGCGGCACCCTCGCAGGACCGAATGACGGCTTTTCGGTCTCAACCGACTGTGTTCCAGCGCCCGCTTTGCTGGCGGCTGCAGGCCAGTGAGTCGCAGTCTACCAGCGCAATTTGACCGTGCCACCGAAGGTGCGCGGATCGCCCAGATTGCCGACTACCAGTCCGACGCTGTTGGGTGCGATTTGCAACTGCTCAAGATAGCCGACGTTGAAAGCGTTACGCAGCCACAGCGAAAAGTCGAGTTTCACCCCGGCGGCGTCGGGGTCGCTGCGCCAGCCGAGGCGGAAATTGGTGAGGGTGTAGCCGGCGATGTCGGTTGCCGCAGAGGGGGTGGCGTTCGACGAGAAGGAGGAGCGACTGTTGGCCTCCGCCCCCAGATAGACCTCGCCTTCATGGCTGAAAGCGGGGGCGGGCAGATTGCCTTCCGCGCCATAGCTGGCCGAAAATTTTGAAATGCCCGGCAGGCGCTGCCCGGCAAGATCGCAAGAAACTGGGCTGACGTTGGCCGCCAGCGTGGTCGGCACGGCGCAATTCGTGCCGCTGAACGTGGCGCCGCCAGTCAGTTCGAGTGGCGGCGGGGCATTGGGGAAGTCGCGGTAGGTGGCGTCGGTCAACGCGAGGTTGAGGTAGGCGTTGAAGCGGGCCGAAGGGCGGATCGAGCCGTCCAGCTCCAGCCCCTGCGAGCGGACCTTGGGCACCGAGGCGACATAGCCGCGCAGGGTGGAGAGCGAGGCGGCGTTGTTGGCGCTGAACACGGCCTGATAGTTGGCGATGTCGGTGCGGAACGCCGCGAGGTTCAGCGTGAGGCGGCGGCCCCACCACTGCGACTTGAGGCCGAGTTCGTAATGCCGCACCGCCTCGGGTGAAATGCTGGCGAATTGCAGCTGGGGGAGGCCGGTGACCGCGTCGGCGGGCGCGCCGTTGAGGTTGATGCCCCCGGTCTGAAACGATTTCGAGTAAGTTGCATAGGCATGGACGTCGCGGGCGAGATCGTAGCCTAACGTCACATCGTAGGAAACATTCCACGCGCTGAAGGCGGGGGCGTAGCTTTCGGGCGTCAGCACGCCCAATTGCGCCTTCTGGATGGCCGTGCCGCTGGTCAGCAGCGCCGGGCTCAGCAGATTGCCTGTCCTGTCGCTCACCACCGCATTGTAAGAGCCGGCCTTCTTGTCGAAGTTGACGCGCAGCCCCGGCTGGATCGTCAGGCGCGGCAGCGGGTGCCAACTGGCCTGACCATAGGCCGACCAGCTAACATTACGCAGGCGGATGGTGTTGGTCGAGGTCAGGCCGTCGATCACGTTGAGGTTATAGGGGTTGGCTGGCGCGGCATTGGGCGAGAGCAGCCACTTGGTTGCCGCCGGACCCTGCACCTGCAGTCCGTCGGTGGCGATGGTCTGGTAGTAGAAGAAGCTGCCCAGCTGGAAATCGAGCGCGGCACTGTGCCGGTTGTAGCGCAGTTCCTCGGTGAACTGGCGCTGCTTCGAGGGGTTCTGGCTCTTGGTGGTGATCGGCAGTGCAGTGAAGTCGCGGTCGTTCGACGGGTCCCAATCCCAGAACCGCCACGCCGAGATCGAGGTCAGCGTGCCCGCGCCGAGATCAAGTTTGCCCTTCAGCGAGAGACCGCCGATCGACTGCTTGGCGCGCAGTTCGGCATCGACGTCGGTCAGGCGGTCGAAGGGGCTTCGGCTGGCCGGGTTGGTGGTGTAGGCGCCGCCGGTGGCGACCTGATAGAGCGCCGGATACTGACGGTTCAGCGCCTTTTGCGTGGCGGTATAGTTCACGAAGACGGTGGCGCAGCACAGCGTGTTCTGGTGACTGTAATCGCCCGCCAGCGTTACCTCGAAGCCGGGCGCGGCCTTCCACAGCAGCTGGGCGCGCAGGCCCAGATTGGATAGGTTGTTGTCGTCGGCCCCGGTGGTGACGTTGTGCACCGTTCCATCCCGCCGGGTGGCCGAGAACGCGAGGCGCGCGGCCACCGTGTCGGACAGCGGGCCGGAGACGGCGCCCTTGGCCTGCGCATAGCCGTAGTTACCGCCGCTGAGCTCCGCGCGGGCCTCGGGCGTGAAAGCGGGCTGGCGCGAGGCGATGTTGATCGCGCCGGCGGTCGTGTTCTTGCCGTAGAGCGTACCCTGCGGACCGCGCAGCACCTCGATCTGGGCGACATCAAGGAAATCGAAGGTCGAGGAGGCGACGCGCGAATAGTAGACGTCGTCGACGTAGATCCCGACGCCTTGGTCGATCCCGTCATTGGTGAGGCCGAGCGGTGCGCCGAAGCCGCGCACGTTGACCGCGGTGTTGCGCGGGTTCGAGGAATAGAATTGCAGCGTCGGGGTCAACTGCTGGAGGCGGCCGACGTTGAAGGCCCCGGCATTGTCGATGTGATCGCCGCCGACGACGCTGATCGCCACGGGCACGGTTTGCGAGCCTTCCTTGCGATGGCGCGCGGTGACAGTGATCTCCGCCTCGGGCGTGGCGGCCCCGGTGCCGGCGGCGGTGGTCTGGTCGGCGGCGAGCGCGGGGGCGGCGAGCAGCGTGGCGAGAATGGTGCTGGCGAGAAGGTGGACGGAGTGGGTCATGGGGTTTCCTGTGGTGTTACGGTGTAATTCAGGGGTGCAGATCGGGCAGTGGGCGTTCGGCGGCGGCGATCGCGAGGTTCAGCTGGTTGACCCCGGCATTGCGGTGCGGGCGCGCCCACATTCCCAGCTCGACACGCTGGCAATCGCCGCGCTGCTCCTCCCACACGCTCTGCCAGTGCCCAGGCCCGGAATTGTCGAGCCCGGGCAATGTAAGGATCAAGGGCAGCGGTTCTGGGGTATTGGATGAACGGTGCATCGCGTGCATTCCCGGTGCGGGCTGGGACAACCCCTGCCCAATGACAACGCTGAAATGCTAACTCAACTAAAACGATAGACAATAAACTTATCGTCGCAGGATGCAAAGATTGCCTATCGCCCAGGGTGGGGTTCAGACGAACCTGAGCGCGCGGCAAGTCGCGATCCCAAGGGGTACGGGCTGTGACGCATGCGGATGAAGTTGCGCGCCCCAAACTTGACTGTCACCGCCGCGCATGCTGCGAATGGGCGCAGCATGCGGAGTGAACCGTGACGCAGGATCTCGATATCCAACACTTGCAGCAATGGATCGGCAGGTCTGAGGAGGCTGCCGACCACGTCACACCGGCGTTGATCGGGCGCTTCCGGGCAGCACTGGGCCTCGGCGGTTCGGCGCCTGAGGCGGGGGCACCTGCGCCGCGCCTCATTCATTTCTGCCTGTGCCAACCGGCCGCCGCGATGACCGATCTGGGCCGTGACGGGCATCCTGCAAGAGGCGGTTTCTTGCCCGACGTTCCCTTGCCCCGGCGCATGTGGGCCAGCAGCGACATCCGCTTTTCGGGCGATATCCGGATCGGTGAGGCCGTCACGCGCCGCTCCACGGTGGCCGATGTCCAACTCAAGCAGGGCCGCACCGGGCCGCTGTGTTTCGTCACGGTTGAGCACGAAGTTGCCGGCGAGGGCGGCGGCCTCGTGAAGGATCGCCAGACTCTGGTCTATCGTTCGGACGAGGCGAAGGCTCCGGCGCAGTCGGCTGAACCCGCGCCACAGGGCAGCGCGACAGGCGCGGTCATGCCGACGCCGACCCTGCTGTTCCGTTACTCTGCGCTGACTTTCAATGGCCACCGGATTCATTACGATCACGACTACGCGCGCGATGTCGAAGGCTATCCCGGGCTGGTCGTGCACGGTCCGCTGCAGGCCACGCTGCTGTTCCACTTTGCCGCATCGCTGCGCAACGGGCGCGAGCCGAGTTCCTTTCGGTTTCGCAGTTTATCGCCCCTGTTTGACGGACAGGAATTTGCCCTTCACGCGGAGGAGCGTCCCGGCGCTGAGCTCAAGCTGTGGACGGCGCTTCCGGGTGGACCCTATGCCATGTGGGCCGAGGCAGGTTGGGACTGAACCGCCGCTTCGCCCGCCGGCTATCACCCCATCCGATACGGCGCCGAAAGCTAGGCCGTGGCGCACGGGGCCTTCGCTTTCGGCCACCAAGGCCCGAACGAAGGTGATCGCCCGCGATGGGCTTCCAGCCCGGCCTTGCCCCTTCAGCGGAGCGATTGGGCGAACGTTCAAATTCATATTTCTGCCTTCGTTCAGCAACCGCGCTGACACGCTCCGCCGCTATCGGCAGTGACGCATGCTGACCGTCACTTCCATAATATAGCGGAGAATCAATGTGAAAAACGTCGTTGCGCTGCGGCTCTCGCTTGCTGCGAGTATCTCTCTGATGGCCTTTATCGCCCCAACGGCCATGGCCGCGGAGCAGCCGGCGCCTGCCGATGGCGACCAGCAGAGCACCATTGTCGTCACCGCCAAGGCGACCCGTTCCGCCACGGCCATCACGCAGAGCGAAATCCAGAAGATCCTGCCGGGTGTTTCGCCGCTGAAGGCAGTGCAGACCCTGCCCGGCGTGCTCTACATCACAGCCGATCCGTGGGGGAACAACGAGCAGAATGCCCAGATCTTCATCCACGGCTTTAATTTCCAGCAGCTCGGCTACACGATGGACGGGATCCCGCTGGGCGACCAGAACTACGGCAACTACAACGGACTTTCGCCGCAGCGGGCGGTGATCTCGGAGAACGTCGGCCGCGTGGTCGTCACCACCGGCGCGGGCGATCTCGGCACTGCGTCGACCAACAATCTGGGCGGCACGGTTGAAACCTTCTCGGCCAACCCCTCGACCGAACGCGGCCTGCTGCTGAACCAGACTGTAGGGTCCTACGCCACCTCGCGCAGCTATGTCCGGCTCGATACCGGCACCTTCGGTGGCAACAATGCGGCCTATCTGGGCGTGGCCCGCCAGCGCGCGCGGGCTTGGGATTTCAACGGGAAGCAAGGTGGCTGGCAGGCCAACGCCAAATTCGTCCATGATGACAGCGCGGGCAAGCTGACCCTGTTCTTCGACTATTCCGACAAGATCGAACCGAACGAGGATGCGACCGTGTTCCGCATCCCGGCGACCAATGCGGTGCAGGCCTACACGCCCTACACCAAGCCATTCTTCTACGACGATCTGGCCGGCATCCGCGCCTATATGGATGCCTACGGCAATTCGCCGGCCGCGGTGGGCAGCAATTACCGCAACTATTATTCGGATGCCCAGCGCACCGACTATCTTGGCTATGCCCGCTATGATGCCCACCTTTCGGCCAACGCCACCTGGTCGAATACCGTCTATCTGCACCACAATGATGGCGTGGGCGTGGTGGCCGGGCCGTTGGGTCAGTCGATCACCGTGGTTCAGGCCTATCTCGACCCGAATTATGCCACCAACTGCCACTTCGGCAGCAACAGCAACGGCATCCTGCCTGCCTCGTGCACTACGATGACGGCGGCTCAGGGCCAGGCGCTGGGGGCGGCGCTGGTGGCGGCGACCGGCAATTCCGGCTTGCTGACCCGCACTACCGAATACCGGATCGACCGCCGCGGCATCATCTCGAACCTCGCGGTCAATCTGGGCGCGCACCACGTCGAGCTGGGCGGCTGGTTCGAGCACAACAGCGCAACCCAGTGGCGCCGCTGGTATGGCTTCGACATTGCCAACCCCGATGCCAGCACGCCCTATCTGCGCCCGCAGAACCCGCTGTTCACGCAGTATCAGGGCGAAGCGCGGGTCAACACCTTGCAGCTGCACGTGCAGGACAGCTGGAAGCCGTTTGACCGGCTGAACATCGAGGCCGGCGTCAAGACCAGCGCCCAGTGGGCCAACGCCTTCTACGTGGTGCAGCCCAAGCTGGGTTCGCTCTCGGGGCTGACCGGCAATCTGCCGAGCGGCAAGATCAACACCCGCGAATGGTTCCTGCCGGCCGTCGGCGCGACCTATGACCTGACCGCGTCGGAAAAGGTCTATGTCAACGCGCAGAAGAACCTGCACCAGTTCATGGCCTATACCGCCGGCGGCCTTTCGCCGTGGTTCACCGGCAGCCAGTCGGCCTTTGACGCCTTTGCCGCGCAGGGCCAGCCCGAAACCAGCTGGACCTACGAAGCCGGCCTGCGGTCGCGCCGCAATCTGGGCGGTGGCTTCGGCTTCGAGGCCCAGGTCAACTACTACCACGTGGTGTTCAACAACCGCCTGCTGGGCGTGTCGAGCAACCCGGGCGGGATCGCGGGTGGCGCCATTGCCGGCGGCACCACGGTGCTGACCAACGTTGGTTCGGTCCACACCGATGGCGTCGATGCCGCCTTCACCCTGCGCTATGGCAAGACCTTCTCGATCTATAACGCGACCTCGTACAACAGCTCGACCTATCAGAGCGATTACAGCTCGACCGCCAGCGGGATCGGGGCGGCCACTGGCACCTGCATCGGCGGGGCGGCGGTGACCGGCGGCGTGGTGCCGACCTGTGGCAAGCAGGTGCCCGGTTCGCCGAAGTGGATGAACAAGACCGTGGCGACCCTGTCGCTCGATCCGGTCGAGTTCCAGCTGATCGGCGACTATGTCGGCGAACGCTTCGCCACCTATGTCAACGACACCTCGGTTCCGTCCTACTTCCTGACCTCGCTGCGGGTTTCCGCGCGGGTGCCGGCCGGGGTGTTGCCGCTGAAGAAGGCCGAGGTCAGCCTGAATGTCACCAACCTGGCCGACAAGACCGGCTGGTCGACCGTTTCGGTGGGGTCGGCGACCAATTCCTACTCGGCCTATCCGATCGCTCCGCGTCAGTGGTTCCTGACCCTTTCGGCAGGCTTCTGACCATGTCGGCGCCCGTCTCGCGCAGATCCTTGCTCAAGACGGGCGCCGGCCTCGTTCTGGCTTCGGCCGCAAACCCGGCTGCGGCTCAGGCGGCAGCGGGCAAGGCCAGCGGCGCGCTGGTCCGCCCGGCGCGGCCGCTGGTGCTGGGGCACCGCGGTTGCTGTGCCTTGCGGCCCGAACACACGCTGGCCTCCTATGCGAAGGCCATCGCCGATGGCGCGGATTTCATCGAACCCGATCTGGTTGCCACCAGCGATGGAGTCCTGATTGCCCGGCATGAGAACAATGTCGCGGAAACGACCGACGTTGCCACTCGGCCCGAATTTGCCGCGCGCAAGACAACCAAGACCATCGACGGCCATACCATCACCGGCTGGTTCACCGAGGATTTTACGCTGGCGGAAATCAAGAGCCTGCGGGCCCGCGAACGGCTGGTCAATATGCGCGCCGAAAGCCACGGCTATGATGGCCAGTTCCAGATCGTTTCGTTTGATGAAATCGTCGATTTTGTCGCCGCACAGGCGGCCACCCTCGGGCGCCCGATCGGTTTGATTCCGGAACTCAAGCATTCCACCTATTACCGCCGGATCGGTCTGCCGCTTGAGCAAGCCTTCCTGAATTCCATCAGTCGCAGCGGATATCTGGCGACCACCCCGGTTATCGTGCAGAGTTTCGAACTCGCCAATCTGGTTGCTTTGCGGCAGCAGATCACCGGGCGGCCCAATATCCAGCTGATGCAGCTGGTGGGGGCACCGCATGAATCCCCGGCCGATCTGGCTGCCGCCAACGATCCGCGCCGCTGGGGCGATCTGCTGACGCCAGCGGGATTGGCGCAGATTGCCAGCTATGCCGACTGGTTGGCGCCGCCGACCCGCATGCTGATCCCGCTCGACGCCGATGGCCGGCTGGCACGGCCGACAGGCTTGACCGCCGCGGCGCATCATGCCGGGTTGCTGGTTGGCACATGGACATTCCGCCCGGAGAATGCCTTTCTGCCGGCAGAGTGGCGAAACGGTGCGGCCAGTGGGGCGCGCAACGAAGCCGGCAGCCTGGGTGAGATCGGCTGCTATCTGGCCGAGGGCATCGACGGCTTTTTCACCGATGACCCGGCGATTGGCCGGGCGGCGGTGCGCGGCGCGTCTCGCAGCTAGCGTCCGCTACCCGCCGCTTGCCGGGTGGGGCCAGGGGTCGGCATGGGTCATCATGTTGAGCACGCGGTGACGTGCGCGGACCTTGTCCTCGACCGCCTGCACGATGGCGTGGCCGGCCTCCACCGTCAGCTGGCCATCAACATCCACATGGACATCGACCGTCAGCATGTCGCCCATCTTGCGGGTGCGCAGGTTGTGGCAGCCCATCACGCCCGGGGTGGCCAGAATGGTCGCCCGGATCGCAGCCACTTCGTCGTCATCGGCGGATTGATCCATCAGGTCGTGCAGCGCCTCCCAGCCGAAGCCCCACCCCATCTTGAGAACCATGATCCCGACAATCAGCGCAGCGATCGGATCGAGAAAGGGATAGCCCATCAGGTTGCCGACGATGCCGCAGCCAACCACCAGCGACGATGCCGCATCGGAACGCGCATGCCAGGCATTGGCGATCAGCATGCTGGATTTCACGCGCTTGGCGGCGGCCAGCATATAGCGGAACAACAGCTCTTTCGCGATCAGCGCCGCACCTGCGACGTAGAGCGCCGTAACCTCGACCTGCGGGACGGCCGTGGGATTTTCGATCTTCGAAATCGCCGTCCACAGCATCCCGATGCCCACGGCGATGAGGATCAGCCCCAAGGCAAGCGATGCGGCATTCTCGAACCGATGGTGCCCGTAGGGATGCCGCTCGTCCGCCTCCTGCTTGCTGTGATGGCTGACGAACAGCACCAGAAAATCGGCAATCAGGTCCGAGAGCGAGTGGATCCCGTCCGCGATCAGGCCTTGCGAATGGGCGACCAGCCCGATCACGATCTGCACGCACGACAAGGCGGAGTTCACGCCGACGCTGACCCATGTGCTGCGCGCTGCGGCGGCAGCTTTCGCTGGCGCATCGACGTGGTCATCTTCAGGCCCGGTCAGGTCGACGATACGGTCCATTGGCCCCTCAAGCAGTCAGCGTTGCGCCGCGTTACACCCTGGATACGACCGCGAGAAGACGGCTTGGCCGGTTCCGAACGATGGGCTGGCGTTTCGCACTTGCCTGCTGCACTGCAAAGACAAACGCCGGTCCCGCCAGGAAGGACTTTGTTATCACTGAAGACAGCATGCCATCGCTCGACCGGCCGCAACGGCGCCTGTTGCGCCGCATTTACAATGGCCGCACCGTGCCGATCATCGTCGATGGCCGGCCGTTTTTGACCTACAAGGAAGCGAGCGGTTACCTGCTGTCGCTGCCTGCGGATGCGCGGGAGCAGGCCTATCAGGCTATGAAAAGCGGCGCGATCGGCGGGTCCAAAGGGCCGGCGTAACCCGCAGGCGCATCACGCCTGGCCGGCATCTGCCGCCAAAGTGGTCGCGATCTGCTCGACCGCTTCGTTTGCATCCGCGATCAGAGCGCGCAAGGCCGTGGCGATGTCGGCCAGCAGGCCGTCGCTGATCGGGCGTTCGCCGTTCAGGAACCGGCGGATGGCGCGCTCATCGATGCCAAGGCGCCGCGAAAAGGCCGTCGAACCGCCGAAAAGCTGCACATAGAAAGCGAAGTGGTGCTGACGATCGTCGATGGTGTTGGTCATGGGTCATCCTGCGGCTTGGCCGAGGCCTTGGTCGGCCGGCCGGCGATGCGCGCTCAATGGACCTTCGGTTTCGACTTTCCAAGCCCGGCGTGCAGGCGTCAACCCCGCTGGCGACAGGGCCACCGGATTGCCCCCACCGCAAACAGCGCGGCCCAGACCAGCACCGGCTGAAACAGCAGGCGCGGCAGGTGGTAGGACCAGCCCAGCGCCACCCCGCCGATCGCCACATGGTCGACGGCGTGCTTGATATTGGCGGGATAGACCGCCACTGCATAAGCGGCCAGCCCGATCCCCGCCGCAGCGCGCCAGCGCGGCAGCCACAGCCCCAGCGCGCCACACAACTCCGCCCATCCGGTCAGGATCACGGTTTCGTGCGGCCAGGGCACCCAGCCGGGCACAATCTGTTCAAAGCCATGCGGCCGCAAGATGTGCAGCGTTCCGGCGAGGGCATAGAGCACGCTCAGCGCAATCCGCAGGGCCAGCCGGGTTCTGGGACAGGTCTCGGTCATGGGCGGGACTCGCGCTGGAAGTGCTGGCCCGAGCATGGCGCAAGAGCGGCGCAATGGATATGCCCGTGATCGTGGTAATCCGCCGGCGCCTAACGCGCGGTTGACCGCGCCCCAGACCCGTGGCAATCGGCCCTCGGAGCCGGGCGGGTGTAGCTCAATGGTAGAGCAGAAGCCTTCCAAGCTTACGACGAGGGTTCGATTCCCTTCACCCGCTCCAACGCAGCCTGCTCCAGCGAACCCTTGATGCGCCGCCGGGCCGTGCAAGGCAAAGCCCGGCCAGCGGCCTAGTCGAGCAAGGCGCGCACCTTGGCGATCAGCGCGCCGATGCGTTCGGCCGCTTCGCTGAAGGTCTTCACATCTTCGCGATTGCCGTTGCCGCGCGCTTCCTTGGCGGATTCCAGATAGCCCTCCATGTCCACTTCGAGCGCGTCGACGATCATCTCGGCCTCGTCTTCGGTCAGGGCAAGCTTGATCAGGTCAGTCACGGGAATGCGAATCCTTATGGATGAGTAGGAGGAGGAGTGAGGGTTATAGGCCAGCGCGTCGATATCCGTCGAGGGTGCCGCGATGGTTTGCCCCGTTCAGCGCTGCTTCTTGGCCGTGGCGGCGGTAAAGTCCGGGTCCTTGTTCGCTACCCAGTCGACGAATTTGCGAATGGTCGGGTTGGCCAGCAGCCCTTCCACATCCATCCCGTGGCGTTGCAGTTCGGAATTGGTGAAATTGGTGGTCAGCGTGTTCTGGCAAATCGCATGCATGGGCACCACGTCGCGCCCGCCCCGGCTTTTGGGCACCGGGTGGTGCCAGACGATGGTCTTGCCGGTCGGCCGGCCGCACAGCCAGCATGGCACGGGCGGCGGGGCGGCCTCTTCCTCGGCGTGCAGGTCGCCATAGGGGTCGCGTTTTGAATGCTTGCGGGCCATGCCTCTTGCCTGACTTTCCTCAACCGGGCCTGTCGCCCACTCGACCCCCATAGCCAAAGCGGACAGCAATAACCAAGCTGCATCGTGCGCCTATGCCACGCGTGGCAATTGTGCTGGCCAAGCCGTGATCGCGCAGATATGCGACCCAGCCATGATTTCCTCCATTTCCGTCTTGCCCCGGTGCCCTCGGCGGACCGGCAAAGCCCTGCTGGGCGTCTCGCTGCTGGCCCTGCTGCTGAGCGGCTGCGCCGGCATTCCCGGGGCGGAACGCGCCGCGCCGCTGGCCGGTGCCCCCGCAGCCACGCAAAGTCTGCCGGCCGGCACGGCCAAATGGCCGGACGAGAACTGGTGGCACGCGGGCGACCCGCAATTGGCCGCTCTGATCGAGGAAGGGCTGGCCCATTCGCCCGATCTGGCAATCACCACCGCGCGGATGCGCAAGGCGGCGGCGATGGCCCGTGTCGCCGGGGCCGCGAACCTGCCCAGCCTTGATGCGCGCGGCAATGCGGGGCTGGAGCGGCAGAGCCTGAATATCGGCTTCCCCCCCGCCTTCTCGGCTTTCCTGCCGCACGGCTGGGACGATAACGGGCAGGTTGCCGCCACGCTGGGTTTCGACCCCGACCTGTGGGGCCGCAACCGTTCGGCTGCCGCCTCTGCCCGGGCCGAGGCTGCGGCGACCATGATCGAAGGCCGCGCCGCCCGCCTTGCGCTCGCCACCGCGATTGCGGGGGCCTATGCTGACCTTGGCGGGTTGCTGGCGGTGGCCGAGGTGCGTCGGGCCGAGGTTGAGAACCGCGCCGCGCTGCTGCGGCTGGTCAGCGCCCGCGCCGCCGCCGGGCTCGAATATCAGGCCTCGATCCGCAGCGCGGAAGCTCAGCTGGCCAGCGCGCGTGGCGACCTTGCGGGGGCCAATGCCGGGGTCGAGCTGCGCCGGCATCAGCTGGGCGTGTTGCTGGGCGCGGGGCCGGACCGGGCGGCAGCATTGACGCCAGCCCCAGCCGACATTGCCGCCGCCTTGCCTGCCGATGCCGCGACCGGCCTGCTGGCCCGGCGGGGCGATATTGCTGCGGCGCGCCTGCGGGTTGAGGCGGCAGCGGCACGGATTCGCGTTGCGCGTGCCGACTTTTTTCCGTCGCTGCGGCTTGATGCGCTGATCGGTTTCCAGTCGATCGGGATCGAAAAGCTGCTGCAATCGGCTTCGACCTTCGGCAGCATCGGCCCGGCGCTCAGCCTGCCGCTGTTCCATGGCGGGGCACGGATCGGACAGTATCGCGGGGCGCAGGCCGATTTCGAGGCTGCGCGGGCCGACTATGAGCGCACTGTGCTGGGGGCCTATCAGCAGGCGGCCGACGCGGTCAGCAACCGCGCCGCGCTGCTGGTCCAGCGTACCGAGGCGCAGACTGCGGAAAGCGCCAGTGCCGATGCCTTCCATATCGCCCAGGAACGCTATCGCGCCGGCCTCAGTTCCTATCTGGACGTATTGACGGTCGAGGAGCGTTGGCTTCAGGCCCGGCTGGCTGCGGCCAGTTTCGATGCCGCGGCGCGGGGCGCCGATGTGGCGCTGATCAGGGCGTTGGGGGGTGGCTATGCCGCCGCCGGCGCAGAAGGACACAAGTGATGAGCGATCCCGAAACCACTGCGGCCGATGCCGAGCTGCAGCGCACCGAACAGCTGACCAAGCGCCGGCTGTGGCTGACGCGGCTGGGCATGGTGCTGGCAGCAGGCGCGGCGATCTGGTTGCTGTGGTACCTGCTGTTCGGGCGCAACCATACCAGCACCGATGATGCCTATGTGAATGCCGAGGTGGCGCAGGTTACCCCGCTCTATTCGGCGGCGGTCACGGTGGTTCACGTGCGCGATACCGATGTGGTAAAGCCCGGCGACGTGTTGCTCGAACTCGACCCGACCAATGCGCGGATCGCGCTGGCTCAGGCCGAGGCCGACATGGCGGCAGCCCAGCGCCGCTTCCGTCAGGCGCTGGCCAATGGCGATGCGCTGGGGGCTCAGGTGGGCGCGCGCGGGGCCGATGCGGCCCGTGCCGATGCCCAGCTGGCAGCGGCGCAGGCCGATCTCGACAAGGCGCGGCTCGACCTTGCGCGGCGCGAGGCGCTGGCCGCCAGCGGCGGCGTTTCCGGCGAGGAATTGAGCGCGGCGCGGCGCGGCTTTGCCTCGGCACAGGCCGGCGTGGCGGCAGCGCGTGCGGCGCTGGCGGAGGCCCATGCGGCGACCCGCTCGGCCGCCAGCCAGCAAGCCGCCAACGATGCCCTGGTCAAGGGGCTGACCGAGGCGACCGACCCCGGCGTGCTGGCAGCCAAGGCCCGGCTTGATGCGGCGCGGCTCGATCTTGATCGCACTGTGATCCGTGCCGCGATCGGCGGGGTCATTACCCGCCGGCAGGTACAGGTCGGTCAGCGGGTGACCGTCGGCAGTCCGGTGATGACCATCGTTCCGACCGGCACCGTCTATGTCGAGGCCAATTTCAAGGAACGCCAGCTGCGGCGGATGAAGGTGGGCCAGCCCGCCGAAGTGGTCGCCGATATCTACGGCGGCTCGGTCACCTATCATGGCAAGGTCGCTGGCCTCGGGGGCGGCACTGGTTCGGCGATGGCGATTTTGCCAGCGCAGAATGCCACCGGTAATTGGATCAAGGTGGTCCAGCGCGTGCCGGTGCGGGTCGAGCTGGACCCAAAGGAGCTGGCCGAACACCCGCTGCGGGTTGGTCTGTCGACCGAAGTGACCGTCGACCTGTCGGCTAACTGAGCATGGCCGGGGCTATCGTCCCCACTGGCGCCGTGGTCGCGATGAGCGAGCGGCGACGGTTGCTCGCCGGCATCGTGCTGGCCTTCAGCAATTTCATGGTCGTGCTCGACCTGACGATCGCCAATGTCTCGATCCCCGCGATTGCTGGCAATCTCGGGATTTCGCTCGATCAGGGCACCTGGGTGATTACCTCCTATGCCGTGGCCGAAGGGGTGGTGGTGCCGCTGACCGGCTGGCTGGCCGAACGCTATGGCGTGGTGCGGGTTTTCCTGCTGGCTCTGCTGGGCTTCGGGATATTTTCCGCGCTGTGCGGCCTGTCGACCACGCTGGGGATGATCGTTGCCTGCCGGATCGGGCAGGGGCTGTGCGGTGGGCCGCTGATGCCGATGTCGCAGACGCTGATGGCCCGGATCTATCCGCCCGAACGGCAGGGCACCGCGATGGGCCTGTGGGCGGTGACCGTGATGCTGGCGCCGGCGCTGGGCCCGATTCTGGGCGGCTACATCACCGATGGCTTCAGCTGGCGCTGGATCTTCCTGATCAATGTGCCGCTGGCGCTGATCTGCGCTGGCGCCGGCTTTGCCCTGCTGCGCGGGGCGGAAACTCAGCGCCGGCGGGTGCCAATTGATGCGGTCGGGCTGGGGCTGCTGGTATTCTGGATCACCTGCCTTCAGATCATGCTCGACAATGGCCATGATCGTGGCTGGTTCGACGATGAGCTGATCGTGGTTCTGGCGCTGATGGCGCTGGTAGGCTTCGTGGCCTTCGTGATCTGGGAGCTGACCGACGAACATCCGGTGGTCGACCTTCGGGTCTTTAGACATCGCGGCTTCGGCCCGGCGGTGGTCGCGATGTGCGCGGCCTTTGGGGCTTTTTTCTCGGGCGTGGTGCTGGTGCCGCAATGGTTGCAGGTCACGCTGGGCTACACCGCCTTCAACGCCGGGCTGGCCACCGCGGTGCCGGCCTTCAGCTCGATGCTGGTTGCGCCAATCGTGGTGCGGCTGGTCAGTCGGTCCGATCCGCGGTTGCTCGCCTGCGGGGGGATTCTGTGGATCGGCGCGATGATCTCGGTGCGCACGCTGTGGACCTCGAACACCGATTTCACCGGTATCGCCATTCCACTGTTCCTTCAGGGGTTGGGAATGCCTTTCATGTTCATGCCGCTGACCATGCTGCTGCAGAACATTGTCTCGCGCGAGGAGGCGGCCTCTGGGGCCGGGATGCAGAATTTCGCGCGGACGATGGCCATCGCGCTCGCCACCGCACTGATCCTGACGATCTGGAGCGACGGGCAAGCGATGGCGCGTTCGGCACTGGTCAGTGCAATGCATCCCGACATGGCCGACACCGCACTGGGGGCCATGGGCATGAACGATGGCGCTCGCCGTGCGATGATGTCGCTGATGGTGGACCGCGAGGCGATGACTGTGGCCGCCAATCGGGCCTACCTGTTCAGCGCGCTGGCGACGCTGCTGGCGGCGGGGTTGGTCTGGATGATTCCGCGTCCCTCGCCCGAACGGTTGGCTTCCAGCCAGCCGGGCGGGCATTGATGCACGGCTGGGTGGCCAGCGCGGCAGGGGATTGAGTTTGCAGCCTAACTGGACGCGCGCGGGCGCTCGGCCTACAGGCGGCAAACGCAACCCAGGATCGACGCACCGGTGAACAATTCCTCGCCCACGGCCGCAGCCCAGCCCGCGCCCGACGTAACGGTCATTATGCCCTGCCTCAACGAGGTGGACAGCCTGACCCATTGCATCACCAACGCCAAGGCGGCGCTGGCGCTGATCGAGAAGGAATATGGCCTCACCGGCGAAATCGTGATTGCCGACAACGGCAGCAGCGATGGCAGCCAGGCCCTGTCGGAAAGCCTTGGCGCGCGGGTCGTGCCGGTGCCCCGGCGCGGCTATGGCGCGGCGCTGATCGGCGGGTGCGAGGGGGCCTATGGCCGCTTCCTGCTGATGGGCGACGCCGATGGCTCCTACGACTTCACCGATGGCGTGGCGATGATCGGGCGGCTGGCGGCAGGGGCAGACCTGTGCATGGGCAGCCGCTTTGCCGGCGGGATCGCGCCCGGGGCCATGCCCTGGAAGAACCGCTATATCGGCAATCCGCTGCTGACCGGCATTCTCAATCTGTTCTTCGGCTCGGGGATCGACGATGCCCACTGCGGCATCCGCGCGATTACCAAGCCGGCTTTTACCGCTTGCGGCCTGTCTTCGTCGGGGATGGAATTTGCCAGCGAGATGGTGGTCAAGGCCAGCCTGCTCAAGCTGCGGATCGATCAGGTGCCCGCCACCCTCTCGCCCGATCTGCGCGACCGGGCGCCGCACCTGCGGCCGTGGCGCGATGGCTGGCGGCATTTGCGCT
>Ga0007815_1000202_pt1 | contig 19283 bp, 18 predicted proteins | sample CryBogCBE02Aug09_FD_71212 | JGI IMG/M metagenome (GOLD analysis project Ga0007815, IMG submission 71212) | Freshwater microbial communities from Crystal Bog, Wisconsin, USA - CBE02Aug09 | ecosystem: Environmental > Aquatic > Freshwater > Lake | place: Crystal Bog, Wisconsin, USA | collected...
GCTGGCTTTGCAACAACCTTTACAGGTGGCTTTGGTGCAGCTTCGAGCTTGCGTGCGCCTGAGATAACTTCCTTGAGAGCCTTTGCAGGGAGGAAGCGAACCTTCTTGCTCGCCTTGATCTGGATTGTCTCGCCAGTGAAAGGGTTACGACCCTTACGTGCTGCACGGTCAACCTTCTTGAACTTACCGAAATCGTTGATCATGACATCTTCGCCCTTTGAAATGTTGCGGACGATTGAGTCAAAGACGATATCTACTGCGCGAGCAGCTTCCTTCTTGCTATCGCCAAAGTGTGGCGCTAGATATGCGATGAACTGGGCCTTGTTCATAAATTCCCCTTATTACGCGTAATTTGTTAAGCATTTGCTTAACGCTGTGAGAAATCTACGCAGAGAGGTGATAACAACGGGTCATAACGCTCGGTGTGTCGCATTAAAAATATTCAATTTTTACGCGTAAAAAATGCAAAAAAACTCTCAACAAGGCGTTGAGAGTTTCTCTGCAGAAGTGAATTATTGAAGCGCAGGTAGCGTTACAGGCTTAAAACTCGCTCTCTTCGCCTCAAATGCGCCTACTTCATCGATCTTTTTCAGCGTTAAACCGATGTCATCGAGCCCCTCCATGAGGCGCCAACGTGTGTAATCATCAATCTGGAATGGAACACTTTGATCGCCATAGCGAACGGTCTTGCCCTCAAGATCAACAGTTACCGCTGTCTTGGGATCCTTCTCGATCGTCTGCCAAATTGCTTCAATGACATCTTGTGGGAGCAAGACAGTGAGCAGCCCTGCCTTCTGCGAATTACCGCGGAAGATATCGGCGAAACGGCTCGAGAGAACGACCTTGAAACCGTAATTCTGTAACGCCCAGACGGCGTGCTCTCGTGATGAGCCAGTTCCGAAATCAGGCCCTGCCACCAGGATCGTTGCTCCCTGGTACTCGCTCTTGTTGAGGACGAACTCTGGATCACTACGCCATGCTGAGAAGAGGCCATCTTCAAAGCCGCTCTTGGTAACGCGCTTTAAATAGACAGCAGGAATGATCTGATCGGTATCGACATTACTGCGACGCAACGGGATTGCAGTACCAGTGTGCGAGAGAAATTTTTCCATTGTTCTTCTCCTTACAAATCTGCCGGTGATGAGAGGGTTCCACGGATAGCGGTTGCAGCAGCAACGAGCGGGCTCACCAGGTGAGTCCGTCCACCCTTGCCCTGACGTCCTTCAAAGTTTCTATTTGATGTTGATGCAGCGCGCTCTTGTGGCTTGAGCTGATCGGGGTTCATTCCGAGACACATCGAGCAACCGGCGTTACGCCATTCACCGCCCGCATCAAGAAAGACCTTATCGAGACCTTCTGCTTCAGCTTGGAGACGAACCTTGGCAGAGCCAGGAACGACAAGGAGTCGCACTGAATCTGCAATCTTCTTCCCCTTCAAGATATCTGCTGCAGCACGGAGGTCTTCGATACGACCATTTGTGCACGAGCCAAGAAAGACAGTGTCCACTGAGACAGATTTCAACGGCCTTCCTGCTTCAAGTCCCATGTATGTCAAAGCGCGCTCTGCAGCGCCGCGCTCTTCCGCATCAGTGATATCCGCTGGGTTAGGGACATTCGCATTGAGAGGAAGTCCCTGACCTGGGTTCGTTCCCCACGTAACAAATGGCTCGAGCTCATCTGCATTGATAGTAATTTCTTTATCAAACTTTGCATCCGCATCAGTTTGAAGGGTCTTCCAATAGGCAACTGCAGCATCCCAATCAGCACCTTGCGGAGCATGTGGCTTATCTTTAACGTAAGCAAAGGTTGTCTCATCTGGTGCGATTAAACCGGCGCGCGCACCTGCTTCAATCGACATATTGCAGACGGTCATGCGGCCTTCCATGGAAAGGGCGCGAATTGCAGAGCCACGATATTCAAGGACATATCCCTGTCCCCCGCCGGTACCGATCTTTGCGATGATCGCAAGGATGATGTCCTTTGACGTTACTCCTGGCTTGAGAGTTCCTTCGACATTGATCGCCATTGTCTTTGGGCGAATCAATGGCAGCGTCTGTGTGGCAAGAACGTGTTCAACTTCTGAAGTACCGATGCCGAATGCAAGTGCACCAAATGCACCATGCGTTGAGGTGTGCGAATCCCCGCAGACGATTGTCATGCCAGGTTGCGTAATACCAAGTTGTGGGCCAACAACGTGCACGATTCCTTGCTGTGAATCGCCTAATGAGTGAATGCGGACACCGAACTCTTTGCAATTGGCACGCAAGGTATCGACCTGAAGCTTGGAGACTGGATCAGCGATAGGTTGATCAATGTTGAGGGTTGGAACGTTGTGATCCTCTGTTGCAATGGTGAGGTCCGGGCGACGAACCTGACGGCCTGCTAGGCGTAGGCCATCGAAGGCTTGTGGGCTAGTCACTTCATGAATCAAATGAAGATCGATATAGATGAGATCAGGTTCATTCGCTGCACTGCTGACAATGTGGTCAGCCCAGATCTTCTCTGCAAGTGTCTTTCCCATGTGGCCTCCAAGTAGTTCTACTCACCACCCCATTAGTTGCATCTCGCATTCCGAGATGCCAGTATTAGAGTGTGGACAAGAAGAATAGCGGAGTCGGCGTTCTCGACAAAGCCGTGAAGATCATGGCAACCCTCGAATCAGGCCCTCACTCCCTCACCGAACTCGTAGCTGCGACAGGTATTGCACGTCCGACGGCACACCGATTAGCCGTTGCGCTCGAATTCCACCGCCTTGTTACTCGCGACCTTATGGGCCGCTTCACTCTTGGGCCTCGCTCTGGCGAACTCGCTGCTGCCGCTGGTGAGGATCGACTCCTTGCCGTTGCTGCGCCAGCTCTGACCGCACTCCGCGATGCGACCTCCGAAAGCGCCCAGCTCTACCGCCGCCAAGGCGATCAGCGCGTCTGCGTTGCGACTGCAGAACGCATGAGCGGTCTTCGCGATTCCGTACCTGTTGGAACAGTTCTCACCATGCAGGCCGGATCAGCTGCGCAAGTGCTCTTGGCTTGGGAAGAGCCAGATAAGTTGCGTCGCGGTCTCGTCGGCTCACTCTTTACAGCTGCATCCCTCTCCGCAGTAAGACGGCGTGGATGGGCGCAATCCGTAGGAGAACGTGAAGTCGGAGTTGCCTCTGTATCGGCGCCAGTGCGCGGACCGAATAATAAAGTGATTGCTGCAGTGAGTATTAGTGGACCGATTGAACGCCTTGGTCGCCAACCGGGTCGTTCTCATGCCGCTCAAGTGGTTGCAACCGCAGCTCGATTAAGTGAGTATCTCGCACAGGTGAAGTAAGAGTTTTTCGCAAAAAAAATAACCGAGAGAATTAACTCTCGGTTATAAACACGTAAACCGTGTAGCCCCGAAGGGATTCGAACCCTCGTAGCTGACTTGAGAAGCCAGAGTCCTAGGCCGCTAGACGACGGGGCCCTAGAGTGTTATTCAGTTGTACTCGAGTTGATCTCGAGCATAGCTCCCACAAAAGCGAGAACTATCGCTGGGGTACCAGGACTCGAACCTAGACTAAATGAACCAGAATCACTTGGGCTGCCAATTACCCCATACCCCACCAAAATCGACGTTCTCACGCCTATTCCGGAAGGGCTAAGAATAGCCGAACTTTTAGCCTCTTTCGAACGCGAATCTGCCCCTGAATACCTAGGGAGTTAATGACCCGACGAGCTAGAGAGCGGCCTTGATTCGAGCGAGTGAGGTCTGCGCGCCAAGTAACTCCATCGACTCGAAGAGCGGTGGCGAGATGTGGCTGCCAGTGACAGCGATGCGAAGGGCGCTAAAGGCGATTCGAGGTTTGAGGCCGAGCTCTTCAATGAGCGCCTTGCGGAGAACTTCTTCAATCGCAGCGTGGTTCCACTCTGCAAGTGAGGATAACCGCTCTGCCGAGATTGCGAGTACCTGCTTCGAAGCCTCATCTGCAATCTTTGCTGCCGACTCCGCCTCAATTGCGAACTCTTTCACAAAGAGAAAGTTCAAGAGACCAGGAATCTCACTCAGAGTTGTGATGCGCTCTTGAATGATAGGCAGGGCTTTCTTCACAAGTGCAACGTCGCTATCGCTTGAAGTCGCAGTTCCACTCTTCAAGAGAAATGGCATCGCCCAGCTGAAGAACTCATCTAGTGTGAGCGCCCGAATCTTGTCACCGTTGATAGCTTCAAGTTTCTTCATATCGAAGCGAGCCGGGGAGCTATGCACGCGTTCAACAGTGAAGAGCTCAGTGAGCTCCTTCATCGTCACATTTTCTCGATCTTCACCCGGCGACCAGCCAAGGAGCGCGAGATAGTTACAGATCGCCTCAGGCAAGTAACCAGCATCGCGATACCAAGCAATCGATGTTTCACCATTTCGCTTGGAAAGCTTCGCATTATCTTGGCCCATCACAAAAGGCAGATGTGCAAAGAGTGGATACTCGGTCGGCTTAACGCCCATGGCATCGTAGACGCGCAGTTGCCGTGGCGTTGAAGAGAGCAGATCTTCACCGCGAAGAACGTGGGTCACATTCATCAAGACATCATCAACTGCAACTGCCAAGGTATAGAGCGGAGATCCGTCATTTCGAACAAGGACAAAATCTGGAACAAATTTGTGGTCAAAGGTGACCTCGCCACGGATGAGATCAGTGAAGGTAGTCGAGCCATCTGGCATGCGCATGCGCACAACTGGCTTTCGACCCTGGGCAACATACTCTGCGATCTGACCATCTGTCAGATTTCGGCAATGGCCGTTATAACCAGGTGCCACATTCGCTTTACGCTGTTCTTCGCGAACCGCCTCTAACTCTTCAGAAGAGCAGTAACAATGATAAGCATCCCCTTGAGCGAGAAACTTTGCAGCCCATTCCGCATAAATATCGAGTCGTTGGCTCTGGAGGTAAGGACCATTAGGGCCGCCAACTTCTGGACCCTCATCCCAGTCAAGGCCCAACCACTTTAAGGTGTTGATAGCCGCTTGGATATATTCAGGGGTGACGCGTTCAGTGTCAGTATCTTCAATACGGAAGATAAATGTTCCACCGGTGTGGCGGGCATAGGCCCAATCGAAGAGCGCAGTACGAATATTTCCAACATGGAGTTCACCAGTTGGCGATGGTGCAAACCGAACTCGTACGGGCTTACTCTGATTATCCTTTTGCATGTGCGCTCACAGTGTTTGTTAGTTGGCCAATACCTTCAATAGAGATCTCAACCTTATCCCCCGCCGCCATCGGCCCAATGCCAGATGGAGTTCCGGTAAGAATGACATCGCCAGGCAAGAGGGTCATTACCGATGAGACAAAGTTGATGATTGTGGGAATATCAAAGATCATCGATGAGATCGGTTCGGATTGCTTCACAATTCCATCGACGACAGTCTCAATGCGTTGCGAACCAGGGAGAAACTCCGTCTCGATCCATGGCCCTAGTGGGCAGAAGGTGTCGAAGCTCTTGGCACGCATCCATTGGCCATCGCGCTTTTGCAATTCTCGAGATGTCACATCATTAGCGATGGTGTAGCCATAGACCACATCTGCATACTTCTCTTTCGGAACATCTTTACAGATTCGTGAGATCACAATGGCAAGCTCGCCCTCATAATCAATACTCGGCGCCATCGCTGGCCACTGAATGATGTCTTCTGGCCCGATGACAGAAGTATTTGGCTTAAGAAAGATGATCGGCTCATCCGGAACAGCGGAGTTCATCTCGGCGGCATGATCGGCATAGTTCTTACCTACACAGACAACCTTGCTCCGTGGAATGACAGGAGCGAGAAGACGGACATCTTCTAAGAGGACTTTTTTATCGGTCGGGACGATCCCAGAGTAGATCGGGTCACCTTTGATCACCAGAATCTCGCCTTGGTCGTTCAGTACGCCAAAGTGAGGATCTGTACCGATTCCTGCGCTTGCAGGAGGAGTGAATCGAACGATACGCATTGGGCGAGCCTACAACTTCGTGAGGCTAAGCCCCTACTTCACCTGCTTTTAAGGGGTTGCTGGTGAATCACCTTCATCGCTTCGAGTGGCGACGATATTTGAGATACGGTGGCGGCGCCCCATCGGCCTCTCAGCTGTTAGTTTCCAGCCATCTATCGTGATGGTGCTCCCAGCGATCGGGACTCCCCCAAGAATCTTCGCCATAAAGCCACCCAAACTATCGACATCCTCTTTTTGATCGTCGGTGAGAGTCACTTTGCAGGCATCTTCGAAATCTTCAATATGAAGTCGAGCTGAAAGTCGTGCTGAATCTTCATTGAGCCACTCAACCTCCGGCGCTTCAGAATCATATTCGTCAGCGATCTCACCCACGATCTCCTCAAGAATATCTTCAATTGTAATTAATCCCGCAGTACCACCGTACTCATCAATAACGATCGCCATATGGATCTGATCTTTCTGCATCTCTTTCAAGAGTTCAGCGGCGGTCTTCGTCTCTGGCACAAATGAAGCTGGACGAGAATGGCTCTCAACGCTCTCGGAGTGTTCAGAGTCGTGATGCTCATGTACTCGTCGCGCAAGATCTTTGACATAAGCGATACCTATAACGTTATCGAGATTATCGCTGATGACCGGAATACGGGTATAGCCAGATCGCAGCGCTAGGGAGAGTCCTTGTCGCACCGTCTTATCGCCTTCAATCCAGACCATATCGGTACGTGGCACCATGAGTTCACGGACAAGAGTTCCACCAAGATCAAAGACCGAATGAATCATCTCGCGTTGTGAATCAGCGACCAAGCCGCGTTCACTCGCTTCATCGACCATATCCCGAAGTTCAGCCTCATTTGCATACTGGCGAAACCGGATGCCCTTTCCAGAAGTGAAGAGGTTGATGAACCAGCGAATTACTTGATGGGCCGGCTTAAAGAGTGGATGCACTGCAGTGAAATAACCCAAAGCAAATCCAACGACGAGAAGTGCAATGAGCAGAAAGAGACTTACGACAACGGTCATCGCTTCTCCCCCTTCCAATCCCCAAGAATGCGATCCTGTAAGGCAAACATAACTCGTTCTTCCTCAACTTCTGCATGGTCATAGCCGAGGCAATGAAGGACACCATGGACTGTTAAGAGGGCAAGTTCATCCTCGAGTGAATGGGCGACCGCTTGCACTGCGGCGAATTCTGGACAGAGGACGATATCGCCAATGATTCCTGGCCCATCAGCCTCCGAGTTCGGGCGCATCTCATCCATCGGAAAGGAGAGGACATCGGTTGGACCTTCAAGATCCATCCATTCAACGTGGAGTTCACTCATACGATCTTCATTAACGATGGTGATGCTCAAATCTGAATCTGAGTGGACGCCCATCGCTTTAATCGCAAAGGCTGCGACCGAGATGAGATCGCTCTCGTTGCAGGGCTTACTAGACTCGTTTGAAAGTTCTATAGCCATCGCTCACCCCATTGTGGGGTTCGTTCTCATCGAAACGACCATACGCTTCGACAATATCTCCAACAAGTCGGTTTCGTACAACATCTTCAGATCCCAGATGCATGAAGGAAATATCATCAACATTTGAGAGAACGTTCTGTACTACCGCCAGACCTGACTTTGCATAGTTTGGGAGATCAACTTGAGTGACATCGCCGGTGATCACCATCTTGGAGCCAAATCCCAGACGAGTCAGAAACATCTTCATCTGTTCTGGCGAAGTATTTTGTGCTTCATCCAAGATGACAAAGGCATCGTTAAGAGTACGTCCACGCATATATGCCAAAGGTGCAATTTCAATCACGCCTGATTGCATCAGACGGGGAATCGACTCTTGATCGATCATGTCATGGAGCGCATCAAAGAGCGGGCGAAGGTATGGATCGATCTTCTCTTGCAGCGTTCCGGGTAGGAAGCCAAGGCGCTCGCCTGCTTCAACAGCTGGACGAGTAAGGATGATGCGATTGACTTCTTTACTCTGCAAGGCCTGGATCGCTTTAGCCATTGCGAGATAGGTCTTTCCTGTTCCTGCTGGTCCAAGACCAAAGGTGATTGTGTGAGTATCGATCGCTTCGACATATCGCTTCTGGTTTGCCGTCTTTGGACGGATCGTCTTGCCGCGATTACTTAAAATATTTAATGAGAGAACTTCAGCTGGATGATCAGCAGGGACGCGCTTCACCATCGCAATCGATTGTTGAATCGTCTCGAGAGTCAGAACTTGACCTCCGCGAAGGAGAACAAGCAGTTCCTTGACGAGCGATTCAAAGGCAACACTCTCCTGGGGATCGCCTTTTACAAAGATCTCGTTGCTGCGAATCGTGATTGTGATATTTGGGAAGGTGCTCTCAAAGAGGCTAAGAAAGGAGTCGTTCGATCCAACGAGGGCGACCATCGGAATTGCAGTCGGGACGATAATACGGGCGGGTTCCATTACTTCAATCCTACGTTTAACCCGGCGGCCACGCGAGCGGACGCCCTCCTAAGAGGTGGAGATGGGCGTGGAAGACGCTCTGGCCTGCGCTCTCGCCAGTATTAAAGACCGTTCTGTGCCCCGAAAGACCTTCGGATTTAGCCAGTTGAGCAGCTACAAGGAAGATTCGAGAGAGAGTCTGGGGATGCTGCTCTGCGAGTTCATCAACGTTTTCGCAATGCACTCTGGGAATAATCAAGATATGAGTAGGAGCCTGTGGTGCAAGATCTCTAAAGGCTAAGACCTGATCGTCGCTATGCAAGAGTTCAGCGGGGATCTCGCCACTAGCAATCTTGCAGAAGATACACATGACGAAATGTTAGCCCTACTACCAATGTCTCATCAGGGCTTGAACAGCGGCGAGTCCAGCGAAGCCAGCATGTGCTGAGCGAAGTACTGGATTACCTAATTTTACGATCTTTCCGCCGATCGCTTCCAACTCGCGGAGCTCATCGACCGCAATTCCACCTTCAGGACCCACAACGAGAACAATATGCTCCTGCGATATCGCTGATGGCGAGACAACGACACTTAACTTCTCTTGAGCAGATTCATGAAGAACTAATAAGAGTGAGCGATCAGTGAAGCGCTCTCGAATTCCAGTGAGGGTAATAGGCGTTTCAATTGCAGGGAGGCTATACCGGCGAGATTGCTTGCATGCGGTGAGAGCTGCACTCTCCCACTTTTCGAGCATATCCTCTTTCCACTTTGCAATGCAGTGGTCCGATTGCCACGGGATGATTCGGTCAACTCCTGCTTCGACCAATAATTCAATTGTCTCTTTCGCTCGATCTGATTTGGTCAGCGCTTGAATAACGACGAATTCTGGATGAGTTCTTGAGGTGTGGCCGCGATCTGAAATTGTTAATGTGAAACTCTTCTTATCGATGGCGCTAATAATTCCTTGTGCCCAATTTCCCTTGCCATCTGCTACTTGGATCTCTTCACCGATCTCCATCCGCATTACCTTGATTGCGTGATGAGCTTCGTCGCCATCAACGACAATTTTGCTGCCATCAGAGATTTCTGGGACGAAGAAGAGGCTCAGCATTAGCGGTGGAATGCCCCTCTAAATTTAGCGAAGAAGCCAGCATCGGCCTTTTCGTCTAAGAGATGAACCGAGACGGTAGAGCCATCCTCTTTACGAAGGGCTGCCAATTTACGGAGGAGTTCTTCCTCCTCTTTGCTGAGCTTTGTTGGTGTCGCAACTTCGAGATGTGCAATCAGATCTCCACGACCACCACCGCGCAAACGGGTGATGCCTAGATCCTTCAAGAGAACTCGATGTCCACTTTGCGTTCCGGGCTTAAAGGAGACGGTCCGTTCGCCATCAAGCGTTTCAATAGTGACTTCTCCACCGAGCGCTGCGGAGGTGACCGGAATAGAGAGTGAGATATGGAGATCGATTCCATCTCTGATGAGGAAGGGATGCTCTCGCTCAACAATTTCAACATAGAGATCACCGGCTGGTCCCCCACCCGGGCCGACTTCACCTTGGCCAGTAAGTTGGATGCGATTGCCAGTCTCAACACCCGCAGGAATCTTTACCTGAATTGTTTTGCGCGCACGCACCCGACCATCGCCGGCGCATTCGCTACATGGTTGCTTAATGACCGAGCCATATCCCTGACAGCTGGCGCAGGGTCTGCTCGTCATTACCTGACCAATAAATGAACGCTGCACTTGCTGTACTTCGCCACGACCTTTACAAATATCGCAGGTGCTTGGCTTTGTTCCCGCACTGCAGCCATTGCCATGGCACTTCCCGCAGGCAATTGCCGTCTCAACTTCAAATTCACGATCAACACCGAAGCACGCTTCAGCGAGATCGACTTCAACTCTAATCAGCGCATCCTGGCCTTCGCGCATCCGGCTACGTGGACCGCGGGAACCTCCGCCGCCAAAGAATGCATCCATGATGTCGCCGAAGCCAAAGTTTGCTCCGCCGCCGCCGAATTGTGAGAACGGATCACCACCACGGTCGTAACTCTGTCGCTTCGCTGGATCACTCAAAACTTCATAGGCAGTAGTGACGCTCTTGAACTTCTCAGCCGATGCGGGATCAGGGTTTACATCAGGGTGTAACTCTCGAGCTAATTTTCGATATGCCTTTTTGATCTCATCTGGTGAGGCATCGCGATCGACCCCAAGTGCGCTGTAGTGATCTGACATTAACGAACTTCTCCATCAAAGAATTTCCCGATGTAGCGCGCAACTGCATGGACTGCTCCCATAGAGCCCGAATAATCCATGCGAGTTGGTCCAAGAATTCCAACCGCTCCAGCACCGGCACCCATGCTGACCAAACTTGTTGATTGCAGATTGGCAGTTGGTTGCTCTGCCCCAATTTTAACGTTGATGGAAGTACCTGCATCTGCAAGTAACTTGAGCAGAACAACTTGCTCTTCGAGCGCTTCCAAAATTGGGAAGAGATCTGATGCGCTCTCGTGATGTGAGCGAGCGAGATTGGCAGTTCCGGAGAGGACAACTCGATCCTGATCTGGAATCTGAACAATGGCTACTTGATGAGTAATCTGCGCCAACAAGCGCACGGCGCGGCTCGCCACTTCATCGGGTTCAACTGCACCGGACATAAAGTTTTCAATAGCGCGACGTTCGCCGCTAGAAAGTGGCTTGATCTGTGCGATCCGGTCGACGAAGAGTCGGTAACCCTGATTTGTTGGAATTCTTCCGGCGCTGGTGTGAGGTTGGGTAATAAGTCCCGCCTCTTCCAGATGAGCCATATCATTGCGAATCGTCGCAGGCGACACTCCGAGGCTATGTCGTTCCGCGATCGCCTTCGAGCCGACCGGCTCTTGGGTCGTCACATACTCATCGACGATTGCTCGAAGAATCTCTAATTGGCGTTCATGCATGATGTGCCAACTCTACTAGAGGACTAAATCGCGCACGATTCGATCTGCGATCAGGCGACCTTTCCGGGTCAAGGTGAGCGAACCAGCTCTCCACGATTGCGCGTCTAGATCCCCCGAAGCAAGATATCCATCGAGAATTGCAATCTGCTCTGGCGAGAAATCTCGAGTATGAAGACCCTGCGGAATACGCATTAAGAGCATGATCCGCTCACGGGCGATCTCATCCGGAGTCAGGAGCTCTTGCTCCTGCATGGGGCTAGCGTCTTTCTCAAGACGTTCACGGTATGCAGTTGGATGTTTTACATTCCACCATCGGCGCCCATCGATATGTGAGTGGGCACCTGGACCTACTCCCCACCAATTGCTGCCAACCCAGTACGCCATATTGTGGCGAGAGTGCGAGCCGTCCTTCGACCAATTACTTAACTCGTACCAATTCATTCCAGCTTGCGTGAAGGCTTCATCAGCGATGAGATATTTCTCTGCAGTCTCATCATCATCGGGAATTGTTACTTCACCACGTTTCACCTGCGCAGCTAACTTCGTTCCTTGTTCAACGATCAGTGCATAAGCAGAGATATGAGAGATATCGAGTGAGAGTGCAGAACCAATCGTTGCACGCCAATCTTCGATCGTCTCGCCTGGAGTTCCATAGATCAGATCGAGTGAAATCTCTTCAAAACCTACCTCTCGAGCCCATTGCACGACTTTGCCAATATTCTCTGGATTGTGGGTTCGATCGAGCACCGCCAATACATGGGGCACAGCAGATTGCATTCCGATTGAAAGTCGATTAATTCCAACTTCGCGATATCCCTGCAACCGCTCCTTTGTCAGCGTATCTGGATTCGCTTCTAAGGTGATTTCGCAATCTGTGGTGAGCCCGAACTTCTCGCTGATCGCTTGAATAACTCGACCGAGGTCACTCGGTTCCATCAAACTTGGTGTTCCGCCGCCAAAGAAAATTGTTGGAACGTGAGTCGCCTGAGAGGTTTGCCGAGCTTGATCAATTTCTCTGAGCATAAGGTCGATGTAGCCGTGAGAAATCTCGTTGAGCGATGACTCAACTTTGAGTTCTGCCGGTGTGTAGGTGTTGAAGTCACAGTAACCGCAGCGCTTCACGCAGTACGGAATATGGATATAGAACGAGAGCGCCGACGGATCGACAGCGGTAGCCATAGCTACTTCTTCGCCTCTTTTGACTTCTCATCATCGGTTGTTAGAGCAGCGATAAATGCCTCTTGTGGCACTTCCACTCGCCCAACCATCTTCATGCGCTTCTTACCCTCTTTCTGCTTCTCGAGGAGTTTGCGCTTACGAGAGATATCTCCGCCATAACACTTAGCAAGAACATCTTTACGGATCGCTCGGATTGATTCGCGCGCGATAATGCGAGAGCCAATCGCTGCCTGAATCGGAATCTCAAATTGTTGACGAGGAATGAGCTCGCGCAATTTGGTCGTCATCATGACGCCATAGCTATAGGCCTTTTCTCGGTGAACAATGGCACTGAAGGCATCGACCTTCTCGCTCTGAAGCAAGATATCAACCTTAACGAGGTCACCTTCTGCTTCTCCGATTGGTTCGTAATCGAGCGATGCATAACCACGCGTACGTGATTTCAATTGATCAAAGAAGTCAAAGACGATTTCCGCGAGTGGAAGGGTGTAACGAATCTCCACGCGATCTTCTGAGAGGTAATCCATACCGAGTAGCGTTCCGCGACGCTGTTGGCAGAGCTCCATAATTGCGCCGATAAATTCAGAGGGAGCAAGGACTGTGGCGCGCACAATCGGCTCTTCAACCTTCATGATCTTGCCATCAGGGAATTCGCTTGGATTGGTAACGATAAGTTCTTTTCCGCTGTCATCCGTGACTCGATAGACCACGTTTGGTGCGGTAGAAATAAGTGCCAGGCCAGCTTCGCGCTCTAACCGCTCGCGAACAATCTCCATATGGAGCAGACCGAGGAAGCCACATCGGAATCCAAATCCCAAAGCTGCTGAATTTTCCGGTTCAAATACGAGAGCGGCATCATTGAGTTGCAACTTATCCAGCGCTTCACGGAGCATCGGATACTCCGCGCCATCGAGTGGGAAGAGTCCAGAGAAGACCATCGGACGTGGATCTTTATAGCCAGAGAGCGCTTTATCGGTTGGCCGTTGGTAGTTCGTCACGGTATCGCCGACGCGCGATTGGCGAACATCTTTCACGCCAGTGATGAGATAACCCACCTCACCGACGCCAAGGCCCTTGCTAGCAACTGGTTCTGGCGAGATAACGCCAACTTCGAGCATCTCGTGGCGAACGCCAGTCGAAAACATTTGAATCTGATCGCGCGTAGAGAGATGACCATCAACAACGCGAACATAAGTAACAACGCCGCGATAGGAATCGTAGACAGAGTCAAAGATCAACGCGCGTGCCGGCGCATCGGGATCGCCGACCGGTGCAGGAATCTGCTTCACGATCTGATCGAGAAGCTCTTCAACGCCAGCGCCAGTCTTACCTGATACTCGGAGACAATCTTCCGGCTGACAACCGATCAACTTTGCGAGCTCTTCAGCGAACTTCTCAGGTTGCGCAGCGGGAAGATCAATCTTGTTGAGAACCGGAATAATTGTCAGATTGTTCTCCATCGCAAGATAGAGATTTGCCAGCGTCTGCGCTTCGATACCTTGTGCGCAATCAACAAGGAGAACGGCACCCTCACAGGCAGCGAGCGATCGTGAAACTTCATAAGTGAAGTCAACGTGACCAGGTGTATCGATCATATTGAGGATGTACTCATTGCCGTCGATACCCGAACGCCAAGGCAGTCGAACCGCCTGAGATTTAATGGTGATTCCGCGTTCACGTTCAATATCCATGCGATCGAGATATTGGGCGCGCATATTGCGCTGCTCAACCACTTCAGTGATGCCGAGCATGCGATCAGCGAGCGTTGATTTGCCGTGATCGATATGGGCAATGATGCAGAAATTGCGAATCTGCGCAGGATTTGTCTGTGAAGGCTGTGGCGCCTTTGCTAATGGAATCGCAGGCATAACTACCTACCGACCTTGAAGTTCTAGGTTCTTCTGCTTCGAGGTATTACTTAGAAGCTTTGTTGGCTTGCTTTGCAAGCGCTGACTTCTTATTTGCAGCAGAGTTTGCGTGGATAACACCCTTGGTTACGGCAACATCGAGTGTCTTCGTTGCTACGCGAAGCTCTTCCTTGATTGCAGTCTGATCTCCAGCAGCAACAGCATCTTTGAAGCGGCGGATAGCGGTCTTGAGGCCTGAGCGAGCTGACTTGTTGCGTGCCTGAGCCTTCTCATTGGTCTTAATACGCTTGATCTGCGACTTGATATTTGCCACGTGGAGATTACCTTTTCTAAAAATTACCCGGCCCTTGTGGGCGCGGTGAAGGGGAAAGGCTATCAGCCGAGGGCGCCTCCCCTCAAACTGGGTTCAGATCGCTCTAACGAGCAGATCTCCCCCGAGCTATCTCCAGGATGCAGCGCTCCAAGGCGTAGCCAGGGTCGGCCGAGGCACCTTTGATATCGGCGTCGGCTTGCGCGAGGGTGGCGACCGCAGCGCTCAGCGTTGCCGGGTTCCAGCCTTGGAGTTGGCGGCGAGCCTTATCGATCTGCCAAGGCGGCAATCCAAGCGAGCCAGCAAGGTCAAAGGATTTCACTCCCCTGCTCGCACCTGAGACCTTAGCAAGGGTGCGGATTGAAGAAGCGAGTGCTGAAGTAATCAATACTGGATCAACGCCGCTCGTGAGCGCCTGTCGAAGTGTGATGAGCGCAAGGTCGGTCTTGCCATCAAGAGTCGCATCAGCCACATCAAAGCCGGTTGTTTCAACCCGACCGCGTTGAAACTTTTCAACATCATCGACATCAATCGTTTTGCCAGCGGCGGTATCAGATGCAAGTTGTGAGGCCGCACCACTCAACTCTCGGAGATCAGAGCCGAGCGCATCAACGAGCGCCTGAACAGCATCAACGGTGATCTTTCGACCTGCGCGAGCGAATTCATCGTGAACAAACTGTGCCTTATCCCCATCCTTTTTGATGGTGTCGGCTTGAACGATCTCAGGTTTGAGTTTCTTCACCTTATCGAGCAGAGCTTTACCCTTTACGCCGCCCTTATGCCAGAGCACAAGATGAACACTCTCATCTGGATTTGTTAAATATTCAGTGATCTCTTCCTGAAGCTCTTGAGCAAGTTCTTGAATCTCGCGCAAGATAATTGTTCGATCTTCACCAAAGAGTGAAGGTGCGAGGGCATCGGTTATCGCGCCCAGTTCAATTTCGCCACAATCAAGTTGGGTAGTTGTAGCTGTGGGTCGGGATGCAATGACGGCGGCGATCGCACGGTCGGCGAGAATTGATTCGCCACCCTGGATCAGCGTTAGCCCCATGAGATCTCCCACCATCGTTTCTTCTGAGTGCTGATCTTAAGGTCTGAACTGACCGAGATGGCGCCGTCTCGATCGGTTCGATAGACCTTTATTCCGCGCTCTTCTAGCGCCGCGATTGTGCTCGCCGCCGGATGGCCATAGGGATTTCCAGCTCCGACACTTATCAGGGCAATCTTCGGATGAAGAAGATCGAAGAGAGCCAGATCTTGATAGGCCGATCCGTGATGACTCACCTTCATGAGATCAACAGTGTGGACAAGACCACTTGCGGCGATCTCCTCCTGGGCCGGCGGTTCCGTATCTCCTGATGTGTAGAAGGTGAGCTTTCCAATCGATATCAGCAGAGCGATACTTGAATTATTAATACCAGAGCCATCTCCGGGAAGTGATGGCAACTTCTCTATCTCTGATCTGGGCCATAGCACTGAGATTGCAACGGAACCAACAGGAGCACTAAATCTCAGACTCTCCCCTTGATGGACGATGGTGATCGCTCTCCCCTTCAAGAGATCCATCGTCTGTTGGTATTCAAAGGTTGGTTGTGGATTATTAGTTACCCAGATCTGACCGATAGACCGGTGATCCAGAACTCCTGAAAGTCCATTGACGTGATCAGCGTGATAGTGGGTAAGTACTAGTAACGGAATTCTCGAGATATGTAGACTTTTTAAACAAGAATCCATCAGCGCTGGATCAGGGCCAGTATCAATCACTATCGCGTTGCCGTTCCCCAAATTCACAACGGCGCCATCGCCCTGCCCAACGTTGCAATTCACAATCAGCCAGGACTTGCCAGGCCAACTCAATGCAGAAGTCAGATGGGCGACCACAATAACAAGTAATAGCCCGATCAAAATTCGCCAATGACGTCGCGTTACAAGTACAAGAATTAAGAGAGCTATCGCAGCTCCGAGAAAACTCTTAGGCAGCTTTATGAGGGGTAATGAACCCAGAGTATGCGCGATCACAACAACCCAACCAGCAAAGGGTTTACATACGAGCAATAGCAGGTGCGTAACCAATGGAGTGATTGGCGAGATCAGTGCTGCTACGAATCCAATAATGGTGATCGGGCCAACAACTTCAGAGACGAGAAAATTAGCCGGCAGTGCGACCAGGCTAAATTGGCCAGAGATCGCGATAATGAGTGGAGTACAGAAGATCGTCGCTGCGATGGGAATAGTCATCAACTCGACGAGCTTTTCATGGCGAATATAGCGAGCGAAGAATTCAGTGAGTACTGGCGCGAGAATCAAAATTCCTGCGGTGGCGCTGACTGAGAGTGCAAAGCCGGGATCTATCGCTTGAAATGGATCAGCCAGAATCAGAAATGCGATCGCTAGACCCAGCGCTGGCAAGGCCGAACTCCGCTCTCCGCGGGCTCTGCCAATAAGCAATACCGCTGTCATTACAGATGCTCGTAGCACCGATGGCGAGGGTCGTACCAAGAATATGAAGGTAATGAGAACTACGGCGGTAATAACCAGCCGGGTAGAAAGACGCTTTACGAGAAATTGAAGCACCCAGAGAAGAAATGCGGCGATGATCGCGAAGTTTTCTCCGCTTACCGCGGTGAGATGTGTAAGGCCTGCTCGTCTCATATCGGTAATGAAACTCGAACTTTCTAGCGAGGTATCGCCAAGTACCAACCCGGGAATCAGCGCACCACTTGCGCCGCCGATCCGTAGTGCCTCTCGTCGGAATGAATCTCGAATCTGCCCTGCGACCTTATTAAGGGGATCGGTTGCCGAAATCTGCACCAAAGTTGAATGCACAGCAATCAGAGCGGCAACTCTGCGCTCTGATGTCGAAAATACTTTTCCGGTTCCAGAGATCACAGACCCGGGCAGGAAGTGCACTCTGCGAGCGCTCGATATTCGCACCGGTAGATGTAGCGAGTACTCATGGCCATCGATCACGCCATGGTTCAACGTCGCCCGAAAGGTTGTACTCGGTGCATGAATTCGCGAACCTACAACTTTGCTCTGCCCAAGAACCGGGTCGGTATCAACCGTTGCGATAAAGGAGATTTCATGCGCAGATCGCAACGGTGAATGCGCAAGTGCTTGGATCCGAAGCAAACTTCCACTCGCGCCCACAAGAAAGGCTGCAATCAGGAGAAGATAAGTAGTGCGCTTGCCGCTCCGAACCACAGGACTACTCCGAGAATAATCAGAGCTAGATGCGAAGTTGTGATTTCACGATTGCGAATTTTGCTTTTCCAAATCCAGGCACTTTAGCGATCTCCTCAATGGCGGTGAACTTTCCATGCGTAGTTCTGTAAGCGATGATCTTTGCTGCCATTACTGGACCTACTCCAGCAAGGACCTCTAGTTGAGCAGCAGTTGCGCTATTGATATTGACGATCGCAGTACTACTCTTGCCCCGCTTGCCACTTGCTTTCGATGAACTTGCAACAACAGGTGGAGCTCCAACAACAATCTGTTCGCCATCGACCAAAATATGGGCAAGATTGATATCGGTAAGGGCAACACCCTTCAGCGCTCCACCTGCTGCGGCGATGGCATCGGCTGCTCGGGATCCAGTTGGCAATGTGTAAATATTGGGATGGAGAACCTTGCCAGCAACATCGACCACGATCGTTGATGGAGTTGGCGAAGTGGTAGCCATCGGGGCAAGTGAAATGGTCGGCTTCGGAGATGGCGATGCATTTCCTTGTGCGAGCGAGAAGAAGAGCGCACCAATCGCAAGTGATCCACCTAAGACGATATAGATCAGGCGACGTTGAACATCAGTTAATTCTGGAATCTCAAACATGGCCTCAAAATATTCGAGCGCCATTCTTTACGTGGGGCCGTGCTGCCGCCTTGTGTATTAAATGACGATGTTGACAAGCTTTGGAGCGCGAACGATCGTCTTCGCAATCGCCTGGCCACCAATAGCGGCAATGATCTCAGAATTCTGCAGAGCTAACTTCTCAAGATCGGCATCTGAGATATGTGGTGAGACCTCAATGCGGTCCTTGATCTTGCCGTTTACTTGAAGGATCGCCACAACGGCATCTTCTTGAAGGAGCGCAGGATCAATTGTTGGCCAACCGGCAAGAGCGACTGATGGTTGATGGCCTAAGAGCGACCACATCTCTTCAGCGGTAAATGGTGCAACAAGTGAGAGTGAGATTGCAATCGCCTCTGCTGCTTCTCTCACAGCCGGATCAGCCCCGCCGCAACCGCTATCGATCGCCTTACGTGTTGCATTCACGAGCTCCATGGTGCGCGCGACTGCGACGTTGAAGCGGTAAGTCTCGACAGCAAGTGAGATATCGCGTAGAGACTTATGCGTGATCTTGCGGAGTGCGAGATCGCCTGTGGCGAAATCAACGCCAGCAGCACTTGTGACATCTTGAGAGATACGCCAAGCACGGTTGAGGAATTTGAGTGATCCCGATGGCGAAACGTCAGCCCAGTCAATGTCATCCTCTGGCGGTCCAGCAAAGATCAATGAAATGCGAACTGCATCAACGCCATGGGTATCGAGCTGCTCAGATAGGCGAACTAGATTTCCGCGACTCTTGGACATCGCAGATCCATCCATCAAGACCATACCCTGATTGAGCAGACGT
>Ga0007815_1000207_pt1 | contig 18976 bp, 17 predicted proteins | sample CryBogCBE02Aug09_FD_71212 | JGI IMG/M metagenome (GOLD analysis project Ga0007815, IMG submission 71212) | Freshwater microbial communities from Crystal Bog, Wisconsin, USA - CBE02Aug09 | ecosystem: Environmental > Aquatic > Freshwater > Lake | place: Crystal Bog, Wisconsin, USA | collected...
CGACCACCGCCTGGCGCAAGGACAAGTCGGCCACGCCGATCGACTTTGACGCCCTGCCCAGCGCCGACGTCGACGTGCCCGGCATCTACAAGAACAGCCAGACCAGCCAGGAATTCCAGGTGCTGCTGAGCGCGGGCAAGCTGAATGCAATGGCCGGGTTCTACTACCTCCACGCCGATGCATTGACCCAGTTCGACGTGCGGCTGTTCACCACCGTTGCCGGGCTGACCGCCTATACCAATGCCGACATCCGCACCGAAACCGCTGCGGGCTTTGCCAACGTAACCTACGACCTGACCGACCAGCTCGCGCTCGAAGCCGGCGGGCGCTATACGTGGGACAAGCGGAGCGCCGCGATCCTGCGCCAGAACTACGTCGGCGGCGGGTCACCGACCTTCGGCGGGGCCGGGGTGGCCTTTGGCGCGGCCGGCACCAATTTCAACGGCAGTGCCAGCTATACCAAGTTCACGCCGCGCGCCTCGCTGACCTTCAAGCCTGATGGCAACAACACCGTCTTCTTCAGCTTCAGCCAGGGCTTCAAGGGCGGCGGGTTCGATCCGCGCGGGGTCGGCGTCAACGCGCCGGATCTCAACCACGACGGCGTGCTGTCGCAGGACGAGATCGCCAGCTTCCTAAGCTTCAAGCCCGAGCGCGTGAACAGCTACGAGCTGGGCTACAAGACGCGGATGTTCGACCGCCACCTCAGCCTCAACCTCGCCGCCTTCCGGATGGACTATACCGATGTGCAGATCCCCGGCTCGGTTGCCTGCACGGTCGGCGGCCTGCCCAGCTTCTGCGGGGTGATCTCGAACGCCGGCAAGGCGCGCCTGCAAGGCTTCGAGGCCGAGGGCAAACTGACCATGGGCGCGGTGACGCTGGCCGGATCACTGGGCTACATCGATGCCAAGTACCTGCAATACATCACCAATATTGCCAACACCCCCACCGATGTGGCCGCCAACCGCAAAGTGCAGAACACCCCGGCGTGGAGCGGCAATGTCTCGGCGACCTATACCGCGCAGCTGGCTGGCGGCACGCTGGCAATGGGCGGCGGGGTTTCGTTCAAGAGCACGACCTACCAGTACGAGATCCCCAATCCGTTCCTTGACCAGCCGGCCTATGCGCTGTTCGACGCCAGCGCCGTCTACCACGCACCGGGCGGGCACTGGTCGCTGGGGCTCTACGGCAAGAACCTGACCGACAAGCGCTACCGCACCTCGGGCTATGCCTATGTCGCGGCTGACCCGGTGACCGGCGCGCTGACCTACCGACCCAACGGGACGCTGATCCCGACACTGGGCAAGGAAGGCGTGCTGACCACCTACTGGGGTGACCCACGCCGGGTCTTCGTGACCGCGACGCTGAATTTCTGACCAGGGGCTAGGCTGGCTAGGCCCTCAGCGGGCCTAGCGCCTTGGTCTCGCCTTTGGCAGGCAACACCCTGGTCGGGTGTTGCCTGCCAAAGGCATTAGGCCGCCGCGAGCAGCTTGCGCTCTCCAGCAATGCGCCGCATCTCGGCTTGCAGCTTTTCAAAGGCCCGCACTTCGATCTGGCGGACGCGTTCGCGGCTGACGCCATAAAGCTGGCTCAGCTCCTCCAGCGTCTTGGGATCGTCGATAAGCCGCCGCTGGTAGAGGATCTCGCGCTCGCGCTCGTTCAGGCCCTGCATCGCCTCGGCCAGCAGTGCGTGGCGCCACTGGGCCTCCTGCGCATTGGCAACGGTCTCGTCCTGCAGGCTGCCTTCGTCGGCCAGCAGGTCCTGCCACTGCCCCTCGCCATCCGCATTGAGGCTGACGTTGAGGCTGGCGTCGCCGCCCTGCATCATCCGGCGGTTCATGCTGACCACTTCGGCCTCCGACACGCCCAGATCGGTAGCGATCTTGCGGACATCGTCGGGGTGCAGGTCGGTATCCTCGTAGGCGTCGAGGTTCTTCTTCATCCGCTTGAGGTTGAAGAACAGCTTCTTCTGCGCCGCGGTGGTCCCGATCTTGACCAGGCTCCAGCTTTTCAGGATGAATTCCTGAATGCTCGCCTTGATCCACCACATCGCATAGGTGGCGAGGCGGAAGCCGCGGTCGGGCTCGAACTTCTTCACGCCCTGCATCAGGCCAATGTTGCCCTCGGCGATCAGCTCGGACACTGGCAGGCCATAGCCGCGGTAGCCCATCGCGATCTTGGCAACGAGGCGCAGGTGGCTGGTCACCATCTGCTTGGCGGCCTCGGGGTCGCCATGCTCGGAATAGCGCTTGGCGAGCATATATTCCTGCTCGGCCGTCAGCAGCGGAAACTTACGGATTTCGGCGAGATAGCGGTTCAACCCCGCTTCGCCACCGGCCGGCGAAAGCGCCGGGAGATTGCTGTCCTTGCTCATCGAACGTGTGTCCTTTCAGCGTCAGCACGCCGGAAGTGGACCCTAACAGGCATCCACGATTGGCGGCCACATGGAATGGGTGTGTAGCATGAAACGTCAGCTATTGTCGCGCAGTTCCTCCAGCAGCGCAGTGAAGTCGGCGGGCAGCGGGCTGGCAAAGTGCAGCGCCTCGCCGCTCGCAGGGTGGATGAAGCCAAGGCTGGCAGCGTGCAACGCCTGCCGCCGGAAGCCGAGTTGCTGAAGGATGCCCCGCAGGGGCTTGGGATCGCGGCCATAGAGTGGGTCGCCCAATAGCGGATGGCCGATTGACGTCATGTGAACGCGTACCTGGTGGGTTCGCCCGGTTTCCAGCCGACATTCGACCAGCGCCGCCGCCCGCAACGCCTCGAGCAATCTGTAATGGGTCACCGCGTGCTTGCCGCGATGCTCGCCAACCATCGCCATCTTCTTGCGGTCCGAATCAGAGCGCCCGATGTGACCGCGCACTGTGCCGGACGCCGGCACGGGGCAACCGCCGACCAGCGCATGATAGGTCCGCGCAATCGAGTGGGAGGCGAACTGGGCGCTCAGCCCCTCGTGGGCGCGGTCGGTCTTGGCGACGACCAGCAGGCCCGAGGTATCCTTGTCGATCCGGTGGACGATGCCAGGCCGGGCCACGCCACCGATGCCCGACAATTGCCCCGCGCAGTGGTGCAGCAGGGCATTGACCAGCGTGCCGGTCAGATTGCCTGCCGCAGGGTGGACCACCAGCCCTGCCGGCTTGTCGACCACCAGCAGGTCGGCATCCTCGTGGACAATCGTCAGCGCAATCGCCTCGGCCCCCGCTTCGGCCGGGACGGCGGCGGGCAGGTCGATGACAAAGGGCGTTTCGGCGGACAGCTTGAGCGAGGCCTGCGCCACCGCCCGCCCATCCAGCCGCACCCGGCCTTCGCCCAGCAGCGCCTGTACCCGCGCCCGCGACAGGCCGCTGGCATCGGCCAGCGCCTTGTCGAGCCGGCCGGGCCCGGCCATGCCGCTCAGTGTGGTTTCCTCCCCGCTCATGGGGTAGGAACATGGGCATGGAATGGGTGGTGACAAGTGGCGTAATCGCCACACTGGTCAAGGAAAGCGCAGCAAGCCTGCCGTGTGAGGCCTGCGGACTGCTGCTGGGCCGCGCCGGGCGGATCGAAAGCGCCGTGCCCGCCGCCAATTTAGCCGCCGATCCGCTGCGCACCTTCGAAATCGACCCCGCCGTACTGTTTGCCGCCCACCGCGCGGCGCGGGCCGGCGGGCCCCTGCTGGCAGGCTATTACCATTCGCACCCGACCGGGGTTGCAGCGCCTTCGCCCTGCGACCGCCGGCAAGCACCGGGCGACGGGCGGATCTGGGCGATCGTGGCCGATGGGCGGATCGGCTGGTGGCGCGATATTGGTGGCGATTTCGCCGAGATAGCCGTGCAAATCACGCAATAATGGCCGCAAAACGCTTCCCCTTCGGCCCCGAAATCTGGCACAGGACGCCATGACCAGTGCAACCCACCCCCACCCCGGCAGCATCGAGCGCGAGCTGGCGCTCGACATTGCCAGCCTGCTCTGCTCGCGGCTGTGCCACGATATGCTGAGCCCGGTGGGCGCGCTGGCCAACGGGCTTGAACTCCTCGCGGATGAAAAAGACCCGGAGATGCGCCAGCGCTGCCTCGAACTGCTCGACCAGTCGGCGCGGATTTCGGCGGACAAGCTGAAATTCTTCCGCCTCGCCTTCGGCGCTGCCGGCGGCTTTGGCGACTGGGTGCCGGTGGGCGAACCGCGCGCGCTGGTCGATGCGCTGGTCGGCAACAACGGACGGATCACCGCGCACTGGCAGTTTTCGGGCGAGAGCCTGCCCAAGCTGGCGGTCAAAGTCCTGCTGAATCTGGCGCTGATCGGGATCGAGGCGCTGGTGCGCGGCGGCAACCTTGAACTGGCGGCCGAACCGCTGCATCGCGACGGCGGCCAGGTGATCGAAATCGTTGTCCGCGCCAGCGGGCCCCGGATCGCCTTTGACGCTGCCGTCGGCCGAGCGCTGGAGGGCGCAGGCGTGCCCGGCGAACTGTCCAGCCGCACCGCCCCCGCGGCGATGATCCACCAGCTGGCGAAGGCCTGCGGCGGGCAACTGCAATACGCCCTGGCCGAGGATTCGCTGGTGCTGGGCGCAGTTCTGCCGGTCGGCTGAGACGATGGAGGGGCTGGTCCACCGCGATGCGCCCTCGCCCAATTGGAACGCGCGCCGCCTGCCTGTCAGCATGGTGGTGCTGCATTACACCGGCATGGAGAGCGCCGCAGCCGCGCTGGAACGGCTGAGCGACCCGGCGGCGGAGGTTTCGGCCCATTACCTGATCGACGAGGATGGCACCGTCACCCGGCTGGTGGCGGAGGAAAACCGGGCCTGGCATGCCGGACGCAGCTTCTGGCGCGGAATTACCGACATCAACTCCGCCTCGGTCGGGATCGAGCTGGTCAATCCGGGGCACGAATTCGGCTATCGCCCTTTCCCCGATGCGCAGATGCGTGCCCTGCTGCCGCTGCTGGCCGATATTGTCCAGCGCCACGAAATCGACCCCGGCATGGTCGTTGCTCATTCCGACATTGCCCCGGCGCGCAAGGAAGATCCCGGCGAACTGTTCGACTGGCAGCGGCTGGCCCGGCTGGGCCTTGCCACCCCGATCCCGCGTCCGCGCATCCGCCTGCTGCATGAAAACGCCGGCCAATTCGTGCTGGCGCTGGAACGCTTCGGCTATGATATTTCCGATCCCACGGCGGCAATCCGCGCCTTCCAGCGCCGCTGGCGCCCCGCGCTGATCGACGGCGAGCCTGATGGCGAGTGCGGCGCGATCCTGTTCGAACTGCTGCTGGCGCGCGACATGGTGGATTAATCGCGCGCGGCCCGCTATGGCTGGCCACGCCAGGGGGCCGGGCAGCCGCGTCATTCGCAAGAATGCCGAGGAAAGTCCGGGCTCCACGAAACAAGGGTGGCGGGTAACGCCCGCCGGGGGTGACCCCAGGGAAAGTGCCACAGAGAGCAGACCGCTAACCGGAGCAATCCGGCAGCAAGGGTGAAAGGGTGCGGCAAGAGCGCACCGGGGGGCTGGTAACAGCAACCGCATGGCAAACCCCACCCGGAGCAAGACCGAATAGGGGCGGCGCGCCTCCGGCAACGGAGGCAGGCTGTTTCGGCTGAGACCGCCCGGGTTGGTTGCTTGAGCCTTGCGGCAACGCAAGGCCTAGAGGAATGGCTGCCAGTGCGGATACGGTCTCTTTTGGGATACCGTCCGCGCTACAGAACCCGGCTTACAGGCCCCCTGGCATCAAATGAGGACGAGGACGTGCATGAGCGGCGATAGCCAGTTGCAGATCATCGGGTGGCGGGCTGACCTTGCCGGGGCCTTCAGTGCGATCAATCGGGAATGGATCGAGGCGATGTTCGCCATCGAGCCGGCCGACGTCGAAGTGCTCGACGACCCCGAGGGCCAGATAATCGCTCATGGCGGCGACATCCTGTTCGTCTCCGCGCCGGGGCTGGGCGTGGTTGGCGCCGGGGCGCTGAAGCGCAGCGGCGATGGCGCGGTCGAGCTGACCAAGATGGGTGTGCTGGAAAGCGCGCGCGGGCTGAAGGCGGGCGAGGCGCTGCTGGCCGCGCTGATCGCGCGCGGCGTGGCAATGGGGGCCGATCCGCTCTACCTTCTCACCAACCGCAAGTGCGAGGCGGCGATCCACCTCTACGAAAAGCTGGGTTTCACCCACGACGCAGGCATCATGGAGCGGTTCGGCGGGCGCTATGGACGCGCCGACGTTGCGATGTGCTATTCCGGCTGAAGCCGCTTTTCCATCCGCACCAAGGGCACCCGTACCCCATCGATCGGGGCGGAGAGCACTTCCTCCACCGGCCGATAGCCGCACACTTCGTACAGCGGGATCCCGGCCATAGTGGCCATCATTTCGGTGCGCGAAAAGCCGGCAGCGCGCGCCGCGCCTTCGCACAGCTCCATCACTCGCCGGCCAACGCCCTGCCGCACGAAGCCCGGATCGGTGTACATCGCGCGGATCTTGGCGGCATCGGTTGCAGGGTCCAGCCGCGCCGGCTCACGCGCCACAACGCTGTCATCCCCGCCATAGAGCGTCGCGCGGAAACTCCAGCCCCCGCAGCCGGCAATCTGGCCAGCGCGCTCGAGCACGAAATAGGTGCCGTCCTTCACCAGCTGGGTGTCGAGCCCCATTACCTTGTGGCTGGCGCGGACTTGTTCGGGGCTGAGAAAGCCGTGCTGCAATTGCTCGATCGCGCGGGTCATCAGCGCGCGCAATTCCGGCAGATCGGCCTCGGTGGCGATGCGGTGGGTGAAGTTGGACATGGCCTGCCTCAATAGCCCAGCGCATCGCCCATCGGCAGGCGCGGGTCGATCGCGCCATAGAGCCGGGCCTTGCCATAGGGCTTGCCCCCCACCTTGGGCGTGCCGACCATGATCGCGGCAACCTGGTTCCAGTAGGGCATTTCCTCCAGCTTATGGCCCTTGGCCACCAGCGCAGCGCGGGTGTCTGCCGAGAGGCTATCGTGCTCGTGGTAGATCACGTCGGGCAGCCACTGGGCGTGGATACGCGGCGCGTTGACCGCCTCCTGCAGCTCCATGCGATAGTCGATCAGGTTCAGCATCACCTGCAACACGCCGGTCGGGATATGGCTGCCGCCGGGCGTGCCCAGCACCATCGCCAGCTGCCCGTCGCGGGTAACAATCGTCGGCGTCATCGAGGAGAGCGGCCGCGCGCCGGGGCGCACGACATTGTTGCTGCCCTCGATCAGCCCGTACATGTTGGGTTCGCCGGGCTTGGCAGTGAAATCGTCCATTTCGTCGTTGAGCAGGATCCCGGTCCCCGGCGGGGTGGCATAGGCGCCGAACCAGTCGTTGAGCGTATAGGTCAGCGAAACCGCATTGCCCTTGGCGTCCACCACCGAGAAATGGGTCGTACTGGGCCCCTCATGCCCCGGCCCGATCCCGCCGAGGCTCATCGAGGGGGTGGCCTTGTCAGCGCTGATGCCCGCGCGCAAGGCCGCGGCATAGTCCTTCGCGATCAGGTGCGGCACGTCGGCCTGCACGAAATCGGGGTCGCCCAATTGCAGGTTGCGATCGTGGAAGGCGCGACGCAGTGCCTCGGTGGTGTAGTGGATACCTTGCGCCGAGTGGAAGCCCAGTTCGCCTAGCGGATAGCCTTCGAGGATATTGAGGCTCTGGCAGATCACCGTGCCGCCCGAGCTGGGCGGCGGGGCCGAGACGACGTGCCAGCCGCGATAGTCGCATTCGAGCGGCTTCATCTCGCGCACCCGATAGGAAGCGAAGTCCTTCATGGTGAAGATACCGCCGTGGGCCTTGCTGGCGGCGACCATCCTGGTGGCGATCGGCCCCTTGTAGAAGGCGGCAGGCCCCCGGGTGGCGATGGCCTGAAGACTACGCGCCAGATCGGCCTGCACCAAGCGGTGCCCCGGCTGCCAGGGCTGTCCATGGTTGGTGAAGACCGCCGCGCTGGGGGCATCCTTGACGAATTCGTCGCGCCCTTCGGCCAGCATCCCGGCGTCGCCGGCGTCGAGCACGAAGCCGTCGCGGGCGAGGTGGATCGCGGCAGCCATCAGCGGTGCGCGGGCGCGGGTGCCATATTTGCTGCGCGCCAGTTCCAGCCCGGCAACCGTGCCCGGAATCCCCGCCGAGAGGTAGCCGCGGGTCGAGAGGCGCGGGATGACCTTGCCATTCTTGTCCTGAAACATCGTAGCCGTGGCGCCGGACGGCGCGGTCTCGCGGAAATCGAGGAAGGTCTGGCGGCCATCGGCCATGCGGATCACCATGAAGCCGCCGCCGCCGATGTTCCCCGCCTCGGGAAAGGTCACCGCCAGCGCATAGGCCACGGCAACCGCCGCATCGACCGCATTGCCGCCCTGCCGCAACACCGCCACCCCAGCCTCGCTGGCGAGATGATGCGCGGAAACCACCATGCCGTGTTCGGCCGCAACGGCACGCGGCGCAGCTGCCTGTAGCGGGGCCGGGACCTGCGCCAGGCCCAGCCCCAGCAGGGTGGCGGCGCTGAGCAGGCGGATCGCAAATCGGGGCGCGGTAACAGACGGCATGACGGTCCTCTCCTTCCCCGCCATCTTGGCGAAAGCTGGGCCGGGCTCAAGCCGCGAAACGCCGGCCGACAAAGAAAAACGGGGGAGAGCCGAAGCCCTCCCCCGCTTTTTCGCGTTCCGTAAAGAACGCGCGCGATCAGTAGGTGATGCGCGCGCGCACGTACCAGAAGCCGCCGTTCATACCGAACGGACCGCCGCTGCGCGGATAGATCTGGCCGTCGGCGGTGCTGCCGGTGAGCTGATAGACCGGGTTGGCGGCCGAGTTCTGGATCTTGTCCGGGTAGGTGTTGAACAGGTTGCTGGCACCCAGGGTCAGCGCCATATGCTCGTTGTAAGCATAGGTCACGTCGAGGTCGGCAGTGACCTTGGCGCCGAATTCCTGACCCGGATAGTCTTCCTCAACCCGCCACGCGCCGTAGTAGTTGGCGCGGGTGTTGATGGCCCAGCTGCCCTTCTGCCAGTTGGCAGAGAAGGTGCCGCGATGGTTCGGGGCAAGGCGCTGGATGTCGATGATCTGCGCGTTGCTGATCACGTTCGGGTCGAACGAGCTGACCGTGCTCTTGTTGTAGTTGTAGGCCAGCGTCAGGTTCAGCTTCCCGTCGGCAAACATGGTGCGATAGGTCGCAACCGCGTCAACACCACGGGTCAGAGTCGAAAGACCGTTGGTGAAGAAGTTCACCTGACCACCGACGCCCACCGCTGCCAGCGACGGGAAGGCGACAATGTCGGCCGCCGTCACCGAGCCGCCCGGATGCAGGGCATCCACCGCCGGGAACGGGTTGGTGATGTAGATGTGGTTGCGAACCTTCACCGCGTAGAAGTCCACCGACAGGGTGATCGCGCTGGTCGGCTTGCCGACGAAACCGAAGCCGTAGTTGGTGCTCTTCTCCGGGGTCAGCGGCTTGGCGCCGAAGGCCTGCGAGATCGCGCTGCCGACCGGGAAAGTCCCGGTCTGCACCTGGTTGCCCGCGATGAAGTTGGTGGTCAGGATCGACACGTGCGACTGGCCCGGCGACGGAGCGTGGAAGCCCGTGCCGACGGTGCCACGGACCGACAGGTTGTCCGAAATCTTGTACAGCGCGTTGATCTTGCCAACGGTGGCGTCACCGAAGGTGTTGTAGTGCTCGTAGCGGCCGGCGAGGCCGACGCTCAGGGCCTGCGTGATGTCGCTTTCGAGGCCGAGGTAACCGGCGTACGAATTCTGCGACCAGGTGCCGGCATCGGCCGGGGCGGTGCCGCCGTAGCCGCTGGCGCCACCCTGATCGTAGGCCTGCAGTTCGCTGACCGGCTGGGTGTAGGCTTCATGCCGGTATTCGGCGCCCGCCGAGACCGTCACCGGGCTGGCGAAACCCGCCACCGCGATGGGGTAGGTCACGTCGAGGGTGGCGTTGGTTTCCTTCTGCACCAGGGTGCCGAACTGGAAGGTCGTCTTGGTCGCCGCGCCGTAGGCCGGGTTCAGCGAGTTGTACATCGACAGGTTCAGACCGTTGCGCGAGGTCGAGGCCGACAGATCCCAGGTGAAGCCGTTGTCGAGCTTGCCCTTGTAGCCGACCACGCCAATCGCTTCATCCTTCTTGCCGACGAAGCGCGGGGTGAAGCCGCCCGGATAGAGCGCGAGGAAGGTCGCCGCGAAGGCACCACGGAAAGCACCGTTGCCGTTGAGGCTGTGCGGGTTGCCCGCCACGTCAAGGAAGGTCTGCGCGGTGGTCACCGGCGAACGATAGTTGAAGCTTTCGTCGGCCTTGCTGTGCGCCACGTTGGCGAACATGTATATCTTGCTGTTGTCGGTCACTTCGTAGGCCGAATTGACGACGATCTTGTAGCCGTGATTGGGCGAGTTGCCCCAGATCTGCGCCGGCAGCCCGTTGGCATAGCCCGGGATGCTGTTGGCAACAGCCGGGTTCGACTGGGCGAGGTAGACCGCCAGCGGGCGGGTCGCGCCACGGCTGGTCTGGCCATCGTCATCGACTTCGGCCGACAGGTTGAGGAAGCCGCGCTCGGTCAGCGCCAGACCAAGGTTGGCCGAGACCTGATAGCTCTTGCCGTCGCCCTTGTCGTAGTACTGGCCATAGCGGCCTTCGAGGATCAGGCCCTTGGCATTGTCGCGCAGGCCATAGTTCATCACGCCGGCGATGGCGTCCGAACCGTACTGGGCGGTCGCGCCTTCACGCAGGATCTGCAGGTTCTTGATCGCGATCGAGGGGATCGACGAAATGTCGGACGGGTGTGCGCCGTAAGACAGCGCGGTGTCACCGCCCGAATAGACCTGCACCAGCGCCGAACGGTTGAGGCGCTTGCCGTCGAGCATCACCAGCACTTCGTCGCCCGGCAGGCCACGCAGCGAGGGGCTGCGCACGAAGGTCGAGGCGTCCGAGATCGAGTTCTGGCCGACGAAGAAGCTGGGAACGATGTTCTTCACGGTGTCGAGCATGTCGCCAGCCGGCTGGCTCTGCAGGTCGGCCGACGAGATGACGTCGATCGGCGAGGCCGAGTTGGTCACGGTGCGGTCCTGACGGCGGGTGCCGAGCACGACGATTTCAGCTTCGGGCTTGCTCGCCCCGTCGGCGGCCTGCGCGAAGGCGGGATCTGCGGCCAGCAGCGCGGAAACGGCAACGCCGCTGGCGAAGGCCAGCAGGCTGTGCTTGTGACGGAAAACCTTGGTCATTGAGTACCCCCGAGTAGGAATGGGCTGCATCCCTCCATAAAGGAGGCATAGACAAATCGCGTAGACTCCCTGCCGCATTGCAACAAGTACAACCGGCTGCCGCACGATTGCACAGGGTGCGAATTTTGCAGGATTGTTACATTTTTGCCATAGCGCGATATTTCAAGCGGTTCGCGCTGGAGCGGGGCGATGGCGGCGGCGGAAAGCCGCCCGAAAGGCCGGTTAGCGGCAGGCCGACCTAAAGCGGAACGTGCCCAATCGTGACGCCATCGACCCCGCCACGAGCCTCGATCAGCCGGCGCGCGGAGCCTTCGAGACACAGCGCGGTCAGGACGCCCGAGAGGTACGCGCCGGTATCGATCCCGATCCGGTTCGGGTGCAACTCGACCGCATCGGAGATGGTATGGCCGTGGACGATCACCGCCTCGTGCGCCGCGGCGCTGGCCAGAAAGCTCTCGCGGATCCAGCGCAGATCGGCCTGCCGCTGCGCGTCGAGCGGCACGCCCGGACGCACCCCGGCATGGACAAAGGCATAGTCGCCGATCCGCACCACATCCTCGAAACTGGCAACGAAATCGAGCGCCGCCTGCGGCACCGTCGCGCGCATCATCTCCTGCACCTGCTCGAAGGTTGCCTCGACATAGGCCGCCTCGTCGATCCCGAAGCTCAGCACCGTCTCGCGCCCGCCGTGGCGCAGGAAGTGGCGCAGCACCTCGACATTATCAAAGCTTTGCAGCAGCATTTCCTCGTGGTTGCCGCAAAGGATCCGCACCCGGCGGTGGCTGCGCCATTCGCGCGCCAGCCCCAGCACCCCGGCGCTGTCCGGTCCGCGGTCGATCAGGTCGCCGAGCAGGATAACGGTAGTTTCAGCCGGACCGGTCCGCGCGCAGGCGGCGGCATCGTCGGCCTCGATCGCGTCGACCAGCGCCGAAAAGAGGTCGAGCCGGCCATGAATGTCGCCCACCGCATAGACCCGCGTGCCCGCTGGCACGGCAGCCGCACCCCCACCGGCCGCGTCCATGGCGGCACCGGAGGCGCCGGAGGCGCGGAACATCTGGCGTAAACGATTGATCATGGTGATTGATAGCGCCCGCCTATACTGCCCGCTTCGCACCTGCACAAGCGAACTGACATCGGCCACAGAGCCAATCTGCCGGGCAGGATTGTGCAGCGCAGGCGCCTCGCGCTATGCAGCCGGCTGTCGCATCAACTCCGCGCGCAAGGAATGCAGCCTGCCATGACCCGTTATCTCCACACCATGATCCGCGTCACCGACCCGGCGGCGACCGTGGCCTTCTTCGAGCTGATCGGCCTCAAGGAAACCAAGCGCTACGAAAGCGAAGCGGGCCGCTTCACGCTGATCTATCTGGCCGCACCGGGGCAGGAAGAGGCCGAGATCGAGCTGACCTGGAACTGGCCCGCGCCCGATGGCACGCAGGAAAGCTATTCCGGCGGGCGCAATTTTGGCCACCTCGCCTTCCGGGTGGACGATATCTACGCCACCTGCGCTGCGCTGGCGGCAGCCGGGCACGTCATCAACCGCCCGCCGCGCGATGGCCACATGGCCTTCGTCAAGACCCCCGACGGTATCTCGGTCGAGCTGTTGCAGGAGGGGCGGCTGGAGCCACAGGAACCGTGGACCAGCATGGCCAATACCGGCAGCTGGTAAGGAGCCGCGGCGGCCCTGGCCGTCAGCCGGGGCGGTGCAGCAAGGCGCGCAGCCCGGACAACCCGGCGCGCAGTTCGCTGCGGGCCAGCATGCCAAGGCTGGCCGACACTGCCACCACCCAGACCAGCATTGCCACCTCTTGCCCCAGCAGCGCCAGCGCGATCCGCCGCACCCCGACGACCGGAGCCAGCCCGCGCGCCGCCCAGTTGCCCACGGCCAGAGCGGCCAGCGCGCTGCCGAGATAGAAATAGCTGAACCGTCCCTGCCGGTTGAGCGCCACCACCAGATTGCTGAGCGGCATCCACAACGCATTGGTCAGCGCGATTGCCCCCATCAGCCACAGGAGCGGGGCATCGGCCACAACCGCGCCATGGGTCCAGACCTGCACGATCAGCGCGCCGAACAGCCCCAGCACCAGCACCCACGGCAGCGCCAATGGGGCAATCGCCAGATTCAGCACCAGCAGCAGCCCGCGCGCAGCTCCATCACCGGTGGCCGTGGCGACGGTATAGCGCGGCTGCGACGCAAAGTTGATTCGCAGCAGCACACTCATCGCGGTGCGGCTGAGTGTGCGGACCGCGGTGAAGGCCGGCACCGCCGCCGCCCCGCAAGCCGCACCGATCACCAGCACCGCACCCTGATAGATAGTGGCATTGGCCAGCGGCAATGTGAACGAGGCCAGCGCCGTCGGCGCCAGTTCGCGCAAGGTTGCCCGGTCGGCCCGCAGCCGCGCCCCGCGCGACCATGGCGCACGAACCCGCAAGCGCAACGACAGCAGCACTGCGCCGGCCATCCGCACCAGCAGGTAGCAGGCCGCCGCCGCCAGGGCTCCGCCGCCCAGCGCCACCACGGCCAGCGCCAGCAGGCTCTCGCCCACCATGATCAGCTGGAACCACATCAGCCCGCCGGCATAGTCGTCTGCCGCGCGCAGGGCCGCGATGGTCACGCTGTTTTGCAATGAGATCATGCCGTAGAGCGTCAGCAGAACCAGCAACAGCAGCCCTTGCCCGCCGGCCAGCCGCTGCGCGAAATCGAGCGCGTGCGGCGCCAGCAGCAGCACATAGCCCAGCGTCGCCACCAGCGCACAGCAGCCGATCGTCAGCGTCACCAGCCGCAATGCCGAGAGCACCGCCGCCGCGCGCTGTCCCTCGCCCCGCGCGACCGCATCGATCATGATCGTCCCGCCCGCCAGACTGAGACCAAGGTCACCCTGCGCCAGTAGCGACGGCAGCGTGAACAGCACCAGCCAGCTGCCGTAGGCGGCCAGCCCCCAGTTGCGGGCCATCACCGGGACCGCGATCAGCTGGGTGACGATCAGCATCACCATCCCGGCGACGCCCACCGCCGTGCCCGCCCCGACCCGGCTGCCCAGCAGGCGGCGGACCAGCCGCTTCATCCCGCCAGTCCCCGCAGGCGCTGCGCCAGCCGGTCGATGATCGCCTGTTGCGACCAGCGATCGAGCGCCCGTTCGCGCGCTGCCACACCACAGCGGGCGGCCAAGCCGGCATCGTCAAGCAGCTTGGTGATCGCACCTGCCAGCGCGGCGGCATCGCCCGGCGCACTGACCAGCCCGCAGCCCTCAACCTCGGCCGCCAGCCCGGTGCCGGAGGCGACCGTCGCCACCACCGGGCGGCCGGAGGCAAGCATATTGGTCAGCTTGGAAGGCAGCACCAGATCGGCCGCGCCGGGGATCTGCGGCAAGAGATGAACGGAGGCCAGCGCCAACAGTTCACCCATCCGTGCCGCGGGCTGCAGATCGTGGAACTGGATATTGTCCATCCCTGCCGCCCGCGCCTCCAGCGCCGCGCGGTTCGGCCCCTGCCCGCAAATCACGAAAGTCAGATCGCGGCGGTCGGCCAGCAGCCGGGCCGCCTCGACGAGGATTTCGATCCCTTGCTTGTTGGCGATGTTGCCCGAATAGAGCGCGATCTGGCGCCAGCCCAGCGCCCATTCGGCGCGATAGGCAGCCCCGCCTGCCGGATCGGGCGCGATGGTCGCATCAGCCCAGTTGCGCAATTCCACCAGCCGCGCCGGGGCAAGGCCCTTGGCGGCCAGCCGGTCGACCATCTGCGGGCTGATCGTCGAGACCACGTCGGCCAGCGCGAGAATGCGCCGCTCGACCCACAGCGCCAGCCGGCCCAGCGCGCCGGCCTCGACCAGACCAGTCGCCAAGGCCGCCTCGACCTCGAAATCCTGAATGTGAACCCACAGCTTCGCCCCCGCCAGCCGCGCGCCCAGCCAGGCCACCGGCACCGACAGCAGCGCCGGGGCCACGGCCATCACCACCCGCGGGCGCCGTGCACCGGGCCGCAACGCCCAACCCAGCGCCACCGGCAGCGCCGACAGGGCAAAGCTGACGAGGTGGATGATCCGCTTGAGGCCGCTGGGGTTCGCGGGGACGTAATGCGGGCAGCGCGTCAGCGCGACACCCTGTTCGACCGTGCGCCGCCACCAGCCGCCAAAGCCCCGATAGACCTGCCATTGCGGGTAATAGGGCGCGCCGGCGACCACCTCGACCGCCATGCCGCGCTGCACCAGCGCCTCGGCCATGCCGGTGGTATAGCGGGCGATGCCGATTTCTTCGGGCGCGTAATTCAGCCCGAGAATAGCGATGGCAAGCGGATCGGGCCCGGCGCTCACTGCGCCGGCTTGCCCTTCCGGGGCACCGTGAAGCTGCCCGAAACCCGCCCGCCCGGACCGGCGCTGGTCGTGGTCAGGTGGCTGTTGAGATCGATCACCAGCCGCCCGGAGCGCAGATTGTCGCCCCCCGCGCGGGCCAGCACCACATTGCCGACCAGCGTGATGATCCGCTTGTTGAAATCGTAAGTGGCCACATCGCCGCGCGCGCTTTCATCGCCGCGCGTCACGCTGACCCCACCTGTGGCGTCGAGCCGCTGGATCTGCAGGCTGCCGGCGTCGGCATATTCGACCACGGTCCGCGGCGCGCGCAGCGTCAGGTCGGCCTGAGTGATGCGAACATCGCCCGAAAGCACCACGCGGTGCTCCTTGTCGAGCAGTTCCATCCGCTCGGCCGCATAGTCAACCGGAGCACTGGCATCATGGCCCGCAAAGCCCGCCGCGCCCACCGAACCAGCCGCGAGCAGCGTGCCCGCGCCCAGCAGAAGGCCCGCACCAAGACGCAACAGGGAGGATTTCCAGGCAGAAGCGTTCCGGGCAGGCATCGTCATTTCGGCATCCTGAGTTGGCCGGGCACCATGTGCAGGCGGGCGTGGCCTTCCAGCCGCAGCACCCGCGCGCCAAGATCGGCCGATACCCGGTCGGCAGAGAAAGTGCCAGCCGGAATGGCGCCGGAAATTCCGCCCTCGCCAAAGGCCTGCCGGCTTTTGAGGTCGATCGCCACCCCGCCAGCGTCGAGCCGATAGCCCGAACCGATGTTGAAGCGCACGGGGCCCGAAACCACCATCCGCTCGGTGCGGATGTCATAGTCGCCGCGCTGGGCGCTGACCGAGGCCGGGCCATCGTTCATCTGCAACCGCGCGATCAATTCGTGCAGTTCGACTACCGGCTGATGCGCCGAATGCTGAACCGCGCTGCCCGCGCTGACCGAGAAGGCACGGCCAAGGTCGTCCTCGCCGCGATAGGTTGCGCCGGCCAGCGTCAGGCGCTGCTCGGTCATCGCCACCTTCGTACGGTCGAGCAGGAAGCTGACCTCGCCGCGCGGCGCCAGCGGGGTGATCACCATTACCCCCAGCAGCACGCCAACCGCCAGCGGCAGCCAGCGGGCCAATTGCTGCACCCGCCGGTCGAGCGCGGCACCGGGCGCGGCAAAGGCGCGGCGGCTCTCGCGGGTCAGATCGGCCTGAACGGTCATGCGCTCAGGCGGATTCGTGGCTGAAGATATCGTGGTGGGGCCAGCCGGCCAGATCGAGCGCGGCGCGGTGCGGCAGGAAATCGAAACAGGCCTGCGCCAGCGCGGTGCGGTTCTCGCGCGCCAGCCGCTCGACCAGAATGGCATGGGCGGCATGGAGGTAGCGCACATCAGAGGCGGCATATTCGCGCTGTGCCTCGGACAGTTCGGGCCCGCCCCAGTCGCTCGACTGCTGCTGCTTCGACAGTTCCTTGCCCAGCAGTTCGCGCACCAGATCCTTCAGGCCATGCCGGTCGGTATAGGTGCGGACCAGCTTGCTGGCGATCTTGGTGCAGAACACCGGGGTCGCCTCGATGCCCATGTAATGCTTGATCGCCGCCAGATCGAAGCGCGCAAAATGGAACAGCTTGACCCGCGCCGGGTCGGCCAGCACCGCCCGCAAGTTGGGCGCGGCATAGTCCGAGCCCGGCCCGAACCGCACCAGATGCTCGTCCCCCCGCCCGTCGGCAATCTGGACCAGACACAACCGGTCGCGCGGGGTGATCAGCCCCATCGTCTCGGTATCGACAGCGACCGCACCGGGGGCCAGAACGCCCGCGGGCAGATCTTCTTCATGCAGATAGACAGCCATAGGTCGAGGTGCTTAGGCGTTCGAGAAGGCAGTGAAAAGCCCCCTTGGCGGCAAGAGGGGCGGCAAGAGGCGATGATGGACATGCCCCAATCCGAAGAGCTTCCCGCCAGCTGGCGCGCCGCGCTCGACCCCGTGCTGGCCACACCCGAGGCACGGCAGCTGGGCGGTTTCCTGACGGCAGAGGAGGCCGCGGGCAAGCGCATCTATCCGCCACGTGGGCGCCGGCTGGCGGCGCTGGCGCTGACCCCGCTCGATGCGGTGAAGGTGGTGATCCTGGGGCAGGATCCTTACCACGGGCCGGGGCAGGCCCATGGCCTGTCGTTCTCGGTGCCCGAAGGCGTGCGGGTGCCGCCCAGCCTGGCCAATATCTACAAGGAACTGGCGAGCGACCTTGGCCTGCCCATCCCCGCCCACGGCAACCTGACCCGCTGGGCCAAACAAGGTGTGCTGCTGCTCAACAATACCCTGACGGTAGAGGAAGCGCGCGCCGGCAGCCACGCCGGCCGCGGCTGGGAGGCGATCACCGATGCGGTGGTGGCAGCCGTGGCCGCCAAACCCGAACCTTGCGTCTTCCTGCTGTGGGGCAACCACGCCTGCAAGAAGGCCGAACGGGTGGCCGCACTGGGCGGCAACACCCACCACCTCATCCTTACCGCGCCGCATCCCAGTCCGCTGTCGGCCTATACCGGCTGGTTCGGAGCCAAGCATTTCAGCAAGGCCAATGCCTTCCTTGCGGCGCATGGGCGCGGCGCAATCGACTGGCGGGTAGATTAAGTAAAACCACTTGGTATGGTGTCCGGATGATCCGGGACATTTCAACTTGGTAGCCCTTGCCGCAACGGTCGCCTACCTCGGGCTGGAGGCGCGCGCTGTCGAGGTGCAGTGCCAGATTGCTCCGGGGCTGCCGGGGTTCCATCTGGTCGGCCTGCCCGACAAGGCGGTCAACGAGAGCCGCCAGCGGGTGCAGGCCGCGCTCGCCGCGATGGGGCTGTCGCTGCCGCCCAAGCGGATCACCATCAACCTCTCGCCCGCCGACCTGCCCAAGGAAGGCTCGCATTACGACCTGCCGATCGCCCTGGCGCTGCTGGCCGCGATGGGCGTGACCGATACCGAGCAGCTGGGCGAATATGTCGCGGTGGGCGAACTGGCGCTTGATGGCCGGATCATCGCTTCGCCCGGGGTCTTGCTGGCTGCACTGCATGCCCATGGGCTCGACAAGGGGCTGATCTGCCCCGCCGCGCAAGGGGCCGAGGCGCGCTGGGCCAGCGGGGTGCCGGTGCTGGCCGCGCCCGATCTGGTCAGCCTACTCAACCATCTGAAGGGCACCCAGGTGCTCGAACCGCCCGAACCGGGCGCGGCGGAACCGATCGGCCACGGGCCCGACCTCAGACAAGTGCGCGGGCAAGAAGTGGCCCGGCGCGCGCTGGAGATCGCGGCAGCCGGCGGACACAACCTGCTGATGATCGGCCCACCGGGCGCGGGCAAGAGCCTGCTGGCGGGCTGCCTGCCCGGCATCCTGCCCGAACTGACCGCCGGCGAGGCGCTGGAAGTCAGCATGATCGCCTCGATCGCGGGAACGCTGGAAGGCGGACGAATCAGCCGCGCCCGTCCGTTCCGAGCGCCCCACCATTCGGCCAGCATGGCGGCGCTGACCGGCGGAGGCCTGAAAGTGCGCCCGGGCGAAGTCT
>Ga0007815_1000216_pt1 | contig 18515 bp, 15 predicted proteins | sample CryBogCBE02Aug09_FD_71212 | JGI IMG/M metagenome (GOLD analysis project Ga0007815, IMG submission 71212) | Freshwater microbial communities from Crystal Bog, Wisconsin, USA - CBE02Aug09 | ecosystem: Environmental > Aquatic > Freshwater > Lake | place: Crystal Bog, Wisconsin, USA | collected...
AGCGAATGGGCCCGGCCAGACATCGCGCTGCGTGAAGCGCCCCCGCTGGCCCTCGTCGCCCGCACCGGCAACGCCCTGCGGCTGGCCGCCACTTGCCAACATGCGTCGGCGCTGGGGCTGGAGCCGGGGATGCCGCTGGCCGATGCCCGGGCGCGCTGCCCGACGCTGGCGACTGCCCCCTACGATCCCGCCGCCGATGCCCGCGCTCTGCGGCGGCTGGGGCGGCGGATGCGGCGCTTTACCCCGCAGGTTGCGCTCGACCCGCCCGATGGCTTGCTGCTCGACCTGACCGGGGTTGCCCATCTGTTCGGCGGCGAGGCGGCGCTGGTCGCTCAAGCGGTCTTGGCCACCGGGCTCGCCACCCGCCATGCCCTTGCTGACCATGCCGCCACGGCCCGCGCGCTGGCGCGTTATGGCGGCGCTGGGGCGGCCGATCCGCATGCCCTGCCGGTTGCCGCGCTGGAACTGCCCGCAGCTGCGCTGGCCGGGCTGCGCCGTGCCGGGCTTACCCGGCTGGGCGACTTGGCCACGCGCCCGCTGGCCGGCCTTGCCGCGCGCTTTGGCGCAGAGGCAGTGCGGCGGCTGCGGGCCATTCTGGGCGAGGGGGATGTGCCGCTCGACGCGCTTCGCGCCCGCGCGCCGATCCGCGCCGAGGCCCGCTTTGCCGAGCCGATCGCCCGCACCGATGATGTGCTCGACACGATCGAGGCGCTGTTGCTCGACTGTTTTGGCCAGCTTGAGGCGCGCCACGCTGGGGGGCGGTGCTTTGTCGCCGGGCTTGAGCGTTGCGATGGCGCGCGCCGCCTGCTGGCGGTCGAGACCGGGCGGCCCAGCCGCGATGTCGCGCTGGTGATGCGGCTGTTTGCCGAACGGATCGAGAGCCTTGCCGATCCGCTCGACCCCGGCTTCGGTTTCGAGCGGATCCACCTTGCCGTGCCGCGGGCCGAGCCATTGGCGGCAGCGCAACCAGTGCTGGGCGGCGACGCGGCGGTGGAGGACAGCCTGACCGCGCTGGTCGACCGGCTGGCCACCCGGCTGGGCCCCGGGCAGGTGCTGCGGCTGGCCGCGCGGGACAGCCATCTGCCCGAGGTGGCGCAACACTTCGTGCCCGCGACGCAAGACCCGCCCCCTGTTGTTCCCGCGCGGCCCTCCTCCGCCGCGCCGCGCCCCCTGCTGCTGTTCGATCCGCCCCAGCCGGTCAGCGCCATCGCCGGGGTGCCCGATGGGCCGCCGCTGCGGTTTCGCTGGCGCGGCGCGGTGCACGAGGTCCGGCTGGCCGAGGGCCCCGAGCGGATCGCCGCCGAATGGTGGCGCCATGCCGAGGGGCATTTGCCCGGCCGCCTGCGTACCCGCGACTATTACCGTGTGGAGGATGCCGAGGGGCGGCGCTTCTGGATCTTCCGCCACGGCCTGTTCGAGGAGCGGGCCGCGCCGCGCTGGTATCTCCACGGGTTGTTCGCATGAGTGCGCCGCCCCCATTTGCATGGGCCGAGCCGATTGCCGCCACCGCCTTCAGCTTCCTGCGCGGGGCCAGCCTGCCGGGCGAGATGGTGGCGCGGGCCCATGCGCTGGGTTTGGGGGGGATCGGCATCGCCGACCGCAATACGGTTGCCGGGGTGGTGCGCGCCTTCACGGCGTGGCGTGATCTGGGGGGGGCGAAATCCGGGTTGCGGCTGATTGTCGGCGCGCGGCTGGTCTTTGCCGATGGCACGCCCGATGTGGTCGCCTACCCGCGCGACCGGGCCGCATGGGGTCGGCTGACCCGGCTGCTGACACTGGGCAACCGCCGCACCTGCAAGGGCGAATGCACGCTGCACCTCGATGATCTGCTGGCCCATGCCGAGGGGCAGGCGCTGATCGCCTGCGACCCGGGCGGGGCCGATCTGCTCCCCCGGCTGGGGGAAGCGGCGGGTTGGCTGGGGCTGGCGGCATCGATGCCGCGCACGGGAAACGACGGGCGCGAACTGGCGCGGCGCATGGCGCTGGCCAAAGCCGCCGGGGTGCCGCTGCTGGCGACCACCGATGCGCTTTACGCCAGCGCCGATTGCCGGGTGCTGCACGATGTGATGACCGCGATCCGCGAAGGGGTCAGCGTGGCCGGCGCGGGCCGGCGGCTGGCCGCCAATGCCGAGCGGATGCTGAAGCCGCCCGCCGAAATGGCCCGGTTGTTTGCCGCCTGTCCCGCCGCGCTGGAGGCCAGCGCCGCACTGTTCGACGCGATTGATTTCCGCCTCGACCAGCTGGCCTACGAATATCCGCACGAGCCGGTGCCGGCGGGCTGGACCCCGCAGGGCTGGCTGGAGGAACTGGTCGCCCGCCGCGCCGCGCAGCATTTCCCCGAAGGTCTGCCGGCCGCCTATCGCGCCACTCTGGCCGAGGAATTCCACCTGATCGCGGCGCGCGGCTTTGCCCCCTATTTCCTGACTGTCCATGATGTGGTGGCCTACGCGCGCAGTCTGGATCCGCCGATCCTGTGTCAGGGGCGGGGCAGCGCGGCCAATTCACTGGTGTGCTATTTCCTTGGCATCACCCCGGTCGACCCGGTGAAGGAACGCTTGCTGTTCTCACGCTTTCTGTCCGAACAGCGCGACGAGCCGCCCGACATCGACGTCGATTTCGAACATGAACGCCGCGAGGAGGTGATCCAGTACATCTACCAGCGTTACGGCCGCGAGCGCGCCGGGATTGCCGCCACAGTGATCCATTACCGCCAGCGCAGCGCCGTGCGCGAGGTGGGCAAGGCGTTGGGCCTGTCGGAGGATGTGACCCAGCGGCTATCGGGCACGATCTGGGGCGGGCGCAGCGGCGAACTGCCCGAGGCGCGGCTGGCCGAGGCCGGCTTTGACCCCGGCAACCCCGAGATCGAGCGCCTGCGCGATGTGGTCGACCGGTTGCTGTGCTTTCCGCGCCACTTGTCGCAGCACGTCGGCGGCTTCGTGCTGACGCAGGGCCGGCTTGATGAAATGGTGCCGATCCACAACGCCGCGATGCCCGACCGCACTTTCATCGAGTGGGACAAGGACGATATCGACGCGCTGGGGCTGATGAAGGTCGATGTGCTGGCGCTGGGGATGCTGACCGCGATCCGCAAATGCTTCGATCTGATGCGCGAGCAGGGCCTTGGCGATTTTGCGCTGGCCACTGTTCCGCACGACGATGCGGCGACCTATCGGATGCTGAGCCGCGCGGATTCGATCGGCACCTTTCAGGTCGAGAGCCGGGCGCAGATGGCGATGCTGCCTCGGATGAAGCCCGCGGTTTTCTATGACCTGGTGATTCAGGTCGCGATTGTCCGCCCCGGGCCGATCCAGGGCGGCATGGTCCATCCCTATTTGCGCCGCCGCAACGGCGAGGAGGCAGTGACCTTCCCCGGCCCGCAGGGCGAGCTGGCGGAAGTGCTGGGCAAGACGCTGGGGGTGCCGCTGTTTCAGGAACAGGCGATGAAGCTGGCAATTGTTGCCGCCGGCTTCACCCCGGCCGAAGCCGATGGATTGCGGCGGGCCATGGCCAGCTTCCGCCGCCACGGCACGATCCACCACTATCAGGCCAAGCTGGTCGAGGGCATGGTGGCGCGCGGCTACCCCCGCGAATTCGCCGAGCGCTGCTTCGAGCAGATCAAGGGCTTTGGCGAGTATGGCTTCCCTGAAAGCCACGCGCAGGCCTTCGGCTGGCTGGCCTATGTCTCGGCCTGGCTGAAGTGCCACTATCCCGCCGCGTTTACCGCCGCCTTGCTCAACAGCCAGCCGATGGGCTTCTATGCCCCGGCCCAGCTGGTCGGCGATGCCCGCGCTCACGGGGTAGCGGTGCACCCGATCGATGTCGCCCATAGCGACTGGGACAACCGGCTTGAAAGCCCGCGGGTGCTGCGTCTGGGGCTGCGCCAGATCGACGGCTTCCGTGCCGGTTGGGGCCGCGCGATCATGGCCGCGCGGCCCTTTGCCGACCTTGAGGACATGGCCCGCCGCGCCGGGCTCGATGCCCGGGCGCTGCGCCTGTTGGCCGATGCCGATGCGCTGGGTTCGCTGGGCTGGGGGCGGCGCGCGGCGGGTTGGGAGGTGCGCCGCCTGCCGCCGCGCCAGCTGGACCTGTTCGCGGCTGCGGCGGCCCCGGCGCTGGGGGCAGAGCCTGACCCTGAATTGCCTGCGATGCCGCTGGCCGAGGAAGTGGCCGAGGATTACCAGACCCAGCGCCTCTCGCTGCGCGGCCACCCGCTGCAATTCGTGCGCGCGCAGCTGGCCGCAGAGGGGGTAATGAGCTGCGCTGCGGTCAATGCCGCCAAGGATGGCGCGCGGGTGGCTTGCGCCGGGGCGGTGCTGGTGCGCCAGCGGCCGGGCAAGGGCAACGCGGTCTTCATCACCATCGAGGACGAGACCGGAGTGGTCAACGCGCTGCTGTGGGCGCGCGATTTCGAGGCCCAGCGCGCGGCAGTGATGGCCGCCCGGCTGATGCGGATCGAGGGCGAGGTGCAGCGCTCGAAAGAAGGCGTGGTCCACCTGATGGCGCGGCGGGTTGTCGACTGCAGCGCGCTGCTCACCCGGTTGACGGACCCGGCCACTGCGGCACACCCCCCGCCGCCGATCAGGGCCAGCCACCCGCGCAAGGTGCGGATCCTGCCCGCGTCGCGCGATTTTCACTAGGCCGCACAAGGCCTCTGTCACCGTTGCGTCATGGTTGCGTCATCGGGCTGTAATCGCGGCGTAACGCTCGTGTCATGCCCCGCTGCTAGCGCCCACCTGACCCGGCGTTCCGGGGCGGCCCCGTGCCGCCCGGGCCGGTCAGCACTTTGCCTGCCGCGCCGCTCCGGCGTGGCTGATCATGGGGGTTCCAATGCACTTTTCCGCCACCCGGCGCCTGCTTGCCGGCGCCACCAGCCTTGCTACGCTGGCGCTGGCCATGCCAGCTGTTGCTGCGACCGCTGACGATACCGGCTCGGGCAATGCCGACGACATCGTGGTCACCGCGACCAAGGTCAACAAGTCGACCCCGATCACCGCATCGATCCACACTTTCGAGCCGCAGGCGATCATCAGCCGCTCGATCATCGAGGATTCGGTGCCGGCCACGGCCGACTTTTCCGATGTCATCCTGCTGACGCCGGGCGCCTCGGGCACCAGCAACGGCGGCGGGCCGGGCCTGTCGGAATCGAAGACCGTGCTGCGCGGCTTTCAGGATGGCCAGTTCAACATCACCTATGACGGCATCCCCTTCGGCGATTCGAACGACCCGACCCACCACTCGACCGCCTATTTCCCCGACGGCACTTACGAGCGGATCATCGTCGATCGTGGTCCCGGCGGGGCCAGCGACCTCGGGCAGGCGAGCTATGGCGGCAATGTCCACCTGATCAGCCGCGAAGCCAGCGCCAAGCCTTTCCTTGAAGGACAGGCGGTCTATGGCAGCTACAAGACCTTCCTCGGCCGCATGACCTGGAACAGCGGCGAGATCGAGAAGCTGGGCGGGCTGAAGGTAATCGCGGTGGGCGAATGGAAGCGCACCGATACCGCGCTGACCGGTTCGAACGCGTGGTTCCTCAACGGCTTCCTCAAGCTGGAGAAGGACCTTGGCAATGGCGCGCGGCTGTCGTTCCTGACCAGCTACAACCAGGACCTCTACCACCAGTCCGACAACAACGGGGTCAGCTGCACGCTCAGCGCCACCACCGCGATCAAGGCGACCTCGCCCGATGGCCCGTGGCCGGTGACCGATGGCAGCAACTGCAATGCCGGCACGCAGGTCGCGACCTATGGCAAGGGCTTTGGCCTGACCGAGTTCGCCAGCGGCCAGTTTGCCAACACCCTTTGGCCCAGCGCCCGGCGCGACTGGAACTGGACCAACAAGACCACCGACTTCGAGATCCTGCGCCTGCAGTGGGACCTGTCGCCCAACGTCACGCTGGACAACAAGGCCTACAGCTACTTCTACAAGAACTTCACCGTTTCGGCGGCCAATACCACTACCCCGTGCGGGCTGGTCGGCGGCGTGCTGGTGGCGACCGAAACGACTTGTGGCGGCTATTCGACCGCGCTGGCGGGCGCGGGCCTGGGCGGTGCGGGCGGCGCCACGGTGGCCAACGACATCCCGGGCTACACCAAGGTCAACCAGTACCGCACCAGCGGCGACGTACTGACCCTGACCGTGCATACCCCGGCGGGTATCGGCAAGGTGGGGGCGTGGTTCGAGCATTCGGTCTCGCACCGCTATCGCTACAACTACGATTTCACCGCGGGCTTCAACGCCGGGGCGATCAGCGATGGCAACTTCAGCTTTTCGGGCATGGCCAACTACTACAACTACAGCCAGTCGAACGCGGCCTACAACGTGCGGCTGGATGGCACCCCGGTGCCGGCCTATGTCAACTATGACGAGAACACGAGCTGGAACCAGATCCAGGGCTTCGGCGAATTTCAGCTCAAGCTGCTGAACGATAGCCTGACGATCACCCCGGGGGTCAAAGCGCTGCGCTTTGCCCGCTCGATCAACACCTTCATCGCCGCCCAGTCGACCCGGGTCGGGATCAACGCCACTGAGAGCTATACCCCGGTGCTGCCCTACATGAGCGTCAACTACCTGCTGCGGCCGAACTGGTCGCTTTATGGCCAGTATGCCAAGGGCTTCCTGATCCCCTCGCTGGGGAACAGCCTCGAGACGGTCTATCCCAATGCCGCCAGCCCGACCGGGCTGTCGTGCAGCCCGACCGGGGCGGTTGCCGCCTGCAACTTCCTGCCGACGCGGACCAAGAACTATCAGGTTGGTTCGGTCTTTGCCGGCGACCGGATGAACATCGACGTCGATGCCTATTTCATCCAGTCGAGCACCTCGACCTACGTCGATCCGTCGAGCGGGATCGCCACCACCACCGGCAACCCGTCGGAATATCAGGGGGTCGAAGGGCAGGTTTCCTACGTGCTCACCAAGGGGCTGACGGTGATCGCCAACGGCTCGCTGATGACCGCGAAGGATGCCGTCACCCACCTGTGGCTGGCGCAGGCCCCCAATTCGACCGCAACGCTGGGGGCGGTTTACGCAGGTGGGCGGTTCAAGCTCTCGTACATCCAGAAGTTCATCGGTCGCCAGTTCGCCGACACCACCCAGCTGGTGCGGATCGCGCCCTACAGCCTTGGCCAGCTTTCGGGCTCGGTGCGGCTGGTCGGTGATGTCTGGCTGGGCGGCGCGATCTACAATGTGCTCGACAATACTGCGACCACCAAGATCGGCAGCTCGACCGGGGCGACCCCGCTCTATTTCTTCCAGCCGGGCCGTTCGTACCAGGTGCAGCTGAAGGCGCGGTTCTAACCTCCATCACAGGCAAAAAAGAACGGGCCGGGGAGCGATCCCCGGCCCGTTTTGTTTGCCGTGAAGGCGATCAGGGCGCGGCGGCGAGTTCGGCGCGGGCCTTGGCGACCTTGTCGGCCAGCCGGGGATCGGCCAGCATGCGCTCGGCCACCAGCGTCGCAAGGACATGGCTCGCCTCAAGGTCGGAACGGAAGTGTACCCCGCAGATCACCCGGCTCTCGGCATAGTCGCGGGCGCGATCGAGGATGTAGGGGGCATAGTCAGGCAGCAGCCGGGCCAGCGTCCAGCCAACCGAATAGCCAACTGCGGCGTGGCCGCTGGGATAGCTCTTGGCCGGCTTGCCGGGGTCTTCCTTGGTGCAGGTCTGCACGCTGGCATCGATGCTGTAGGGGCGCATCCGCGCAAAGGCTTCCTTGGCCCGGCCGGTGAGGGCATAGGCCTCGTCCTGCACGGTCACCAGCAGGTCCCAGGTCGCGGGCAGCTTGGTGAGGTCGCGGCCCAGCACGGCGTTGAAGGCGGTGGGGTCTTCGTGATCGGCATCCCAGGTGGCCTGTGCGCGGCGCTCGGCGCTGGCGGCGGCGATGGTGCTCTTCACCTCGGCCAGCTCTGCTGCCTCGGCGGCGGATTCGCGCGCCGGCGGCAGGGCCAGCACCCGTTGGGGCAGATAGTCGGCCGGGTCGAGGTAATGCAGCTCGGGCTTTTCGGCTGGCATCCGCTGCGCGACGGGGGCGCTGGTTTCGGCCTGCGCGGCGGCGGGCAGGGCCAGCAACAGCAGGGCTGTCGAGGCAAAAAGGCTGGTAGGCTTCATCTGCGGTTCTCCGTGGTGAGGACGGGCAGAGGCTTAGGTTCCGACGATGACAGGGGGATGACGTCGCGGCGCAATGCGTCACGAAACTGGCATCGAACCGCCATCGCGATGTCATCGCGGCGCGCTAGGCGAGCCCGATGGAGGACCGCATGGAACACGAACCCGTTATGGCCGAAGCCGGCACTCTGCAGGTCCGACTGGCACGCGACGCGGCTGACCTGAAGGCGGTGCAGCATTTGCGCTGGCGGGTCTTTGCCGAAGAGATGGGCGCCGATCTTGGTGGGACCGAACCTGCTGATGCCGACCATTTCGACGCGCTGTGCGATCATCTGCTGGTGATCGACCGCGCGGTGGGTGCAGCCGGCGCGGTGGTCGGCACCTATCGCCTGTTGCGGGAATCGGTCGCGCGCGCGGCTGGCGGGTTCTATTCGGCCGGGGAATTCGATCTTGCTCCGCTGCTTTACGGAGCCGGGCGGCCGCATGGCGAACTGCTGGAACTGGGCCGTTCGTGCGTGCTGGCCCCCTATCGCACCAGCGGCACCATTGCGCTCTTGTGGCGCGGGATCGGCGACTATCTGGCGCGCCACCACATCGGCCTGCTGTTCGGCTGTGCCTCGCTGCCCGGCGCCGATCCGACGGTTCACGCCGCTGCCCTGTCATACCTCGCCCATCACCACATGGCCGAGCCCAAATGCCGCCCGACGGTTCATGCCGGCCTGGGGGTGCCGCTGGCCCAGCTGGCGCCTGGCAGTTACGACCCACGCGCCGCGGCGCGCCAGTTGCCGCCGCTGGTCAAGGGCTACATCCGCGCCGGGGCCCGCTTTGGCGAGGGGGCCTTTGTCGATCACGCCTTCAACACCACCGATGTCTGCGTGGTGCTGCCGGTCGAGCGGATCGCGGCGCGCTATTCCGAACGGTTCGCCACTGTGCGCCTGCCCGAACCGGCCTAGGCGACGGTTGCGGGTTCCGACCGGGGCTGCTGCGCACCGGCGATCGCGGTCAGGAACTGGCTGGTCGCGCGTTCCCAGCTGAACTGGCGGCCATAAAGCGCCGCCGCCACCCGGTCCGCCCCCAGTGCGCGGGCCACCGCAACGCCAAGATCAGGGTCGAGCGCGCCAACCCGCGCCGGGAAATCATCATGCCAGCCGCGCGCCTTGCGGCCGATCACATCCAGCGGGCCGGGCACCGGAAAGGCCGCCACCGGCACCCCGCAGGCCAGCGCCTCGATCAGCACCAGCCCGAAGGTGTCGGTCAGGCTGGGGAAGACGAAGCAATCGGCGGCGCGATAGGCGCTGGCCAGTTCTTCGCCCGCCATCGCGCCGACAAAATGCGCCTCGGGGAAGCGTGCCTTCAATCCGGCCAGCGCCGGTCCGTCGCCGACCACCACTTTCGATCCGGGGCCGGGCAGGCCGAGGAAAGCCTCGAGGTTCTTTTCCGGCGCAACCCGGCCAACGTTCAGCAGCAGCGGGCGCGGCAGCGCGGCCAGCGCCGGGTGGCGTGGACCGTCGGGCCGGAACAGGCCGTGGTCGATTCCACGCCCCCACGGCATGGTGCGGGCAAAGCCGCGCGTTTCCAATTCCTCGCGCAGGCTTTCGGTCGCCACCAGCACCGCGCGGCTGTCGCCATGAAAACGGCGCAGCAGCGGCCAGAAGCGTTCGGGCGACAGCCCGGTACGGACCGCGGCATAGTCGGCAAAGCGGGTGTGAAAGGCGCTGGTAAAGGGCACGCCGTGCGCCTTGCACCAGCCGCGCGCCGACCAGCCGATCGGCCCTTCTGTGGCGATATGGACGATATCCGGGCGGAAGGCATGGAGCATCCGGCGCGCGGTGAAACGCGGGGCCAGCGCAACCCGGATCGAGGCATAGCCGGGCATGGCCAGAGTCCGGAACAGCTCGGGCGTGATCAGCTCGACCTCGTAGCCGCGTCGGGTCAGCTCGTTGACCGTGGCGGCGAGGGTGCGGACCACGCCGTTAACCTGCGGGAACCACGCGTCGGTGGCGATAGCGATCCTCATGCCGCGGCCTCCACTTCGGCCTTCAGCCCATTCGCGAGTTCGGCGCGGTGGTGGGCCAGCCAGTCGATGATCGCGATCTGGCCCTCGGCATCCTCGGCCAGCGCGGTGCAGCTTTCGACCCAGTCGCCGTCGTTGTAATAGGTGACCTCGCCGATTGTGCGAATTTCGGCGCAATGGATGTGGCCGCAGACCACCCCGGCAAAGCCGCGCTGGCGGGCGACACGGGCGACCGCTTCCTCGAACTTGCCGACATAGAGGACGGCGTTCTTGACCTTGCGCTTGAGATAGGCCGACAGCGACCAGTAGGGCAGCCCCAGCGCCCGCCGTGCCCGGTTGAGCACAGTATTGATCTTCAGCAGCAGTTCGTAGGCCTTGTCGCCCAGCAGCGCCAACCAGCGGGCATGGACCACCACAGTGTCGAAAGCATCGCCGTGGACGACCAGCAGGCGGCGGCCATCGGCGGTGATGTGCACTGCCTCGTCGACCAGTTCGACCCCGCCGAAGGTCAGCCCGGTATAGTCGCGCAGCATCTCGTCGTGGTTGCCGGCAATGAACACCACCCGGGTGCCTCGATGCGCCATCTTGAGGATGCGGCGCAGCACTTCGTTATGGGCATCGGGCCAGAACCAGCCCTTTTTCAGCCGCCAGCCGTCGATGATGTCGCCCACCAGATAAAGCGTCTCGCACTCGATTGTGCGCAGAAAATCGGTCAGCAGCTCGGCATTGCAGCCCGAAGTGCCAAGGTGAATGTCGGAAATCCACACCGCACGATAACGCCGCTTGGGCCGAAATCCGCGCGGTTCGGGGTGGCGCAACCACTCGGGCAGGCGGGGGGCGACCGGCGGCAGGACCGGCAGGGGATCGAGCAGATCGGCTTCGCGCATCGGTATGGCTTCCTTGGTTTTCCAAGGTGCCATGCCAGCTTCAGGTGACGGGCCTGTTGCGCCAGCGTTGCAATTGCGTGACGCGCACGGCGCGTCGAACCGGCCTGCCCAAAGGCCGGAAGCCCAGGTTTTGATTGTGGGAAGATGGATGCCCCGCGAGGATTCGAACCTCGATAGACGGAATCAGAATCCGTAGTCTTACCATTAGACGACGGGGCAATGCGGAGAGCGCCTCTAGGCGGGCGCGCGGGCGAGGTCAAGTCACCCGCTTGCCGTTAGCGCCATGGCGGGGTACCATGGTGGCAGGTGCCGGCGCCCTCGCGCAGGTGACAAGGAATTACGACGAGTGGAACAGGCGGGCGACATGGCACCGCCATCGCGTGCGGATGGCGCGGTGCGGTCGGTGGGCGGCGGTGGCGCTGCTGCGTCGGCTGCGATCTATCGCCATGCCTATGCGGCGATCGACCTTGGCACCAACAATTGCCGGTTGCTGATCGCGCGCCCTTCGGGCGAAAACTTCGTGGTGATTGATGCCTTCAGTCGGGTGGTTCGGCTGGGCGAAGGTTTGGCCCAGACCGGGCAATTGTCCGACATGGCGATGGACCGGGCCGTGGCCGCGCTGTCGGTCTGTGCCGACAAGCTGCGCCGCCGCAAGGTCACGCTGGCGCGTTCGGTCGCGACCGAGGCCTGCCGCCGCGCCAGCAATGGCCCCGCCTTCATCGCCCGCGTGCGCGAGGAGACCGGGATCGCGCTCGACATCATCAGCGCCGAGGAAGAGGCCCGGCTGGCGGTGCTGGGCTGCCACATCCTGCTCGAACCGGGTCACGGGCCGGCGATGGTCTTCGATATTGGCGGCGGCTCGACCGAGCTGGTGCTGATCGAGAACGGCCCGACCGTGCCGCGCATCCTCGACTGGAAAAGCGTGCCTTGGGGCGTGGTCTCGCTGACCGAAAGCTGCATGGCCGAAGGGGCCAGCGCGGCCGACCGCGCGGCGCGTTATGCCGAGATGCGGGGCCGGGTGGCGGCCAGCTTTGCCGATTTTGCCGAGCGGATCGGCCCCCACCGCAGCCGCGCCGCGGCCAGCGCGCAGGGCCTTGGCTCGCTGCGCCTCTTGGGCACCAGCGGCACCGTGACCACGCTGGCCAGTCTGCACCTCGACCTGCCGCAATATGACCGGACCGCGGTCGACGGGCTGGTGGTGCCGGCCGAGGCGATGCGCGCGATCACGACCCGGTTGTCGTCGCTGTCGCTCGATGATCGGCGGCTGGTGCCGTGCATCGGGCGCGAGCGGGCGGATCTGGTGGTGGCGGGCTGCGCCATCCTCGATACCATCCTCGATCTGTGGCCCGCCGCGAGGCTGGGGGTGGCCGACCGCGGGATCCGCGAGGGTATCCTGCGCGGGCTGATCAGCGCGGGCGACGCGGCCGAACGGGCGCGGGCCAATATCCGGGCCAATGCACAGGCCAAGGGCCCGGCCAACACCAAGGGGGGGCGACGCTGATGGCGGCACCGGGCTCAGGTGGCCGCGGCGGACGGCCCGCGGGCGAGCGGCTGAAGACCGCGCGCAAGCGCACTGCCAGTTCGGCACGCTGGCTCAGCCGGCAGTTGGCCGATCCTTACGTCAAGGCGGCCAAGGCCGCTGGCTGGCGCAGCCGTGCCGCCTTCAAGCTGATCGAGCTGGACGACAAATACGCTCTGCTCAAGCGGGTGCGCCGGGTGCTTGACCTTGGCGTGGCGCCGGGCGGGTGGAGCCAGGTGGTACGCGCGCGCGCTGCCGAGGCCCGGGTGGTGGGGATCGACCTGCTGCCGACCGATCCGCTGCCCGGCGTTACCCTGTTCGAGATGGATTTCATGGACGACACGGCCCCCGCCGTGCTGGCCGAGGCGCTGGGCGGAGCTCCTGATCTGGTCCTCTCCGACATGGCCGCCAACACCACCGGCCACAAGGGCACCGACCACCTGCGCACCATGGGCCTCGTCGAATGTGCCGCGCATTTCGCGATCGAGCATCTCGCCCCGGGCGGGGCCTTTGTCGCCAAGGTGCTTGCGGGTGGCACGGACACCGCGCTGCTGAGCCTGCTGAAGGCGCATTTCACCAGCGTGAAGCACGCCAAGCCCCCCGCCAGCCGCAAGGATTCGTCGGAATGGTACGTGATCGCGCAGGGCTTCAAGGCCCCGGCGGCTGAACGCCCCTAAGTCCGTTCGCCAATCCACTCCCACAGTGCGGCAAGGCAATCGCGCCCGAGCAGGGCGGAGCGTTCCGGGCTCCAGCCCTGTTCGCCGCAGGGCAGGTCGTCGTTGTCCTTGAAGGGCATTTCCAGCGTCATCGCCACCGCGCCATAGCGCTGGGCGATCTGGTTGGTGGCCATGGCCAGGTTCGCCTGCCCCGGCCCCGCCACCGGATAGCCTACGCGGGTCTGGAAATCCGGTGTGCGGCGCGCCAGCACCGCGCGATAGCGCTGGAAGCCGGCCAGCTGTGCCTCGGTAATCGCGGGAATGCCCTCGAAGCCCGCAAGGAACACGTAGGGGATCGCCTCGTCGCCGTGGACGTCGATGCAGAAATCGACCCCGGTCTCGTCCATGGCGTTGCGGATCGCCAGCACCTCGGGGCTCTGCGTGGCGCTGGGCGCGTGCCACTCGCGGTTGAGGTTGATGCCGGCGGCATTGGTGCGCAAGTGGCCGCGGACCGATCCGTCGGGGTTGGCGTTGGGCACAACATGGAAGGTGCAGGCCTGCCGCAGCGCGCGACCGTGCGGATCGGCGGGGTCGGTCAGTAGCTCCAGGGCGCCTTCCATCCACCATTCGGCCATCGATTCGCCGGGGTGCTGGCGGGCCTGCAGCCAGACGGTCAGCGGGCCTTCGCCCATGGTCAGGCAGTCGATGGTTCGGCCATCGAGCGTTGTGCCCAGCACGCGGTGGCGCACGCCCGGTTCTTCGGCAATGCGCGCGACGAGGTCCTCGTGCCGCTCCCACGAATAGGGGGCGAAATAGGCAAACCACGCCAGATCGCCCACGGGCCGATAGCGGATGGTCAGCGTGCCGCCGTTTTCGGCCGGGTCATAGCTGCTGTCGGCGCGGCCCCAGAATTCCCGGTCCTCGCTGACCGCGGCGCGATAGCCGGGCCAGCCGTCGGGATAGGCCGAACCGCCAAGGCCGCCGATCTTCAGCACCAGCTCGCGCCCCGCCGCGCCGGAGACGCGGAAGTGGAACCACTGGAAAAAGTCCGACTGATGGTCCTTGCGGATGGTCAGCCGGGCGCTGGCCCCGGCGATGTGTTCAAGGCAAATATTGCCCGAGTCGAAGGCGGCGTCGATGCGGATGTCGGTCATGGTTCTCAATGGGTCTGGGGGGTGGAGGCGGGCGGCTGAACGGTCACGGTCTGGCCCGACTGGCCGGGAAAGCCCGCAAACAGCGCGGAGGCTAGCTGTGCCCCCGCCAGCTGGCCACCGGCATAGGGCGAGGTGGCGGCAACGGTGAAGCGGCTGCGCCCCTCCCACAGGACGGCGCCGCTGGCCCGCTCGCGGATCGTGACGGCCAGCTGGGTGGTGATCTGCGCGGCGGGTTTGCCGGCCAGATTGATTGACAGGCCAAGCCCAAGGCCCGAGCCGTAGGACCCTGCATTGCCTGCGACGCCCACCCGCACCGGCGATGCAGCGGCGGGTGCTGGCTGGCTGGTCTCCCGCGTCACGCTGACCGTGGCAATTTGCTGGGCGCTGTCCGCCGGGGCCGCGCTGTAGCCCAGCGCGACCAGCCGTTCGCCGACCAGTGCCTGCCAGCCCTGCTGTTCAAGGCTGGCCGCGTCCGCGCCCGGCGGGGCGACCACCGCCAGTGTGCCATGGCCCAGCCGGTTGGTGTCGGGCAGGTGGAAGCGGGTCACTTCAACCGGTGAAAGCGGGGTAGCGCAGCCGGCCAGGGCCAGCACAGTCGCAAGGGGTAAAAAGCGCATATCCAAGGGTGTTACGCTTGCCACCCGGCGATGCAAGCCCCTTCGCCGTCGGTGCGCGCGGTTCGTTAACCCATTGGCCGCCAGCTGCTGCTATGGGCGCGGCCATGGTTCAGAAAGTTCCCGTGCTCGTCACCGGTGGCGCCGGCTATATTGGCAGCCATGCGGTTCTCGCCCTCAAGGATGCCGGCTGGCCGGTGGCGGTGGTCGACAATCTGACCACCGGTTTCCGCTTTGCTGTGCCCGAAGGGGTGCCCTTCTATCAGGGCGATATCGAGGATGGCGCGCTGCTGGCGCGGATCTTTGCCGAACAGGGCATGACTAGCGGTTCTGGCGCGGTGATGCATTTTGCCGGCAGCATCATTGTTCCCGAATCGGTCGAGAACCCGCTGAAGTACTACCACAACAACACCGCCAAGAGTCGGGCGCTGATCGCGGCGGCAGTGGCAGCAGGCGTGCCGCATTTCATCTTCAGCTCGACCGCGGCGACCTATGGCATGCCCGAGGTTTCGCCGGTGACCGAGGAAACCCCGCAGCGCCCGATCAACCCTTACGGGATGTCGAAGCTGATGACCGAGGCGATGCTGGCCGATGTGGCCTTCGCCCACCCGCTGAACTATTGCGCGCTGCGCTATTTCAATGTGGCCGGGGCCGACCCTGAGGCACGCACCGGGCAGAGCACGGCGGGCGCGACCCACCTGATCAAGGTTGCGGTCGAGGCGGCGCTGGGCAAGCGCGACCATGTCTCGGTCTTCGGCACCGATTACGATACGCCCGACGGCACCGGGGTGCGCGACTACATCCATGTTTCCGATCTGGCTGCCGCGCATGTGCTGGCGCTGGAGGCGCTGATCGCCGCGCCCGGTGATTCGCTGACGATGAATTGCGGCTATGGCCGGGGCTTTTCGGTGCTCGAAGTGCTCGACGCGGTCGACCGGGTCACCAACCTCAAGCTCGACCGCCGGATGGGCCCGCGCCGCGCTGGCGACCCCGATTCGCTGGTGTCGGACAACCGCAAGATCAAGGCGACCCTGCCGTGGCAACCGCGTTTTGCCGATCTCGACACGATTGTGGCCCATGCGCTGGCGTGGGAACGGCGGCTGGGCGAGATCCGATCCTGACCACCGGCGGCCTGACCGGGAGTGGTTGACTTTACCCGGCCAGCCCCGTAACGGCGCGTCTTCGATTTTCCGGCGGGATTTCCGCCTGCGAGGGCATCATGAAGATTCGCAACAGCCTTAAGTCGCTCAAGGACCGTCACCGGGATAACCGCGTGATCCGCCGTCGTGGCCGGACCTATGTGATCAACAAGACCAACCGTCGCTTCAAGGCCCGCCAGGGCTAAGCAGTGGGGACGCCGGTCCGGCCCGTTCGGACCAGCGCCAGCGATCGGCCCGCTCCCGTCAAGGGATGCGGGCCGAAGCCGTTTTGAAGGCATGATGCCGGGGAGACTGCGGTGAGCGAGCAGGCAGAGGTTCGGGCCGTGGTCTTCGACATCGGCCGGGTGCTGATCGAATGGCGAATCGGCGCGCCTTACGAGCGGCTGATCGCCGATGCCGACCGGCGCGCATGGTTGCTTGACCACGTCGTGACCGAGGAATGGCATTTTCGCCACGATGCCGGCGAACCGCTGGCCGAGATGATCGCCGCGCGCGTGGCCGAATTTCCCGAATGGCGGGCCGAGATCGAGGCCTATCGCACGCATTGGCTGGAAACCGTGCCAGGACCGGTGCCGGGCAGCGCCGATCTGGTCGAGGCACTGGTGGCGCGCGGGGTGCCGCTGTATGCAATCACCAATTTCGGCGCTGATACCTGGGCGATGTTCCGCCCGACCTTCCCGCTGCTCGATCATTTCCGCGACATCGTTGTTTCCGGACATGAGCGGCTGGTGAAGCCGGGGGCGGAAATCTTCCACCTTGCCGCTGCGCGCTTTGGTCATGATCCGGCAGAGATGCTGTTCATCGACGATAATGCCGCCAATGTTGCCGCCGCCGCCGCGCTGGGTTGGCAGGTGCATCATTTCAAGGCCGCCGATGCGCTGGCGCTGGATCTTGCCGCGCGCGGGCTGATCTGATTTTGCCTCTGGCACTCGTTCGCTAGCCGCCAACGACGCATCACCGGCCCACGCCCCAATCAGGGGCTTGTCTGCCAAAGGCGTGACCCGTCACCCAATAAACCAAAACCCCCGCCGGGGGGCCGGCGGGGGTCGGTTGGAGTGGAGCCGCGAGAGGGGGCTCCATCACGAATGGGTCGATCAGTGCGCGGTGTTGCAGCGCGCCAGTGCGGCATCGGCCAGCTTGCGGCTGCCGCTGGCAAAGGCGCTGACCTGGCCGAAGTGGCGCACCACCTGGCCGCAGGTGCCGGCCAGCTGCTGGCCTTCGTCGGCACCCTGGCAGGTGTCGCCGGTGCACGACCACATCACGCCGTCGATGATCTGCTGGCGCGGCTGGGCCAGCGGGGCCTTCAGCGTTGCGGTCAGCTGGGTGGCCGGGGCGGCCATCGCCGGGGTGGCGGCCAGCGGGGTCAGCGCCAGCAGGGCGAGCGTCAGGGTTCCACGGAGGGTGGTGGTCATCGGTTTACTCCTAGGGTTGCGCTGCGGATCAGGGGGGAGGAACTTGCAGCGTTGTAAGTTGCTAAACGCCATCTATATCGCTAGGGGATGGGTTGCAAGGGGCAACGCAAATTTTTTTCGCAAGTGCACAATTGTGCGGTAAGCGTTGGTCTGGAGAGAAGATGTCGACAACCAACAACACCAACCCGCTGGATATGCCCGCGGATTCGCCCATCGCGACCGAGCTGGGGGACATCCAGAACTGTGGTCTGCCCTCGGCGCTCGAGGTGATGGGGGAGCGCTGGGCGTTCATGATTCTGCGCGCCGCCTTCAACAAGGTGAAGCACTTCGAGGATTTCCTTGCCGTGCTGGGCATCGCCCGCAACATTCTGGCCAATCGGCTGGCCGGGCTGGTCGAGCACGGCATTCTCAGCCGCGAACAGATGGCGGATGACCGGCGCAAGGTCGAATATTGCCTGACCGACCGGGGCCGCGACCTGCTGCCCGCGATGCTGGCGCTGCGCCAGTGGGGCGAGAAATACGGCCTTGGCGTGCCCTCCGACCCGGTGCTGGTCGACACTCGCGACGGCTTGCCGATCGCTCCGATCGCGATTCGCGCGCACGATGGCCGGGTGCTCGACTGGGGCGAACTGCACTGGCAGCACCGCGCCAACCTTGGGAAGCCGAACCCGGATTGCTAGGCTAAGCCCGCGGGGCCTGCCGCCGGTAGCTCAAGGCCTCGGCCACATGAGCACGGCCGATCACTTCGGCCCCGGCCATATCGGCAATTGTCCGCGCGACGCGCAGCACCCGGGTATAGCCGCGCGCGGTGAGGCGCATCGCTTCGGCGGCTTGCAGCAGCAGCGCGCGGCCCGGTTCGTCCGGGGTGGCGTGGGCATCGAGCAGGTCGCCGTCCAGTTCGGCATTGGTGCGCCGCCCGGTGCCTTCGAGCCGCCGGTTCTGCACCCCGCGCGCCGCGGCGACCCGCGCCGCAACCTCGGCCGAGCCTTCGGCGGGGGCGG
>Ga0007815_1000217_pt1 | contig 18489 bp, 13 predicted proteins | sample CryBogCBE02Aug09_FD_71212 | JGI IMG/M metagenome (GOLD analysis project Ga0007815, IMG submission 71212) | Freshwater microbial communities from Crystal Bog, Wisconsin, USA - CBE02Aug09 | ecosystem: Environmental > Aquatic > Freshwater > Lake | place: Crystal Bog, Wisconsin, USA | collected...
TCGAGAATCGCTGCCTGCATATACGACGTTGTTGCGTGACCTTCGCTGAATGTGGCAGCAGCGTGGATCCGATCAATAATCTCCTGCGAAAGTTTCTCGCCAGTTTGGTAGTGATAGGCATAGTTGTCGACAACTTCAGGCCAGAGCATCCACATCTCATTCACCTGCGAAGGAAATTCGACAAAATCTCGCTCCACATTTGTTCCAGAAACTCGAGGATATTTCACCTGCGAAAGTAAACCGTGTAGTGCATGTCCAAATTCGTGGAATATGGTTTTTAAGAAATCAAAACTGATGAGAGTTGGCTCACCAGCAGGAGGTTTAGGAATATTCAGGTTATTACAGACAACTGGTAACTGACCGAGCAAGAAGTTTTGATCGACCAAGTTATTCATCCATGCGCCACCGCGCTTGGAATCACGTGTATAGAAATCTCCAATAAACAGCCCGATTGATTTGCCGTCGTTACCAAAAACTTCAAAGGCGCGGGCCTCTGGATGGTAGGTGACGAGATCGGGACGCTCTTTAAAGGTAAGCCCAAAGAGTTTTTCCGCGGCGAAAAATACCCCGTCACGAAGCACTCGCTCGAGTTCAAAGAACGGCGCAAGAGCAGCGGTGTCGATGTTGTACTGAGCCACGCGAACTTTCTCTGAGTAGTAAGCCCAATCCCAACTTTGGAGTTCAAAAGATTCGCCATCGGCGGTTATTGCTTGTTGCAGGATGGCGCCTTCTTTGCGGGCATTTGCAACGGCCGGTGCGGCGATCTTCTTCATCATTTCGTGAACGCGGGCGGTATTACCAGCATTTTGTTCACGCAGAATGTATTCAGCGTGGGATTTAGCGCCAAAGAGTGTGGCACGGCGTGCTCGAAGTTGAGCAAGCTCCACGACAGTTGCCTTATTGTCATTGGCATTACCGCGCGCGCCTTTGATCAACGAAGCCTTCATGATTTCTTCACGGAGCGCGCGATCTTTAAGTGATGCCAGCCAAGGATGACCGGTGAAATTCACCATGGAAATGAGCCACTTACCTTCGAGACCTCGAGCTTCTGCGGCTGCCTTGGCTGTAGCAATCTGGGTTGATGTGAGACCTTCAAGTCGCTGCACATCGTCAATGACGATTGCAAGGTCATTGGTGTCCGCTAATACCTGGCGTTCAAAAGCGGCGTTGAGAACTGAAATCCGTTCGTTGATCTCTTTCAGTTCATCTCGTTGCGCTTCTGTAAGCGCTGCACCTGCATGATGAAAGTCGCGGAAATAACGTTCGAGTAACCAGCGATCTTCTTCGTTGAGATTGAGCGATTCGCGGTTCTCGTAAAGTGACGTGATGCGAGCAAAGAGTTCTGGGTTGAGTTTGATTGCATCGTTATGGACCGAAAGCTTTGGGGCGATCTCTTCTTCAATTGCGTCCAGAACATCAGAGGTATCACTCGATGACTTGTTAAAAAATACCAAGGCGACCCGATTGAGCAACTGTCCACTTTTTTCTAGCGCAACAATTGTGTTCTCGAACGTTGGCTCACCAGACTTGAGAATCGCTTCGACTTCGGCCAGCTGCTCTTCCATACCAGCATAGAAGGCTGGCAGGTAGTGCTCGTCCCTGATCTCTGAAAATGGAGGTAGTTCGTAGGGGAGAGTGCTGCGCTGGCCAAAGGGATTAGATGTATCAAGGGTCATAAGCACATACTAGACACTATGCTATTGATGAGACCATGACATACATTAATGATGCTCTTGTTGCATACGCCGCGGGCGATGCATTTGGCGTGTTTCACGAATTTAATCCTGATGCGCCTAGACCTGTTCCCAATCAATTATTAGCTAAAGCTGGTTGGCCGTTTGGCGGAATCAGTGACGATACTTTGCTCACACTCTTAACAATCACATCTCTCCAAGAGAGCACACCTGCCGGAGCTGCAAAACGCTTTCTCAAAGAACTGCATCGTGCGGCTCCATCGCTACGAGGGTTGGGCCCGACTACTCGACACGCGTTAGGGCTAGCTGTAAAAGAATCGGAACAACACCTGATTGGTAGGAGTAATGGCGCCATAATGCGCACGGCGCTGCTTGGACTTGCCTTCGACCCTTCAGATCGCATGCGTCGCGATGAGTGGATTGGTGCACTTGTGCACTGCACTCACTCCGATCCAACCGCCCTTTCCTGTGCCATTGAGATGGCCGCAATTTTTTCAGAAGCCGGTGCTCACGGAAACAAAGCTCTCATTCCTCAACCCGATGAAAACTGGAAAGTAAGCGCCGAAGGTGTCTCCTTAGAACCTCGGGATACCTTCAACGCCGTGCTCTCGGTTGTAACTAGGTCTCACACGACTGTGGATGCATATCTCGTTGCGTGTGAACTTGGCGGTGACACCGACACCGTAGCTGCGCTCTCGGGTGCGCTAGTAACTCTCATTAAACGCGATCAATCGGGGCTTCGCGATATCCCGTGGTTGAATGATGTTGATTGGAATGAGATTCCAACGCTAGCTAGATCAGCAAAAGTGTTGGAAAATTTTCGTAAGCCAACGACGTGGATAATCGGACCTTTGGCCTGGGATACCGTTACCTACCTTGATCAAGAAGTTCCGCACGGAGGATTTACCCAAAGTGTGCGAACCATTGAGCGCCCAGGTGGAACTGGCGCCAATGTGGCTATAGGCCTCGCCTCTACTGGTCACAAGGTGGGATTCGTGGGCTATGTCGGCGATGATGAATTAGGCAACAAACTGATCGCACACTTAGAGAATTCGGAGATTGCTCAACTCGCTATATCTAGATTAGTCGGCGAATCAAATCACGTGCTCATCATGATTACTCCAAATGGAGAGCGATCGATGATCGGGGTCACTGCAGATCGACTAAGTCAAGCAACAATTGATACTTCTATTTTTGGATCTGATGACACCGTGGTTTTTGTTCAGTGGCGCGAAGAATTTAGTGAGTACTTTCGAGCTATAAGGGCGCGTGTCCGAAGAACGATTGTCGGCATTGAGGCGCTTTCATCCACTTCACTCACTGGAGCAGACATTGCAATCGGTTCACATCATGATCTCAAAGAAATTATTCTCGAGGAAGAGAACTCAGAACTTCGAGATCTATTGAGTAAGTTTTCTACAATCGTTGTGACGTATGGTGAAGCTGGTGCCAAAGAATATGTGATGAATGCCAGCGAAATAGTCGTTCGACATCAACATGCTTTTCCAGTCGACGAGATCAAGGACGCCACCGGGGCAGGTGATTCATTTCTTGCGGGATATCTCAGAGGGTTGGCGGACCCAGCGGTGTGTGACTCCTCGGGAGCAGAACTCTCACCGATGGAAATCGGCGCGCGATGGGCGGCACTAGCCGTAGCGACCGAGCAGTCCTTTCCTCCGAATTGGGCGCTACTCGGCATTTCGCACTTTTAATCCACGGATTGAGATAGTCGGGGATATGTCCCAATTGTTATGAAAACGTTACCCTTTTTGGGGGAAAACACCTTTCGTTTCTCACGCATCCCCCCTATCTTTTGAGTCACCGGTCTATGCGACCCTTAGGACCAAGCCAAGATTGGTCTTCGCATATTCCTCATCGAAAGGTTAAAAACAATGATGAAAAGAACTTCAAAGGTTCTTGCACTTGCGCTAGCAGTAGCGACAGCAAGCACACTTTCTGTGGTTGGTGTTACAGCTGCACACGCTGCTGCAAGCAAGACCGCTTGCGTAATTCTTCCAGATGAGAATGCTGGTAGCCGTTGGGAGCCAGGCGATCACCCTGCTCTTGATGCTCTTCTCACAAAGGCTGGATTCACAACAAACTTCCAGAACGCTAAGAACGATGCAACTCAATACGTAACACTTGGCGATCAAATGCTCGCTACAGGTTGCGGCGTAATGATCCTCACAGACCTTAACGGTGCTGGTGTGACAGTTGCTACAAAGGCTAAGGCACAAGGTATTCCTGTTATTGCCTACGACCGTCCAATTGCAAACGCTGACTACTACATCTCATTCGACAACGACCTTGTCGGACAACTAGAAGCTCAGACAGTTATCAACGGCCTCAAGGCTGCTGGTAAGAACCCTAAGACTGCAAGCGTTGTTTGCGGTAAGGGAGATCCAACTGACGGAAACGCTGCAATGTTCTGGGGCGGTTCAGCAAAGGTTCTCGCTGCAGCTGGCGTTAAGTGTGCATTCACACTTAAGGGAACATGGGATGCTCCAACAGAAGGAACAGAGTTCGAGCAGGCTTACACAGCTCTTAAGGGCAAGATCGATGGCGTTGTAGCTCCAAACGATGCTAACGCAAACGCAATCATCACAATCCTTAACAAGAACCACCAGAAAGTCGCTATCGGCGGACAAGATTCCGGCCTAGTTGGTCTTTCAAACGTCCTTCTTGGATACCAGACAGCAACCGTATACAAGCCATTCCACGTAGAAGCTAACCTTGCTGCTTCAACAGCAATCGCACTTCTTAACGGACAGAAGCCTGCATATACAAAGAAGAACGCTGGCGTTCCATTCATCTTCGCACAACCAATCTTGGTCGGCCAGACAGGCGTCGAGCAGGTTGTTAAGAATGGTGATATCACAACAGCTGCACTTTGCGTAGGCCCAGTCGCTGCTGCTTGTACCAAGTACGGCGTCAAGTAAGTCCTGATTAATCCGTGAAGGGCTCGAAAGAGCGTTCACTTCATAATCAGTAAGTTGTAAAGAGAAGGATGTATCGCTGAAGATAATCTTGGCGATACATCCTTTTCGCAATTGTGTGAAATGCCCAATAGACTGTAACCATTGCAGCAGAATTTTTTTTGATAATCCACATGTAACGATTCGGAGCTACGGTGAGCGAGAAGAAACCAATAATTGAACTCAAGGGTGTCATCAAGAGTTTTGGACCCGTTGAAGTTCTTAAAGGCGTAAATTTCAGAGTAAATCCTGGAGAAGTGACAGCGCTATTGGGAGATAACGGCGCAGGTAAGTCAACACTCATTAAAGGATTAGCTGGCGTTCAACCGTATGATGATGGTGAAGTTCTTTTCGATGGTCAAAAAGTAAACTTGCATACTCCTAATCACGCGACTGCTCTTGGAATTGAAGTTGTATACCAAGACCTCGCTCTCTGTGAAAATCTAGATATTGTTCAAAATATGTTCTTGGGCCGTGAAGAGATGCTCACCGGTACTCTCAACGAGCCAGAGATGGAACTTCAAGCGACAAAGGTGCTGAAGAGTCTTTCGGTGAAAACTGTTCAGCAAGTTCGCCAGAAGGTAGCTTCCCTTTCTGGTGGTCAGCGTCAGACCGTGGCAATCGCCCGCTCAGTGCTACGCGATTCAAAAGTTGTTATTCTCGATGAACCAACCGCTGCGCTCGGTGTTGCGCAAACAGAGCAGGTTCTTAATTTGGTACGTCGATTGGCCGACAGCGGCGTTGCAGTGGTGATGATTAGCCACAACGTGAGCGACGTGTTTAAGGTCTCTGACAATATTTCAGTCCTTTATCTCGGCACAATGGTTGCCCACCTCAAGACTAAAGAGACTAATCACGAAGAAGTAATTTCTTACATCACAGGAGCCATGTCCCAATTGGCTGACGGGAAGGTCAATTAATCATGTCTGAAAAAGTTACATCTCTTGCCAGCGGAAACGAAGGCACAGTTAAAGATCAGATTAATGACTACTTCTCGCGTGTACGCAGCGGCCAGATGGGTTCACTCCCAGCTGTAGCCGGCGTCATCATTCTTTCACTTGTGTTTGCAGTTGCTAGCCCATTCTTCGTAACAAAGCTCAACTTCGCTAACTTGCTTGAGCAATCCGCAGAGTTGGTCATGCTTTCATCTGCCTTGGTCTTCGTTATCTTGATTGGTGAAATTGACTTGGCTGCTGGTGTTACCGGTGGCGTTGCTATGGGTGTCTTCATTGATCTCATTCTCAACTTCAATTTCCCATGGATTCTCGCATTGGTTGTTGGCTTCATTGTGGGTATCGCGATTGGTTGGGTGATCGGTTTTCTTGTCGGAAAAATCGGTGTTCCCTCATTCGTCGTCTCACTTGCCTTCTTCCTTGGCTTCCAAGGTTTGCAACTTATTCTCTTGGGCAATGGTGCAGTTGATCGCCTTACGATCGGGCCATTGAATGCAATTTTGAATAACTCAATGCCAAGCTGGCTTGGTTGGGCATTCTTGATTGTTTCGGCGGTTTTCTCAGCGCTCCTCAGTGCGTGGGACCGCGCGCGCCGCACTCGCACCGGCTTGGTTAATAAGCCACTTTCACTCACTGTTGGTCGCTTGATTATTTTGACTGGGCTTGGCGCAGTCGCAGTTTATTTCCTCAATGGTGATCGCAGCCAAGGAAAAGTTCCTATTACTGGTGTTCCTATCGTCGTACCCGTTGTAGCCGTAATTTTGGCAATCGGAACTTTCGTATTGGATCGCACCCGATTTGGTCGCCACCTCTATGCAGTGGGCGGAAACGCTGAAGCTGCTCGTCGTGCCGGTATCAAAGTTGTTCGCGTCAAGATGACTGCGTTTATGATCTGCGGATTCCTCTCTGTCGTATCAGGCGTTTTCTATGCAAGCCGACTTGGTTCGATCGACCCAACTATGGGTCACACCATCGTTCTCTCCGGTGTTGCAGCCGCAGTTGTCGGTGGCGTAAGCCTCTTCGGTGGCCGTGGTCGTCTCTTCCATGCAGCTATCGGAGCGCTTGTGATCACCATGATCAACAACGGTCTAGGTCTGCTTCAAATGCCTGATGGAATCAGCTTCCTGGTTCAAGGTGGCGTTCTCCTCGCAGCAGCGACGATCGATGCTCTTGCCCGTCGCCGTAATGGCGTAGTTGCCCGTAACTAAATTCTCACAAAGCCATGAAATTCACTGATGGATTTTGGCTTGTCAGAGAAGGTGTTGAGCTAACCCACGCGGCTATGGTCTATGACCTAGAGCGCGTGGGTAACGCTCTTTATGCCACCGGAACACCTAAAATAATTCACAGTCGCGGTCAAACGCTCAATATTCCGACTTTTAATCTTGTTATTGACTCTCCCGCAGCCGATGTCATGCGGGTACAGATTAAGCATCACACCGGGGGAGCGAGCTCACCAGGGTTCCCACTCACAGAAGTAAAAACGTCTCCTTTACTCAGCGAGAGTGAGGATTCGTGGGAGTTCACCTCAGGAAAACTTTCAGCCCGGATTGCCAAAGGGGATAAGTGGTCAATCGACTTTATCGGCGACGGAAAGGTCTTGACTAGCTCTGGATTTAAAAGTTTGGCGTACGCAAAGGTTCATGCTCGCGATTCAGATCGTCCCGAGTTTCATATCGTCAATCAACTCAATCTCGGCGTAGGTGAATATGTCTATGGCTTGGGAGAGCGCTTTACCTCTTTCATTAAAAATGGGCAGAGCATCGATATCTGGAATGCCGATGGTGGAACAAGTAGCGAACAGGCTTACAAGAATGTGCCGTTCTATCTGACAAATAAGGGTTATGGCGTATTTGTTAATGACACGGGTCGGGTTGCCTTTGAAGTCGGTAGCGAAGCAGTCGAGCGAGTTCAGTTCAGTGTGAAATCAGAGGAACTCGAATACCTCGTTATCTATGGACCAACACCCAAAGAGATTATTGCTAAATACACAGCGCTTACTGGCCGTGCACCAGTTCTGCCTGAATGGTCTTTTGGACTTTGGTTGAGCACCTCGTTCGTCACAGACTATGACGAAGCAACCGTCACACAATTCATCGAAGAGATGGCAGAACGCGATATTCCGCTTTCGGTATTTCATTTTGACTGTTTCTGGATGCGCGAATTCCATTGGTGTGACTTTGAGTGGGATCCTCGTACCTTCCCACAGCCACGAGAGATGCTTGCTCGACTAAAAGCTAAGGGTCTTCGAATTAGTTTGTGGATCAATCCTTATATCGCTCAGGCATCATCGATATTCAATGAAGCGCGTGATCACGGGTATTTACTGCGCCGAGAAGATGGCTCTGTCTGGCAATGGGATTTATGGCAAGCAGGTAATGCGATTGTAGATTTCACAAACCCTGCTGCACGTGAATGGTTTAAATCTAAATTGCGTCCCTTGCTCGAGATGGGTGTTGATTGTTTCAAGACTGATTTTGGTGAGCGAATCCCAACGGATGTGAAGTATTTTGATGGCTCTGATCCGACGAAAATGCATAATCTCTATACCCAGCTCTACAACCATACTGTCTGGGAAGTTTTGCAAGAGGTTAAAGGGGCCGATGCGATTGTTTTTGCACGAAGTGCGACCGCGGGCGGCCAAGCAATGCCCGTTCACTGGGGTGGAGATAACAGCTCGAGCTTTGAATCTATGGCAGAGAGCTTGCGCGGCGGCCTAAGTCTTGTCAGTAGTGGTTTTGGGTATTGGAGTCATGACATTGGTGGTTTTGAAGGCACCCCTGATCCAGCGGTTTTCAAGCGCTGGGTAGCCTTTGGAATGCTCAGTTCTCACTCTCGATTGCATGGAAATGAATCAGTTCGCGTACCGTGGGTCTTCGATGAAGAGGCAGTAGAAGTAACTCGCAAATTTACGCATCTTAAGCGTGAACTCTTGCCTTACCTCATGAAGGTCGCGGAACAGGTCCATGCGGATGGAACTCCAATGATGCGTCCAATGTTTATGGAGTTTCCCGAAGATCGCACCAGTTGGTTCTTGGACCAGCAATACCTGCTTGGCCCTGAACTTCTCGTGGCGCCAGTATTTAATGCGGAAGGAAGCGTTGAGTTTTATCTCCCTGCAGGAAGCTGGCGCAACTACTTCTCGGGAGAGATGGTTGATGGTGGCCGTTGGGTGAAAGAAGTTCATGGATTTGATTCACTTCCGCTTTATATCCGCCCAGGTTCTTCGCTGATTAATAGAGGGTAAAACGCATTCATGGGAAGCCTGCTCAATAATCTGATTTTTGCTGCTGACCCATCTGCGCATGTATTCGACGGTCGGTTGTATCTATACGTTTCATACGATCAGCCATACACAAATACCTACGACAGTATGGTCACCTATCACTGCTTAAGCACCGACGACATGGTCAACTGGATTGACCACGGTCGGATACTTCACCTTGATCAAGTCTCTTGGGCTCTTAGCCATATGTGGGCGATCGATGCCAATTTTTATAATGGAAAGTACTACCTAACTTTCTGCGCGATTGAAAAAGAGAGCAGCACCTTCCGCACCGGATTAGCTGTTTCTGATCGCCCGGAAGGACCATTTCAAGATTTAGGCCCAATCAAAGGAGTTGAGTGGGGGCAAGACCCTGCTTTTTTCATCGATGACAATCACACGCCATATTTAATTTGGGGCGGCCGCGGTTCAATTTTGATTGGTGAGTTGAATGAAGATTTACAATCGATCAAGAGTGAAACTATCTGCAATATCAGCGATCAGGTTAATGGTTATGAAGGACCATTCCTTCATAAATACAAGCAGAAATATTATCTAACATACCCCGCTCTCGATGGCGAGAAATGGCCGCAGCGCATGTGCCATGCAATTGCTGACAACCCGCGAGGGCCGTATGTTGATAAAGGTGTATTTATTCCAGAGTATGAAGGCCATTCGGGAACCATCCATGGCTCAGTAGTCGAATTCCAATCGCGTTGGTATGCCTTTTATCACTCGGGCTGGGTCTCGGGTACTGAAACAGCTCGCTCACTGATGTGTGATGAAATTACCTACAACGCAGATGGCACGATTAATCAGATTACTCCGACTCCGAGTCCACTAGGCCGCGCTGAAGTTGCTGATCGCAGATGGACTGTAGTTCTTGATGCTTCGGTCAGTGATCGCAACGGTGGCCGACTCTTTGGCACTGCGGTAGCTACAGGAGAAGGCTCTACAGGCGCTGGTTATCTCACTGGATTTACGCAACAGGAGTATGGCTTTCGGACAATCTTGGATGTGGGCACGGCTCGGCGTTACGAGCTAGCCATTCGATATCGGAGTACCGATGATCGCACCGCACGCGTACTTGTCGGGGATTTCTTGTTTTTTGATGGCGTTCAGAATCAAAGTTATGAGCAGTACATCAATCGAGGTACTCACTTCCCAAGCACCAACGGGCAGTGGCGAACCTTGCGCATCGGAGAACTCGATTGCGCGCCAGGGCAGTATCTCGTTAGGTTTTCTCATAGCCACAACCTTCAACCCGGTGAAGCGTCCCTCGAGGTTGATTCGCTAATTTTTACCCCAGTTTCTAGCCCAGAGTCCACCAGATAGAAAGCGAGTTCCAAGATGAAATTTAACGAGGAGTTCCTCTTCGGAGTGGCCACCGCTGCTTATCAAATTGAAGGCGCGGTCAATGAAGATGGCCGAGGTAAAACGATTTGGGACACGATGTGTGAGACCCCAGGCAAGATTGCCCGCGGAGAGTCTGGTGCGGTTGCAAATGACCACTATCACCGCTGGAAAGAAGATGTCGCGATCATGAGCGATTTAGGAGTTAACTCTTATCGCTTCTCGATGGCCTGGTCACGAATGTTCCCTGATGGCAATGTGGCCAATAGAAATCAGAAAGGATTTGATTTCTACAATAATCTCATTGATGAGCTGCTTGCTAGGAATATTAAGCCAATCATTACCCTCTATCACTGGGACTTACCTCAGGCCTTGCAAGATATTGGCGGCTGGGCCAATCGCGAGATTCCACTTCGCTTAGCTGAATACGCTAAAGAGGCTGCGCAGGCTTATGGCGATAGAGTCGAAATGTTTGCACCAATCAACGAGTCCTGGGTGATGTCGTGGCTAGGTTATGGCTTGGGCTATCACGCACCAGGAATTTCGGATTTCAAGCAGGCAATTGCAGCATCGCACCACACGGTTCTTGGTCACAACTTAGCTAACCTGGCGATTAAGTCAGTTCGACCTCAGGCAAAAGTTGGACCTGTACTCGCACAGAGCCATCCCAATGTCGATGACGTCTCGGATCCAAAGCAGCTATTAGCTGCGGCAGTATTCGATATGAATCAGAATACGTTCTGGATGGATGGAATTTTTAAAGGCGAGTATCCCGACCTGGCCTATAAGTATTACGGCGATAATTTGACTTCACTCATCAAGCCAGGAGATTTGGATGTAGTTCCAAATGAATTCCTTGGAGTGAATTACTACTTCAACACCAGAATTGGGCACGAAGTTGCTGCAGATCATCCGAATAGAGTGAGGGTGATTGACCAACTCGCTGGCCTTAATATGTTAAGTACATCTATGGGTCCCGTGACTGACATGGGCTGGCCAATTAATCCATACGGACTCGAAGACTTGATGGTCCGTTGGACTCGTGAGCATCCAAATTTGCCACCAATTATGGTGACGGAAAATGGCGCCGCCTACGATGATGACATCAGCAGCGATGGTGCCATTCATGATGAACGACGTATTGCATATCTCAACGATCATTTATTAGCGGTGCTATCTGCGATTGATCGTGGAGCGAATGTCATTGGGTATCAGCAGTGGTCCATGATGGACAATTTTGAATGGGCGGTAGGTTACGCGAAGCGATTTGGCATTGTTCACGTCGACTACGCAACTCAGAAGCGAACCATTAAGGACTCTGGCTACTGGTACCGAGACACCATCAAATCGCGCGGCACCAACCTCAAAGCACGCTTTGTAGATCTGGCCTAGAAAAGCGCTCTAGTCACCGATTAGCCCGCTGTCTCGCCCCACAGCCCGCTCCTAGTACACTCGCGTACTCGCCCATTTAAACCTCTTAACTGGGCAAGCCCCGATAGCCCAATGGCAGAGGCAGAGGACTTAAAATCCTCCAAGTGTGGGTTCGACCCCCACTCGGGGCACCGGGTTGTAACCAGTTAACTCTCTGTTCAAAATTCCCCACTATCGTGCTCCAATGATCGTTGACATTGCTTTATATCAAGATGGCCTACGAGTTGAAGCCGGAACCGATATCTCAGATCTTGTTGAGAAAGCCGAGAAAGAAGGCGGATTCGTCTGGTTGGGGTTAGCTGAACCAACTCAAGAAGAATTTGATCTTGCGGCGGGAGAACTCAACCTGCATCCCCTCGCGGTCGAGGATGCAATTAACGCAAAACAACGACCAAAGGTTGAAGATTACGAGGGTCTTACCTTTTTTGTTTTAAAGACCGTCTTTTTTGATCAGGCTAAGCAAGAGATCTCTACCGGAGAGCTCATGTGTTTCATCAAAAAGAGCTTCATCGTCATTGTTCGCCATGGCGAAGGTCATCCATTATCAACTGTCCGCCATGACCTAGAACAGAAGCCTTCGCTTCTGAAGATGGGTCCATTCGCCGTTCTACACGCAGTAGCGGACCGAGTGATTGATGGCTACACGGCTATTGCCGATTCCTTGGAGCAAGAAGTTGTTGCAGTTGAGACCAAGGTATTTAATGGAAAGCGCCAAACTTTTTCTCAAGAAATCTATTTTCTTAAGCGCGAGATTATTGAATTTAAGCATTCGATCGAGCCCCTGATTAATCCAATTGCAAAGTTAATTAATGGATCAGTGGAGGCGGTGCCGGAGGGCTTGAAACCATTTTTCCGTGATACTTCTGATCATCTGATTGCAGCATGCGAACATGCCTCTGGTCTAGATGACTTGATTACTTCTGTACTTCAAGCAGACTTGGCGCATATTCAAGTTCAACAAAATATTGATGTTCGTAGAATCTCTGCATGGGTTGCACTTGCGTCGGGTCCAACGATGTTGGCCGGTATTTATGGCATGAATTTTCATCATATGCCCGAACTTTCATTCAAGTACGGATATTACGTAGTGCTAGGAGTAATGGCTACTCTGACCGGATTTCTCTTCCGAGCCTTTCGGAAGTCTGACTGGCTCTAAGCCACCTAGACCCCGCTTGTCGCTTTGCACTAGCGCAGGATTTAAGCCGGTGTTAAAGTTGAATCATGAATGAAAAAGAATTAGTTCGTACTTTTAACGAGCTTCGCGTGCAACGCGTGAAGGCGCAATTGGCTCCAACAATTCTGCTAGCTGCAATTCTCGCTCTTGCTGCCACAGGTCACATCACTAACGCGACTTCAATGATCCTTCGCACCTTTGTCATGGGTCTGGTCGTTGCTGGAGGCGTCTTTTCAACAACTGTCATGCTGGCCAATGTACGCGAGAGCGTCTGGGTTATTGATTCTTTGGCAAAGACTAAAGACCTCAGCCCATTGGGTAAGAAGTTGGTAGCTGATCGCGGCCTAACCATTTTCTCTGCCTTTCCTATTGCAGTACTGACTCTCTTCAATCTTGTCGTCTTGTGGGTTTACCTCTACCGCTAATACGTGCCTGAACTTCCAGAAGTTGAAACCGTTCGACGAGGGCTCGAGCAGAACCTCTTAGGGTGGAAAATTCAGAGCGCCACGCAATTACATCTGCGGGCGCTCAATCCACGCAGCGAAGCGCCGCTGCACGCTATTGCCGGTACGAAAATTCTTGAACTGCGCCGACGCGGTAAATTTCTCTGGTTCGTGCTCGATCGCGAGTACGCGCTTGTGGCTCATTTGGGTATGTCAGGGCAGTTTCTGATTAATCCTGATCACGACAAACATACTCGAGCACTATTCACGGTTTCCCGTGGCTTCAAGCGGGAGGCGCTGCACTTTAATGATCAACGAACCTTTGGCTGGGTCTCGGTGGAGACTCTTCACGACGGAATTCCAACGTCGGCCATGCCTATTGCCTTAGATCCGTTCGAGCCAAAGTTTGATCAAGAGGCTGTGATCACTAATATCAAAGGGCGCCACGTTAAAATTAAAACAGCGATTCTGAATCAAAATATCGTCTCGGGAATTGGAAATATCTATGCCGATGAATCACTCTGGCTGGCGAAGATTCACCCCGAAAGTACAGCGAGTGCTCTTTCACGCACAGAGATTAAGCGAGTGCTTGATTGCGCAGCCGATGTAATGAGTAAAGCGATCGACGTGGGTGGAACCTCATTCGACGAGCTGTATATCAATGTCAACGGCGAGAGCGGCTACTTTGATATTTCGTTGAATGCATATGGACAAGAAGGCGAACCATGCCCCCGGTGTGGTACTCAGATCAGAAGAATCGCTTTTGCCAATCGCTCGTCGCACTTCTGTCCTCGTTGCCAGAAGCCTAAGGTCACTTCTAAATAACTAACCTCTGAGCGCTTATACTCACATTATGAGTGAGCAAGTTATAGGCAAGACCGGCAGAGTTCGTTCCATCAACATCGCCGCAACTAGTCAGGCTCAGTCGTGGAGTGGCTCCGGCAATCGAACTGGAATCAACAAGCAGTCAGTTCAAGGCCTGATTCATTTCGGACCCGAAGGCGTTGTAGGCGACACCGTTGTGGATCGTAAACATCACGGCGGATATGACAAGGCCGTCTATGCGTACGCATATGAAGATGCTCTCTGGTGGGCCGAGAAAATCGGGCGAGATATTCCAGCTGGCAGTTTTGGTGAGAACCTCACCACCGAAGGAATCGATGTCACCAACGCAGTTATTGGTGAGTGCTGGCAGATTGGCGACCTTCTGTTGGAAGTCGCTGAACCGCGGATCCCGTGCTCGGTATTTTCAGGATTCTGGGATCGCCCGACATTGATCAAAGAGTTCACTGAAGCAAACCGAAGTGGCGCTTACTTGCGGATTATTGATGAAGCAATGATCGAAAAAGGAAATGCTATTTCAGTGGCATCTCGGCCAACTCACGGCATCACAATTGCTGATGTTTTTGCCGCTCGCGCTGGCGAGCGATCAAAAATCGCTGAAATTTCCCGGGTAACAGAGCTCAGCACTGAGTACCGTGAATGGGCTACAAAAGTATTGAATTCGTAAATTCGTTTGCGAAAACCTGCTCCGGATCTTTGAGCGCTACGTAATCCGAAAAATCGCCAAACTTAGGAAGCACCGATTCTAAATATGTGCTGCCTGCGGTGAAGACTTTGCCAAAGTGCGGTCGATAGTTAAAGGGCGTGAGAACTTTTTCAATTAATGCGGCTACGACCGGAATAGTGTCAAGATTTTTCCAGGTGAAGTGAAAAGCAATGGTTTCACGTTGATAAGCAGGGCTTAACCAATGCTCATCCGCTGCAATCGCCCGTATTTCACTGACTAATAGATACTCCGAAAATTGTGGAGCGATTGCGCTGATTGCCTTAAATGCGGCTACTGCATCTGATGATGCAACAAAGAACTCCGATTGTTGTTCATTGCCAGCACTTGGCGTGGCATCAATACGGAAATGTGGGAGGCGTAGATGCCAAGGGCCCGGAACTCCACCTTGCTCGGTGCAATTGAGTGGATCTACTCCTGGAATGGGATGAGACTTCTCGCCTCGAATCTGACTTCCGTGAAGTTGGTGCGGAGGTAGCTCGAGCGACTTCACCCAGAGATCCCCGATCTGTGCCTTGCTCCAGGTGGTGAAGTAACTGACGCTATAGGCGCTACTCATAAGCGGAATGAGGTCGTTGATAAAGGTTTCATGCGCTAGATCGCCGTAGACAACTTGGTAGAGATCAAAAGTTGGAACGATGTCGATCTCGTAGGAGAGAACTATTCCGGTGCGGCCCAAGCCCACAAGCGCGGCATAAAAATCTGGGCTCTTTTCGCGTGAAATCTGCGAGACAGAACCATCAGCGTTCATGATTTTCATAGCTCGGATAGCGGTATGAAGTGCACCATTTTTTATGCCAGAGCCATGTGTTCCTGTGGTAATTGCACCAGCAAGTGAAATATGGGGAAGCGAGGCCAAGTTGGGAAGTGCCCAACCATTCTCGTGAAGGAAAGTTGCGACCTGAGAATAGGTAAGTCCGGCACCAGCTGTTGCTACGGCAGCATCGGAATCAATGCTCAAAACTGAAGGCATTCGATCGAGGATCACAACCGTCCCATGAGAATCGGCGATGTGATTGAAGCAATGACCGGTCCCGCGCACCTTCACCGAATCGTGGGTTCTTAGGATTTCAGATAACTCTTCGATCGACTCGGGGTGCAATGTGAGCGAGTCATGAAAGGCGATATTTGTTGCCCAGTTTGTGGCCATAGGAGAATCTTGACACTAACTTGCCCTTACGGAAGCCAGCTTTGATCCCTATACTAAAGATTATGTCTACGAACTCATACACCCCAAAGCCATCTGATCGTTTCACCTTCGGCCTCTGGACCGTTGGCTGGCAGGCACGTGATCCCTTTGGTGATCCAACCCGTGATGCGCTGGATCCGGTTCGTACCGTCACAGAGTTAGCGGAACGTGGCGCCTATGGTGTTACTTTTCACGATGACGATCTGATTCCTTTTGGTTCTGATGATTCAGTGCGCCAAGGTCATATCGATCGATTCAAAAAGGCGCTCGCTGACACCGGCATGAAGGTGCCAATGGCGACTACTAATCTATTTAGCCATCCAGTATTTAAAGATGGCGCGCTCACAAGTAATGATCGCGACATTCGTCGTTATGCGATCCGCAAGGTGATGCGCAATATCGACCTCGCTGTTGAGCTTGGTGCAAAGACCTATGTCTGTTGGGGCGGACGCGAAGGCGCAGAATCCGAGAGTTCAAAGGATGCCTATGTAGCGCTCGAGCGTTACAAAGAGGGCTTCAATATTTTGGGCCAGTATGTCATCGACAAGGGATATGACATTAAGTTCGCAATCGAACCAAAGCCAAATGAACCACGCGGCGATATTTTCTTGCCAACAATTGGACACGCACTTGGTTTCATCTCGATGCTCGATCACCCTGAGCTAGTTGGACTTAACCCAGAGGTCGGACATGAACAGATGGCGAACCTCAACTTTGTTCATGGAATCGCGCAGGCACTGTGGCAGAAGAAGCTCTTCCACATTGATCTCAACGGTCAACGTGGTCCTAAGTATGACCAGGACTTTGTCTTCGGACACGGTGATCTTAAGAGTGCATTCTTCTTGGTCGACCTCTTGGAGCGTTACAACTACGACGGTCCGCTTCACTTCGACTACAAGCCAGTTCGTACCGATGGCGATTCAGGCGTCTGGGCATCTGCGACCTCAAATATGCGTATGTATTTGATTCTCAAGGAGCGCGCAGCCGCATTCCGCAGCGATCCACGAGTGATCGAAGCGATGAAGAACTCCAATATTCCAGGACTAGAAGTTCCGACACTTGCCGCAGGCGAGAGCTGGAAAGATCTTGCTGCAGATAACTTTGATGTTGAAGCAGCAGGTAAGCGCGGTTATGGTTATGAAGTTCTTGATCAACTTGCGATGGAACATCTCATGGGAGTTCCAACAAAGTAATGAGCTCAGCCCAACCGGCCAAAGTAATCGGAGTTGATTCTTCGACCCAATCTGTCAAGGTTGTTCTTCGCGATGCCCACACGGGAGTACTTCTCGCACAAGCATCGCGACCACATCCAGATGGCACCGAGGTAGACCCTCAGAGTTGGTGGCTCGCGCTACAAGCTGCACTTGAAGAAGTAGGCGGCTTGGCGGGAGTATCGGCGATCTCAATTGCGGGACAACAACATGGCATGGTTGTTTTGGATGAAGCTGGTGAGGTTATTCGCCCAGCGCTCCTATGGAACGACACCCGATCAGCTAGCGCCGCTGCCGATCTCAATCGTGAATTCCCAAACATTCACGAGTTGGTTGGTTCGCAATTAGTCGCTTCATTCACTGCATCAAAGTTACGCTGGTTGCGAGATAACGAACCAGCAAACGCGCAGCGAGTGCGCGCCGTTGCTCTGCCACACGATTGGTTGTCGTGGAAACTCACTGGCAGTAACGATCTCAAAGATTTATTCACCGATCGCTCTGATGCATCTGGTACCGGTTATTTCGATCCAGTTTCCAATAGCTACAACATGGCGATTGTGGAAGCAGCGCTTGGGCATCGCAACGTCATTCTTCCTAGAGTGTTAGCGCCGCATGAGGCTGGCTGGAATATCAATGGCCTCACAATTGCACCCGGCGCTGGCGATAATGCCGGTGGCGCTCTGGGAGTCGGCGCACGTGTGGGCGACCTTGTGATTTCACTTGGCACTAGCGGTACCGCCTTTGTAGTTTCTTCAACGCCAACGCACGATCCATCCGGTGAAGTAGCAGGTTTTGCCGACACCACTGGAAACTTCTTGCCACTTGCCTGCACACTCAACGCCGCAAAGGTCTTTGATTCCACTTCAAAGTTACTCGGTGTGAGTTATGACGAATTGAGTGAGCTGGCATTGAGCGCCGAACCCGGCGCAGGTGGATTAACTTTCTTGCCTCACTTTGACGGCGAGCGAACCCCCAATCGCCCCGATGCCAGAGGCGCATTGAGTGGAATTTCGCACGAGAATTTCACGCCAGCAAATATTGCTCGTTCGGCTATAGAAGGCGTTGTCGCCAGCATGGCGTATGCGGCAGCAGCGCTCGAGAAACTCGGTGTGAGTTATGAGCGCATCATCCTTATCGGTGGCGGCGCGAGAAATCCTGCAGTGCAACGAGTCATGACCGAAATTTTTGGAAGCGATATTTATATTCCTGGAAGCGGGGAGTATGTCGCCGATGG
>Ga0007815_1000221_pt1 | contig 18225 bp, 16 predicted proteins | sample CryBogCBE02Aug09_FD_71212 | JGI IMG/M metagenome (GOLD analysis project Ga0007815, IMG submission 71212) | Freshwater microbial communities from Crystal Bog, Wisconsin, USA - CBE02Aug09 | ecosystem: Environmental > Aquatic > Freshwater > Lake | place: Crystal Bog, Wisconsin, USA | collected...
GTCGGACATCGGCAACTGGCAGGCGCTGCACGCCGCTCGCCAGCGCGACGCGGCTGGCAACAGCGTGATCGGCCGGGCCGAACTGGTCGATTGCCGCGAAGTGCTGGTCGAAAGCGATGGCCCGCATGTCTCGGTGATCGGGCTGGAGGGCGTCGTGGTCGTGGTCAATGGTGACGAGGTGCTGGTCACTTCGGCCGAGGGCGCGCAATTGGTCGGCAAGCTGGGCGGGGCCACCAACCAATGAGCCGGGCGGCGGTGCTTCCTGCGGTGCGGCTGGTCGAAAAGCCGTGGGGCTGCACCACGCTGCCCGCGCCTTTTGCGGCCCCCGCTGGCCAGCAGATTGGCGAAATCTGGTTCGAACCGCCCGCGATGCTCGACGCACTGCTCGCCAAATACATCTTCACCAGCGAGGCGCTGTCGGTTCAGGTCCACCCTGATGACGCTGAGGCCCGCGCTGCCGGGCTGGGACAGAACGGCAAGGAAGAATGCTGGCTGGTGATCGCGGCCGAGCCGGGCGCAGTGCTGGGCATCGGCTTTTCCCAGCCGCTGAGCGGCCCCGCGATCACCGCCGCCGCACGCGATGGCAGTATCGAACAATTGCTGACCTGGCACCCGGTGGCAGCGGGCGACTTCTTCTACATTCCCGCCGGTACGGTCCACGCCATCGGCGCGGGGATCAGCCTGATCGAGATCCAGCAGAACAGCGATATCACCTTCAGACTCTACGACTATGGCCGCCCGCGCGCGCTGCATCTCGATGCCGGGGTCGCGGTCAGCCGGGGCGAACCCTACCCCGCCGAGCTGTGCCAGAATCTGTCGCCCAGCGGAACGGTGCAGCTGGTCGATGGCCCGCATTTCCGGCTGGTGCGCTTGGATGGCGCACCCGATGCGGCGCTGCTGGCCCAGTTCGGCCCGGCCCCGGTGCTGGTCCTGCCGATGGCGGGCAGCGTGGCGGCGGAGGGCAAAACGGCTGGCGCAGGTGAATGCCTTGTCGCCAGTCTTTCCGACTGCCGCTTTTCTTCCGGCGCGCTCAGCCTGGTCGCCCAACCGGTCTGACTTTCGCCAGCCAGGTTTGACTGCCGACACTGCGCGGCCTAGCCTTGGTCTATGAAGAAACCCGACAGGAAGGCCGCGATTGCGGCCTACAAGGAACAGAAGGTCGCCAGCGGCGTATATGTCGTGCGCTGTGCCGCGTCCCGGCAGGTCTGGGCCGGTGGGGCGCTCAACCTCGCGACCATCCAGAACCGGCTATGGTTCGGCCTGCGCCTGGGCGGGGATCGCAACCCGACGCTGCAGGAGGCGTGGAACACCCACGGCGCCGATGCCTTCACTTTCGAGATCGTCGCGCAACTGCCCGAGGAAGACGAAGATTCCGCTTACCCGCGCAGCCGATTGCTCGCCAAGCTGCTGGGCGAATGGGTCGAAAAACTGGACGCGATCAAGATTTGAGCGGGTTCGGCAGGGTCTAGGCCATGCCCATCCAGCGCTCGACCAAGTGACGGGCGATGGCGAAGGGCGGTGGCACGATCAGGCTGGGGCCCTCACCCCCCGGGGCGGCAAAGGCCTCGGCGATTTCGGCGCGGCTGAACCAGCGCGCATCCTCCAGCTCGGTATGGTCGATCACCAATTCGCGCGAGCGGGCGACGGCGTGGCAGCCGATCATCAGGCTGGACGGGAACGGCCACGGCTGGCTGGCGACGTAACGCACATCGTCAACCCGCACCCCGGCCTCCTCGAACACCTCGCGGGCCACGGCTTCCTCAAGGCTTTCGCCCGGCTCGACAAAGCCCGCCAAGGCCGAATAGCGGCGCGGCGGAAAGCGCGGCTGACGGCCCATCAGCAGCGCGTCCTCGTGCTCCACCGTCATGATCGTGACGGGATCGGTGCGCGGGAAATGCTCGGCCCCGCAACCCTCGCAATTGCGTTGCCAGCCGCCCTTGGCCAGCCGGGTTGCCCCGCCGCACTGCGCGCAATGGCGATGGCGGGCGTGCCAGCTGGCAAGTGCACGGGCCGTGCCGTAGCTGGCCAGCTGGTCGGGCGAGAGCATTGCCATCGCCGCCCACGAACGCGGGCTGGCGTGCGGGCTGGCAGGAACACTGGCCGGCGCGGCAACGAAATGCCCGCGCCCCTCAGCGTCCAGCCCCAGAAAGACCAGTTCCGCCACCGGGTCGATTTCAGCCAGGCTGCCCCAGGCCAGCCCGCCCTCGGCATCCAGCACCGGCTCCAGCCCTTCCAGCCGCAAGACCCGCGCGCGCGGCCCCAGCAGCGCACCCAGCGCCTCGGGATCGTTGCGCAACTGGTCGGACCGGTCGAGCAAGCCGCCAGTGAAGGCAATCGGGCGCGTCGACATCGGGCTCAAGCGGCTTTCTTGGCAGGCATCTTGGCGACAAGGTCGCTCAACAGCGCGGCGGAGAAAGCATCGCGCACCGGCAGGCCAGCCGAGGGCATGTATTGCACCCAGAAGCCCACCCGCAGCCCGATCCGGCGGTTGATGAAGCCCAGCGTGCTGGCCGCGCCGCCCCAGCCGTAGAAGCCCGCATCGGGCCCCGCCAGACCGACCCGCGCGCCGGCGCCAAAGCCGCTTCCGGCCGGCTGCACCCGACTCATGTCGGTGCCATCGAGGATCAGGTTCGAGGTTGCCAAGGCCACGGCTGCGGGGCTGACCACCTGCTTGCCCTGATGCTTGCCGCCCATCAGCACCATGGCGAGGAAGCGGTCGTAATCGGCCGGGGTCGAGATCAGCCCGGACCCGCCAAAGGCAAAGGCCGGGGCATCGAGGTAGATCGAGGTCGCGCCGGGGTCGAGCGGCTGAAGCTTGCCATCGCGCGCGCCATAATTGCTGGTCAGGCGCCCGACCTCTGCAGTCGGCACGCGGAACCAGCTGCTGGTCATCCCCAGCGGGCCGAACAGATGCTCGGCCATCATCGCTTCCAGTCCCTTGCCGGTGATCCGCTCCATCGCGAGGCCCAGCACGTCGAGCCCCATCGAATAGATCCACGCCTGCCCGGGCTGGGACACCAGCGGAATGCTGGCGGCGCGGCGCAGGAATTCGTCAGGCGCGGGGGTCGGCACCGACGAGGACAGTTCGGGCACCTTGAACCGGGTGACGACCGCCGGCACCACGCCGTTCTTGCCCAGCTCCGCCGAAACCAGTTCCTGCCCGATCCCGGCATAGCCCAGCCCTGCAGTATGGGTCAGCAGCTGGCGAATGGTAATCTGGCCCTTGGCGGGGGCGGCATCGAGGCTTTTCTTCGGGTCGATGGCGACGCGCGGATTGGCAAATTCGGGCACGAAATCGGCCAGCGGCTGGTCCAGCTTCAGCTTGCCCTGATCGATCAGGATGGCCGCGATCAGCCCGGTCAGCGGCTTGGTCATCGAATAGGCACGGAACAAGCTGTCGGGCGCCATGGTGCGCGGATTGTCGAGGCCGATCGCGCCCTTGGCAATCACGCCCATCGCCCGGTCGCCCCAGCCCAGCGCGGCCAACGCGCCCGGCAGGTGGTGCACCGCGCTGGCATCGGCGATCATCTGGGCGATAGCGGGCCACTGCGCCGAAACGTCGGCAAAGTCCGCCGCATAGGCCGCGCCGCGCCCCAGCGGGCTCAGCCCCAGTGCGGCCGCCCCGCCCAGCATGGCCCCGCCACGCAGCAGGTTGCGGCGCGACAGCGCCAGGGTCTGTTCGGTAACGGCCAAGGTTTCTGCTACGCCCACGTCAATTCTCCCCTGTGCGGTCCGCCAGCGCGGCCGCCTTGACATAAAGACTGGGAAGGCCGGCAGCCGCAAGCTGGTCCAAGGGCCACCATTCCCCATTGGTGGGCAGGCTAGCCCATTCGGCTCCCGAGTAAATGGCCAATTCAAGCGTCAGACGGCAATGGGTGAAGATGTGCGCCACTTCGCCCGCGCTGCGCCAAGGCCCGGCCAGCGGCGGAGCGGCACGACCATCGGCCCGCGCGCTCCAGCCATCATCCGGCAAGGCCCGCATTGCCCCCAGCATGCCGCCCGCTGGCCGCCGCACCAACCAGACCGCACCGTCACGCACAATCCAGAAGGCCCGCCCGCGCCGTTCGGGCCGCGCGGTGCGCGCCGGCTTAACCGGGAACACCGCCGGATCGGGCAGGGTTTGTGCGGTACAGCCCTGCGCCAGCGGGCAAACCACGCAACGCGGGGCCTTGGGCGTGCAGACCGTCGCGCCAAGGTCCATCATCGCCTGGGCAAAATCGCCCGGGCGGTCGGCCGGCACCAGCGGATCGAGCGCGGCGCGAATGTCGGTTTTGCCGGCGGGCAGCGGGCGGGAAATCGCGAACAGCCGGGAGATCACCCGCTCGACATTGGCGTCGAGCACCGCAGCACGGCGGTTGAAGGCAATCGCCGCGATGGCCGCAGCGGTATAGGCCCCGACCCCCGGCAACTGCGCCAGCCCCGCTTCGCTGTCGGGAAAGCACCCGCCAGCCGCTGCCACTGCCCGCGCCGCCGCGATCAGGTTGCGCGCACGGCTGTAGTAACCCAGCCCGGCCCAGGCCGCCATCACCTCGGCATCGTCTGCCGCTGCCAATGCGCCGACATCGGGCCAGCGCGTGGTGAAACGATGGAAATAGGGGCCAACCGCAGCGACCGTAGTCTGTTGCAGCATCACTTCCGACAGCCAGACGCGATAGGGATCGGGCGGCGGCGCACCCGGCGGGCTGCGCCAGGGCAATACCCGCGCATTGCTGTCATACCAGCCCAGCAACCGCCGGGCCACGCTCTCGCCGCTGGCATCCATCGGCGCGCTATGGCATGGCCGGGCGACAGATGGAACGGGATCGCTTCAAGACTGCCGACGGCAAGGCACCGCGCCGCTTCGAGCGTGGCCGGGGCGGCCCCGCACGCCCGATTGCCGAGCTGATGCCCGAAGTAGGGCGCAGTGCCTTCCGCCGCTTCGGCTTCGTACAGTCAAGCGTGGTCAGCCGCTGGGCAGAGATTGTCGGCCCGGCCCATGCCCGCGTTTCGGCCCCCGAAGCGATCCGCTTTCCGCGCGGCGCGCGGCGCGACGGCATCCTTGAGCTGGTGGTGGTGCCGGCGCACGCCCCGCTGATCCAACAGGTGGTGCCCGAGATCATCGCACGGGTGAACCGCTTCTTCGGCTATGACGCGGTGGCACGGATCAAACTGCGGCAGGGCGAAGTGGCCCGCCCGCCCGAACCGGCCCGCACGGCCCCACCCGCGCTGCGCCCGATCCCGCTTGAACTCGGCGAAAGCCTGCGCGACATCGGCGACCCGGAATTGCGCGCGGTACTCGAATCGCTGGCCCGCAACCTTTCCCAGCCCGAAGGATCCGATACGTGAAGCCGATTGCCGCCATCCTTGCCGCCGCGCTGCTGATCACCCCGACGCTGAACGCCGCCCCGCCGAAAAAGCCTGCCGTCGCGCCGGGCGCTGGCGGAAATTGGGGGGCGATGGTCCAGCTGACCCCGGCGGGCACCCATGTCGTTGGCAACCCGGCGGCCAAGGTCAAGCTGATCGAATATGTCAGCTACACCTGCCCGCACTGCGCGCATTTCGAGACGGAGTCGGCCTCCGGCTTGCAGCTGTTCTTCGTCAATTCGGGCAAGGGCTCGATCGAGATCCGCAACTTCCTGCGCGACCCGGCCGACCTCGCGGTCGCCATGCTGACCAATTGCGTCGCCCCGCGCCGCTTCTTCGTGGTCCACAGCGCCTTCATGCGGCAGCAGAAGCAGTGGCTGGGCCGCGCGGACGGCCTGACGCAGGCCCAGCTCAAGCGCTGGTACGAAGGCCCGCAGCCTGCGCGGATGCGCGCCATCGCCGGCGACCTTGGGCTCTATCAGGTCGCGCAGGGCCTTGGCATCGATCGCCCGACGGCCGACCGCTGCCTGACCAACGAGGCGCTGTCGAAGCGACTGACCGACCTGACCGTTGCCGCCGACAAGCAAGGCGTCGACAGCACGCCGACCTTCGCGATCAACGGCACGGTGCTGATCGGCACCCACGACTGGTCGACGCTGGAACCGCAACTGAAGGTGCGGATGTAAGGCGCATTTATCCGCCGTTTCCACCCCTGCCGGCTTCATCTGTCGCGCCCGCTGCGCTAGCTTCCGCCGAGAATCACTGCCCCTGACAATTCTAAGGATCAGACCGATGCGTTTTCGCCCGTTGCTTCTCTCCGCCGTTACCGCGCTGGCGCTGGCCGGCTGCAACAAGGCCGACAGCCCGGCCGGGACCGCCCCGGCGGCCGGCGATGCAGTGGCCGCAGTCGCCCCGCCGGCCGGCAAGGCATGGGCCGAGGTCGTCAGTCCCAGCCCCGAGGGCGGGATGGTGATGGGCAACCCCAAGGCGGCGATCAAGCTGGTTGAATACGGATCGTTATCGTGCCCGCACTGCGCCAAGCTGGCGCAGGACGGCGCCGCTGCCCTGACCGAGAAATACGTCAACACCGGCAAGGTCAGCTGGGAATTCCGCAGCTTTGCGATCCACCCGCAGGATGTGCCGCTGACGATGCTGGTGCGCTGCGGCCCGGCGGAAAGCTATTTCCCGCTGGTCGAGCAGGTCTACACCAATTTCGACGCGCTGTCGGAAAGCACCCAGAAGGGCGCGGGCAAGCTGGGCAACATGGGCGCCATGCCGCCGGCGCAGCGCTTCACGCTGATTGCCGATGCGCTGGGCTTCACCGAATTCTTCGCCGCGCGCGGCATTGCCCGCGATCAGGCGCACACCTGCCTCGCCAATGCCGCCGCCGCCGAGAAAATCGCCGCCGAAAGCGATGCCGCATCGAAGCAGGGGATCGATTCGACCCCCACGCTGCTGATCAACGGCGCGAAAACCAGCGTCAACACCTGGGCCGAGCTGGAGCCGCTGCTGCAGAAGGCCGGGGCGCGGTAAAGCCACCGCAGCGCCGGGCGGGTGAACGGGATGCGGATCAGGCGGCTCAAACTGGCGGGCTTCAAAAGCTTCGTCGAGCCGGCTGAACTGCGCATCGAGCCGGGGCTAACCGGGGTTGTCGGCCCCAATGGCTGCGGCAAGTCGAACCTGCTCGAAGCCATCCGCTGGGTGATGGGCGAAAACAGCCCGAAGTCGCTGCGCAGCGGCGGGATGGAAGACGTCATCTTCGCTGGCACTTCGACCCGCCCGGCGCGCGACTTTGCCGAGGTTGTGCTGCTGGCGGATGATTCCGCGGGAGAGGAACTGGAAGTCGTCCGGCGGATCGAGCGCGGGGCGGGCAGCGCCTATCGCATCAATGGCCGCGATGTGCGGGCCAAGGATGTCTCGCTGGTTTTCGCCGATGCCGCCACCGGCGCGCATTCGCCCGCGCTGGTCAGTCAGGGCCGGATCGCCGCAGTGATCGCCGCCAAGCCCGCCGAACGCCGCCAGATGCTGGAAGAGGCAGCCGGAATCGCCGGGCTGCACGTGCGCCGCAAGGATGCCGAGCAGAAGCTGCGCGCGACCGAGGCCAACCTTGCCCGGCTCGATGACATCATGGCCGGGCTGGACGCGCAGATCGCCAGCCTGCGCCGGCAGGCCCGCGCCGCCGAACGCTACAAGGGGCTGTCGGACAAGATCCGGCTGGCCGAGGCGCGGCTGGTCTTTGCCCGCTGGCGCGATGCCGCCCGCGCCGCGGAAGCCGCCCGCGCCGAGGCCATGGCCGCAGAGGCCCGCGTCACCAGGGCGCAAGCCGCCGCCACCGCCGCGCAACAGGCCCAGGCCACAGCCGCCGAAGTGCTGGCCGAGCGCCGCGACGTGCTGGCCGACCGTCGCGACGATTGCAGTGCCCACGGCCACCGCATGGCCACCCTGTCGAGCCAGCTGGAAGCCGCCGAGCAGCGTCTGGCCGACCTTGATCGCCAGCGCACCCGGCTGGAGGAAGACAAGGGCGATGCCGATCGGCTGACCCGCGATGCTGCCGAAGCGCTGGCCCGGCTGGAACGCGACCTGGCTGAGGGCCGCGCCACGCTGGCCGCCGAGGAGGAGCGCCGGCCCGACCTGTCGCGCGCGCTCGACCGCGCCGACCATGCCGCCCGTGCCGCCGAACTGGCCGCGGCGCAGGCCACTGCCGAACAGGCCGGGATCGAGGCAGAATGGCGCGTTGCCGAGGCCGAAGTGGCTGCCGCCCGCGCCCGGCTCCAGCGGATCGAGGGCGAAGCCGCACGACAGGCCGAGCAGGCCAGCGCGCTGGCCCAGCAGGCCGACCCCGCCACAGCGATTGCCGCCGCCGCCGCCGCGCGCGATACCGCCGTCACCCGGATTGCCGCGCTGAGCGCCGAACGCGAGGCCCACGGAGCCGAGCGCGACACACTCAATGCCGCGCGTGAGGAGGCCGGAATGGCGCTTGCAGGGGCACGCGCCGACCTGGCCGGGCTGACCCGCGAGCTCGATGCACTGGCCCGCGACAAGGCCGCGCGCGACAAGGCGCTGACCGCCAAGGGCAAGGGCGCGATCGACGGGGTGAAGGTCGCCCCGGGCTGGGAACGGGCATTGTCCGCAGTGCTGGGCCGCGATGCCCGCGCCGCCACCGGCCCCGCACCGGGCGATGGCGACGGCCGGTTCTGGACCGGGGCGGAGGCGCCCAAGGCCGTCGCGGCATCACTTGCCACCCATCTTGCCGCCGCCCCCGCCGAACTGGCGGCGCGGCTGGCACTGGTTCACGCCGTGGAGGCCGACGACGGCCGGACGCTGCAACCGGGCGAATGGCTGGTGACCCGCGCCGGGCACCTGCGGCGCTGGGACGGCTTTGTCGCCCGCGGCGAAGGGGCGGCGGAGGCAGCGCGGCTGGAGGCTGAAAACCGGCTGGCCGAACTTTCCGCCCAACGCCCGGCGCGCGAGGAAGCCGTGGTCTTGGCCGAGGCTGCCGCCGCAACCGCCGCCGCCGGGATTGCCGCGGCGCAAGCGCGTGCCCGGGCGATCGACGGCGAATTGGCCGCAGCCCAGCAAAGCGAGCGCGAGGCGCTGCGAGCGCTCGACGCCGCCGAAGCCACCCGGGCGCGGATCGCCCAGCGCCGCGCTGAACTGGAAAGCGCCGCTGGCGAACTGGCCGAACAGCAACGGCAGGCAGAGGCTGAACTGGCCGGGGCCGAAGGCCGCCGCGCCGCCCTGCCCCCCGCTGATGCCGGGCGCGAGGCCTTGGCCGCCGCGCGCCATCACCACGAGGCCGCGCGCACCGCATTGCAGGCGGCGGCGGCGGCACTCGCGGCGCACGATTCGGCGATTGCCATGGCGCGCGAACGCACCGCCGCACAGGCCGCCGACATTCGCGGCTGGCAGGCCCGCGCCGGTGATGCTGCCAAGCGGCTGGCCGACATGGACCGGCGCTTTGCCGATATCGAGGGCGAGCGCGCAGTGCTCGCCGCCAAGCCGCCCAGCCTGATCCGCGAGATTGAGGATGGCGAGGCGGTGCGTGGGCGCCTTGGCCGCGAACTGGCCGAGGCCGAAGCCGCGCTGACGCTGGCCGCCGATGCTGCACGCGCCGCCGACGGCGCGCTGGCCGCCGCGCAGGAAGCCTTGGCCAGCGCGCGCGAGGGCCGCGCCGGGGCCAGTGCCCGGGCCGAGAACGAAGAAGCCCGCCGCGCCGAAATGGCCGGTATTTCGGGCGAGCGCTTTCAATGCCCGCCGCCGCTGCTGCCCGAACGCTTTGCCTTTGCCGAGACGGAGGTCGAGGCCGCCGGGGCTGAAAGTGCCGCGCATGACCGGCTGATCGCCGACCGCGAGCGGCTGGGCCCGGTCAATCTGGTCGCCGCCGACGAGCTGAGCGAGGCCGAGGGCCGCCACGGCACCAGCCGCGAGGAACAGGCCGAACTGGTCGAGGCCGTGCACCGCCTGCGCGGCAGCATCGGGAACCTCAACCGCGAGGGGCGCGAACGGCTGCGCGCTGCCTTCGAGGCCGTCGACCAGCATTTCCGCCGCCTGTTCGCCCGGCTATTCGAAGGTGGGCCAAAAGACACTGCGATGGCGCATCTGGCGCTGATCGATTCGGACGATCCGCTGGAGGCCGGCCTCGAAATCTTTGCCCAGCCGCCGGGCAAGCGGCTGCAATCGCTGACCCTGTTGTCGGGCGGCGAACAGGCGCTGACGGCGGTGGCGCTGATCTTCGCGCTGTTCCTGACCAACCCGGCGCCGATCTGCGTACTCGACGAAGTCGACGCGCCGCTGGATGACGCCAATATCGAACGCTTCTGCGACCTGCTCGACGCGATGGTCGGCGAGACCGACACCCGCTACCTGATCGTCACCCACAATGCCGTGACGATGAGCCGGATGCACCGCCTGTTCGGGGTGACGATGGTGGAACGCGGCGTTTCGCGCCTCGTCAGCGTCGACCTTGGCGCGGCCGAACGCCTGCTGGCGGCGGAATAGACCCCATCAAAGCATTTGGCCCGCCGCGCGCTGATGCGCACGACGGGCCAGGCTTCCTCCCCAGGAAGTCGTAGGATTAGGTCAGCGCGCCCCGCTGCCAAGGCGGTGGAACAGATGGACAAATTTGCTGGTGGCAGGATCGTCCTCGTGCGCCTGAATGTAGAACCGGACGGCTTCGCGCAGCAGCTTGAAGTCCTCGGTCGAGAAAACGGCGCGGGCGCGGGCGGGTTCGGGCATTGGTAAGCTCCTTGAATGGGGCCGGGGCTTGCGGAATGTCTACCCCGCAAACCCCGCACCGGCCAGCATTTATGCGGCGAACTGGTTCATCGTGTTGTGGACGCCGCCGGCCTTCAGCGCCGCCTCGCCGGCGAACATTTCCTTGTGATCGTCGCCAATGTCGCTGCCGGACATGTTCTGGTGCTTCACACAGGCGATGCCCTGGCGGATTTCCTCGCGCTGGACGTTCTTGACGTAGCCCAGCATCCCCGCCTCGCCGAAGTATTCGCGCGCCAGATTGTCGGTCGACAGTGCGGCGGTATGGTAGGTCGGCAGCGTGATCAGGTGGTGGAAAATGCCGGCCTGTGCCGCCGAATCGCGCTGGAAGGTGCGGATCCGCTCGTCAGCCTCGGCGGCCAGCGGGGTGGTGTCGTAATCCACGCTCATCAGGCGGGCGCGATCGTAGGCGGCCATGTCCTTGCCCTCGGCCGACCACGCATCGAAGACCTGCTGGCGAAAATTGAGCGTCCAGTTGAAGCTGGGGCTGTTGTTGTAGACCAGCTTGGCATTGGGGATGACCTCGCGGATGCGGCTGACCATCCCGCCGATCTGGCCGATGTGCGGCTTTTCGGTTTCGATCCACAGCAGGTCCGCGCCGTTCTGCAAGGCGTGGATGCAATCCATCACGCAGCGGTCCTCGCCGGTGCCGGGGCGGAACTGGAACAGGTTGCTGGGCAGCCGCTTAGGGCGCAGCAGCTTGCCGTCGCGGCTGATGATGACCTCGCCGTGGCCGATCGAGCCCAAGTCGACCTCGTCGCAATCAAGGAAGCTGTTGTACTGGTCGGCAATGTCGCCCGGTTCGCGGACATAGGCGATCTGCTTGGTCAGGCCCGCGCCCAGCGAGTCGGTACGCGCAACGATCACGCCATCGTCGACGCCCAGCTCCATGAAGGCGTAGCGCACCGCGCGGATCTTGGCGATGAAGTCCTCGTGCGGGACAGTGACCTTGCCATCCTGATGGCCGCACTGCTTTTCGTCCGAGACCTGATTTTCGATCTGGATGCAGCAGGCCCCGGCCTCGATGAACTTCTTGGCCAGCAGATAGGTCGCCTCGGCATTGCCGAAACCGGCATCGATGTCGGCAACGATCGGCACCACGTGGGTTTCGAAGTGGTCGATCTTGGCCTGCACCGCCTTGGCAGTGACCGCATCACCAGCAGTGCGCGCCGCATCCAGCTCGCGGAACAGACCGCCCAGCTCGCGCGCGTCGGCCTGACGCAGGAAGGTGTAGAGTTCCTCGATCAGGTCGGAAACGCTGGTCTTTTCGTGCATCGACTGGTCGGGCAGCGGGCCGAACTGGCTGCGCAGCGCGGCCACCATCCAGCCGGACAGGTAGAGGTAGCGACGCTTGGTGGTGCCGAAATGCTTCTTGATCGCGATCAGCTTCTGCTGACCGATGAAGCCGTGCCAGCAGCCCAGCGACTGGGTGTAGTTGGCCGGGTCGGCATCATAGGCGGCCATGTCGGCGCGCATGATCCTGGCGGTGTAGCGGGCAATGTCGAGCCCGGTGCGGAAGCGGTTCTGCAGCCGCATCCGCGCAACGCTCTCGGCCTCGATCCCGCTCCAGCTCGTCTGGTTGGGGGTGATGGCCTGCGCCGCTTCGCCGATCGTGCTCTGGTAGGTCATGCTGGAAACTCCGGGGATGGAAAGCCAATGACCGCAAGCTAGGGGGCCAAGCGGCGCTGGCCCAGCCGGTGCGGAGTCAGTCTGTAAGGCTTTACAACTTTTCCTTGTAAAGTTGTGCAGACATGACAAACTTGGCACATGAGTGAAAGCCGCCCCCTGTTCCTCGGCCCCCGCCTGCGCCGCCTGCGCCGCGAACTGGGGCTGACTCAGGCCGCCATGGCCGAGGATCTGGGCATTTCCCCCAGCTATGTCGCGCTGATCGAGCACAACCAGCGCCCGGTCACCGCCGACCTGCTGCTGCGGATCGCGCGCGGCTATCGGCTGGACCTGAGCGAGCTGGCGGGCGACGATGGCGCCGACACCGCCCACCGCCTGACCGAACTGCTGCGCGACCCGATCTTTGCCGAGATCGACCTGCCGGCGCTGGAAGTGGCCGACCTTGCCGCCAGCTTTCCGGGGGTGAGCGAGGCGCTGGTCCGGCTCTACGGGGCCTATACCCGCGCGCAGGCGGCGCTGGCCGAGGCCGGGAGTGGCGGCGACGCAACGCCCGAACCAGTAACCGAAGCGCGCCGCTTCATCGCCAGCCGGCGCAATTTCTTCGCCAGCCTAGACGCCCGGGCCGAGGCGCTGGCCGAAGCGGTCGCCGAAGCGGGCGACGGCACAGCCTATCTGGCGCGCACCCACGGCATCCGCACCCGCGTGCTGCCGGCGCAGGTGATGATGGGTTCGCTGCGGCGCTTTGACCGGCACAACCAGCAACTGCTGCTCGACGAAGGGCTGGATGCGGCCAGCCGCCAGTTCCACATCGCCTTGCAGATCGCCTATACCGACTGCCGCGCCGACCTTGCCGCGCTGCTGCGCGAGGCCGCACCTGCCAGCCCGACCACCAGCAATCTGCTGCGCCGCCAGCTGGCCGGCTATGCCGCAGCCGCGCTGCTGATGCCCTACACCCGCTTTGCCCGCGCGGCAGAGGAATTGGGCTACGATGTCGAGGCGCTGGCCCGCCGCTTTGGCACCAGCTTTGAACAGACCGCGCATCGCCTGACCACGCTGGGCAAGCCGGGGGCCGAAGGAGTCCCGTTCTTCTTCATCCGCCTCGATGCCGCAGGTAATGTTTCCAAGCGGCTCGACGGCGCGGGCTTTCCCTTTGCGGCTCACGGCGGCGGCTGCCCCTTGTGGAGCGTCCACCAGCTGTTCGGCCGCGCGCCGCAGATCGTCACCCAGTGGCTCGAGCTGCCCGAGGGGCAGCGCTTTTTCTCGCTCGCAAGGGTCGTGCGCAGTGGCGGCGGCAGCTGGAACCGCGCGCCCGCCGAACGCGCCGTTGCGCTGGCCTGCGCGGCCGAGCATGCGCCGCGCCTTATCTATGCCCGGGGGCAGGAGCCGGCGCGGGCCGTGGCAACGCCGATCGGAGTCAATTGCCGGCTGTGCACCCGCGCCAATTGCGAAGCCCGTGCGTTGCCGCCGATCGGGCGCGAGATCCTGCCCGACGACTATCGCCGCACCGCCGCGCCCTTCACCTTCTCCAACGGCTAGACCGTTCCAACTGCCCAGCAGGCCAGCGCCATCAGCAGCCCGGCCATGCGGTTGGCGCGGAACCGGGCCAGTGCGTTTTCGCCGTCGCCCGCCTGCAAGGTCGACACCTGCCACGCCAGATGCAGCGCCACCGGCACCAAGGCCAGCAGCACCAGTCCATCCGGCCGCAGCTGCCAGAAGGCCAGCCCCCACAGCACCACGGCCCCAGCATAAAAGCCCGCCACCCCGGCGCGCACGTGCCGGCCAAGCGTTCGTGCCGACGAACCGATGCCGACCAGCGCGTCGTCCTCGACATCCTGACAGGCATAGATCGTGTCATAGCCGATGCACCAGCACACCGCCCCGGCGTAGAGCGCGGCCAGCACGCCTGGCCCTTCTGCCCCACGCACCTCGACCCAGCCAACCGGCGCGCCCCAGGTGAACACCAGCCCCAGCCAGGCCTGCGGAAAGCCCATGATCCGCTTCATGAAGGGATAGGCCGCCACCAGCGCAAGGCTGCCCAGCGCCACGCCTTGTGCCAGCGGGCGCAATTGCAGCAGCACTACAAGGCCAACAAGGCACAACACGCCCAGCCATACCCAAGCCGCACGCTTGCCCACCCGACCGCTGGCGACGGGGCGCGCCGCAGTACGGGCGACCATCCGGTCCAGATCGGCATCGACGATATCGTTATAGACGCAGCCCGCCCCGCGCATCGCAATCGCGCCCAGCAGCAGCCAGCCCAGCAGCGCCCAGCGCAACCCGCCACCCGCCAGCAGCACGCCCCAGCTGCACGGCCAGAACAGCAGCCACCAGCCAATCGGCCGGTCGAACCGCGCCAGCGCCGCATAGTCGCGCAGGGCAGCCGGCAACCGGGCCATGACCGGGCGGTGTTCGCTGTCGGGGGTGATCGCATCGGACATCGCAGGGGGCATAGCGGTGCCCGGCGCGATCGGCTAGGGCGCTTGCATGCCCGCCACCCCCGCCTGGCCGCCCAAGAGCGCCCCCCGCCTGTTCGTATCCCAGCCGCTGGGCGATGGCGTGACAGTGGTGATCGAGGGCCCGCAGGCGCACTATCTGGGCCGGGTAATGCGGGTTGCCCCGGGCGACGCGGTGGTCTTGTGCGACGATGCCAGCGGCGAGTGGGCGGCGCAGGTGGCGGCGGTAGAGAAGCGCGCGGTCACGCTGGTCTGCCAGACCTTGCAGCGCCCGCGTGAGGCAGTGCCAGATTTCACGCTCTGCGCTGCCCTGCTGAAGAAGGACCGCTTCGACCTCGTGCTCGAAAAGGCGACCGAGCTGGGTGTTGCGCGGATTCAGCCGGTGCTGACCCGGCGCTGCGTGGCCGACAAGCTCAATCTCGAACGCGCGCAGGCGCTGGTGACCGAGGCAGCCGAACAATGCGCCCGCACCGCGCTGCCGCAGATCGCCGCGCCGGCCAAGCTGGACCAACTGCTGCGCGGCTGGGAGCCGGCCCGCGCGCTGTTCTTCGCCGACGAGGAAGGCGGCGATCCGGCAGCCCCCGCCTTTGCCGCGCATTCCGGCCCTGCCGCGCTGCTGGTTGGCCCCGAAGGCGGCTTTGACGCCGCCGAACGCAGCGCCATCCGCGCCCATGCGCAGGCCCGCGCCATCACGCTGGGGCCTCGCATTTTGCGTGGCGAAACAGCAGCGATTGCCGGCACCGCGCTGTGGATGGCGACAGCGGGCGATTGGGGCGCCATCTGATAATTGTGCTGGCGCGGGGCCGGGCCAGCGACTAATCCGGCGCGCATGAGCACCAGACAGGTTTCAGAGAGCAGCGATCCCCTGATCGAGAGCCGCGACCAACTTGCCGCGCCGATGGCGGCCGGCGAAAAGCCCGCGGCCAACTGGCGGATCGGCACCGAGCACGAAAAGCAGGTCTATCGCCTCGCCGATTTCCGCGCGCCATCTTACGACGAGCCGGGCGGGATCCGCGATCTGCTCAAGGCGCTCGAACGGTTTGGCTGGCAGCCGATTGTCGAGGGCGGCAACGTCATTGCGCTGAAGGGCCCCGACGGCAATGTCAGCCTTGAGCCCGCCGGGCAGCTGGAACTGTCGGGCGCGCCGCTGGAAAACCTGCACCAGACCTGCGCCGAAACCGGGCGCCATCTGCAACAGGTCAAGACCATCGGCGATGAGATGGGGCTGGGTTACCTTGGCATGGGAATGTGGCCCGACAAGACTCGGGCCGAGCTGCCGATCATGCCCAAGGGCCGCTATGAAATCATGCTGCGGCACATGCCGCGCGTCGGCAGCATGGGCCTCGACATGATGCTGCGGACCTGCACCATTCAGGTCAACCTCGACTATTCGAGCGAGGCGGACATGGTGAAGAAGTTCCGCACCAGCCTTGCGCTGCAACCGCTGGCGACCGCGCTGTTCGCCAATTCGCCCTTTACCGAGGGGCGGCCCAACGGCTTCCTGTCCTATCGCAGCCACATCTGGTCGGATACCGATCCGGCGCGCACCGGCATGCTGCCCTTCGTCTTCGAGGACGGCTTCGGCTACGAACGCTATGTCGACTACATGCTCGACGTGCCGATGTATTTCGTGTTCCGCGAGGGGCGCTATATCGACGCCTCGGGGATGAGCTTCCGCGACTTCATGGCCGGCAAGCTGCCCGCCCTGCCCGGCGAACTGCCGCGCGAGAGCGACTGGATCGACCATCTGTCGACAGCCTTCCCCGAAGTGCGGCTGAAAAGCTTCCTCGAAATGCGCGGTGCCGATGGTGGGCCGTGGGGGCGGATCTGCGCGCTGCCGGCGCTATGGGTCGGCCTGCTCTACGACCAGACCGCGCTCGATGCGGCATGGGACCTCGTCAAGGACTGGAGCATGGAAGGGCGCGAGGCGCTGCGCAGTTCCGTGCCGAAGCTGGCGCTCGACGCCCCGCTGCCCGGCGGCGGCAAGCTGCGCGACATCGCGGCCGAAGTGCTGGCGATTGCCCGCAACGGGCTCAATGCCCGCGCCCGGCTCAATTCAGCCGGTGACAACGAGGGCGGCTTCCTCGGCCCGCTCGACGAGATTGTCGCGCGTGGCACCACGCCTGCCGAATGCCTGCTGGAAAAGCTCAACGGCGAATGGGCCGGCGACATCACCCGCATCTATGCGGAAAAGAGCCTGTGATCCTCATTCAGGGCACCTTCCGCCTGCCAGTCGAACAGCTGGCAGCGGCGCGTGAACCGATGGCCCGGGTGGTTGCGGCCAGCCGCGCCGAGGATGGCTGCCACGAATATGCCTATGCCGAGGATCTGATGGAGCCCGGGCTGATCCGGGTCAGCGAACGTTGGGAAAGCCGCGCGCATCTGGCGGCCCATTTCAAGGCCCCGCACATGGCACGCTGGGTCGAGGAACGGGCCGAGCTGGGGCTCTCCGACCGGCAGATCACGCTGTACGAGGCCGACGCGGGCACCGCGGTCTGATTTATTCGGCGGGCTGCGGCACGGCCTCGGGCCGGACTCCCGACAACCGCTGCCCCAACCGACCCAGCCGCGCGGTAATCGCGCCATGCTGCGCCATCCAGGCATGATAGGCGACATATTTAGGGTCTTCCACCAGCAGGTGTGCTTCCTCGGTCCGCGCGCGCCAGTAATAAAGCGCGCTGACCAGAGCCAGCAGCGCGGTGTTGCGGATCGCGTCGACCGGCGAATGGCTGGTCGCCAGCATCGGCAAGCTGGCCAGCCACCAGAAGGTGTTCTTGGCTAGGTAGGCCGGGTGGCGGGTGAAGCGGTAGGGCCCGTTGGTTAGCACCCCGCGCCAGCTGAGGTTCGAAAAACGCAAGCCAAAGGCGACCGTCGCCCAGGCATAGGCGGCGGTCAGCAGCACCAGCAGCGCGCCCCAGCACCACAGCAGCGCCGGGTTGCCGGCCAGCCAGTAAGACCATTCGGCACCATTGACCCGATAGTCGAGCACATTGCCGCCCAGCATCAGCGACAGCGGCGGATAGCACAGCAGCGCCGCGACCCAGCCGGCCAGCAGCGGGTTGGCGCTGCGGATATGGGCGTCGAGCGGGCGCAGCGTCATCAGATAGCCGACCGTGCCGATCTGCACGTCAACGAGGAACATCAGCTCGATCAACCCGCTGGCCAGCGCCACCGGATCGCCCGCCGCCCGGCCCCAGTCGAAAGTGACCATCCGCGCCCAGCCGCCCGGCACAATCGCCAGCATGAAAGCGGTGAAGAAGCCTTTGACTGCCCAGCTGCGCGCATGGGCAACCACCGCCGCGCGGTCGGCATCGGGATAGCCCAGCAACAGCGCGCCAAAATGCCACGCCCCATCGCGCGGTTCGCGCAAATAACGATCAAGCCACAGCACATAGGGCACCGACAGGAACAGCAGCAACGGCAGAACCTGCCACAGCAATTGCATCGCAAACAGGTAATTGCCGCGAAAATACCACCGCCCCAGACAATAGGCGAAGCCGATCAGCCCCCAGGTCGACCATAGTCCGACCAG
>Ga0007815_1000225_pt1 | contig 18156 bp, 21 predicted proteins | sample CryBogCBE02Aug09_FD_71212 | JGI IMG/M metagenome (GOLD analysis project Ga0007815, IMG submission 71212) | Freshwater microbial communities from Crystal Bog, Wisconsin, USA - CBE02Aug09 | ecosystem: Environmental > Aquatic > Freshwater > Lake | place: Crystal Bog, Wisconsin, USA | collected...
TTGAACGAGAACGTGCGGTTCAGAAACGAGTATACTTGCTGGTCTTCGGTCAATCGGATATTGTTCTGTTGCTGGTAAAGTTCCGAGAACATATGCGTTTCCTCCAATACGTAGTTGTACTCTTTCAAGATTTCTACAACTTTATCGAACGGAACCAAGTATTCCGTTGCAGGTTTGTCAAAACTTTCAAGGTAAACTCGCATTCCCAATCCGAATTCGTCCGTCCATGTTTCCTTGTCTTCGTACAACTTCGTGTATTCTCCAGCTACCTGCTTCTCGTTTCCGAACAATTGCGTCTTCTTTCCAAGCAATAAAGAATATACTGCCTGACCGTCCAAACACGTTCCGAAGAATCGTTCTTTTCCATACTTATGAACATTCTTTGCAAAATTACGGAACGTTTCTTCTGATTCACATGCGTAATGAATAGCAAATTCACAACTTATCACATCAAATTCTTGTAATCCCTTGAACTGTTCCAAGTATTCTGTTGGTGCCGTTTCCGTTCCCAGAAGTATTGGCATATACTTGTCTTTTTGTTCAAGCAAAGGGTAGAACGTGATATCTCCTTCAAGAAACAAGGAAGGAGGTAAATACATGTAAGGATACTTCTTCTTGGCGTTCAAGTATCTGCTTGCCGCTCCTTGTTTTGGCGATGTGATGTTCGCCAACGAAATGTCTATTCCCACAACCTTTGATGGTTCAGTACGTCTCCATCTAGGCAAGTCCCCGCCTCGGCCCATTGCTAGTTCAAGCAATGTCTTGCCCTTTTCTACGTTCTTGCGGTAAAGTTCGTCTTTTACACGATTGTGGAAAGTGTAAACGTCGTCAAACACTCGGCTTGATCGTTTCAAATCGTCGCGGTAGTAATCGTCTTCCAACAACTCTCCTACGTCTGCAGACATGAACGAAGTCAGCATTTCTTCAGTTACAGGAACATGTATATTCGTCCAAATTTCTTCGGCTACAGATACATCATTTCCAAACTGAGCTTGGTGCTGGACTCTGAGCTCAAAAGTCTTGTCGTGTCTTGTTCGTAACACACTCCATTGCTTCGTTTCTACATCATACACACATTCAACGACCGTATTGGTTTCTACTTTGTTGTTGTCAATGTCTACGGGAATACCTTTATCGTTCATTGGAACTGTGATTTTGTATGCATCAGGATCGCGCGGCAACGAAGGTTGGAAAATAGCAGGAATACGTGTATTTCTTTGCATCAATTCCTTTACACTTTCGTGTACTGCCGGAGGAGAGTACTCGCCCGTCATGGTTTCTCGAGGATACACCATATTGTCGTCATTAGAACTACGTCCAACATACAATTGTCCTGCTTTGGCCGGAACGTCTCTTACTGGATCATACCCTTCCTTTTCGTCCAAAGTAATCAAGAAATCTATACTGTTCTGGTCAGCAGGTTTCCATTTGTAAACTTGCGTCCAAGTATAATTTCCTTTACGAAACTCGCCTGGAGCTACACCTGATTCACGTGGAGTAAATACCAACCCGTCCCTTTCGTATTCGTATTCTGTATTCAAAATCGTTCGGATCGCTTCTTCCATACTTGGCCCGTCTCCCGCCAGAAACTGTTTGGTTTCAATGCGTAAAGGAATCAATGATGGACTTGTAACGAAATCTGTTTTAATTGATTCTACAAACGCTTTTGCAACTCCCAATCTCGTATTAGTAGACACATCTTCGTCTGTCTTCATTAAAGGCAAACTCTTGGTATCTCTGCTTTTGAATCGGTATGCGTCAAATATACAGAACAGATTCTTGTCCAAGATGTATTCCCCGTCCATAAAGTCTCCCATATGCGCATCAGACGATGCAGTGATTCCCGTCCATGTAACCGATCGCTTTGTTACTTTCAACAACTTACGATCACGCGCCACATACAATCCCGCACGTTCGCCATCAGCTTTTACTGTGACAGTATACCCTTTAGAAATATTGTGTGGAATGTCTTGACGAATATGACGTCTCATCATTGTTACCGGATTGAAGAACACGTTTCCAGATGTCTTGAACTCTTCTTCGTATCGTTGGAGATCCGAAACTGGTAATACAAATGCAGTTTGGTAATATGATTGCAACAAAAGCATGATAACCTTCACTAAATCTTCAACCACCAATACTGAATCTACTTCCGTGTCCTTCTTCAGAAACTCAATTTCCAGTTCGTATTTTGGTTGTTGTTTAAGTAAAGTTTTCAAATTCATCTTCGCGTTTACTGCACGAGATTTCACCATTGAGAAATCTATACGAAACAGTTCACTTGCACTTGTGAATGATCTGCGATGAATAAGTCTGACATGCGTCTTTGGATTATTTGGATTTCCGTCCCAGTCTTTACGTAGTTGCGTTTCCGAACGTAACGTAATCTTTGAACTGGCTTCCGAAATATCAATAACGTCCCTGCGTTGATCACTGTAATAAGGCTGCTTGCGCTCTACACTTAAAGGCACTCCACTGAACGAATTCATAGAAATTACTTTTTGGATATTGGCTGGTCCCAACACGTTCACGCGAATATTATCTTCTGTATACGAAAACGTCATGGTCTGTGTCTCTGTTACAGGTCCAACTGAAAGACCTTGTATGGTCTTCATCAATCTATCTGCAACATCCTTAGTTTGAATTTTTCCTGAAAGTAATTTACATTCTACTTCTGCTTTGTCGTCTCTCTTCGCAGTGGTTATAAACCCACTGATCGAAGTAATCACTTCTTTCGTGATTATCTCCATTGTCTATTATATTTTATCATGATTAAAACCAGTCCGTTTTTACTCTGTCATCATTTGTTCATATGTTTTACGTGTTTTCATGTCTTCTTCCATTCTCTTGCGTTGGTCCAAGCAAAAATTGACGTATGTCTGTATATCGTTCAAACATTCGTCATTGAGTACATTTGTTGATACAAGTATACCTGTTTGCGTCTTTGTGTATTGTTCAGTATGACGCTTTATAATCTCAAAAATTTGTTTGTGTTCATTCGCTTCTAATTTATCTAATTGTTCTTTCAACAATTCCTTCGTGGTTCGTGAAAAAGTGTTCATTTGTCTGATTACTTGCTTTTCGTTTAAGTTATTCAGGTGGTGGAGGAAGAGTTGAGAACGTAACTTCTTCTCCTGCTCCCTTCTTCAATTTACGTTTCTTCTTTTCCGGTTCCGTTTGCGATACAATCGTGACCTTCTTTTCTCCTTCTACTGCAGGCGCTATGATTTCTTCTTCCTTCTTTTCTTCTTTCACTTCCTCTTTTGGCTCTTCTGATACACCTATCAATTTTCCTACCACTATGATTTCAGTATCCTTCTGCTTGAACTGACTTCCTACTACTTCAAACTCTATATCTTCCCCCTCTTTCACTTCCGCATACTGCTCGTTTCCGATATATAAATCCCGAGGAATCAGTACCTTTATTGGAGGTGTCTCTGCATGGATTCCAACCTTGCTTCTGACCGTCACTCTTGCCTTCAAATGTTGGCCAGGGTGAGGATAACACACGTCTGCTTGAAATTTTACATCGTAATCTATTCCTCCTCTGATGAAATTAGCTCGTCCCAAAGAGTATTCTACCAAGGTAATACTGTTTCGTTCAATGAACCCTTCGGCCGAACACATTCCTTCGTAGTTCATTTTTAGCTGAGCTAGTATAGACGCATCCATTTTTTCTTGCATGAACTTGGAATCTATACGGACCTTCTTCACCATTTCACGACGTTCAAATAACGGATCCATTTTGTTGTTTATTCGCAAGGTTTGTTAGAATCGGTTTTTACTTTAGACGTTCTCGAAATTCTTTGTTTCTGTCGCCTCGTTCGTTCAATACAGAATATTCTTCGGGAGTGATCCAATATATTCCCTGCTTTTTTGCAGTTATAGCTTCTCGTACCAAGAAATTCAACCATAAACATCTGTCTTTTTTCACAGTCACTTGAGGAGGAAACCCTTCTCCGCTTAACCATTTTGAAAAATTGTTCATCCATTCTTCATGGTAAGATGAACATGCCTGACCTCCAATATTCTTTCTTCTTACCGCTATTTTGACTTCAGGTGTATGTGTTTCTAAATTAAAAATTAAGTTATCGTTCTTCATAGAAGCATAAAAATCGTTTTTGTGTTCAACGAACTTGTCTTCTAAATTACGTTTCCATTCGTTGTATGCATCCAACTGCTCCCCTACAGGAACAATAAGTTTAAAGTTTTCGTCGTAAACCGTATTGAGACCTAAAATGTATATTCTTCCTGCTTTCAAAGGTGCAGAGTATGGTTTGTCCCAATTCGTTGTAGTCAAGAACTTCACTTTTTCTTTTGAAGTTAGAACAGCGTCAACGATATACCAATCTTGTAAGTCTACACTAAACCTCTTGCGTATATATTCTGGCAATTTATCCCTTTTAGATTCAAGTTTTGGAGTTTCAATTTCTTCGTCTTCTTCAACTTTGAATTTAGGTAACTCAAACTCTTTTGGTTCCTGTTTTTTCAGTATACGGTCTATCATCGTCTGGTTCTTTCCTGTAGCATACGCTATGTAATCTCCCTTTGATTCCAAATATCCGTCTTTCAATTTCAAAGGAGTTTCTATCGCGTTCTGGATCAAGAACAGAACCACGTCTGGACTATAATTCTTTAACTCAGGCTGTTTCACCAACTCTTTGCGATTCCATATGGGTTTCTTTGTGAACAACGTAATTAACTTATCAAACAATTCGTCTCTCACGTCCAGTATTGCAGAAAGAGGTCTAACGTGCGTCGCATCTTCATCGGATGGAGTTAGTTTACATTCAATCGTTGATATGCTGTCTGAAAACGTTGGCGCAAACATACTTTGCAATGAAAGTTTGAGCGTTTCCCCGTCTTGGACTCTTTTTTGTGGAACTGTTTGGTTCAGCCAGTCTACAGGCAAACTGTTGATCGAGTTTTGTAGATCACAATCCATCGCAGATTCCATAATCACTTTCTTCACTTTCGCTATATTGATCGCTTTTTGTTCTACGAACTCGCGGTAAATATATTCGTCAAACGTTTCTTGCTTGCCCTTAGGATACCTGCACACATGCAAATAAACTGTACAGTTCTGTTCTTCAAATGGTAACAACGCATGTGAACATGTTCGCATAGCTCTGCCTAATGCCTGCTCTATTCGTGCCATGTTGTACCATGGGTCCAGGATATGGATTTGTCGGATATACTTAAAATCTACTCCTTCAGATACTACGGGAGACGCAACTATTACTTTGATATCTGATCCATCTGCGTTGCTGGGAGATTTAAGTCTGTCTATGGCCCGAGACATATCTGCTTGACTACTGATTTCCGATGTGAACAACACATACTTTCCCTTTGATCCTCTTTTCACTTCATTGGATGAATTCTTTAGTTGCGGCTTTCCTATTGCCGATTCGTATCCGTGCTCTTCTAAACATAACGCAAACAACTGTGCTCCTGAAGTAACCAAGTTAGAGTATACGAATACCACACCTGGAGATTCTTCAATTATACGTATGATCAACGAGAACTTTGAGCTGTATAACGCCACCTTTGACGGAGCTAAAAATGCAGGAACTCCTTCTTTGTATGCTACCTGGTCTCCTACCTTTTCAAACGTTTCTCTGAACGTCTTGTTTTCGGGATACACGCAAATTATTGGCAACTCTTCCGTTCGTAAACTTGATCCTGATGTCATTGCCTTCAAAGATTTTTCCTGGTTTGGATGGACATACGATTTCGTGAGTTTCAAATACTTTCGCGGTGTCACAATCTTCTTTCCGTTCACATCAGTTTCTCTATCTATTTCTGCAATGTTGTCGTCGGGTGGAGGTAATCGGAAAGGAAACGTGAACGGGTTCTCGCCTTTAATGAAAGAAACGTAGTCTTGACACAATCTTCTGAATTCTTGATCTCTTCCTGCTTTGAAATCACCTTTTTCCGTAAAGAAGTCTGAAGGTTTAAGAGTTTTAGTTGGAGGTATCTTCTTTTCGTTCCACAGAAACAGGTTGAAGTAGTAAACTATTTCGTCGTATCGGTCATACAATGGCGTAGCTGTCAACATAACTAACGTAATTCCTGTAGCAGTTTGAAGAACAGTTTCCATTGCTTTGCCTACCTTCTTGGTCGCTGTGGACTCAGTTACGTCTCGTAAATTATGTGCTTCGTCCACTATAATCAACCTGTTATCGAACGTTTCGTGGATCCATGCAGTTCCCCCGTTTGCGCTGGTGTTTTCGGTCACCAAGTTCGCAAACGATTCGTATCCTATGAACTCGTAAAATTCTGAAATTATACGTGAAGCTTTGTCCGCCATTCTGCGTCTGCTTGCTGCGTCAGTCATTCTCAATGTATGATCGCTTGTTCGTTCCAACATTTCCAAGTATCTGCGTCCGGTACACTGCTGCGAAAGAATCTCGCCTTTTGGGTCTACTCTGCTCACATCAAATATCTCTCTCTTGAAGTTCGCTTGAATGGGAGGATTGGCTATGACCAGAACTTTCTTGTCCTGAAACTCCGGTCTAATAATATACTCTTCTGCAATTTGAATAGCCGAACACGTCTTACCTGTTCCCGTTCCGTGGACCATAAGCAGATTACGTGTTGGTGAATCGGGGCTCAGAACTCTGCGTAAGAATCGTTGCACAGGTTGTAACTTGAACTCTTGAGACGATCTTGAGCATTGTTGTTCGCGCATAAGTTTCAGTGATTCTAAACTAGCAGGAGGAAGTGACGGACTTCGCGTTTCTGCTAATTCAGGGAAATTGGTATTCACTACCGCCATTATTAAATGCTTGGAAAACGAATATTTACACGATACGCTTATTCTTTATATAAGAATGGCACTCGGATACATGAGTTTCGAGGAAATAGATTTTTTACTTAAGCGGAACTGGTTTGTTTCAGAGCAAGATATCCATGACTTGCTTGGATTTGCTGATGACGATACGTTCTGGGAACTGTATGCGGCCAGAGACCGATACGTTAGACGTATACGCCGGATCATAGCTCCGCTGGATTATATTCACGACAAACCTCTGTTCAAGCATTACGTTGCAGATATCAGCAACGACGAAATTGAGAAAATGCACCAGGATATGCGCAAGAAAGTGAGGGCCGATATGGAACATGAATGGCAAGCTTATTTGGGTAGATGCCGACCTGAACGTCCTCCAGGTGCTATTGACGAAGAAATTGAGGAAAAACGACTCGAAATTGAAAAAGTCCAAGAAGAACTGAGAACGTATAGAGATATACATGGCGGAAGAGACCGTAAACGTATTGACGAGTTCAATAGACGTATTGCCCAAAAATGGGACGAAGAAGCTGCTTTGCAAGACAAAAAATCAAAAACGGACGATAAATGGTTAGAGTTACACAAGCTGAACTTTCATTTAGGTGAAATATAATGGAGAAGTGTACAAAGTGTAATAAAAAGAGCCATATTTTGTTGGACTGTAAATGTTCATCAAAATACTGCTTGAAATGTATAAATGCAGTAATACATTCATGTACATTTGATTATCGCAAGGAAACACAGGAAAAATTAAAAATTCAGAATCCGGTAACTATTTCAAAAAAGGTTGACGATATATAACAATGGGCTTCCCAGAACTTGTGACTGCAGTATTGACCGTTGACTTTGTCACTATCGTGCTTTCCAAGTTTTTCAATTTGGGTAAATCGTTAGACGAATGGTACAAGAGATTCGGTATCGTTGCCGTTCTTTCTGACTGCTTGATTATTCTGTTAGGTATCCAATTAGCTACTTTATTAGACCCTAAAGCCGGTTTCTTTTTGATTCTGGTTATGGCCGTATGCATCCAAGTCGTTCACGATATTCTGTTTTACTTGCTTGTCATCCAACCTATTCCTCAAGGACATAACGAAATCATAGACTTGTTCAAAAAATACGCCAACGAGAACTCCTGGAAGATCATTGTAGCCGATTCGTTGATGGTGATTTCCACCTTATATTTAGCTCAATTTCTCAAGTTTGTTCCCGTTCAAAACGTAAGTTTTTTGGGTCTGTTATCATTGTATGCTCTTACATACATCATATACACTCATTAGCTGTACGCACATTGAATATGTTCATCTCTTGGAATAGTTGGATCCTTGAACGGGTTTCGTTCCTTTGGTGCGTGCGAAGGTAAAGGTCTTTCCTGTTCTCGCATGTGATAATGAAACTGTCGTGCTATGCTCGCACGAACACAGCAATCAAAGATTTCGAAACAACAGCAAGTTCCGTAATACGTTAATAAACAGATCTCTTCTATGTAACACATTCTTCTTCTCATTTGCCTTTTTTAAGGTTCAATAAATTCGTTTTGTGAGTTTTATACAAATGCCAAAATTCACAAAGCGTAATCGTTTGATGTCACGTAAATACTGCAAGAAGACTCCATGTAAGAAAATGGGATTCACGCAGAAAGCTTCGTGTCGTCCATGGAAGAACTGTTACAAGAAGAAATAAGTTAAGAGCTCTTTGTCGTGATTTCTGCGCACAAGATTTCGGCTCCTTGTAAGTCATACCATGAAATTTGAGTTACTACTTTGCCTGTAACTGTGTTTTCGGTTGTAGATTCTTCATGGTGATGTCCTGCTTCTAAAGGACAAGGATCGGAAGTCTTTGCAGTTTCGTCGCATAAGTTAGCAGTAGACGTAAATGGACCCAATCCATTCAAAGTAGCACTGTAATATACAGTTCCTCCTGTAATTGGTAAATCCAAATCAAAGTCAAACGTGGTAGTTACATTTTGACCTTGTGTTGGAGTATCTGTAGAAAGTGTGACAGCGAAGTTCTTTGCTAAGGCATCGGCAGATGAACATACTTTAGCGGACCATAACATTGTGGGAATAAGGATTAAGCTCATTTTTGATTATATATAGTTTAAAACATCTAAATAGAAGTAAAATGGGATTAGGTCTTTTTGGAACTCCGCTTTACGTCAACGAAAAATGTTTAGTCTTCTCTGCTTTTGTGCTTGCAGTTTACTTTCTTCCACATCCTAAGTTGTGGCAACACACCGTCATTGCAGGATTCATCCTTGCTTGTTTGGCTTATGTCATGCTCGCATGGTACGACTACATCTACGACTGCAACGATAAGTTACGTCCTACCATCTTAGGTTGGATGTGGGGATGGGCTAAACCTCCTTCTTACTCTAAAGAATTTGAAGAGCTTCCAATCAAATACAAAAAAATAGTCCGAACAGTTGATATTGTGGTCTTAGTAGGGCTTCTAGGTCTTGCGTTCAGCCCCTACGTTCGTGTGTTTTAAAAACGGATTTTTAAATCCTTGATGCAAATACACCAACATAAAATGGACCAAACAAAGTGTCAAGCATACAAGAAAGACGGAACCCAGTGCACTACAAAGCACAAAATTAACTCGCTTTATTGCGGCAGACATGAAAAGTATATTTACGACAATGGGCCGCACAGATTTGCTCGTGAACAATTAGCGTTCAAACACTACTCGGAAAGAAAAATACAAAATCAACAGTATATGGAAACTACAAAAAGAGAAGGAATAACGCAAGAAGAAAAAAATCAACTTTATGACCAGAACATAATTGCAGAAGCTGAATTAAACGTTCGTCATAATCAAGAAATTCGTCAATTGAATGTAGCTCAGGAAGCAGAACGACAACGATTAGGATACGATCCCGATGGCCCTGCTAGAAACAGAGTTAGAATGGGTGATATTAAACGTTCGTTGAACAGGTATCAAACTAACTTAAATCGTGAAATTCCTCGTGAATACGTTGAAATAGAAGTTGAAAGCATTATGCGGTTTACGAATATACTTGAAGACTATTTAAGAGAAGAACAACACGATACTGTATTCCAAGAAGGTCTTCGTATCAGTATTGCTTTAGCACAAACATTGATAGAACGATACTTAGAACAATTAGGTAATCCGATAGTTGTTAATGGAAACACTGTAAGACGTCAAGAAACTCAACTTGCACGTATTACCAAAGATTCGCAGAACGTGCACACAAAGGTCGTTGTAGATTCTGTGAAGTCAAACATCAAGTTTCTCTTCGATACAATCCAAGTACCGCCAGGATACGGCTGGAACATGAACGTTCCGTCGTTGACTTATAGAGACATCATAGTTCGTTGTAACTTATCAGTTAAAGCAGTGAAACAGTTTTCTAATATGTACCTTTCCGATGAACAAATTTACGATATGCAAAGTGGCATATACGGACTGGTCATGGACAGAGTATGGCAATTCATACTTAGTTCGGAACACAGAAACGAGTTAATAAAAGCTTTGAGATCAGAGTTAACCGACAACGTTAATACATGTCCTCAAGGAAACTTGAGTCGTTTAGCCTGCAACGTTCTGTCTGGATACTTAGAAGGTATCAAGCAAGCAGAAACACCGGCAGAAATACTTGGACGCGAGTTTCCTAAATTAATGGAAATTCAAGATGTGAATCAACGTATTGAAAAAGGCAGAACTTTACTTACCCAAACCAATTACCCAGAAAATATGTGGAACGAATGGCTAGAAGCTCTGCAATGAAGCAATGAAAAAATAGTTGTTTCCAACCGTTTTTTATTTGTTTACTCATCACTGTCTTCATCGTCCTCTCTTGACAAAGGTAAACGTGCTGTTGCTTTATTTGGTATACCGAATACGTAGTTGTAGCAACTTTCCCATCGTTGGTGTTTCCATACACGATCGGCACTAATTACATCCTTGTATTCTTTGAGCATATCTGGCTTATCGCGATAACTGACTAACCATTTAACCCAACCATCACGTAAACGAGTTAGTTCTTCAGGGAACTTGCTCATGCTCCATATGATAGGACCATTGAAATTACCAAGATCCCATATCTGGTTGAAGTGCTTTCGCGTGGTTATAGGTCCGCGTTGACTTATAACTTCTTCGTGAATTGATAGGACAAACGACAGCTTTTCACAAACCTTGTCGTCTGACTCTACTTCATAATAAAGAAGTCCATCTTCGCGGATATCGTCCCATTTTTTAGTCATAAGAACATCCTTTTCAGGATTTCTTGTTCTTACGCCCGAAATCATTGCAACTGCTACCACTAAATCGTTCCTTTTCTTATCAAGTTCACATCTTTCTCCCCATACGAGGGAAGCTCTGTCGTGAATACCTTGACCTTTGGTTAACAAGAGTCGGTACGCTTGTTGAACTATGGGTGACGGAAAATAACGCAATGAATCCATTCTTTGTCCAGCTGAAAGAGGTACACCGTTTTGCACGTTGTCAAATATTTCAATAGCTTGCTGGTCTGTTGCATTTGAGTAACGAATAATGGCAACCTGGTAGTTATCAACTTGGTTCTTCATAATTGGAGAAAGTTCTTCGTATGTCATACCGTTATGGTCTTTGAATTCGTTGTTCTTATACTTTCGTAATGTAGTCAAACGTTGTAAACCATCTTCAAGGTATACGTCATTTCCCTTCTTGCGTTGAAGAATAGCAGGAGTTGGCATGCCTTGCTGTACAGTTTTGATAAACCCTTTTTGAAGTTTTTCGTTCCAACATCCTGAAGCTCGTTGATGGTTCGGGATTTTGACTTCCCCAGCATCCAACATTTCAATTAAGTCACATGCTTTTGCGCTTGTAAGTTCTTGGCGAATTTGCTTAGATTTTGCGGTCATTTTAATTAATTTTGTATGCATTCCGGTATAATTAAAAAATCAAAATCCGTTTTTTACTCATAAACATTAGTCATATTGTACATCCATAATGTTATTGATGATATAGAAGTTATCGTTGTTTTTATCATTTTCCCAAAACTTGTATATTTTATTGTCATGATAACCACTTGATTTCAGTTCTTCATGTATTTCAGATATATCTTTTAAAGACCCAATTTTATCATCTAATACGTATACTATTTCAATTTCCATATTGACATGATACATAGTCCAAAGTAGTTCTTTGAAATCTGTGTCTTCATCAATACCTCCACATGCAAGATGATCAACAAATTCTTCGTATGGATAAACACTAATAATTTCTTCTAGTGTATCCAAATCATAACTGTGCACATTCCATTCTTTTAACTGATTTAGGTACCATTCTGTTATGCTCATTTTAAATTGAAAAATACTCATCTGTTTCCAGATAATCCGTTTTTTTCATAACCAACTAAACTTGTCGTCTAACGCAAGAGCGAATCCGTAGTTTAGTGCACGCGTTTCCATCGTGCTCAGCTTTTCTTTTATCTTTAGTCCTTCTACCATACTGTTGTTCTGTTCCCTGCAATTCTCTGCGTAGTGGAACGGTTTCGTCTTCCAATCTTGTACCTTTCGTTGAAGCAATGCTTCTCGTAACTTGTCTACCGACATAAAAGGTCTTGATGTTTTTCCTGATCTGAGCAATGGATGTTTAGGGTCCTTGTTGAATACCTTCATCATAGCCGCAATATACGCATTCGCGCATAAAACGGGGTCTTCCTTCCATGCTATTGATCTTGTATTGTTCACCATCTTGAAATAGTCAATAACTTCGTCCTCGTTATTGAAATGCTTTCCAGCTACCAAAACGTTGAAGTCTGGTTTTCCACTAATGCTGAAATGCTCTTTCAGTAAGAATGCACGATGTTGTCCGTCAATGATGTAAGGTTTCTCTGTGCCGTCTTCCTGTCGGATGAAAGCAAGACGATATGGGTTTCCGTCGAGTAATGTAATATTTCCGTTAATTCCTTCGCGTATACGGTCCACATGGTCCATATCAATCACACGATTTCCTTTCCATATTTCCTTGTCTGCCAACCATGCAGCTGAAACTGTCTTGTAAGTTGATCCGTCTGAAGTTGCAAATACTGTTGTCATTTTAAATTGAAAAACGTGTATCTGTTTCCAGATAATCCGTTTTTTATTGACCATAGTATTCATCAACATCCCAAACATCAAACATAGTAGTATCGTCTTCTTTATGAATAGTGGATGATGTTTGTGATTTTTCTAATGCTTCTATTCGTCTTTCCAACTTTGAAATAATACTATCTTTCAGTATTTCTGCTACTCTTTTAGATACTGTTTCCAATTCATTTTTTCCAAACGAAGGAAAACTATCCTGTAGTTCTTGTATTCTTGCTTCGTTCTCTTCTTTACTTGTAATTTTACTTATAAAGTATTCAATTTCTTGGATAGTAAATCTTGTTATTTCTCTTATTTCGTTCAATTGTTTGCCTTTTGAATAAAGTTCTTCCACCATCTTTTTCCTGTAAGAGTTTATACCTCCCACCGTCCGCTGATGTTCGGCTGCTATTCTTTCAATTGATTTTCCCATTTTAAGATCCATGATCAAGTTATGTTTCTCTGATGAACTCCAAGGCATACCCATTCTTGGCGGATATTTATTTGGATTTTCCCTTGCCATCGTCTGAAATACGTTATACGACATCTTAAGTTGAAAAAGGTTTTTTCATTTAAACCAATTTCGTTTTTAGTTGTTTTTTGCAAGTTCAACCAAGTATTCCAAGTCCCGTATTTGGGAATACACGTATTTGTATAAACCACGGTTCGTTGGTTCTACGTGTCTCTTCATCATTGTGTCTAGCTGTCCTGCAATGTTGCACAACTTTGTAAGCAAAGATTCGAACGTTTCCTTCCATAATGGAATTCGTTTGCATACCATTATGAAATCGTCAAAGTATCTGTGCAAATATTTCACCAGTACCAATACTGTTTGCATTTTCTTCTTGTTTCCTACAGCTGCCTCTATTTGAGTAGTCAATTGTAGTAAACATTTCGCGTGCTGAGTTCTTGTTCGTTCCTTAACGCTAATGTAAAGTAAACATTCAATTGCTTGTTCCATTTCAAGTGTTTGGCTCATTTTGTTGTATGGTGTTCAGCAATCTATCTAAAAACATTTCGTTTTTCTTACTACCAACAATGTGTTATCTAACTTGTTTACATCTGAAGGTAATTTAAGTAATGTGAACTCACAATCTGTGTAATGCTTTTTCCAGTCTTCTACTTTGTCCAAGAACAAGCTTTCTTCTTTATCTACTATATCTTCAATAATGTAGTATCCGTTTGCATTTAGTTTGTGCACACTGTTCTCGAAAAAACATACATTTGCTTCAAATGAATGCAGACCATCGTCAATAATTATATCAAAGTTATCCCGTAACGCAGATTCATTCCACATGCTTTTTATAATTTCCGGATTCGTTTGGTCGCAGTAATATGTCTTGATCTTTTCGGTGTTGAACAATATATCCTTATCTATATCACATCCAAATATTTCAGAATTAGGGAAAAATTCCGACCATCCGTACAACGAAGCTCCCGGTCTTCCGTCTTCTCCCATGTTTGATGGAATATCCACATTGTTCGTTCCCAATCCCAATTCAAATACTCTCAACTTCTCATTTTGTAAATCCTTGAACACACTGTAATAAAAAGTAGTATAATTATGCCATGAATTATCAATATCTACACTTCCCTTATCACTTCTATTTCTTCCCATTATTTCGCATAAAGGTGTAGTCTGATGTACATCAAATGAATATGACATTCGTAATTATTCTAATGTTCTAAAATGCGTACTAATTTGTTCATAATATTCCGTAGCTTCCTTTACTCTTTGTATCGTGCTGTTTCCTGGTAGATGCATAGCACATGGCTGTTTCATGTATACCGTCTTCTTGTCCTTCAAGAAATGCTGCAACACTCCGTATGGCAGAACCTTACTGTGCATATTTATCTCCTTTACATCCCACATCATCATCAGTATCAGGACTCCTTGGTCCCACCATGACTTGAAAGGATTGCGTCTGTAAAGTTCGTCGTTATAGGCCCATTCTTTCAAGAACTCCCTGCTGTAATCTGTGTTCTTGACCACAAACACTCCTGTATTCACATTCATATTTCCTATATCCTTGCTGAATATGAAATCCTTGTAACTGTATTCGTCTATTATATCTGCTATTGAGTTCTCATTCACATAGAAAAAGGCGTCTGCATCTATCCATACAATGTAATCATACTTGTCCAGATGTTTAAGTATCAGTGGCAACCGTTCCCACGCTGCATGTCGTGTCGTATACACCTTCTCGTGCGACACCAAAAAGTCAAATCCGTGCTTATCGCAATATAACTTGTTTATTTTACAGTTTATATCGCCATACTCTTTCACGTTGTCGTCGTAGAACATAACCACACATACTCTCATTAATGTCTTTTCATACTTTTATGTTTACGTGTTTTACGACGTCTGCGTCCACCTTTGGATGAGGATTGTGATTTTAATGTTTTCTTGTCGCTTTCAAGCATTTTTCGGAAAATTGATGATCGTTTTTCTTGTGGATTCATTTCAAAATATGATCCCTGACGCATCAACACAGGTTGGACATCCTTTGGTTTAGCTGCAACAGCTTTACCTGGTTTTACTATATAAGACACTGCAGGAAACGATCTAGACATTTGTTATTATAAAATATTTTTATGGATGATCATCAAGTAAAGGTTGTTCTATCATTTCTACGTATACTGTTGTATGCTCTATCTGTCCACATATATCCGGAACATTGAAGTTTGGTATTCTGTTGAACTTTTCGTAACACTTGTCTCTTAAGTCTTTTGGAATTGTCATATTGAACTCTGATACGTGATCTATATCCTGCTTTATATACTTCAAAAAAGTAGAACAGTCTTTTCTTCCTGAAGCAGGAATTGAAAGTTGTTCTTGAATCTTTCGCGCAATTGCGTTCCATGACTTCGCTGCTTGCTTGAAGTTGTTTGCCATCGTTAACCAATCAAACTTGTCTTGCAACATGTTCACTATTCCTATTCCGATAGATATACATCCAAATATCACTGAAGAGTTTGATGTTGTTAAATTACCTACTATCAAGTTCGCTATTCCGCTCAACGATATGATCGTGTTTGCCGCAATTGACATTCCTGTTGATAACTTGTTGTATCTTGCGTACGCCTCGTTGTGCATCCACTCAAAACATTTTGCCTCGTCACACCAATCTGCTAACATCTTTTCAATAGTCGTTGACCACTGGAGAGATGCTTGTGTATCAGGAGTATCTTGTGTTGACATTTATTTAAACTCCATAATATACTACTCTGTTTTCTATATCGCTGTAAGATAACCTTTGTATTCCTATTTTGTTTCTGAATGTGAACCATCTTCCTTCAGGCTGGAATACTTTCCAACACTGATCGCAGTGTAATTCATGAGCTCTTGTCTTCTCCAGCATCGGTATGCTGTTCGAGAAAACTTCAATTAACTTGTCGTACATTCTGTTGTGAACAATGTATGCACTTGTCGTTTGCCCTTCAATTACTTTGTAAAGCTGTTCGTCAAATACATGCGCTTGAATTAAATTGCATCCCAACATAATTATATCGTAATCTATCTTCTTGGTTTCAAATGTCTTCAACTCTTTCCAAAATGTTTCTCTGTCCATTGAAAACATGAAATCGTCTTCAAGTATTAACACGCTGTTGTAACCTCTTTCCTTTGCTATCTTCAGCACTTCAATGTGCGACTTCGTACATCCTACTCCTCCATATGGAGCCTTGATAGCTTCAAACCTTTCTGCTTTTAGATTCATCTTTTCGAGTTCCGTTTGGATCTCTGAAAGACGATCTCTGCGATATTCTAAATTAATGTAAAAAGCTCCGTCAAACAATTCACTCTGCATTGAATTTCATATTTTTTATTGTGTAACTTGTTGTCTTCTAAACACATCCACTAATTTTGTTTTAATTCCATCAATATATGTCTTTAAGTATGTATCTACGATAGTTACCGTAAACAAAAACATACCCGTTGAAAACACTACCTTTCTATCAAATTCTGTGAATCTTGTATATGTAAAAGGATTAAACCGCAATATCAAAAAAGACGCCATGAATACTTTCAACCAGAAATCAAGAGTTTCTAAATATTCTGGATTCTTCTCGAATATTCCAAACGCTACTGCTAAATATCCAAGATGTACTCCTATTATTGTTGCCTGAAATGTTGTCTCTGCAATAGACGACATATTATATTTTAGTCCTACAATCAAAAATTATAAAACCTCCAGAGGGGATAAGGATGTTCCTTCCAGACGAGATTGCACGGAAATATAATGTTCCTGATGTAATCACGTGTCACATCCTTACCTATCTTCCTCCTAAACCTATTCGTAAAAAACAAGTAAGTCCTTCCATTCAACGTGAACTGGATAAGCTCCAAAAGATCAAGTTGAAAGGTATTAATAACATGTATTTGCGCGACTTCACTGATTTTTTACTGGACTAGTATGCATATTATGCAATAGGTACGGACTCGGTAACTTCTTACTCCAATGACATTTGATAAGAACTGTAATGAAATACTGTTATAATTATTTGGAACTTTCAAGAAAACAGCCATCGGACGATAAGGACCGCTTAATACTTCTTCCAACCAGTCATCTAATCGCGTATATCCTAAAAAGAGATCTACGTGATCAAGAGTTTTGTATTCTGGTCCTCCCCATGGCGGATCAATGTAAAGAACATCACTTGCCCATCTGTAAACATCTATGCAGTCTCCGTAATGAAGTTTGACATTGTGTAGTCCAAACACTTCTATATTGTTTTTCAGAACTTCAAAGTTGTACTTGTTATACTCAATTGATTCAACTTGTTTGAAGTGTAGTGCAAAGTTTATCGTGTCTCCTCCAACACACGCCGTGGCATCTGTAATTGTTTTATCGTCAAGCGTTCTGAATACACTCTTCATGATTTGAATGATTTGTTCTCCATCTTTTCGTTTAGTGACGCTATACATTCCTTCTTGAGTGAGTCTAAGTAAGGAGTAATTGACGTCTTCTTTCTGCGGGAATATATCCTCCATTGATACCATTACTAATATTGGGTTTAAGTAAAAAACAGCCACCCAGCTGTTTTATTATATTTTATAACATTACCAATCGTCAAGCCATTCCCATACTCCGCAACCTTTTGTAGTGCAAAATGCTTTACCATCTTTTTCTCTCATTGTTGTTCCGCATTTATAGCAATTCATTTTAATGTTTGTTTATTCGTGTTGTGTATTGATACCGTCATACTTGTAAAAAACGTTTCCGTTTTCCCCCCCATTCCCGCCCATTTCGCCCCATATTCGCCCCTCATTATGCCCCCATGTGTCCTTTTCGGGGG
>Ga0007815_1000231_pt1 | contig 18020 bp, 16 predicted proteins | sample CryBogCBE02Aug09_FD_71212 | JGI IMG/M metagenome (GOLD analysis project Ga0007815, IMG submission 71212) | Freshwater microbial communities from Crystal Bog, Wisconsin, USA - CBE02Aug09 | ecosystem: Environmental > Aquatic > Freshwater > Lake | place: Crystal Bog, Wisconsin, USA | collected...
ACTGTCGATGGCAGTGAGAGCGAAGAAGCATTTACTGGTCTCTTTGTTGCAATCGGACATTTGCCTCGTAATGAACTCATTAAGGGCCAGATCGACCTCGATTCTGAGGGTTATGTTGTTGTTCAAGGTCGATCCACTCGCACCAATTTGCCAGGAGTATTCGCCTGCGGTGATCTTGTCGATCACACCTACCGCCAGGCTATTACCGCAGCTGGTTCGGGGTGTCAGGCAGCTTTGGACGCGCAGAACTTTCTTGCTGGACACTAGAATTTCACTATTACACAATCTTTAATCACATGACTGAAAAGGACTATCGATGAGCGCCACCACACCTGTTACAGCAGCTACCTTCGACGAGGTAGTTCTCAAGAGCACCACACCTGTATTGGTCGATTTCTGGGCTGAATGGTGTGGCCCATGCCGCGCTGTCGGACCAATCTTGGAAGAGATCGCTGCCGAACACGCTGGCAAGATCAAGATTGTTAAGCTCAACACCGACGAAGAAGCATCAATCGCAATGAAGTACGGCATCACCTCAATTCCAACAATGAATGTCTATGTTGGCGGCGAAGTCGTGAAGAGCATTGTTGGCGCCAAGCCAAAGCCTGCACTTCTTAAGGATCTTGAAGCCTACATTTAATAACAGACTAGACTTTTACCCATGACGCCCGATATCTCTCTTGGAGAATCGGGCGATCGTGTTTTACAGATCAGTGATTACCTCAGCCGTTTGGGTTTGATTAAGGAACTCACATCCACCTTTGATGAACCACTTGCAAATGCTGTTAAGTCATTCCAACAAACTCGCGGATTAACTGTCAGTGGTGTTGTTGATGCGATTACCTTGCGCTCTCTTGAAGAAGCTAAGTGGAAACTTGGCGATCGCACCTTGGCTCTCTCAACTCCATTGTTGCGCGGCGATGATGTTGCGCAATTGCAATCACAACTCAGCGAGATGGGATTTAACTGTGGCCGAGTGGATGGCATCTTTGGTCAACTCACCGAAAAAGCAGTTCAAGAATTTCAAAAATCAGTTGGTGTGAAAGTTGATGGTCGATGTGGGCCTGCAACAATCATTTCACTCATGCGCCTTAAGAAGATTGTTTCTGGTGGCACGCCGGTTGCTCTGCGCGAAGAAGTTCGACGTGCGGATCGTGGTCCGGCACTTGCCAACAAGGTTGTTGTGATCGACCCAGCTCAGACCCCTGAGTTAGTTGATTTAGCGGGACGGCTAGAAGGCCGCCTGATTGCACTTGGTGTGAATGTTTTCCTTACAACGAGCGGAATACTTAATCCAGATGAGCATGAGCGAATCGAAATCACTAACAAGTCCGCTCCTGACTTAATTATTTCGCTTCATCAGGATCATTATCCAAATAAGAGCGCGCATGGTGTTGCCACGTATTACTACGGCAGTGACTCGCATGGCATTCACTCCATTGTCGGTGAGCGATTTGCCACGCTCGTACAGCGCGAAATTTGTGCCCGTACCGATTTGCTTAATTGCCGTACCCACGCCAAGACCTGGGATTTTTTACGGCTCACCAAAGCGCCAGCGGTGCGGATTGATCTGGGTTATTCCAGCCACCCTGGTGACGCCAAGAGAATTGCTGACCCAGAGTTCCGTGAAACATTGGTCGAAGCGTTAATGGTTGCAATCCAACGCTTGTATTTGAGCGCCGAGAACGACGCGAAAACAGGAACAATGAAAGTCTCTGATCTACGCAGCGCCGGCTTGCGCCGTTAATCCCCACCCATACCCGCCGGGGATTGTGGCAGAATTGTCAGATGTCTAGCGAGATCACACGTTTTCACACCGGCCCAGATCAACAACTCTCGGAGCGCTTTGCTAACCGAGCGGCGTTGATGCACGCCAGTGAAATCAGATCTCTCTTCGCGGTGGCTTCTCGCCCCGATATCGTCTCGTTAGCAGGCGGCATGCCAAACCTTTCAGCTCTCCCAATGGAGATGATGGCTGGGGTAGTAAACAAGCTGGTTTTAGAAAACGGTTCTGAGGCGCTCCAATATGGCAGCGGCCAAGGTCATCCATTCTTGCGCGAACAAATTTGTGAAGTGATGGCGCTTGAAGGAATTCGTGCCCATCCAGATGACGTCATTGTCACCACTGGTTCACAACAAGCACTCGATCTCATCTCGCGTATCTTCATCAACCCTGGTGATGTTGTGCTGGTTGAAGCGCCTTCGTATGTGGGTGCGCTGGGAACCTTTAAGCAATACGAAGCACATGTGGTGCATGTCCAGATGGATGAACACGGCATCATCCCACAAGCACTTCGTGAAGCCATTGCCACGGTGCGTGCCAATGGCCAACAGATTAAGTTCTTGTATTTGATCCCTAACTATCAAAATCCAGCAGGTGTCTTGTTGCCTGCAGATCGTCGCACCGAGATTCTTGAAATCTGCCAATCAGAGAAAATTTTCATTGTCGAAGACAATCCATACGGCCTGCTTGGCTTCGATAAGCCATCGCCTAATGCGATGCGTGCATCTGATTCTGAAAACGTGATTTATTTGGGATCGTTCTCGAAGACAATCGCTCCTGGTTTCCGAGTTGGTTGGGCGCTTGTTCCACCTTCACTTAAAGAGAAATTGGTGATTGCAGCCGAGAGCTCAATCCTCTGCCCTTCTAACTTTTCACAATTAGCAATCAGTGGCTACTTGGCTGACCAACCATGGCGCGATCAAATCGCGTCTTTCTGTCAGTTATATAAAACTCGTCGTGATGCAATGTTGGAATCACTTGAAGCCCACTTCCCAGCCAACGCCACCTGGACAAAACCTGCGGGTGGTTTCTATGTCTGGGTCACTCTTCCACCAGAGATCGACACCACGGCGCTTATGCCTAAAGCGATTGTGGCAAAGGTTGCTTATGTTCCTGGAACGGCGTTTTATGCCGATGGATTTGGTTCATGGTCAATGCGACTCTCGTACTGCCACCCAACTCCTGAGCGCATTCGTGAAGGTGTGAAGGCTTTGGGTGGGGTTATCAAAACCGAGATGCAGAACCGCCAAATTAATTAATTAGTTTGGTAATTCGCTCTAAATCTTCAAGATCTGCAAATTCGATGGTGATCTTGCCTTTACTCTTGCCTAGCTCCACATTGACCGAAGTATCTAAAACATTCGCCAATTGAGAGCTGATCTCTCGAAGTCGTGGTGAAACCGTTGACTTGCTCTGGGTTTTAGCGCCACTCTTTGTGCCGCTTCCCATCGCCACAATCTCTTCGACTGCGCGAACGCTTAAGCCTTCGGCAACAATGCGATTGGCAAGTGATTCGATCTCTTGTGAATCAACAAGTGAAAGTAGCGCACGCGCATGTCCGGCGCTCAAAATTCCTGCGGCGACTTTGCGTTGCACCGATGCTGGCAGATTCATCAAACGCAAAGTGTTGGTTACTGCCGAGCGTGACTTACCAACTTTAAGAGCGAGTTCATCGTGGGTGTAGCCAAAATCGTTTAACAAATTTTGATATGCAGCACCCTCTTCAAGTGGATTGAGTTGTGCGCGGTGAATATTTTCAAGGAGAGCTTCGCGCAACATTTCATTGTCGCTGCTGTTACGAATGATGACAGGAATTGTTTGCAGCCCTGCTAATTTAGAAGCGCGCAATCGGCGCTCTCCCATAATTAATTCATAGGTGCCATTTTTTAAATCACGAACAACTGGTGGTTGCATCACACCAACTTCTTTAATCGAAGCTGCAAGCTCTGCTAGTAACTCTTCATCAAAAACAGTTCGTGGTTGTTTGCTGTTTGGAACAATCGCGTTGATATCGACAACTAAGCCAACACCTGCGACTGCGCCAGTTGTGTCGGTGATATCACCAAGTGGAGTTGTGGGAATGAGGGCATCAAGTCCGCGACCTAAACCACCTTTACGTGCTGCGCTCATACCTGAACTCCTTCATTCTTTTCATATGTAGAAATACCGCGTGATGCAATCTCTCGAGCAACACCTAAATAGGCAATTGCTCCGGGAGAGCTTGCGTCATATGTCATTACTGTTTGATTAAACGATGGCGCTTCTGAAACTCGTACTGCGCGAGGAATAGGAATATCAATAAGTTCTTGTGGGAAGTGGCGACGAACATCATCTGCCACATCGTTTGCTAGCCGTGTTCGTGAATCAAACATGGTGAGCACAATGGTGCTTACTCGCACTAATGGATTGAGTGCTTTACGAATTTTTCCTAAGGTCTCCATTAATAGCGAGATTCCTTCGAGTGAGTAGTACTCGCACTGGATAGGAACCAATACTTCTTCGGTGGCAGCCAACGCATTGATAGTGAGTAGCCCGAGTGATGGTGGGCAATCAATAATCACGTAATCCAAGCGATTTCCCGCGAGCTCCCGCTCGTGGAGATAACTCATGAGGGCCGCCTTCAATACGCTTTCGCGAGCTACAAAACTCACCATTGCGATCTCGGCTCCCGCTAATTCGCGGTTGGCTGGGGCACACTCCAGTGCTGCAAAACCAGCCACTTTTTGGATTGTTTGGGAGAGTGGCGCATCATCCACGAGCACTTCAAACATGCCTGGGGTTCTATTTCGGTCTACTCCAAGGGCTGTTCCAGCATTTCCTTGCGGATCTAGATCAATGACGAGAACTTTCAGCCCACCCATGGCTAGTGCAGCTGCGATATTTACCGCTGAGGTGGTCTTACCTACCCCGCCTTTTTGGTTTGCGACGGTAAAAATTCTGGTTTTGGTGGGGGTTGGCATCGCCTCTTTGAGGCGGCGAACTCCTACAACTTTTTTGGCTGGCTCGATCGTTTCACGTGAAACAGCGCCGGCTCCATCAAAAGACATAGCTAAATCCTAACGAGGTTTTTTGACCTCAATGACCCGAGCTGGGTCAAAATCTGGGAGTTCGAGGGTGTGGAGGGTGGTGGCTGAGCCTGGCATAGGGGTCGTTTCGTCGATCTCTTGCTGCGCAGACTCCCCTTTCATCGCCATCAAGGCTCCTCCTTGTTTAACAAGGTGCCAACTCATAGGGAGAAGTTTCGGAAGGGGTGCTACCGCACGCGCAGTCACGACATCAAATGATCGTTTGACCGACTCTGCCTTGCCTCGAATAACCTCAATAGGGAGATCGAGCTCCTTGATGACCTCTTGTAAGAAGTCCACGCGGCGCTGGAGTGGTTCAATCAGAGTAACTTCCAGATCTGGTCGGGCGAGTGCGATCACAATTCCCGGTAGGCCTGCGCCAGAGCCAATATCTACAATAGTGACAGCCTTTTCAGGCTTATTGGGGTTCTCTTGGGTAGGAATGATTGTGGTGATAGGGATGCAGTTGGCAATGTGACGATCCCAGATCCGCTCCCCTTCACGTGGGCCAATAAGGCCGCGCTCAATCCCCCAGGTCGCCAATATTTCGGCATAGCGATCTGCTTTGAGCTGGGTTGTTGGGAAGAAACCCTCTAAGAGGGTTTCACGTGAAACACTCAAGCGGGGAGAACTACCACGCAACGATGAGGCTCTTCGCCCTCAGATTCACTGGTGAGTCCAATTTCTTGGATGGTGTCATGTACGACTTTGCGCTCAAAAGCATTCATTGGCTTGAGTTTGACTGATTCGCCGGTTGACTTCACTTCTTCAGCGACTTCGTGGGCTAATTTAGCCAACTCTTCCTTCTTTGAACTACGGAAGTTGTCGATATCAAGCATGAGACGAGAGCGCTCGCCAAGGCTGGTTTGGACCGCAAGGCGGGTGAGCTCTTGTAGGGCGTCGAGAACCTCGCCATTTGAACCAACGAGGTGTTGGAGCTTGCCACCTGCGATAGCCAGTGAGGCGCGGTCATTCTCAACATCGATATCAATATCGCCATCGAGGTCGGCAATATCCAAGAGTCCCTCTAGGTAATCAGCTGCGACATCGCCCTCTTCTTCAAGGCGGGCAATGAGGCTCTTTTTCACCTTTTCTGGTGCAGAACCAGTTGAGGTTGAATCTTCGGTAATGGTCTCTGTCTCACTCATGAGCGACTCCTGTCTGATTTATATGCTTTTAATACTATTTGGGCGATTTGTGACTATTTCTTTGGTTTCTTTCGGGTTGGTTGCTTGCGTTGGCGAGCGACCGTCTGTTCCGCCTTCTTCTCAAGCTTCTCAGCCTCATCAGGGGATAGAACTGCACCTGCATCCATGGTTCCACCCTCGAGCGCGCGGCGCTTGAGTAGCTCTTCATAGGCAGGTGATCCCGGGGTTGGGTTTCGCTTGATCACATAGAACTGCTGGAAGAAGGTCCACAAGTTTGTCGTTGACCAATAGATCAATACACCGATTGGGAAGTTCACACCAGAGATTGCAAAGATAACCGGGAAGACATACAACATGATCTTCTGTTGTTGCGCCATGGGATTGCCGGCTTCCATCTTTGGCATTCCTTTAACCATCAACTGACGTTGTGTTGAGAATGTTGTTGCCGACATAAAGGCGATCAAAACAACGGTCACAATCTTTGTTGATGTGATGTGTGTGCTGAGGAAACTGTCAGCGATAGGGGCGCCTAGGAATTTTGCGGTGTGCGCTGTGTTTAAAAGATCTTGAGTAAAGATGTGTGGCAGGTAGCGGCCTTTGTTGTCGTTAGCTACTGCGTTAAGAACACGGAACAAGGCGAAGAAGATTGGCGCTTGTGCAAGAAGTGGGAAGCATGAAGCGAGTGGGTTTGTCTTGTGCTCTTTGTAGAGCTTCATCATCTCTTCTGATTGCTTCTGACGATCATCTTTGTAGCGCTTTTGAATCTCTTTCATCTTTGGTTGAAGGGCGGTCATAGCACGCTGGCTCTTGATCTGCTTCACAAAGAGTGGAATCAAAATAACGCGGATCAAAATCACAAGGCCGACGATAGAGAGCGTCCACTTAAGACTCTCGTGTGAGTGTTTGCCGACTATCAATCCAAAGAGGGAGTGGAATTGAATCATCACCCAAGAGATAGCGAAATACAATGGTTTGAGGATGGTATTCATGCATACACCTTTTCTGCCGCAGACTTATTTACTGCATAATCGACGCCACCATGTGACCATGGATTGCAACGGAGTACACGCCACACAGCCATCGCTAAACCTTTGAGACCAAAGGCCGAGATTGCGTCGACTGCGTATTGTGAACATGATGGGTAGTACTTGCACCGAGGTGCCAAGCTGGGTGAGATCCACTTTTGATAAAACCTAATTGGCGCAATTAATAGAGTTTTCACTTTTTCCCAGCCAATTCAGTCAGGCGAGTCAGAGCCTTGTCGAAGGCTTCGTTCAACTCCGCCTGATAGCTGTCGCACTTTTTTAATACTCGGATTACCACGTGGGTGTTCTCGGGAAAGGTATTGATTCGCTCGCGCGCGATATGCCGCAGCTGGCGAGCAATCTGATGGCGAGTAACGGAGCCACCGATGCTTTTATTAATGATCAACCCAAGCTTGGGTGCACCTGAATCGTGATTTTGGGCAGACGAAAGAAAGTAGAGAACGAGATGAGGTGAGGTTGCGCGGTGCCCGGTTTTGGTTGTGCGTGAAAAGTCCGAGCTATTGCGCAAACGATTCTTTGCTGAAAGCACGAGTTAGGCAGAGATGCGTGCGCGACCCTTAGCGCGGCGTGATGCAAGAACAGCACGTCCACCGCGAGTAGCCATGCGGGCACGGAAACCATGCTTCTTGGCACGCTTACGGTTGTTAGGTTGGTAAGTGCGCTTGCTCATAAAAACTCCTTTTTAATGGCCATCAGCACTTTGGCTGAAAGCCCCACATCACAGGTAGAGGAGAAGGCTACGGGGGCTGTGGACAAGGGTCAAACTGGCCCTCCTGGATTCTTGTGGATAACCACTTGTATTTTGGAGGAAAAACCTTTAAGTTCGCCCTCTATCCACAGGCAGACCCGCTCTGTGGTTCGGAAAGTCGGGTGAAGAGCCCGCCTAAAGACTCTCAATCTGGGGTTTAGACCACAGGCTGTGGATATCTTTGGGGATAACGTGGAATAGGTGTGTAGTGATGGCCACTCTCGAAGAGATCGATCTCCCGCAGCTCTGGGGGACGGTTGTCGAGTCGATGGCTGGAGAATCCCCACAACACCGGGCCTTCCTGGCACTCACTAAACCTCTGGGTTTATTGCAGAGTGATGGTGGAGCCACCCTTCTCCTCAACACCCCTAACCAATTCGCTAAAGACTTTTTAGAGATCCGCGTCAAAGCCGCCCTCAACGAGATTTTGTCTCAGCAACTCGGACAGAAAATAAATATCGCGGTTACTGTTGATGAAAATTTAGAGGTTGAGAACAGCTCTTCTTCCGACGATTCTCATTCACAACTCTTTGACGACACTGAAGTCGGTGCTCCAACAAACGCTCCAACAAATATCGTTGGCAAGAGTGGAACTGGTCGCGACTACAACGAGACCAAGGTTGCCTCAGAGCAATCTCAACTCAACCCTCGCTACATCTTTGAAACCTTCGTTATTGGCGCCTCTAACCGCTTCGCACATGCTGCTGCTGTTGCAGTCGCAGAAGCTCCAGCTAAGGCATACAACCCGCTATTCATCTATGGTGAATCAGGGTTGGGTAAAACTCACTTGTTGCATGCAATTGGGGCTTATGCGAAAGAGTTGTACGGTGGTGTTCGAGTTCGTTATGTCTCATCAGAAGAATTCACCAACGACTTCATTAACTCAATCCGTGACGATAAAGCCAGTGTTTTTCAACGTCGATATCGCGATCTAGATGTGCTTTTGGTTGACGACATTCAGTTCTTAGAAAATAAAGAACGTACTCAAGAAGAGTTCTTCCACACCTTCAACACGTTGTATAACGCTAACAAGCAGATTGTTATCTCGAGTGACCGTCCGCCAAAGCAACTCACCACTCTCGAAGATCGGTTGCGTAGTCGATTTGAGTGGGGTTTGATCACTGACATTCAACCACCAGAACTCGAAACTCGTATTGCGATTTTGCGTAAGAAAGCCGCGCAAGACAAACTCAATGCGCCAGATGATGTTTTGGAATATATCGCTTCAAAAATCTCTTCAAACATTCGCGAGCTTGAAGGCGCACTCATTCGTGTTACCGCTTTCGCTTCTCTTAATCGCCAACCAGTCGACATGGGTCTTGCGGAAATTGTTTTAAAAGATTTAATTCCTGATCAAGCCGGTCCAGAAATTACTGCTTCCACCATCATGGCCCAGACCGCTTCCTACTTCAGCCTCACCTTGGAAGATTTATGCGGCACCTCCCGAAGTCGGGTTTTGGTCAACGCTCGCCAGATCGCTATGTATTTGTGTCGCGAGCTGACTGAGCTATCACTTCCAAAGATCGGCCAAACTTTTGGCGGCCGCGACCACACCACAGTGATGCACGCAGATAGAAAGATTCGGCAGTTGATGGCTGAGCGCCGCTCGATTTATAACCAGGTCACTGAGCTCACCAACCGGATTAAGCTCCAAGCTAAAAATTAGGCTTAGGTAAGGCCTTCTGAACTACATATGAGTAATTAACACCTGTGGATAACTTGGGGAAAACTAGGGTTTTGTGTGGGATAAATTGAGCGTGGTTGTGGGGTTCTGTGGGTATCTCACTCGCTCAACCCTCACTTAAGCCAGTTACCAACGGCGCCACACAGCCTTTCCCACAGGTGTGAACGAGTAAAAAGCGCGGTTGACCTGCGGTTTCGCTCTTATCCACAGAAATAACGTCTGGTTACTACGAATACCTTTAATTACATAGATTTTAAGAATTAACAGGAAGAACTAAAGGTACTTAGACTTACACCACACATATAGAGAGAGTTGTTTATGAAGTTTATTGTCGAGCCAGGCGAGTTAGTAGACGCCGTTAATTGGGTTGCCCGCAGCCTCTCCACCCGACCAATCAAACCCGAGCTCCTTGGCATCATGATTGATGTCGATACCTCGATCACTCTCACAGGTTCAGATTTAGAGACCTCCACCAAAGCGATCCTTAAAGCCGACATCGCCGCTAAAGGCAAAGTTCTTGTGCCCGGCAGATTACTAGCGGAGATCGCTCGTTCACTTCCTAACAAACCAATCACTTTTGTTTTAGATGGCACCCGCGTACTTGTAACAGCTGGCTCAGCAAAATTCACCTTGCCAACACTTTCAGTCAATGAATATCCAAACCTGCCAGAACTTCCAGAGACAGCAGGTCTCATTGCGAGCGATGTTTTTGCAACAGCAGTGAATCAGGTGGCTGTCGCCGCCGGTAAAGATGACTCACTACCAACTCTTACAGGCGTTCATATCGAGATTAATAAAAACACAATCACACTTGCAGCAACCGATCGTTATCGATTGGCAGTCCGTGAACTTACCTGGCAAGCCAAAGATGGAAGCATTGAATCAAACACACTCGTTCGCGCTCGCACACTTTCGGACGCAGCGAAGTCACTCACAAACCATTCCCAAGTAACACTCGCGCTTTCACCAACTCAAGCGAATGAAAAACTTATTGGTTTCGTCTCTGACTTAAAAACCATGACTTCTCGAACACTCGATGGAACTTTTCCACCTTTTAAACACCTACTCCCAACCGATTCAGTCGCCCAAGCCACTATTGAAGTTGCTCCGTTTTTAGATTCAGTTCGCCGGGTAGCGCTCGTGACTGATAAGACAGTTCCACTTCGTTTGATCTTTTCTCACAATTCACTTCAACTCGAAGCTGGTGCTGGCGAAGAAGCCCAAGCGACAGAAGAGTTAGAGATTATTTATAACGGCGAAGATATCAACATCGCTTTTAACCCAACCTACTTAACAGATGGGCTACAAGCGATCGGTACCCCGTTTGTACAAATTGATTTCACCGGCGCGAGCAAACCAGCTGTACTCAGTGGCAAGCATGAACTTAATGGCGCGAAGGACGAGTCATATAAGTACCTGTTGATGCCAATGCGTTACAGCGCTTAATTGGTGTGTACCTCTCAACCCTCTCGCTCAAGAACTTTCGTTCCTATAGCGATCTAGAACTCTCACTCGCACCCGGCACCACCATATTTCTCGGCAAAAATGGCGAGGGTAAAACTAATATCGTTGAATCAATTCTTTACCTAGCTTTTCTCTCATCCCACCGGACCAGTGGCGATCAACCACTTGTAAAACTAGGTGAGAGCTCGGCCTATATCCGCTCTGTTATCAACAACGATGAGCGAGAGCTGTTGGTGGAGTTAGAAGTCAACGCTGAAAAAGCGAACCGGGCTCGCATCAATCAAAATCCAGTGAGGTCTCAGAAAGAACTCTTCGGTCTACTTAAGTGCGTCTATTTCTCTCCCGAAGATTTAGATTTGGTGCGCGGCGATCCAGCCGAGCGCCGCAGGTTTATTGATCAACTCTTAATCCTTCGTAACCCGCGTTTAGCCGGAGTGATCTCTGATTATGAGCGCGCGGTACGACAACGTAACTCACTTTTAAAAACTCGTTCACATTATTCATCCCTGGAATCATGGGACGAGCAAGTGGCGACATTTGGCGCAGAAGTGATCGCCGCCAGATTGATTACATTGGCCGAACTTGAACCGCTTTTCGCCGAGGTCTACAAAGAGATCTCCGCGATAAAACCCGCTCGCATCACCTATAAATCATCTATTGAAAACCCCACCCAAGATCCTCTGACAAACAAAGAACTTATTCTGCAGAAAATGGCAGAGATCAAATCGCAAGAGTTAGATCGTGGGCTGACTTTGGTGGGACCACATCGCGATGACCTTCTTCTTCATCTCGGAGATCATTTAGTAAAGGGCTATGCCAGCCACGGGGAATCATGGTCGGTTGCGCTCTCACTCAAACTTGCTTCGTATCAGATGTTGCTCAACGAAGGCGCGAAACCAATTTTGATTTTAGATGATGTTTTTTCAGAGCTCGATGAAGAGCGTCGCGATCAATTGGTGGCACTCGCGCATAGCGCAGAACAAACCTTCATTACTGTCGCGGTTGGTTCGGATCTGCCAGCCGGGCTCACAGGTAAAACCTTCACAGTGAAAAGCGGATCGGTGAAAGAGCAATGAAAGATTATGCACGCGAGCTCTATCGAACCTGGCGCACCAATTCGCGAAAGAGTCGCACCACAACTAAAGACGAAGTTCGCGAGCGAGTGGAAGATCCACAACAACTAAGTAATATTTTAAATGAGTTGGTTGCGCATCGAGATTGGCGCAAAGGAATTGCTGAAGGAACCCTCTTCACTGATTGGGCTCAAGTCGTCGGCGCCGAGATCGCCTCGCACGCCACTCCGGTCTCATTGGTGGACGGACTCCTCACCATTCAAACCACCTCAACCGCCTGGGCTACCCAGATGCGAATGATCTCTACCCAACTACTCACCACCATCTCTCAGTCGGCGCCGGGCGCTTTGGTGGAAGAGTTGGTCATCATTGGGCCGCACGCCCCAAGTTGGAAAAAAGGTATTCGGAATATTAAGAACGCCCGCGGTCCACGCGACACATACGGCTGATAAAAACCACGGTTCTAGTACTCACCCACAACTTCTTTATGTACGCGCCTTAGATTAAAACCTAGGTGCCTTTTTGGCTGGTTCTAGCGCTCAGATATGACTAGGATTAAGGCCTGTACCTCGCTAAACGGCCGCAAACGCCCCCATAGGAGCAATGTTCATATGCCAGAGACTTCATACAACGCCAGTAACATCACGGTTCTTGAAGGTCTCGACGCTGTCCGCAAGCGTCCCGGCATGTATATCGGCTCCACCGGAGAGCGCGGACTCCATCACCTGGTTTATGAAGTCGTGGACAACTCAGTAGATGAGGCGCTCGCTGGCTATTGCTCTGAAATCAACGTGACCTTGATGGCTGATGGCGCGGTTCGAGTGATTGATAACGGCCGCGGAATTCCAGTCGATCTTCACCCAGTCGAAAAGCGTCCAGCTCTCGAAATCGTTCTTACTGTTCTGCACGCCGGTGGAAAATTCGGCGACGGCGGTTATTCAGTCTCTGGCGGACTTCACGGCGTAGGCATCTCTGTGGTGAACGCGCTTTCCACCAACTTAGCTGTCGACGTAAAACGCGATGGTTCACACTGGCACCAGGAGTACAAGCTCGGCGTTCCACAAGCACCGGTTCGTAAAGGTGAGAGCGCAACCAACACCGGCACCACCGTTACCTTCTGGCCATCTGCAGAAATTTTTGAAACCACAGACTTTAGTTACGAAACTCTTTCGACCCGTTTTCGAGAGATGGCTTTTCTTAACAAGGGTTTGACCATCACACTCACCGATGAGCGCCCAGGACATGTCGATGAGAACGGCCAACCACTGTCGGCTAAGTATCACTACGAAGGCGGCATTGTTGATTTTGTTCGCCATTTGAATTTATCTAAAGGTGAGCAACATAAAACCATCATCGCTTTTGATGCCGAAGATAAAGCGCAGAAAATGTCGCTTGAAGTTGCGATGCAATGGAACACTGGATTTTCAGAGAGCGTCTACACCTTTGCAAACACCATCAACACGGGTGAAGGTGGAACACACGAAGAAGGATTTAGGACAGCGCTGACTTCTATCGTCAATAAGTTTGGCGAAGAGTGGGGCTTTATTCGCAAGAAAGAAGACCGCCTCACTGGTGATGATGTCCGCGAAGGACTCACCGCAATTGTCTCTATCAAAATTGGCGAACCACAGTTTGAAGGTCAGACCAAGACAAAACTCGGTAACACCGAAGCAAAATCATTTACCCAAAAAGCAATGAATGAATTTCTGACCGCGTGGTTTGAAAAGAATCCCGGTGAAGGCAAAGAGATCGTTCGCAAGAGCATTGATGCAGCAGCCGCGCGTGTAGCAGCTCGCAAAGCCCGCGATTTAAGCCGTTCTCGCAAAGGCTTGCTTGAAGGCCGTGGTATGCCAGGAAAGCTCGCTGATTGCCAATGGACCGAACCAGAAAAGTGCGAGCTCTATATCGTTGAGGGTGACTCCGCTGGTGGTTCAACCAAAGGCGGTCGCGACTCTCGTTACCAAGCAGTGCTTCCTATCCGCGGCAAGATTCTCAATGTTGAAAAGGCGCGCATCGATCGCGTTCTCCAAAACAATGAGGTCCAAGCGCTTATCACCGCGCTCGGCACGGGTATTCACGACGAGTTCGATGCAGCGAAGCTTCGCTATCACAAAATTATTTTGATGGCCGACGCCGACGTCGATGGTCAACATATCCGCACACTGCTATTAACCCTTCTCTTCCGTTTTATGCGTCCGCTGATTGAAAACGGTTACGTCTACTTCGCTCAACCACCACTCTATAAACTCAAGTGGGGTGGCAAAGAGCCGGTGCAATATGCGTTTAGTGATCGCGAACGCGATGGCTTCATCAAACTCGGACTAGAAGCAGGAAAGCGCCTTCCTAAAGAAGATGGCATCCAGCGCTTCAAAGGTCTAGGTGAAATGCCAGCGAAAGAGTTGTGGGACACAACTATGGACCCAGCAAATCGCGTGCTCATCAAAGTAACAATCGATGATGCAGCAGCGGCAGATGATCTCTTCTCTGTTCTTATGGGTGAAGATGTTGAACTTCGCCGCAACTTCATTCAACGCAACGCTAAAGATGTAAGGTTCTTGGATATCTAATGGACGATCGTTTTCAAGCAGGTATGGACACTGAGAAGATCGAGACCGTTGATCTTCAAGTGGAGATGGCGCGCAGCTATCTTGATTACGCAATGTCAGTCATTGTTGGTCGTGCGCTACCCGATGTTCGCGATGGTCTAAAGCCGGTACACCGCCGCGTTCTTTACGCGATGTTCGATGCTGGGTATCGCCCAGATAAGGGTTACTACAAATCTTCTCGTATCGTCGGTGACGTCATGGGTAATTATCACCCACACGGCGACACAGCTATTTATGACGCAGTAGTGCGCTTGGCGCAGTTCTGGTCGCTTCGATATCCATTGATCGATGGCAACGGTAACTTCGGTAGCCCTGGTAACGACCCAGCGGCAGCCATGCGTTACACCGAAGCGAAGCTGGCTCATCTTGCTATGGAGATGATGCGCGATATCGATGAAGACACAGTTAACTTCATCCCTAACTACGACGGCCGCTCACAAGAACCAACAGTTCTTCCAAGTCGTTTCCCTAATTTATTGGTCAACGGTTCTGCAGGTATTGCGGTAGGAATGGCAACAAATATTCCACCACACAACCTCACTGAAATTATTGCTGCAACAGTTTGGGCTCTTGAAAACCCAGATGCCACACCGGCAGAGACTCTAGAAAAACTTCTCACTATTGTGAAAGGCCCTGACTTCCCTACCAAGGCGCTGATTGTTGGCCGCCAAGGAATTGAAGATGCTTATCGCACTGGTCGCGGATCAATCACCATGCGCGCAGTTGTTGAGATCGAAGAGATCAACAAGCGCACCTGTTTGGTTGTGACCGAACTTCCATATCAAGTGAACCCAGATAATTTAGCGCTGAAAATTGCTGAACTTGTTAAAGATGGAAAGATCAAAGGCATCGCCGATGTTCGCGACGAAGGTAATGAACGTCTAGGACAACGTTTGGTTATTGTCTTGCGCAACGACGCCACACCTAAGGTAGTTCTCAACAACCTCTACAAGCAGACACAACTTCAAGATTCATTTGGCGCAAATATGTTGGCGCTTGTTGATGGTGTGCCTCGCACTCTTCGCCTCGATGAATTTATTCGCTACTACATCGAGCACCAAGTAGAAGTGATTGTTCGTCGAACCAAGTATCGGCTGGCAGAGCGCGAAAAGCGCGCGCATATTTTGCGCGGTTACCTCAAAGCCCTTGATGCGCTAGATGCGGTAATCGCATTGATCCGCGCGAGCAAGACGCCGGAAGAGGCCCGCACTGGTTTGATGGAACTCTTAGATGTTGATGAGATCCAAGCCAATGCAATTTTGGATATGCAGCTTCGTCGTATCGCCGCTCTCGAGCGCCAAAAGATCAACGATGAGTACGACGGCCTAATGATTGAAATTAAGTCACTTAATGAGATTTTGGCTAGCGAAGCACGCCAGCGCGAGATCATCAAAGAAGAGTTGGTTGAACTCGGCGAGAAATATGCCGACGAACGCCGCACGCAAATTATTCTGGCCGAATCAGATCTTTCGGTTGAAGATCTCATCCCAGATCAAGAAGTCGTAGTCACCATTACTCGAAGCGGTTACTCCAAGCGCACCCGCGCCGATCTGTATCGAGCGCAACGTCGTGGTGGTAAAGGCGTCAAAGGCGCAGCGCTCAAGCAAGATGATCTCGTCGATCACTTCTTCATTGCATCGACCCATGACTGGTTGCTCTTCTTCACCAACAAAGGTCGGGTCTATCGCCTCAAAGTTCACGAGCTTCCCGATGCTGGCCGCGACGCTCGCGGACAACACGTCGCGAACCTCTTGGAGTTCAAACCAGATGAAACCATTGCTCAAGTAATTTCGTTGCGCACCTACACCGACGCTTCCTACTTGGTGATTGCAACTAAATCTGGCATGGTCAAAAAATCTCCATTGACCGAATACGACTCACCTCGCTCTGGTGGATTGATTGCAATCAATCTCAAAGACGGTGACGAAGTTGTCTCTAGCGCGCTTGTCTCTAACGACGACGAACTTCTTCTTGTATCCAAAAACGGCATGTCACTCCGCTTTGGTGCGAACGAAGAGTCAATGCGCGCGATGGGCCGAGCAACATCGGGTGTGATCGGCATGAAATTTAGAGCCGACGACGAACTCCTCACTATGGCTGCAATCAGCGGCGCGAGTGATGATCAATTTGTTTTCACAGCTACCGACGGTGGTTATGCCAAGCGCACCCCACTCGATGAGTATCGCCAGCAAGCTCGTGGCGGAATTGGTGTGAAGGCAGCGAAGATCGATGAAGGTTCTAGGGGAACCTTGGTTGGCGCGATGATCGTCCAACCAGGCGATGAGATTTTGGCGATCACTTCAGGTGGCGTAGTCATGCGCACCCCGGTCGAAGAGATTCGCGAGACCAGTCGTGACACCCTCGGTGTGCGGCTAGTGAACCTCGACGCTGGCACTTCGGTCGTCTCGATCACCCAAGTCAAAGACGCTCCAGAAGCCGCCGAATAAGCCCCTCGATTCCACATTTTGGGAGTTCGGGAATAGTCGGGTAGCCTTTGCCCTTCGCACGTGGATACTTAATCGCCTTCAGCCTTTAAGCGCACATATGCGGGCCTGTAGCTCAGCCTGGTTAGAGCGCTTCCCTGATAAGGAAGAGGTCGGTGGTTCAAGTCCACCCAGGCCCACCAGGATTTCATTCCTTAACCGCTCGTCGGATAAGGTTCATCCTCTTAGGGGCCTTAGCTCAATTGGTAGAGCGCCTGCTTTGCAAGCAGGAGGTCAGGAGTTCGATCCTCCTAGGCTCCACGTTTAGTACGTAGCAGTTTCCCAATCTGTGGAAACTTCGGATCCTTAAGAAAGGTCAATCCAATGACACAAGCAACTCTCCATACCACCAAGGGCGACATTGTGATCGAGCTTTTCCCAGATCACGCACCAAAGACTGTTGCTAACTTTGTGAAGCTTGCTAAAGAAAATTTCTATAACGGAACAGTTTTCCACCGCGTCATTGCTGGCTTCATGATTCAAGGTGGTTGCCCACAAGGAACCGGAACCGGCGGACCTGGCTACAAGTTCGATGATGAGTTCCACGGCGAACTTCAATTCGATCGCCCTTACTTGCTCGCAATGGCAAATGCAGGACCAAATACAAACGGTTCACAATTCTTCATCACTGCTGCACCAACAACATGGCTTAACCGCAAGCACTCAATCTTTGGTGAAGTAAAAGATGCCGCATCACAAGCAGTTGTCGATGCCATTGAAACCACCAAGACTGGTGCGATGGATCGCCCACTAGAACCAATCACAGTTAATTCAGTAACTATCACTGAGTAACTCATGAAACTTAAGAACTCGATCACTACGGTTCTTATTTTCATCATTGTTGGCTTTTACATTGTTGCCAACTATGTTCCTAATTTCACCTGGGGTGGCTTAGATCTCCAGAGCCAACTTCTTCTTGT
>Ga0007815_1000233_pt1 | contig 17919 bp, 19 predicted proteins | sample CryBogCBE02Aug09_FD_71212 | JGI IMG/M metagenome (GOLD analysis project Ga0007815, IMG submission 71212) | Freshwater microbial communities from Crystal Bog, Wisconsin, USA - CBE02Aug09 | ecosystem: Environmental > Aquatic > Freshwater > Lake | place: Crystal Bog, Wisconsin, USA | collected...
GTCTGGTGCTGCGCGAACTGTTCGTATTCGGCCACATGCAGACCGATCCCAATTTCGCGAACTTTCGCTGGCAGGCCGACAGCGGGCGGATCGTGCTGCTTGATTTCGGCGCGGCGCGGGCGGTTCCGCCCGCCACGATCGAAGCCTACCGCGCGTTGATGCACGCCGGCCTGAACGAAGACCGGGCAGCGCTGCGTGCGGCGCTTGTGACCATCGGTTTTGTCACCCCCCGCATCCTGTCACGCCACGGCCGCGCCATCGATGAGATGATCGAGGTCCTGCTGCGCCATCTAGGCCAGCCGGGCCTATTCGATTTTGCCGATCGCGGCTTTGTCGAGCAGATCCGCCGCCAGGCCGAGACCATCGCGGCTGACCGTGATGCATGGCACATCCCGCCGGCCCATACGCTGTTCGTCCAACGCAAGATCAGCGGAACCGCACTGCTGGCCGTGCGGATGAAGGCTCGCCTGCCACTGCGCGACATGGTGGCGAAAGCCATGGCGGCCGGAAATAGCCGCGACTTCCAGCCGCAGCGGGCCTTGCGGGAAAACCACGCCATGCCAGATGCGCCGCCCGCCATTGATGAACAGTTCGACCAGTGAATTATCGAAGATCAGCTCGAAATCGACCTTCCCAGCCCCGGGGAAGCGCGGTCGACAGGGTCCGCGCGAAGGCAGGCGGATGACCTCGGGCAACGAATTGAAGTAGCGAAATGGGCTGGCAGGTTTGCGCGGGCGAGGCATGCGTTGCGCCCTAGCCAGTCAAAGCCTCAGTCGCCAGTAGATGCATTTGCTCTGACAGAGCCGTCATTTGGCTTAGCTGGTGGTCCTGGGATTACGCTTTGGCACCGGCCGAACGGCGGGCTTCGGCTATTGCATCGGAGAGTTTGGTATACCGATAGTCCCCCAGAAGGTAGACGGCGGCCGGTAGGCGGGTGATGCCATAACGGACAAGTTCCGCCTGTTCTGCCGGATCGACCAGCGCGGCATCAGCAGGCGCAAAGGGTGCAGTTGCAGACTTCTTCATGGCAGTTCCATTCCAGCTTTGAGGACGTCGAGCAGCGCCGCCACCTTCAGCGTCGCAAATGTCGAGAAGGTGTCGGAAATCGCATACGGCAGGGCAATCCGCTCCCCGACTCTGATTGCTCCGCACGAGTAGACAACGTTTGGCACATAGCCTTCGCGCTCGGCGGTTGCAGGCTTGACCAAAGGTTCCCGTGAACGGCCGATGACGCGGGAGGGGTCTTCCTTGTCGAGCAGCACCGCACCGATCGAGTAGTGCCGCACCGGACCTACGCCGTGGGTGAGCAGGAGCCAGCCCTCATCGAGTTCTATCGGCGAGCCGCAATTGCCGATCTGGACGAATTCCCAAGGGAATACTGGCTTCAGAATTGCTGTGCCCAGACCCCATTCATGGATATCGTCGGAATAGATCAGGTGCAGGCTCTCATTGTCATGCCGGGCGATCATTGCAAAGCGTCCGCCGATCTTGCGCGGAAAGAGCGCCATGCCCTTGTTGCGAGCAGCCGGCCCCTTGAGAGGTGAAAGGCGGAACGTCACGAAATCTTTGGTTTCCAGCAACTCCGAGCGGATGCCTTGCCCGCTATAGGCCGTGTAAGTGGCGTAGTAGGTCGTCCTTTCCCCGTCCTTGAATGCTACGAAACGGGCATCCTCAATGCCGTTCGCCTGCATGTCGGTAACGGGGAAAATGACCCGTTCGGAGATGTCGGTTGCCGGATCGAAGGCAATCTCAAACGTATCACCTAGGCGCGCCGTAACACTGGGCATGCTGGCGAGGCGGGCAGGCGGTGCGATCGTGACAGTGCCGTCGCAAGCGAGAATGCCGGTTCGGAACGTGAGCGATGAAATGTGTCCCTCGCCGACCGCACGCAAACTCAGGATGAAGCGCCCACACCCTTCGTCCAGATTTGTCTGGTCGGGGTGGGGTACGATGCTGGGGTTGAAGAGCGCTGCGGCTTCAAAGCTGTATTCGTGAAGAAAATAGGCACCAATCAGTTGCAGTTGCTCTCTTGAGATCGATCCGTGACTTTCGAAGACCTCTTCCATCTCATGCGCGCGGCGTTCGAAGATTTCCGGCAGGTTGCGGTGCCGGTCGTCGAAGTTCTCCAGCGTTGCCGCCAGCAGTTCAGCCACTTCGGCGGGGCTCAGGGCAAGAACCCTGTCGACGATATGGTTGGCTCTCGTCTTGTCGATTGCGCTGAGATCTCTGGGTTCGACCGCTGGCCGGAAGGGGCGAACGACGACCCTGGATGGGTCGGGCCTCAGATGCAGTGCCTGACGATTGAAAAATTGTGCAGTTGTCATGGCTTACCTATGCGTGAAGCTGGTGCAGCGGAATTGCGAGATTGCCGCCACCTGGTTGGTGCGGGTGGCGTTTGGTATCGTGCTCAAGGCGGCGCAGGGCGGTCAGGCCCAAGAGGTAGGACAGAACGGATTCGGCGCCGCGGTTTTCATTAGCTCGATCGGGATGGAGGCCGTCCCGACAGCTCCCGGTGGCGACGTCAACCAGTGGTATTGCGAGGTCATTTTCGCCCAGAAACCAGGCAAACGCTCGTCTGGCCGCAACCAGCCATAAGTCGGAACTATTACTTTCGTACGCCGCAGCGCAGGCTGCAATGGTGGCGCAGGCTTCCAGCGGTTGCTGGTCGAAGGCCGCGGGTGATCTGCGGCCCGACAACATGAAGCCGTTCGAACCCACGGGTCGGAAATGCCCCTGCGGCGCAGTTTGTATCGCAACCAGCCACTGCAAGCTGCGCAGTCCCGCGCGAACAAGTTTATCTGCGCCGACAGACCTGCCGGTGACGACCAGCGCTTGCGAAAGGCGCGCATTGTCATAGCTCAGGCGGTCTTCGAACCAGACCCATTCGGGCGTCTCGTTTACAGACAAGAGGTGCTCCAGCCGCGACGACAGGTCCCGGCGGAGCTTGCGGGCCGCATTGTCCTGCGGCGCAACGTGGCAGTAGCTATCCAGCCCCAGCAGGGTGAATGCCCATGCGCGGGGCGAGGTAAAACCTGCAACAGCCCCCATGGCTTCGCCAAACAGGCGCTTGGCCCATTGTGCCCGGGCAGGGTCGGTTTGGGAGGATGCGCAGACACCCAGTGCCCAGAGCGTCCGTCCGTGGCTGTCTTCCGAACCGGCCGGTTCGAGCCAATTCCTGTTGAAGCCCATGAAATTTCGAAAGCGCCTGTTATCCGAATTCCAGCCATGCTGGATGAACGCTGCAAAGCGATCGACAAGAGTGGTGGCTGGTGTCGCTTGAGGGTTGGCTTCGAGTTCGCAACACAGCAGCAGTGCGCGGGCGTTGTCATCGATGCAGTAGCCGTGAGCGCGATCTGGAATCGAGTGGACCGCGTGCTGAAAAATGCCGGTATCGTCGCACATGGCAACGAGATGACCGAACGCCATGACAGGCAGCGGGGCCGGAGTAGCGACCAAAACTCTGACTGAATTGTCTGTTGCACTGTCCAGCATGGCGGCGCGGAAGCACCTGGCAAATCGCTTGCCGGTGTTGGCCCAGGTCATCGACCGGCTCGCTGTGTAGGCCCTGTGGCCCATGGCGAGCCGCCCGGGCTCATCGGAAAGCAATGCCGCAACCGCCTGTCCCATTGCGACTGTGTCACCGAAAGGCACCAGTTTGCCCGTGCCATCGTCCAGCAATTCGATTGCATGCCAGTATGGGGTCGACACGACTGGCCGGCCGAGACCATGCGAATAGGCGAGCGTTCCCGAAGTCATCTGGGATTCGACCAGATAAGGTGTCACATAGACATCGCACATGGCGATGTGATCGAGCAGCTCCGGCCGTTCGACGAACTGATTGAGGAAGACGACATGGTCTTCCAGACCAAGTGCATGCACCCGGGCGATCAGTGTCTCACGGTAAGCCTCGCCGGCCTCGGACAGCAGCTTGGGGTGCGTTGCCCCCATCACCACATAGACCGCGTTAGCTGCCTTCTCGATGATCGCCGGCATGGCCTCGATCATCGTTTCAATGCCCTTATTGGGGCTGATCAGTCCGAAGGTGAGGATAATCTCGCGGCCCGCAAATCCCAGTTTCTCCTTGGCGACATGCGCAGGTGCCAGCGGGACGTCCGGGATGCCATGCGGGATGACCTCGATCTTTGCCGCTGGCGCCCGATATGTTCGCAGCAGGATGTCGCGCCCCTTACGGGCCATAACGACGACCCGCGCGGAGGCGGCAATCAGGGCCTCCATGATCCGGCGTTGGGCCGTGGTCGGTCGATCGAGTACGGTGTGAAATACGGTGACAAGCGGCAAATCTATGGCGGCGACCAGACCAAGGATCAGGTCTCCGGACCCACCGCCGAAGATGCCGAACTCATGCTGCAGGCACACCACATCGAAGTTCTCGGCGTTGATGTAACGTGCGGCTTCAGCATAGCTCGCCGGATCATCCTGCGCGATCGTCCTGACGACATGAGGCGGAAAGTCGTATGCGCTTCCCGGATCGCACATGGCGAAAATCGCGGTTTCCGAGACAGTCGCAAGGCTGCCGACGGCGAGCTCAAGATCGGTTGTGAAGGTTGCAATGCCGCAACGGCGCGGCAGGGCATTGCCAATGAAGGCTACCCGCAACCGGCGCGCGTGAAAGTCGTCTCAGAGCTTGCCTTTCGGCTTCTGGGCCAGTGCGCTCACCGGGAATGCTGAAACTCCGGAAATCGTGACCGGTGCTTTCGCCCTGGCCGCCTTGGGCTTGCGGATTTCGCGGTTGCTGCGTTTCTGGGACTTGGCCATATCAGAGTGCTCCGCCTTCGTTTTCCCACGCCAATGCGGCCGGGGAACTGGGATTCGGACTGGGTGACGAACGCACTTGGTTCAGGCCCCGCGGGAGGTGCGGGCGATGGTTGTATGGATAGGGTTCAAGCTCCCGGGCGATCTCGCCAAGCCTGCGATTTGGGGGCGTGGCACCTAACCTGGCCACTTGCGCAGAATATCGCATCGGGGCGATCTGCTCTTCCTTAAATATCCTGTTGAGGCACATGATGCGCACTCCGACTTCAAGCGAAGGCGCAATACGTCCTTCTGTCACAAGTGGCTTGGTCTTGGGTCAGGTGATGCAGAGCTTATAACATGGCGCGCAGTGATCGCGGCACGAATTCGTCAGGACAGCTCACTAACAACAGTGACGTGCTCCCCTGATTGTTACCGGTCAGAGGTAGAGTCTCGCTCCTTCATGATTATTGTTTGATGGGATGGCAACGTGTCTGGGGGCATGCCCCCAGACACGTTGGCTGGCGATCTCGGCGGGGGTCTTCCCGCTTGGCGCCGGGCGTCACCATTTTTTTGATGCCAGATCCTTCAGCACCGCGTTGTCGAGCATAGCCTCGGCCAGAAGCTTCTTCAGACGGGCGTTCTCTTCCTCGAGCGACCGCAGGCAACGCGCCTCGGACACCTCCAGGCCACCGAACTTCGACTTCGACTTCCACTTGTATAAGGTCGCCGAGCTAATCCCGTGGCGCCGGCATAAGCGATGTTCTTGGCATCAGAGCCCTTCAAGCAAACCTTTTGGCAATTCGGCCGGCGCCGCGTTCCGCGTCAGCGGTTGCGGAGCCACTCGACCAGTTTGACCGCACGGCTGGCCGCGTAGCGGTTGATCGGCCCGCGCTGCGGCTGGTCTTTCACGCGGGCGGGAGTGACGGATTCGCCGGGCATGGCGTGGCGCGGGAAGAGGGCGAGCGCGTGGCCGCGGTCGATCCCGGCCATGGTCGGCGGGTCGAAGATGGTCAGCGCCTCAAGGTTGGCGACCTCGACCCCGATCAGCGGGGCGGGGGCAAAGGGAAAGTCGCTGCCGAAAAGGATGTGGCTGGGATCGACCAGTTCGCGCAGCGCGGCGAGCGCGTAGGGCGAGGGCGAGAGCGCCGTGTCGTAATAGAAACGCTTGATGTAGGTCAGCACGCCCTGTGGCGCCTTTTCGGCGAATTCCGGGAAATTGTTGGCCAGCGAAATGCGCCAGGCGACGAAGGGCAGGAACCCGCCGGCGTGGGCCAGGATCCAGCGGATATCGGGATAGCGCTCCATCGTCCCCGAAAGGATCAGGTTGGTCGCCGCCCGGGTGGTGTCGCACATGAATTCGACCATGAAGGCCGGGATGCCGAGTTCGACCTGGGTCGAGGTGGCGTGGATATTGGGGTGCTCGAAGACAATCGCCTGGCGCTGGTTGAGCTCGGCCATCAGTTCCTCGAAGGCCGGGTCGCCGAGGAATTTGCCCTCGGTGCTGCCGAGCAGCACGACCCCGTCGGCCTTGAGGACATCGAGCGCGTAGATCGCCTCGGCACAGGCATCGTCGGTGAAGGGCATCGGCAGCACGGCGAAATTGCCGAAGCGACCGGGGTGGCGCTGCTGCATTTCGGCGGCATATTCGTTGCAGGCACGGGCGAGATCGCGCGCCTCCCGCCGGTCGCCGAAATAGACCCCGGGGGCGGAGAGCGAGGTGATCGCGGTACGGATATGGCACTCGTCCATTACCGCCAGCGAGGCCTCGGGCGTCCATTTGGGCAGCGGGGTGCTGGCCACTTCCTTGATCCCGCGCGCGTCCATCGCCGCAGTGAAGGCGGGCGGGATAAGGTGGTGGTGGACGTCGATCCGCCCGGCGGGGGTAGTCATGGTTCTCTCTCCCTTGGGTGCCGCGGTTGTCAGGCGGTCACGGTGGTCTGTTGTTCGCCCAGGTCGATCACCCGGTCGGCGCTGGCGATGGTCAGACGCATCACGTCGCCGGGTTGCAGATAGCGCCCGCTGGCGGCCTGCCCCTTGCGGAAGGCCGCCCACAGCTTGGGTTCGGGCAGCAGCAGCTGCATCAGCTTGCGAATAAAGGGCTTGGGTGCGCGCAACGCACAGCCAGAAGGGGTGCCGGTCAGCAGAATATCGCCGGGGGCGACATCGCTGAACTGCGACAGCTCGCTGATCGTTTCGGCGGGCTTGAACACCAGATTGGCGGTGCTGTCCTGCTGGCGCACCATGCCGTTGACTGACAGGGTCAGCGTCAGGTGTTCGAGATAGGGAAATTCGTGTGGGTCGGGCACCACCAGCCAGGGGCCCAATGGACAGAATCCGCGATAGCTCTTGCCCTTGAAGAACTGGGTCTGCGGCAGCTGGACATCGCGCGCCGAAATGTCGTTGGCGATCACCAGGCCGAAGACGTGGTCGCCAATCGTCTCCGGCGTCACTGTCAGCGGGCCGGTGATCGGCTTGCGGAAGACCAGCCCCAGCTCGATCTCGTAATCGAGCAGCGAGACATGGGCCGGGCGGACCACTTCGCCCACCGGCGGGCTGATCGAGGCGTCGGACTTCTCGAAGAACATGTTGAAGGCCTTGGCATCGGGGTCCATGCCGGATTCGATCATGTGCTGCCGGTAATTGGCGCCCTGGCACAGCACCCGCGCCGGGGCGGTGACCGGCGAGAGCAGCGCGACATCGGCCAGGGCCAGCGTGGCGGGCTGATTGCGGGCGTGGCGCCAGTCGGCTTCGCCCTCCTCGATCAGGTCGCGGGTTGTGGGATAGGCGCCGGCCAGCGGCACGATCCCCGCGCCAATGGCGACCCCCCATTGCACTGCGCCCCGGTGCTCGAAGCGGACAAGATTGGTGGCCATGGTCAACGTCTCCAGTTCGACCGGGTGGGTCTGGGCTTGCGCGGGGTCTTGCCGGACCAGGGGCGCGCGGGGCGATCGAAGGATTTCTTGACCCGGGACAGCCGGTCGAGACTGAAGCCGGGGCGGGTCCGTAACCCCCGCCAGATCGCCGCCAGCAGGCCGAGGCTGGGTTTCACCTCGATGAAATGGTCGGGCAGGTCGGGGCCCCATTGATAGAGCCCGGGCTTGCCCGATTCATGGTAGCGGGTGGGGTAGGAGGCATCGAACACATCACCATCGGCATAGTGCTCAACCGAGAAGCCCGAAGGGTCGAAATGGTAGTTGAACAGCTGCGAGCCCAGAACGTGGCGGCCGACCCCCCAGTTCTGCACCCAGCCCTGCCGCTGCAACCACTCCCCACCCAGCGCGATCGCGTCAAGGTCCAGCGCCTCGAAGGCGGCATGATCGTAGGCATCTTCGGGGCCGCTGGCGAAGACCAGGGTGTGATGGTCGGCGGGCTCCGCCCCCCGGTCGCAGCGCAGAAAGGCCAGCACCGGCTCGCGGGTTTCGGGCAGCACCTCGATGTCGCTGGCGATCAGGCCGAAATTGGTGATGTACCAGTTGGCGTTGCGGATGAATTCCTGGCGCTGCTGCACCAGATGGCCCAGCCGAAAGACCTCGGCCGGGCAGGGCACGGCGGGCTGGGGCTGATTGATTCGGCGCTTGTCTCCCGGAAGGTTCAGTGCGCGCGGCTGGCGGTGGGGCAGCGGGTCCAGCTGTTCCAGCCCGTGGACCACCTCGACGCTCACCCCCGCAGGGTCGATCAGCCGCACCACCGAGCCGCCGCCCGGCTCGCCGCTAGCGGTGACCGTGGTGTTGTGGTGGCGGGCGAGGCGTGCGAGGTCGTCCGCCGATCCGGCCCGCAGCCCCACGGCCAGAAAGCCGTCGCGCGCGGCGCGTTCGACAATGACGATATGGTGCTGCGGCAGCACCCCGCGAAAGTAGAGCGCGCTGTCAGTCTCGGCGGCAACATGCAGGCCGAAATCGGCAAAATAGCGCCGCGCCCGCGCCAGATCGACCCGGCCAAAGCGCAGATAGGCAATATCGGCAATGCGGATCACCGGCTGGGTGCAGCGCGGCTCCAGCACGGCGGAGGGTGCGGGTGCACTCATCGCCGGGTCACGGCCGATCGGGCAGGTCGGGCAGCGGCAGCCGGGCGATGGCCTCGGCCTCGTCGGACGAGAGGCCGAGCGCGCGCAGCACCAGCGCAGCGGCATTGCTGCCGGCATCGCGCCAGGTCAGCACCCCGTCCAGCACCGTGAACATCGCGGTCAGCGTCGCCCCAGCGATCATCGAGGTGACGGCGATCAGTTGCCCCGGCACGAAATCATAGCGTCCTTCCTCCAGCCCGCGCAGCAGGTCCGCCGCCGGCGGGCCGGCCCACATCCCGCGCAGCGCCTCGCTGCTGAAGGAAAAGCGCACCACGAACCGGCCCCAGTGGCGCTCCTCGTGCGCCCGGCGGACGAAGAAGCGGATGCCGTTGGCCAGCCGATGCGCGGGATCGGCGATAGCGCCAAAGCTGTGCATCACCCGCTCGTGCATCTCGATCCCGAGACGGGCGGCGACATCCTCGAACAGCGTCTCGGTCGAGGCGACATTGTTGTAGATCGTGCCCCGGGCGATCCCGGCAAACTGCGCCAGCTCGCTGACATTGACCGGCACCACCCCGCGTTCGGCGAAAAGCTGCACCGCCGCATCGTAGATCCGCTGCTGGGCTGCACTCTGTCTCATTCGTTGCCTGCGTCGTGGTGGGGTTGACTCATTGAACAGTGCTGTTCAATTTATGTCAACAGTGTTTAGCCGGGAGAGGCCCATGAGCGTTCCGCCGGAATGCGATGTCGTGATTGCGGGGCTGGGTCCGACCGGCGCGCTGCTAGCCAACCTGCTCGGCCGGCAGGGCTGGTCGGTCGTCGCCTTCGATCGCGACGCGGACATCTACTATGCCCCCAAGGCGGTGCACTTCGACGACGAGATCATGCGCGTGTTCCAGGCCGCGGGGCTGGCAGATGTCATCGCCGAGACGGCCGAACCGTTTACCGACATGGCCTTTCGCCTCAAGGCAAACGGCCCCGATGTGTTGCGCGCCAAGGTCGGTTCGCAGGATACCCGTTACGGCCACCCGGGGGCCTGGTGGTTCCACCAGCCGACGTTGGAACGCCAGTTGCACGATGGGCTGAAGCGTTACCCCAGGGTCACCGCGCAGCGCGGCGCGGAGGTGGTCGAGATCGCGCAGGACGCAGATGCGGTCACCGTTACCGCACGGACCCGCGCTGGCGAAACGCTGCGGGTACGCGGGCGCTATCTGGTCGGCTGCGATGGTGGGCGCAGCTTCGTGCGCCGCGCCGCCGGGCTAGAGCTGGCCAGCGCCGACTTCGATCAGCCGTGGGTGGTGGTCGATACCAAGGCGCGCTGCGGCGGCAAGGAACCCAGCCTGCCCGACTATCACTTTCAGGTGTGCGACCCGGCCCAGCCGGTCACCTATGTGCCGATGGCCGGGCCCTATTACGAATGGCAATTCATGGTCACCGGCGGGCGCAGCGAACGTGCGGCGACCGACCCGCACCATGTCCGCCAGCAGCTCAAGGCCTTTGTCGACCTCGACACAATCGAGATCACCCGGATCGCCTACTACACCTTCCACGGCCTGTGGGCGAAGGAGTGGTGCCGGGGGCGCATCATCCTGGCGGGCGATGCCGCGCACCAGATGCCGCCTTTTCTGGGCCAGGGGATGTGTTCGGGGATCCGCGATGCCCAAGCGCTGGCCTGGCGGCTTGACCTGATCCTTGCGGGCCGCTCGGCGCCTGCCATCCTGCGCGACTATGTCAGCGAGCGCACCGCCCATGTCGATCACATCATCCACGGGGCGATGTTCCTCGGCAATGTCATCCAGACCCGCAATCGGGTCGTCGCCGCGCTCCGCAACCTGGTGCTATTTCGTCTGGCCAGCGTGATCCCGCCGCTGCAGGCGGCCTTTACCCGCGTGGCCAACCGCAAGCTGCCGCTGGCGGGTGGCTGCCTCGGCACCAACCGCAAGGCCATCGCCGGGCACCTGCTGCCGCAGCCCCGGGTCCGCAGTGCCGACGGGGCGCTGGTCCTGCTCGACGAGGTGCTGGGGCCGGGATTTGCCATAATCGCCCGGCAGGGCAGCGTCGCGGCTTCGGGCTGGCAGGTCGGTCCGATCCCGCTGCGGCTGATCGAACTGGGGCCGGTTGCCAGCGGCCGGGTCGTGGCCGAGCCCGAAGGGCGGCTGGGCCGCCTGCTGCGCCAGCACAATGCCGATTTCTTGATCGTCCGGCCCGACCGTTATGTGTTCGACGCCGGCCGCACTGCCGATCTCGGCCGCTGCCTTGCCGCGCTCGATGAAAGCCTGCACCTCGGCGCCAGCAACATGGTGCTGGCCTCATGAACGAAACCCCGGTTCTTGTCGTCGGCGGCGGCCCGGTCGGGCTGACCTTTGCGCTGTTCCTCTCCAACCTTGGCATCAAGTCGGTGGTGGTGAACGAGCGAACCCAAACCACCACCCACCCCAAGCTCGATGTGGTCAATTGCCGCTCGATGGAGATTTTCCGCCAACTGGGTCTGGCCGAAGCGATCCGCGATGCTGGCAATCCGCGCTCGGCCAACCAGTATTCGGCCTATGCCGCTTCGGCCGCTGGTCCTTATTATTCGGTCATGGCCGATCGCCACCTGATCTACGCGCCGGTCGATCAGGCCAATGCGGCGATCCGCGCCTGCACCGATGGTTCGCTGCCGCTGGAAACCATGCAGCGGATCGCGCAGATGCACCTCGAACCCGTGCTGCTGGCAACGGCCGAGGCCGATCCCAATATCGACGTGCGCTTCGGCCACCGGCTGTTCGGCTTCGAGCAGGACGACAGCGGCGTGACCGCGCTGGTGCACGAGGTGGCGAGCGGTGCGGCGATCCAGTTCCGCGCAGACTATCTGGTGGGCTGCGACGGGCCGGCCAGCCGGGTCCGCAATTTCCTCAATATCGACTATGACGCGACCTGGGACCTCCTGGGCGAACTCTACATTGTCCATATCCGTTCGGACGAGATTGCGCCGCTCTACCCCAACAGCGTGCCCTACTGGCACACCTGGCTGTCGCGGCCGGGCAACAGCGGCCTCTTGGTGTCACCCGATGCCAGCCGGAACGACTATGTTATCCACCGCCCCTATCCGCCGCGCGGCGACGAAACGATCGATGCGATTGTCGAGGCGGCGGTTGGCCGGAAGGTAAACTATGAACTGGTCCAGCACGGTGGCTGGCGGCCACAGTTCCTGGTTGCCGATGCCTACGGGCGCGGGCGGGTGTGGATGGCGGGCGACGCGGTTCACCAGTACATGCCGACCGGCGGTTTGGGCATGAACACCGGGGTCGCCGAAGCGCACAACCTCGCTTGGAAGATCGCCGCCCGGCTGCAGGGTTGGGGCGGCGAGCGGCTGGTCGCGAGCTATGATGCCGAGCGGCTGCCGGTCGCCCGCCGCAACCGCGATCACGTCAAGCAGAACGCCGCCTGCGTGTTCGAGGCCCAGTTCCCGCGCACCGCCGCGCTGCTCGACGACGGCCCCGCGGGTGAGGACAACCGCGCGGCGATGGCCCGCGCCTTTGAAACGAAGATTTCGCGCCTCTACGAGAGCTTCGGGGTCGAGATCGGCTATAGCTACGCCGGCTCGCCCATCGTCGCGGCTGAGCCCGGGGCCGAGCCGCCGGATTCGACCGAGAGCTATTTCCCCACCACCCGGCCAGGCGCGCGACTGCCCAGTGCCTTTGCCGCCGACGGGCGGGCGGTGTTCGATCTGCTCGATGGCCGGGGCTTCACCCTGCTGGCAACGCAGGCAGTCGACGAAGCGGCGATGGCCCCACTGGTGGCCGAGGCGCGCAGGGTCGGGATGCCGCTGAAAGTCGTGGTGCTGAACGAACCCGCGCTGGCCGCGCTTTACGAGGCGGCGCTGCTGCTGATCCGGCCCGACCAGCACGTCGCCTGGCGCGGATCGGCGCTGCCCGACGACGTGGCCTGGCTGGTCGACCTGGTAAGGGGGGCGTGAACGATGGTTATCTCCTTTGATGCTGTGCGCCTGCGCGCGCTGCTGCGGGTGACGGCGCTCATCCTCGCCCGCGCCGCCCGCCGCTCGCAGCGGCTGCAGACCATGCTGCGCGACGAGGGCTTCGTGTTCCAGATCGCCACCGAAGGCGGCACGGGCGGGCATTTCGCGCTGAGCGACGGGGCCTTGCGCTATCGCCCCGGGCTGCATCCCGCGCCGCACTTCGCGCAAATCTGGCAGACGCCCGGCGATGCCTTCCGGGTGCTGATCAGCCCCGACGAGAGCGACCTGCTGCGCGCCTTCAATGCCGGCCTGTGCCGGATGGAAGGCCGCTTTGGCGTCGCACTGTGGTTCAACGAGGCGATGAAGATCGCGCGGCCAGCAAAGGGCAGAAAATGACGAAGCGCGTGATCATCATTGGCGGCGGCTATGCCGGAACCCAGCTGGCGCGGGCGCTCGACGCTGATGCCGAGGTTATGCTGGTCGAGCCGCGCGAGGCCTTTGTCCACAATGTCGGCGCGATCCGTGCCGTAGTCGATCCCGCGCTCACCGAGCGCCTGATCTTCCCCTACGACCGGCTACTCAAGCGCGGCCGGGTGATCCGCGAGCGGGCGGTGGCGGTCAGCGGCACCACGGTTGAGCTGGCCAGCGGCCGCGAGCTGGCGGGCGAGATCGTGGTTCTGGCCACCGGATCAACCTATGCGGCGCCTTTCAAGCCGCAGGGCGAGATGATGGCCGACTTTCATGCCGCGGTCAGCGGCCTGCACCGCCAGGTGGCCAGCGCCGCGCGCGTCGCGATCATCGGTGCCGGCGCGGTGGGGGTGGAACTTGCCGGCGAGATCGCCTCGGCCATGCCGGGCAAGCGGATCGACCTGATCTCGGCCGACCGTGACCTCTTTCCCGCCTTCAACCCCGGGCTGGGGCAGGCCCTTGCGCGCCAGTTGGGGCGGCTGGGAGTAAGCCTGCACCTTGGTGCCCGCGCGGAAGGGTTCGATCCGGCCAAAGCCTCTGCCGGAACCGTCCGGCTCGCCAACGGCACGACCCTCACCGCCGACCTGGTCATCCCTGCGCTGGGGGCCCGCGCCACCGAACAGCCTGGCGGCGATCTGTCCGCCACGCCGCGCGATCCGCTGGGCCGCATCGTGGTTGACCCGTGGTTGCGGGTGCCGGGGGCGGGCAATGTCTTTGCGCTGGGCGATGCCGCGGCTTGCGGCGACATGATGACCATCGTTGCCGTCTCGCGTCAGGCGCCGTGGCTGGCGCGGACGATCAAGGCCATGCTGGCAGGGCGGCCGGTTGAACAATTGCCCGCCTACGCCGCCTGGCCCAGCCCGCCGATTCTGGTGCCGCTTGGCCCGGCGCGGGGGAGCAGCGTCCTGCCGATCGGCAAGCGCGGGCTGGTGGTGGGCGATCGGCTGACCGCCGCGATAAAAGGCAAAAAGCTCTTCATTCCGCGCTATCGCAAGGAGTTCGGCACGCTATGATGCGCGGGCACCTCAGGGTCATCGGCGATCGCTGGGCGCTGCTCATCCTCTATGCCGCTTGCGAGGGCTCGCAGAATTTCGAGGAGTTCTGCGCCACCTTGGGGATTGCCCGCAATGTCCTCACCAATCGCTTGCGGCGGCTGGTCGATGCCGGAATTTTTCTGCGTATTGCCGCCTGCCACGACGCGCGCCGCGTGGAATACCGGCTGACCCCGCTGGGAGAAGCGCTGCGGCCGATGCTGCAGGCGCTGGACCTGTGGGGCGAGGACTGGCAGCGTTCACGGCCCCCCGTCGTCTCCGAGCCCGCGGCGCGAACCGCCACCCCCCGCCAACCCGCATGATTGCCCCCAACGAAGGAACCCCCCGAATGACCACCCGCCCCGCATCGCGCCTGCCCGCCCTTGCCCTTCTTGTGCTGCGGGTCGTGGTCGCGCTCGCTTTCGCCGCTGCCGCCGTGCTCAAGCTTTCGGGCAACCCGCGCATGGTCGCCGAATTCGGCACGATTGGCTTGGGCCAGTGGTTCCGGGTGGTGACCGGCGTGATCGAACTGGCGGGCGCGGTCTTGCTGGTCGTGCCGCGCACCACGCTCCTGGGCGCGCTGGTGCTGATCGGCATTTGCGGCGGGGCGCTGGGGGCGCAGCTGGCGGTGCTGCACGGCGGCCTTGCCCATGTCTTCGTGCTGGGCGGGCTGCTGGGCGTGATCGCCTATCTGGCCCGCCCCGGCCGGGAATGACCGCACAAAGATCGCTATCGGCATGACCGGGTAGGCATTGCGCAATGATATGAGGTGATTAGACATTGTCAGGCCAGATCGTCGATCAAGGTTTCAGAAGGTAACCGTGCGGATCTTAGCCGCTATTCAGTCATATACTGCGCATCCCCAAAGCATGGCTGCCTAACGGCCGAGACCCGCCCAATAGCTGCCGTTCCGCAGGGCGCACGCAAACGGCGGCAATGTTCCAGAAGCGGCGATCCGCTTCCGGCAGCGCGCGACCAGAGCAGGTTGTGAGTCATTGCTCTCGGAAACGGCTGCCCGTTGGCCGCTAGCGCGGGGCGCAATCGTTGATTGTGCATAAACCTTGTTGCCTTCGGCAATAACTGCATATACATAATGTATATGCACAGGCATTCTGCATCCATTGACTTGCCCTGCGCGTGTACGACGATGCGCAAAGCCGCGCGTGCAGTCAGCCGGGTATACGATGCAGCGTTGGGTCAGGTTGGCATGAATGTTGGCCAACTGGCAATTCTGCGCGCAATCAGCCGCGCGGATGCAGGGGGCATTGCCCTCAGCCGGTTGGCCGAGACACTAGTTATGGACAGCACTTCACTTTATCGCGCGCTCGCACCTCTGGATCGCCGCGGCTGGATAGAGGTCGTCGCGGCCGAACGAGGGCGGTCCAAGCTCGTCCGCCTAACCGATCCCGGGCGCAATGCCACAGATCTAGCAGCTGCGCATTGGGAGGCCGTGCAAATGGCAGTGGTTGATGAGTTCGGGGTGGATCGCTGGGCCGAGGTCCAAGCCGCTATCACCGACTTGACTGCCATTAGCGTGCGGCTTGTCGGCTAGGAGCTCCGAATGACACTTGATCCCCACGATTGGTCGGCAGTGCGCGCGACGGGGCGGCGCATGGTCGATGACATGATGGTTTGGCAGCAAAGCGTTGGCGAACGCGCGCCTTGGAGACCGGTTCCTGATGAGGTTAAGAGCCGGATCGATGAACCGGTGCCTTATGCGGGTATGCCACTTGACCAAGTTTATGACGCGTTCCTTCGAGATGTGCTCCCCTATCCGACGGGGAACATCCATCCACGGTTCTGGGGCTGGGTCATGGGCACGGGAACCGCGACCGGCATGCTTGCCGAGATGTGTGCCGCAGGGATGAATTCTCACCTTGCAGGCTATGACCAATCGGCCGCGCTTGTAGAAAAGAAAGTGTTAGCCTGGCTTACTGAACTGATGGGCTTTCCCAGGGAATCCAGCGGCCTGCTGGTCAGCGACGGTACCGCGGCCAACCTGAATGGCTTGCTGGCAGCCCGCGTGGCCAAGGCTGCCTTCGACCTCCACAAGTGGGGCTACATGCCTTACGAGATTGGTGTGGTACTACCGCGCCGCGATCTGAACGATGGGCGCGGTTGCCAAGGCGGCGATATCCTGCACCGAGGCTGATGACCTCATGACCTGCCCAGAGGGTGCAGTCAGTCTAATCGCAACTCGTCTCCGATTGGCGGGGCTTTGGCTTTGATGGCGCGGCCTCAGGTCATGAGGGATTGCCACTCGGCGAGGGCGGCCGAGCCTCGCGTGCGGTAGGTCTGACGATCGATGAGGTGGCGTTCCTGGGAAAAGTGGTTGTGGAAGGATGCGTGCACTGAGGCGAACTTTTGCAGCGACTTCATCCGGCGGAAGCGCTGCATAGCGCGTTCTCGTCGCCGGAATGGCAGGTCCTATTGTTCTTCCATCGGCCCATCTCGCGACGGTTCACCTCGGGTGACGAATTGAAGTAGCGGAACGGGCTATCGGGCTTCGGTTTGTAGCGGCGCATCCGCACCGGTTAGAAGGCTCGCCAGTCTAGGGGCAATTTGGGCTGACAAAGCCAGTAGGCGCATTTTACGCAAATTTTATGCTGGCAGCAGTCTTTCCCCCGGGCGCGGTAATCAATGCGGCGGCTAGAGCTGGTGGATCAACAGGAGTTGGCCACCCATGTCCTTCGATCTCCTCGCCGGGGGCCTCGTTGCCCTCGTCATCCTGACCTACCTGCTGGCCGTACTGGCCCGTCCCGAGCGGTTCTGAAGGGGCACGGCGATGACCACAGCGGCCCTGGCCCTCTTCGCCCTGTTCACCCTCACGGTGCTGGCCCTCGCCCGCCCGCTGGGGCACTGGATGCACGCGCTGTATGACGGTGCGCCGATGCCGCTGGGCGGGGTGGAGCGCGCCTTCTACCGCTGCGCCGGCATCGACCCAACGCGCGAGCAGAGCTGGTTGACCTATGCCGTCAGCGTGCTCAGTTTCTCGCTGTTCGGAGTGGCCAGCCTCTACCTGATCCTACGCTGCCAGCAGGTCCTGCCGCTCAATCCGCAGCATTTCGCAGGAATGGAGCCGTGGCTGGCCTTCAACACTGCGGTCAGCTTTGTCACCAACACCAATTGGCAGAACTACAGCGGCGAGGCTGCACTGTCCTTTTTCAGCCAGATGGCCGGGCTGACGGTGCACAACTTCCTTTCCGCCGCCACCGGCATTGCCGTCGCCTTCGCGCTGATCCGAGGTTTCGCCCGGGCCGAGGCGGTTGGCATCGGCAACTTCTGGGTCGATTGCACCCGGGTCACGCTTTACCTGCTGCTGCCGCTCAGTATTGTGCTGGCGCTGGCCTATGTCGCGCTGGGCGTGCCGCAAACGCTGGGTGCCAATGTTGATGCCACCACGCTGGAGGGGGCGCGGCAAAGCATCGCCATCGGCCCGGTCGCCTCGCAGCTGGCGATCAAGATGCTGGGCACTAACGGCGGCGGGTTCTTCAACGCCAATTCCGCGCACCCCTTCGAGAACCCCTCGGCGCTGGTCAATTTCATCCAGATGGTGACGATCTTCGCGCTGGGCGCCGGCCTGACCATCACTTTCGGCAAGGCGGTGGGACGCGAGCGGCAGGGATGGGCGATCCTGGCGACGATGACGCTGCTGTTCCTGCTCGGCCTCGGCGCTGCCTATGCGGCGGAAAGTACCGCCAACC
>Ga0007815_1000234_pt1 | contig 17906 bp, 15 predicted proteins | sample CryBogCBE02Aug09_FD_71212 | JGI IMG/M metagenome (GOLD analysis project Ga0007815, IMG submission 71212) | Freshwater microbial communities from Crystal Bog, Wisconsin, USA - CBE02Aug09 | ecosystem: Environmental > Aquatic > Freshwater > Lake | place: Crystal Bog, Wisconsin, USA | collected...
AGTATTGGCGGGTTCGACTTCACCAAGGCGCGCAACTTGGTGATCTCGAAATGGATATCTATAAATCACAATCAGAAGATCAGAACACCTCTGAACCAACGATTAAGTTCCGCGATCAAAAACTTCCAGAATCCGAGCTCACCTATCAGGATTACAACTGCTTCCCAGCAAAGGGGGATTTTTCGGTCTCCGATCCCAACTCATTTATCTTCGATGGCACAGGAGCGAAGAAAGGTGAAGTCTTCCCAGGCATGATGGGGCCAGAAGTCGATCACGCCTTGGCTTCCGACACCTTCACTGGAACACGTAAGGTTCTAAACTCGTCAACAATTACATGTGGCACCCATATTCTCGATAAGCCAACATCTTCCACAATTGTCTATGGTGAGATACCTGGTGCGGGTGGAACGATATCAATAGGCGATATGAATTGGGTCGAACGCGGTCTCACCTCTGACGTGCCAAAGCGAACATTTGAATTTGCAACCAAGGTCACCACAAATATCTTGGAGGCCGCTGCAAAAGGACCAATGGGTCAACACCTTCCGTGATCACCTTCTTGAAGCAACTACCCAAGACCATCGTTTCGGCCGTTATTTTTCTGGGGCTTCGCCTTCTTTTTCTGCCAACACTCTGGCTAGCAACAACGCTACGCCACAGGAATTTTCACACCATCTTTGCCCGGTGGGATGCGCAGTGGTACCAATCAATCGCGGCTCATGGTTATGGCTATGAAGTCATTGAAAAAGGCCGGACCTTATCTAATGAGGCTTTCTTTCCACTCTTCCCATTAGCGGAACGATTAGTTCATGCAGTAATCGGGATTTCATATATCGGTTCGGGAATCATCGTGAGTTGGTTCTGCGGTGCGTGGGCTGCGGCGGCGATTTATGCCGTTGTTTCTAAGCTAACTAACGAGCGAACCGCACTACTCACCGTTTTTCTCTGGGCGGTCTATCCCATTGCTTATGTAGACAACCTGGCGTACAGCGAGACTCTGTTTACCGCTTTGGTTGCAACCGCCATCATGTTTCTCCAGAAGAAACGCATGCTCCTTGCATCGGTATTTGCCGCACTTGCGGGGCTGACCAGACCTACTGGCCTAGCAGTAGGAGCCGCGGTCACTCTGACTATTCTGTTGGAGCTTTGGCACTATCCCGCCGCGCGAAAATCATGGCTCTCTTATCTCGCGATGCTCTTGCCCATAACTGGTTGGCTCGGCTTTGTCATCTACTTAGCCAAGAAAAATCATTCGTTGCTCTCCTATTTTCACGTCCAATCTCACTGGGGCAACGGCTTCGACGGCGGCGTTCACTTCGTAAAATGGATTGCACACTATCTATTGAGCAGAGATTTCGTCATCGGTTTGCTATTGATTGCACTGTGCGCAGCACTCATCTATTTACTGCTCTCCCTCTACCGCGCCGTCGATTATCTTCCGGTTCTTATTTTCACCACGCTCTTAGTGGCTCTCTCTTTTTGCACACAGGGTTACTTCGGCTCTAAACCACGCTATCTACTTCCGGCATTCCCATTGCTCATACCGATTGCGCAATTCCTCGCCGATAAGCGAAGTTATATCCGGTGGATTTGCTATGGAGTGCTTGTGCTACTTGGGATGAGTTACGGTGCTATTGCAGCGACAGGTCATGGCCCACCTTAAATAAGGCCGCGCTCCAAACCTTCTAATACTTCTTTAGCGCGAACTCTCACGTCATCAAGATCGCTGAGTCGCTTGAGGCCAGATAGCTGTTGGAACATCCGATGGTTCTTCTCAAACTTATCTTTGTGTTCGGCTAGGAAATTCCAATACAACGTGGTGAAAGGACAAGCATCTTCACCGGTTCGTTTCTTTGGATCATAGATACAACTCTTACAGTAATTGCTCATTCGCGAGATGTAGGCACCGCCTGAGGCATAAGGCTTGGTCATCATGACGCCACCATCGCCATGAACTCCCATACCAATCACATTCGGAACCATTACCCAATCGCTGGCATCGATGAATTGATTACGCATCCAGGCCAAATACTCCTGCGGATTCACGCCGGCCAGGAGCGCAATGTTGCTCAACACCATCAAGCGCGGAATGTGATGAACCCAGGAGCGCTCTTGCACATCGCGCACAATGGACTTAAGACAATTCATCGACGTGCGATCCGGGTCCTCTAATAGTGGAAGTAGCTTGCGCTGTGCACTCAATTCGTTGCGGCTTCGGTAATCCGCGCCAAGATGCCAGTACATACCGTTGATGTATTCACGCCAACCAATAATCTGACGCACAAATGCTTCTGCGGATGCAATCGGGATATCACCGACTTCAAACCGCTTGACTGCGGCTGCGATTACCTCAGTAGGGTGAAGCAAGCCATTATTTAAATAAGGCGAGAGCAAAGAGTGGTGCACGGACCAGTCGCCGGAAGACATTGCATCCTCGTAACGGCCAAAAGTGGCGAAGTGGTTGGCGAGGAAATAATTGAGTTGTCCCAACGCGCCAGCGCGAGTCGTCGCCCAGTATGTCCCGCTCACGCCAAAGCGCGCTGCGACTTCACGATCAATCTCATCGTAGGGGTGTTCCAATAGCGCAAGTGCTTGATGGTCCTTAGGCAGACTCTCGCGATTCTCTTTATCAAAATTCCACTCTCCACCAACAGGTGAATTTCCATCCATGAGAATATTGAGTCGCTTACGTTGTAACCGATAGAAGTTCTCCATGAGAAAACTCTTCTGGGCTTGGGCCCATTCCTTGAATAAAGCCCGGGGAGTAAGAAAGAAATCGTTTTCGCAAAAGGTAGCGCCGAGCTCTGCCAAGGTTTCTTGTAGGCGATATGAGGATTGCTCTGCCGCATAAATTTCTTGAGTGCGGTACTTTGCACGAACTCCCTCTAGACCAGCACGAGTGGTCTGCGCCTGCACATACTCGACTGAATAACCCTCTGCTTGGAGCTCTGCCGCGAAATGGCGAGCGCTCGACACAAGAAAGAAGAGACGCAGCGGATGGAATCTCTTGGGGTCAACCATCCGTTCGGATTCCACTAAGACAATCAGGTCGTCTTCTTTATCTGCGTGCTTGAGGGCACCGTAATTGCGGTGCAACTGATCAAACGGAATATAAACAATCCGCTTCTTAGTCATCAGGGCCTAATCACTTGGTCTTAAAGATGTTGAGGAGCTGGCGCACCTGATGCTTGGACTCTGCCGGATGCCGGAAACTCTTTTCGGCCACGATCTTGTAGACATTCTGGCGACCCACCTTGGTGATCACTACATAACCAGCTTCTTCTAGGTCGACCAAAATGCTGCGGACCGAGCGTTCGGTAATGCCTATCTCCTGAGCCAGATCACGAATTCGAAGCTTAGGGTTACGACTGAGAGCCACAAGGACGTGACCGTGGTTCGATAAAAAGGTCCAACCCGCTTCTTTCACGCCTGAACTTTAGCATATATCTGCATTAATTGACAGGTAATTTAATACCTGCAATTATTTGCCTATGTTGTATTTCAGATTAGCAAAGCTCTCAGCGCTCTTAATAATCCCGACGGCGATAGTGAGAGCCGTGATTACAACGGACTCCACCAAGTGGACCTACTCCCTCTTCTTGATTTACTGCGGGTTGCTCGTAGCCACCATCGCTAAATATGCACAGGAGAATCTGCGGGGCCAAAAGCGTTACAACCGATTCGGTCTATTGCTACTGCTGACATCAATCTCTCTTTATCTCACCTACAGCTTTCACTCCGTACTGACATTCGCTGCGGGGTGGATTGCAAGTGGCTGGGGCGCAACTCTGCTTGTCGATCACTTCAATGATAAAAGTTCCCGATCAGCACGAAATAAAGTCGCACGCTACTTTCTCATCGGCGATATTTGCATAATCGTTGTCGCTACCTATTCAACAATTAACCATATCGACTTGTTTGCAACTCAGAGAGCCCCCCTCTTCCTGGTCGGATTGCTTGCATTCGCAGGTGTTATTCGATCTGGTGCTTTTCCGTTTCATCGGTGGCTTGCGCTGACAAATGAAGCTCCATCACCACTCTCTGCCTTGCTTCATGCAGGAATCGTGAATGGATTTGGCTTAGCACTTCTCAGTTTTCCATCACTGCAAGAGTTGCAAATACCTATCGTGGTGCTTGGACTGATCACCATCTTTTTCGCTCTTGTGATTATGCGTCATCGCCATGATGAAAAAGGAAAACTCGCCAACGGAACAAGTATGCAGATGGCTTACATGGCGATTGAAAGCGCGCTGGGGCTAAACGCCGCAGTTCTGTTGCACATAGTTGGCCATGGTTCGTATAAGAGTTGGTCATTTCTTCGGGTGGGTGGCGTTCCTTCCAGATGGAAGAAGAGTCAGGAGCTTTACTTGCCTAAGTACCGTGGCAGCTCTCTCTACAAGGCTCTTGCACTCATTGCTAGTAGTTTGCTCGTGCTAGGAATTTTGGGACTGGCACTTCTCTTACATGACTCTGCACTTACATTGGCTCTGCTAACTATTTCATTGACATCTCTCTTGGGCTTCTCACAACAATTACAACCGCGGTTATTTGCTCAAACGCTTGTGTTGGTAACAGCTTCGGTAGCTATTCTCGGTGCAGAGACTTATGGACTGAGCCATCTGATTCCAAGCCGTGATGCGTCAAAACTGGCTATCGCAAGCGTGGCGGCGACCATTATCGCGATGACTCTTGTGGTCAAGAAAATCCCTCACGAAGCTACTCTGAAGCTCAGTTCACGTCTTCTTGGATTCATGAGCATTCCTGGCAGATCTATTGTCGCTTCGAGTGATCCGCTAATCGCAGATACGCTGCAGCGATACTCGAAATATTTCGAACCAGGTCTTGGGCTTTCCACCATGGTGGCGCAGGATCCGGTCTCAGGTCTTCACTCACTGCGTTATGAAGAGGCAGCAAAAGAACTCTCGCGCTTTGGGATATCGAGTTACCCAGGACAACCCGCTGGCAGCTCTTCGCATTCGCCTCGGTTGAACAAGGCTATAGACCAAGCATCGTGGTGGACTGCTGAAGCTTCTCATAACAGTTCCGTGAGATCGCTCGGACCTTACTCACTCTGGCGCAGATCTCAATCTGCTTCATCGCAACTGCCGTCTGATCCGTATGACGCGCTAGCTGCGCTTGTTCAAGAATCGTCACTCACGTGCGAGGAAGCATTAGCTGCGCTTATTGGTTCTGACCTTGGCTGGTTTCAATATTTCCTAGGAAAACATCCGAATTGGATCGCAGAACTCTTGGCGCTTCGAGCAGCGCTCTTTTTACTCCACAAGGTTGAACTAGAAAAACCTGATGATGTAGATCTGCATTCATACGAAAAGGCATTTGCACTGCATGAACAAGGAGAAGTTCAGCAGCTATTGCAGAAGCTTCAAGGCTCGACGCATCAGGAAAACGGCCGCAATCAAGAGTTAGCGCTCGTCATGTGCATCGATGTGCGCAGCGAAAAGATGCGCCGCTTGCTCGAATCCCGCCATAGCGTTGCCACCTTAGGCTTTGCTGGTTTCTTTGGTGCCGACATCGCGGTAGTTACCAGTGATGGCTCACACTCTTTCCAAAACCAGATGTGCCCGGTGATTCTGCAGCCTGGCATCACTATTAGTAATACTGAGATGCCAAGCATTTACGAGATCGTTCCAACACTGTGGTCCCAAGCTAATCGAGGCTCCGGTGCGTTAGCAATGGCTGAAGGATTCGGCTTAGTGCAACTCTGCTTAAACCTCATTAACACGTACGCTCCAACTCTGTTCAAGCGCCGCTCTCGTCCGCAAGAAACGCCGATCATCAGTGATGAGGCCTATTCGAGAATCTCATTTGAATCCAAAGTTGCTCTTGCAACCATGCTGATGAATAACTTGTCTCTGCAAACCTTTAAAGAGGTGATCTTTGTTGGCCACGAATCTGGTGTTCCTAATAATCCATTTACCTCGCTCTATGAATGTGGTGCGTGCGGTGGTAATAGTGGGCTGGTCAACGCATATTACGCAGCGAAGTTGCTCAATGATGAAGAGGTGATGAAAGCTGCCGGGTTCGGTGATTGCGCCACCACCTTTGGCTATGCCATGCATAACACCACTCATCAAAGACTCGAGATTTTGTCCGGAAGTGAACGGACTGCGCCACTGAAAGCTGACTCATTGTTAACGCAACGAGATGGAAACCTCAGCGCCTGGTGGCAACCTTTTCCCGAGTTTGGGCTGGCTGGAAATGTCGGTGCGATTATTGCCCCTAGAGCAGTGACCGCGAATGTGGACTTGGGCGGTAAATACTTCCTTCATGACTACGACGTCACAACAGATCCTGATGGCTCCAAACTTGCGAATATTCTGACCGGCCCGGGAACGGTCATGCAGATGATTAACTCGCAGTACAACTTCACCGTCTGTGATCCACAAAATTTCTCTGCCGGAGATAAAACCCGGCTTAATGTCTTTACTCAAGCGGGAGCGCTTGCAGGTTCCGGTGGATCTCTCAAACGAGGAATGCCCTGGCAAGCGATCGGTCAATCCGCGGATCAACCAATTCACAATCCGATCCGCCTGCAGATATTCATAACTGCGCCGCAGGAATTAATTAATAGAGCACTGGCCCAATCATCTATCTCTCAAATGCTTGATAACGGTTGGATTGGAGTTCACTCACTTCTTTAATTTGTAATGGTTTGGGCAACCTGCAGGAGTAGAGATGAAGGTTTTGAGTTTATGTGTCTGCACATTTATGCAGGTTATATAGGTTGGCTTCTTTGAAACCTTACTTGCAGACGCAGGTGACTGAGTAGCAGTCGGAACCACCGCAGGAGAAGGTGTCGGAGAAGCTGTTGGTGTCGCTACGGGATCTTGGAAAAGTTTCACTTGAATGACCGGATTGGAAAATTCGAATCCTTTGGCACTGAGATAGATGAAGCCGTCGTGTTCGGTGAGAGTTGTAGCAGCAACTTCATTCTGTCCACTGTCAGAAACAATTGAGACAGATGCCTTCACTGGAGCGGAAGTGAAGTGATACAGGCATCGCGCCACATCGGAACGAATCGCTAAATCGTAGGAGCCAATGAATGGCGTTGATCCATCCTTTTCAAAATGTGGAGCTGCAACTTTGTAATCCAGGGTTTGTGTCTGATTATCGAAAGTTGGTGGACCTTCGATATACATAGTTGCATTTGTTGAAACAATTCCACCAAGAGAAGAATTGCTCTGAAGGCAAGAATTGTTGCCATTTCCATTCATTGTACGGAAGGTCCACAAGGTTTGCATCGCATCTGCCGAATCGTGAATCAGCGGTAACCACATCACAAATTCATCCATAGTTTGTTGGTCGTAGGAAGTTAAGTCTCGTAGCAAACTCCACGAGTTAGGATCTCCCTTTTCAATCTGTGCAAAACTCCCGCCACCATTACTGAAGGCCATTTGGCCGCCTAATGGGAAAGGTAGGCCGGCATAAAACTGCTGCAAATTGCTTGGTAAATCGCTCTTTTTTGCGTATCCAAATACGGCTGGCACCCTGGTTGGAGAGGCGGCAATGTCGAGAAGAGTGTTCCCGTTGCCCAAATCTGTCAGCACGATGTTTGGGCTTTGCATACGGCCGCTAAACCAATTGATAACCGGGAAATTAACTCTTAATTGGACATCGAAGGTAACGTCCATAGGTAGCGCTTCTGGAATAGCACACTGAGTGAAATCGTTCATGATGCAGTAATTAGATGTGTCGGCACCGCCGCCGACACCCGCTTCAGCCCATCCCGCGTAGTCCGCGGCATTCGTGGAGTGGGTAATAACTTGATACGAACCCGAAACCACGTGAACTGCATAGATTGACAAGGCAATTTGATTATCAAAAAGTGTCTGTCCGGGATGACGTTCCACAGTTCCATTTGAAACAACTAGATATTGATCGCCGCTGGCATGAGGTGCACCTGGAATTGACACTAGATGCGTTTGTCCTCCAGGCGGCAAATGCGATGCTGGGTCCCCAGCAAAGTCTTGAGAACGAACACTCGGAAATGAGTCGCCAAGAGTCACCGGTAGATCTACGCCTGACTTATTCGCTTTAACGGCAACTATGCAATTGGTGTCAGCATCTGACTTGCAGAAGTCCCACAACGAATTCCCTTGCCAAAGCGTGGCTTTAGAGCATGCTGGATCAGATGCACCTTTGCACGCGATCGCTTGAGTTACCTGGCCTGAACCGTCCAACACTTTGCCGATAAGAAATGGATTAGTGAATGTATTGAGGAAATTTGGCGAGGCATTAATGCCTAGATAGCCCCCGCCTGGAGCATTACTCGCGACAAACGATTCATCTGTTGGAGCACTCGCTGTTGCGGCACTGGCGAATAAAGTAGCGATGGCTACTGCGACAACACCAATCAATAGTCGATTTTTGTGTCGAGTTGGAAATGAATTCCTCAGAGTCATAGCGGGATTTTGTCACCTTATGTGGAGTAAGCGAAGTGTGGCTAATCAGCACAAACAAGGTTTGACCGGTCTAAAATTCCAACAAAGTCACTACCTGATCTCTCCCTTTTTGAGCGAGTAATTCAAAGAGAGATTAGAGTTATGGCAAGTGAATGATCGGCTTACCCTCAAAAGGGAACATGAGAGATATTAGGTGCGCAGATGACCATAACGACAACACCAAAGTTTGTGTCGATCCAAGAAGAGCCCCTTGCCTGCGTACTTTTTGAACCAAAGAGCCATGTGGCAGATGCAATCCTCGTTCACGGATTCACTGGCAGTAAAGAAGATTTCACGGAAGTGGCCGAGCTGCTAGCCCTTAAGGGCTACCGCGTACTGACCTTTGATCATCGAGGTCAGTATGAGTCAGCTCATAGCAAGCGAGGCGATGCTTACGAAATGGATTCACTTGCACGCGATGTAATCGAGCTAGCCGATAATTTTGAGATGAAGAACCCTCATCTTTTGGGTCACTCATTTGGTGGCTTAATCGTTCAACGTGCTGTGACGCTTGCTCCTCATCGCTTTGCCTCACTTTCTCTTATGTGTTCAGGTCCAAGTGGTCGAACAGGATGGAAGCGAGATGAAGGCTTTGATTTGTTAACAAAACTTTCGATGGAAGAGATTTGGAATCAGCGTTTTGAAGAAGAGCGTAAGAGCCACCCTCGCTATCAGATCCACAAGAAGCGCTGGCTAGCCAGCGACGGTGCCGCAACACTTAAATTCCGCGACCATCTCAACGTTCAGCCTTCGTATGTGAAAGAAATTGCAGCAACTGGTATTCCTGCCTTTGTCTTCTATGGTGAGAACGATGATGCCTGGCCGCTAGCTGAGCAAAATCAAATGGCCAAGGATTTAAATGCAAAGCTTCTCGTGCTTCCTGGTTGCGGTCACTGCCCTAACGAAGATAATCCAGAGTTAACTGCAAATACCATCGCTGGCTTTTGGGGAAATTAAAGAGCGCGCACACAGAGTGTATGGAACTCTGCTGGCACTCCACTTAAATCACCCTCATAAAATCTGATCTCTGAGGTTGGAAGTATTTCCCACTTAATCCCTGATGAAATAAGTGCCTCAATAAAGACTCTCGCTTCACATTCTGCGAGATGGTTACCAATACAAGTATGGGGTCCAAAACCAAAGCTAAGGTGAGGGTTTCGTTCGCGACGAAGCTTTATCACTCCGGGATTCGGGAATACTGACTCATCAAAGTTTCCCGAGAAAAAATTCATGCTCACGTAGCGATCTTCCGGTAATTCCCTTGCTCCAGTTTCGGGGGTTGTCGTTCTTGCCATCGCCGTATTCGGAGTGAAAAATCTCAAGAATTCATCGATCGCCCGTGGAATCGCTGCTGGTTCACTCTTAAGCCAGAGTAGATCCTCTTGATTATTGCCGAAATACCAGATCATTCCGGTAAATAATTTAACAACAGTATCGCGGCCGCCCGCCAACATGATTCCTGCAATTCCTCGAAACTCCTCTGCGGAAATAACAACACCGTCCACCTCGAGCATTGCTAGCTCACTCCAGATGTCATTGTTATGTGAGGCAAGTGCTTCTTTGTAGACACGATCTAAATAGGCATGAAGCACAGCACCATCACGCTTTTCTCCAGTTGCTAGCCAGACATCTGGTCCCCACGAGACCCACTCATCAACATCTTGAGGGCGTCCGTAAAAGGATCCGAGGTTTGCCATAACCAGTGGCAAAGAGAGATCTGCACCGACTTCTCCATTGTTGCTGCTGAAGAATTGCGCAATATGTTGCTCGGAGTTCTCTCGAAAATTCTCTACGAATTTCTCCACATACGGCTTTACAAAATATGGGGCGAGTGCAGTTCGATAGCTGTGGTGTTTTGGTGGATCAACTTCAAGCGGAATCTGTCGATAGTCACGCACATCTGCATCGCCTTGCAGATCAGACGAGTATGTATGGGTGTCGCGAAGTGCTTCGCGCAGAGCTTTGTGACCGGTAATCGTGTGAGAAATGGGTGTTTTAACGACTGCCATACATGTAACGTAACGAGCAGTCAGAGCACAGTCAATCAAAAGAGCGGAGACGAGAGGATTTGAACCTCCGAGGCCTTTTAACGGGCCTACCTCATTAGCAGTGAGGCGCACTCGACCGGGCTATGCGACGTCTCCAAGTGTGAGCACAGTTTACAGTAAGAAAAGATCGATGATTACTCGGCAATCTGCCCAGATTTATTCAGTTGGGTATTCAACGCCAATCTGAGCACGAATATCGTCCATAACCTGCATGATCTCAATAGATTCATCGAGGCTCATAATCGGGCTCTCGATCAATCCTTCGGCAATACATTTCTCTGCGTGCATCGCCTGATATTGACGACCGATGCCAGAGATTGTGTGATCGTAGCTTTCAATCTCTTCACCTGATTTGTTATAGACGGTAAATGAGGTCTGGACGTAGAAAGATTTATCGATCTCGATCCGTCCTTGAGTACCGATGACTGATGCAGTAACAGGGCCAGCAGCATAGAAACATGTTGTCAGCGATGCTTGTGCGCCACTCTTGTAACCAAAGATCATCGACGTCATTGAATCTACTTTGTTGGGAGTCAGCGTTCCTCGCGCCACAATTGAATCTGGCTTTCCAAGAATGCGGTGTGCCAATGAAATTGGATAGATTCCCAAATCAAGAAGCGCGCCGCCGCCAAGTTCAATTTCGGTCATGCGAGGAACGTGCATGAGTTGTTGGCTATGGTCGGCCATCACTCCTTGGATCTCACCAAGTTGTCCGGAGTTAATCACTTCAAAGATTGCATCCATGGAAGGCAGGAATCTGCTCCACATTGCCTCCATCACAAAGAGCTTCTTAGCTCTAGCGAGATCCGCAATCTCTTTGGCCTCGCGAGCATTGATAGTGAATGGTTTTTCGAGCAAGACATGCTTTCCGGCATTGAGGGCAAGCAATGTATGTTGATGATGCAGCGGGTGGATTGTGTTGACATAGATGATGTCGACTTCAGGATCATTGACTAGCGCTTCATAGCTACCATGACGATTGGGAATATTAAAAGTGTCGGCAAAGGTATCGGCTCGAGCCAGATCGCGTGCACCCACGGCTTGAATATGCAATCCAGCGATTGCAAAATCTTTTGCAACCTCTGTTGCAATTCCGCCAGCCCCTAGAAATCCCCAACGCAGTTGTGTAGTCATGGCTCAACACTAGTGAAATGTTTGCGAGTACTCTAGGGATGTGAACACCGCGAATGGAAAATCGGACGAAGGTCGAGTCTCCCACGACGCGCCTACCCCAACAGGGCTAGCTGAATTCATCAAGCAGGGTTGGGCACCGTCGCCATTGCTCGATCTCGCTCCAGCCGCTGTTGTTCCATTTGCACAGAACCGTCGCCAAAAGCTCTCGGCGCTTTATCCAGACGTTCGCCTTGTTGTTCCAGCTGGCCGTTTGAAGGCTCGCAGTAACGACACCGATTATCGATTCCGCGCTCACTCCGCCTTTCTCTGGCTCACTGGAATTAGCGCCACCGATGTAGTTCCAGATTCGGTTCTGGTATTTGAGCCTTCCGGTGACGGGCACATGGTCACGCTTTACCTTCACCCTCGCTCTGACCGAAATTCCGAGGGCTTCTTCACTAATCGCAAGCACGGCGAATTTTGGATCGGTCGCCGCATGACTCTCGAAGAGACCGCCACTAAATACGGAGTCAACACTCGCGATCTCAACGAATTAGAGGATCTGCTCGACGACGCGCAGGACACCGTGATTTTGAGTGGTGTCGATAAGAAGGTCGACAAGCTTGTCGAAAAGCAGAAGAAGCGTGAGAAGCAGTTCGCTACAACGCTCGATGAGATGCGATTGATTAAAGATTCTTACGAACGCAGCGAGATGCAAAAGGCGATTGACGCCACTTCTCGCGGTTTTGTTGATTGTGTCCGAGCGCTACCTGCTGCCATGTCGGTTGCTCGTGGAGAACGGATCATCGAAGCCGCCTTCTTTGGCAGAGCGAGACTTGAAGGCAATGAACTTGGCTATGACACCATCGCTGCCGCCGGCTCACACGCTTGCATCTTGCACTGGATCCGCAACGATGGCGCAGTCCGCAGCGGCGATCTGATTTTGATCGATGCAGGTGTAGAAATGGAATCTCATTACACTGCCGATATCACTCGTACGCTTCCGATCAATGGAAAATTCTCACCAGCTCAACGCGCGCTATACATGTTGGTCTATGAAGCTCAACGCGCTGGGTTCGCGGCAATCAAACCAGGTGTTCGCTTTAAAGCAGTGCATGCCGCAGCCCAAGAAGTACTTGCTCGAGGCCTAGCCGAACTCGGAGTTTTGCCGGTCAGCGCCGAAGAATCTTTGAAGCCAGAAGCAGGATTTCATCGCCGTTGGTCGGTGCACGGCACCTGCCACATGCTTGGAATCGATGTGCACGATTGCGCCAAAGCTCGCGAAGAAAATTATCGCGAAGGCGTGATCGAAGAAGGAATGATATTCACCGTTGAACCCGGGCTCTACGTTCATGGCGATGATGAACTCTTCCCTGCGCAATATCGCGGAATTGGTATTCGCATCGAAGATGACATTCTGGTCACCAAAAACGGCTGCCAGGTTCTCAGTCGGTCACTACCAAGTCACCCGGATGAAATAGAAGTCTGGATGGCGAATATCGCCAAGTAAATAGCTTCGTGGCGGTTACTTGATTGAGTTGCCGAGTGCTGCAGCTGCTACACCCAGCACTAATGTGAGAGCTAGATAAAAGGCGCCATGCAACACTTTGCGCGTTCTCAAGAGATCATGGATCTCAACCATCAAGGTCGACCAGGTAGTAAAGGCGCCAGCAAAGCCGGTACCCATTAAGTAACTGAGTTCTGCCGAACGATGCACCGTAAATCCCAGAACAAATGAGCCAACAACATTGATCAGAAGTGTTTCGATCGGGACGTTAACAGAGTGAATTTTTTTTATATGTTTATCAACCAGATATCGTGCAGGTGCACCAACACCGGCTCCGAGTGAGATGAGAAGCTCGCGCGGAATCATGTTCGACGCCACCTTGCTTCAGATAGTTCATATGTGATGAAAACCAAGACGAAGGAACCAATCAGCGAAGCCAACGCGTACTCCATGAGTGCGTGGGTATTTTTCGCATCCAAATATTGATCGAGTTTGAGTGCAAAGGCTGAATACGTCGTGAATCCACCACAAAATCCGGTACCAATTGCAGGACGCCACCACCATTGAGGGCTTGGATGATGTTTCGCATAAACAACGAGGACCGTGAGCACGACAGAACCTAGATAATTTACAAAGAGGGTTCCCCAGGCAAAAGAATGATTGGGGATTAATATGGAAAATCCCCAACGTGAAAGCGATCCGATCACTCCGCCGAGCGCTACTAAGCCAACTCGCTTGAGCTCCAGAATTTTCATGGAGCTAGTCTAATTAGAGATTGCGAGGGCGAAGCGTGATCTTCTGGCCGACACTCGAGAGCAAGCTGATTATTGCCGAAGCAAATAGCGCAGACCAGAACGAGGTAATTGTTAGGTGCTTACTCCAGCGAGCAGTTAGCTCTAACATCGCAGCGTTGATTACCCAGAGAAATAAGCCAGCACTCAAAATTACTGCAGGCAGAGTCAAGATCTTAATGAGTGATCCCAAGAAGGTATTGATGATCGAAAAGAGAAGAGCGACCCAGAGATAATCCCAGGCCCCGCCATGTACTTTGATTCCAGGAATCAGAGCGGTTGAGGCCCAGACCGCTAGCGCCAAAATGCCCCAGCGGATGAAAATCCTCATGGTTAGTTGATGCCCTCACGCTTGCGAATGACTGATCCAAGCCAACGAAGTGGATCGTATTTCACGTCAACAACACGCTCCTTCATAGGAATGATTGCGTTGTCGGTGATGCGAATATGTTCTGGACATACTTCAGTACAACACTTGGTGATGTTGCACATTCCAAGGCCGTGCTCTTCCTGCGCTGATTGCTTGCGGTTACGCAAAGTATCAAGTGGGTGCATGTCGAGTTCTGCCAAGCGAATGAAGAAACGTGGGCCAGCGAATGTCTTCTTGTTCTCTTCGTGGTCACGAATAACGTGGCAGGTGTTCTGACACAAGAAGCACTCGATGCACTTACGGAATTCCTGCGAACGCTCTACATCGATCTGCTGCATCCGAGCCTCACCAGGCTTGAGATCTGCTGGGTGCTCATAAGCGCGAACTTCAAGAGCCTTCTTGTAGTTGTATGAAACATCGGTGACCAAGTCTTTGATGACTGGGAAGGCACGAAGTGGTGTGATAGTGACAGTTTCGGCTTCATCGAATGTTGCTACTTGTGTCATACAAGCAAGACGTGGCTTACCGTTGATCTCCATTGAACAAGATCCGCACTTACCAGCTTTACAGTTCCAGCGAACTGCAAGGTCGCCCATCTGCTCTGCCTGGACTCGGTGAATGACATCGAGAATTACTTCACCCTCATTCGCCTCAACGGTGACATCTTTGAGACCGCCATCTTCAGAGTTTCCGCGGAAGATGCGTAGTTTCATCATGCGTGCCATTAGTTGGAACCGCCTCTCGATTGTGACAATTCTTCAGGAGTCATGTACTTCTCAAGTTCGTGGATATCAAAGAGATCAAAGAGATCCTTGGTGAGATCAGGCAGATGCTTCTGCTCGATCGAGATAGCTGAACCGTTCCAGGTAGAAATGTTATTTACCTGGCGCCACTTCGAACTCATGGTTGGGAAGTCTTCGCGAGTGTGACCACCACGAGACTCTTCGCGAACAAGGGCAGATTTAGCAGCACTCTCTGCGATCAAGAGCATGTTGTCTAGATCGAAAGTGAGGTGGAAGCCAGGGTTGAATTGGCGACCGCCAGTGATTCCAATCTTTGCAGCACGAGCGCGTAGATCAGCAATCTTGGCAATTGCTTCCTCGAGCTCACTCTTGGTGCGGATAATTCCGACCAAGCTTTGGGCTGATTCTTGTAGCTCTTGATGCAAGGCATATGGATTTTCCTTGCCCGGGTTGTCGAATGGTGCCTGAATCTTGGCTGCAGCAGCCTTGATTGAAGCCTCGCTCACTGGGTTCGCGCCTTGTGACTTCACATACTCGCTCGCACCCATACCTGCACGACGACCAAAGACGAGCAGATCTGACAATGAGTTTCCGCCCAAACGGTTTGAACCGTGCATTCCGCCAGCACACTCACCCGCAGCGAATAAGCCAGGGACATCATGAACGGCAGCAGTATCAGGCTCTACCCATGCGCCGCCCATGACGTAGTGACATGTAGGACCGACTTCCATAGATTCTTTGGTGATATCTACGCCAGCGAGTTCATAGAACTGGTGCCACATTGATGGCAACTTCTTCTTAATGACATCTGCAGGAAGACGCTTTGAAACATCGAGGTAAACACCACCGTGTTCACTACCGCGACCGGCCTTAATTTCGGAGTTGATCGCACGAGCAACTTCATCGCGAGGCAACAACTCTGGTGGGCGGCGATTGTTGGCTTGATCTGTGTACCAACGATCGGCTTCCGCTTCGTTATCTGCATACTTATCTTTAAATACATCTGGGATGTAATTAAACATAAAACGCTCGCCCTTGTTATTGGTCAAGACGCCACCATCACCGCGAACAGATTCAGTCACGAGAAGACCACGCACTGAAGGCGGCCAGACCATACCCGTTGGGTGGAATTGGAAGAACTCCATGTCGATCAAATGTCCGCCCGCTTTCAAAGCGAGCGCATGACCGTCACCGGTTCCTTCCCAAGAGTTCGAGGTAATCTTGAAAGTCTTACCTGCTCCACCGGTTGCAAGAATGACAGCTGGAGCTTCAAAAAGAATTTCGCTGCCGTTTTCGCGGCGATATCCGTATGCGCCAGCAACCTTGCCGTTCTCCTTGAGAATTTCGGTGATGGTTACTTCAGCAAATACTTTGATGAACTTCTCTGCATCACCAAACTCGCGACCATCTTTTTGTTGGAGTGCAACGATGCGTTGCTGCATGGTACGAATCAGTTCAAGACCGGTGCGATCGCCAACGTGTGCAAGACGTGGGTACTCGTGGCCACCGAAGTTACGTTGCGAAATTTTTCCTTCGCCGGTGCGATCAAAGATAGCGCCCCATACTTCTAGCTCCCACACGCGCTCTGGTGCTTCTTTAGCGTGAAGCTCTGCCATGCGGTAGTTATTGAGGAACTTTCCACCGCGCATAGTGTCGCGGAAGTGCACCATCCAGTTATCGCTGGAGTTCACGTTACCCATAGAGGCAGCAACGCCGCCTTCAGCCATAACGGTGTGGGCTTTGCCGAAGAGTGACTTACATACGATCGCGACAGAGAGGCCAGCTTCGCGCGCTTCAACCGCAGCGCGAAGACCTGCTCCACCAGCACCGATGATCACTACATCGTATTTATAACGCTCGAGTTCGTTGCTCATAATATTTTCGTATCCCTAGCGATTTAGAAGAAGTAAAGGTTGTAGGAAGGATGGAGCGAAATCAGTCGCACGAAGAAGTCAGCGAAGGCAACGCCGAAGAGTGAGATCCATGCAAACTCTTGGTGTTTGTGATTCAACACTGACACCCAGCTCCACAACTTGTAACGAATTGGGTGAGCCGAGAAGTTACGTAGACGACCACCGATGGTGTGACGGCAGGTGTGGCAAGAGGCCGAGTACAACCAGAGGAACGATGCATTCGCCACCAAGACCAAGGTGCCGATGGACATATGACCCCATTGACCCTTGGCATTTTGGAACGCTTGAACTGCATCAATAGTAAGGAATACATTCAAAACAAGTCCTGCGTAGAACGCATAGCGGTGACCGTTTTGGAGAATCAAAGGTTGGCGAGTTTCACCGGTGTAGGTCTTGTGTGGTTCAGCAACAGCACATGCTGGTGGTGACATCCAGAAAGAGCGGTAGTACGACTTGCGGTAGTAGTAGCAGGTCATACGGAATGCGAGTGGGAAAATCAAAATGAAGAGCGAAGGCGAGACGCTCATTCCAAATACATGCCAGCTACCAAAGATGGTGCCGACGAATGAGGTGGAACCCTTCACGCAGTTCTGCGCCAAGCATGGTGAGTAGAACGGCGAGATCAATGGAGCTGCGTAATACTTTCCATTTTCAAATGCACGGAAGGTCGCATACACAACGAAGAGGAAGAGAACGCTGGCGGTAATCGCTGGCTGAATCCACCACTTGTCGGTGCGGAAGGTACGAGCTGTGAGCTTCGCGCGGCCTGGCGAGAAGACTCCGGTCTTTGGATCGCTATCAATTGCCATGGCAGAAGTGTGCTAAATCCGCGGGCTAGGCGCTAGGGAGTGGACGCAGGCGGATAGGTGAAATCGCCCACAAATGGGGGAAATATGGCGGAGGGCGTGGGATTTGAACCCACGAAGGTTTCCCTTGCCGGTTTTCAAGACCGGTGCACT
>Ga0007815_1000235_pt1 | contig 17818 bp, 29 predicted proteins | sample CryBogCBE02Aug09_FD_71212 | JGI IMG/M metagenome (GOLD analysis project Ga0007815, IMG submission 71212) | Freshwater microbial communities from Crystal Bog, Wisconsin, USA - CBE02Aug09 | ecosystem: Environmental > Aquatic > Freshwater > Lake | place: Crystal Bog, Wisconsin, USA | collected...
CAATAGATTCAACACATTTTTCTTGGTCGTCTTTAGAAAGCCGCTTAAAGGCTACTTCTGCGGCCTTTTTAGCGACTTTGCGTGGGTACAATTTCCAAAATTGTTCAAACATCAAATAACTCCAAAGCTAACTGCCATTGTTTCAGCAATGGATTTTTTAATTGTTACTTTGCAACCTTTAGCTTTGTGTTTTGCCGCTATTTGCTCGGCTCGTTCTTTAGTGTGAACTTGGTCAATAAACTTGCCGTCAGCTTTAACTACGTAAACTGTAATTTTTTTCCATTCACTCATTTTGTTTTCCTTTTATCTATCACGGTCAATCACCGTATATACATATTACTAAAGTTTTCTTTAGTTGTAAACATTTATTTATTAGAATATTCCCTAATGTTGTATAAAAGCTACATTCCTTTTTGGTGGACGAACCTAGCCCACCTGGTTCGCCTTCAACTGTTTTCCTTTTCGGAGCCACAGAACCCGCCAGTCGTTCAAGGAATCGGCACTAGCTTCGCCACCGATTTGTGTGCTGTTACATCCTTTATCCCCCAGTAGCACTTACGTCTTGACCGCTGGTGGTGGTGAATCCCCAATCAAGAACGATTGGAACAGAAACAAAAAAGGCTTTAGGGGTAATTCTGTGCTGAAACGGTTTAAGAAAATGTCCTCACAATACTTTCCTAAACCCACAAAACTACCTCTAAAGCCCATACATCGAGTGTTTCAGTCCTCAATGTTTAAAACTATATCACATATTTTTTAATTCAGGCCAAACTAACCACCAGTTGTTTGGAAACAACGTTTTTCTAGTGACTAGACCATGGGATTCTTTTTCAATTGTGGCGGCCATTGTTGTTAGGTGGCCAAACGGAATACTGTCGTTATTACGCCATTGACACACCGCCTGGACGGAAACGCCGCACAACTTAGCTACTTTGGCGGGCTTGCCCAATAGGTCAATGATTTGTGCATCTGTCATTTATTTTCCTCACGTGGTAAATATTGCTTTACTTTTGCTAAAGTTTACTTTAAATTCTGAAGTACGGCAATAGTGCCGTGATAAATAAAGGAGTTGACATGGATGAAATGGCCCAAGTAATGCAAGAGTTTGAAGAACGCCTAGAACAGGCTTTGGAAAACATTGAACATGACTACGCATCACCGGACGATATTGCTGTTATTCGTGCGGCTTGCGGTAAGCCTAAATTAGCAAAGAATCAAGTAATGACGGAATTATTTAATGAATTTGGAACAATTTTTGGACAAGGATAAAAAAATGATAGTAGCTAAACAAAACAGTAGTGGTAGCACCGATTTCAAACTTCCGCCCCCAGGAAGCTTTTTGGCACGTCTATATCGCATTATTGATATTGGCACCCAAACAACTGAATGGATGGGTAAGAAAAAAATGCAACGCAAAATTATCTGTATGTTTGAGTTGCACGGTGAAGATAATGACGGCAATCCATTAGCTATGGATGACGGTAAGCCTTTGGTTGTGTCTAAGCGATACACTCTTTCCCTAGATGAAAAAGCAACGCTACGCAAGGATTTAGAAGCCTGGCGGGGCAAAGAATTTACTCAAGCAGAATTAGACGGATTTAATTTGGAAGTATTGCTTGGAAAGTTTTGCATGGTGGCGATTACTCATTCAGATTACAACGATAAGAAATACGCCAATATTGCAAGCATCAGTCAAGTACCAGCCGCTATGAAAAAGCTGGGCGAGCCAACTGGTGTAAATGAATTGTTGATATTTAGCATGGACCCGTTTGACCAAGCTAAGTTTGACAAGTTGTCGGAAGGGTTGCAAAACCTGATTAAAAAGTCTGCTGAATACCGAAACACTTTTGAACCCCATTCGGTATCAGTTCCCAGCGAATCAGAATTGGATGACGATATTCCATTCTAGAAAGGAAATGTATGAAACCAGCTATTAAATGTATTTTGACCGAAACCTATACCCTAAAAACTCACCGGGAAGTTGGCTACGATGATGAACAGGAAATAATTGGTTTCAACATTGAAGATTTATCCCAGTTTACTAACGCTATTGTTAGAGAATGTGCTGACAAAGTGTTGGATTCTGACAACAGAAATTTAATACTTAACGAATTAGGAACTTAAATGAAATGTATTGATTGCAAATGGTACGCTGGCCAAGTTAGCGACCGATACGGAGTTTGCAAACGTTTTCCGCATATAGAAAACAAATCCCAAGAAGATTGGTGTGGTGAATTTAGTAACAAATTTGTTAACAAAAAGCCAATAGAACTGACAGTTAATGTTCCTGATGGCAATGTAACGTATGACATTACAACTGACACCATTCAACCTAAACGGGGAAGAAAACCAAAAAATGCTAGTTAAAGAACGTCAAGCGGAAAGTGGGCATTGGTATGACAAGGAAGGCAACCCAGCATACACGGTAATTGGTAAAAACGGCAAACCTAGGGGAACTACGTTACGTGATGCTAGGGTTCTTAACCTAAGTCCTAGTGTGACCACAATCTTGGGCGTGGCGGCACGGCCAGGTTTAGATTTGTGGAAACAACACCAGGTACTGTTAAGCGCTTTAACATTGCCCAAAGAAGAAAACGAAACGGAAGAATCATGGCTTGAAAGGGTCATGCTAGATTCCAAACAAACTGGTAGATTGGCAGCAGAACGTGGTACGGCCATTCATGCGACCATTCAGGCGTTTTTTGAAGGTCACTTGATACCAGAAGCCATCCCAATGTGCCGACCCGTAGAAGATGCGTTAAACGCTTACTTTGGGCCACAACTCTGGTTGCCGGAACATTCATTTACCCATAATGAACTAGGGTATGGCGGCAAATGCGATTTGTATGTCAAAGCTAATCACGTGTTTACCGGCATAGTGGTTGATATAAAAACCAAAGAAGGCGATTTGTCTAAGGTAGATATTTATCCAGAACACGGTATGCAATTAGCAGCGTACCGCATGGGCTTTAATATGCCCAAGGCACGATGCGCCAATATTTTTGTATCAAGCACCCATATAGGCCAAGTAAAGCTTATAGAACACGATTTAGCAGATTTAGACCGCTACTGGCTGATGTTCACCAAACTGTTAGAATTTTGGCAGTTAAAGAACAATCATAAATAAGGCGGTCAATGGGGCGTTGAAGGATGCAACAAGGTGGAAATTTTCCCCATTTCTTCCCACCAGTTTGTAGTTGCCAAATTCACGCCTACCGTTGTTTTTTAACAACTAAGGGTATGTCCTAATAAAATAGTTGTTGCGTAGTGAAGTTTTCTTTAGTAAATTACTAATACGGCAACGGTGCCGTGATTAGACAAAGGAAAAAATCATGAAAGCAATTGACATTCAGTTAAGTAAAGTTGACACATTGGGTATGTTATTAGCCCAAATCGCTGACCTTGAAAAACAAGCAGAAGCAATCAAAAGCGAACTTAAACAACAAGAAGGCCATATTGAAGGCAATCTGTTTAAAGCTTGCGTTACCCTTTCCCAACGTGCGACCGTTGACAATAAAGCCGTATTTGCAGAAGCAAACGTGCCAGCAGAACTTATCGCTAAGCACACCAAAACTACCGCTGTTATCACACTTAAAGTAACTTCTAAATAAGGGGCATGGAATGTTGCAATCAGAAAAAGATGCAGAACGGTTTTACCAGGCGCAAGCCAAGTTTGAACAACGCCAGCGCATGATTGATAAGGGCTGGGGCGACCGCAAGTCGTATGACGAACTATTGGCTTTTGAAAACAAACAAAGAAAGGATAAGCAAATGAAAGAACTAAAGGAAATTTTACTTAGCGGGCTTTTGGGCTTTGTAATTGCTGCTGTTGTTGTATTTACGTATGGATATAGAATAGGAGTGTTTCATCTATGAAAGCCGCTAAAGACGTATTTGAAAATTGGTATTCCTCAAACTTTACACACGAAAAAGGGGATGAAGATATAAAAGCTTTGTTTAGAGAAGCTTTTGAAGCTGGCATGGTTTCAGGGATTTATTTTATAGAAACCAATACCTCAACATTTGCAGAAAAAATGACTGCTGACTATAAAGGATTTGATAATGAATGAACACATTTGGACCGCTTCGGGCACCGATATTACTATCCGCTGGCGTTTACAGGGTTGGATTCCCCCATCAGAACTTCAGGAATACAGAAATAAGTGGAAGTACTATCAGAACCTTCCACTTCGCAGCTTAGATGACCAGGCTAAAGAACAATACGAACACGTACTGCGTAAGGCTAAAGTAGCCCGTATTCGTTAATATTTACGCATATTAGGTAGGGGTGCTTCCTTTTGGCTAGAACCCTTACCTTCAGGCTTGTGGGCCTTTTCTAATGGCATATTTATGTGCTTGTTAAGCTTTTCTTTTAATCTAGTTAATTCGTGTTCAGTATGCTTTTCATGTTCACGCAAAACAATGTAATGCGATTTTGGTGAATTACCTAGTTTGCCTTCAACTTTAAAATTTGTAGCCATGTTATGCCCCTAAAATTGTTAATGCGTTATTAATTTTACCAATTCTGTCATCTAAACCCAAGACCCCGCCGTTAATGCGTTTAGTCATAATTTCCATGTCATCCGTATCTGCTAGGGCATTTAACCCTTTTTTGTTCCAAAACCAACCGGCGCTTAAAGCCGCATATTTAGGAATAGATAGCCAATCAGGATTCCCAAGCAAATCCACACCAATACCAAGTCCGCAGTTTGCATAGTTTTCCTTGCCAGTAAGCTGTATTAAACCCCTTCCATGGTATTTCCAACCATCCTCATATTCAGTATTGCCCATGCGCCCAGCATAGACCTTGTTGGCTATTTTTTCGGGGTTATTTGCATATTGTTCAGCCATGTTTCTATCAGGAAATCGACTGGGCCAAACACGCATAAGTCCATCAGCGGAGTAATAAAGGTTTTCTTCCAAAATTCTAAAATTATTAGATTCATGTTGGCATTGCCCTATAAAAGCTGCTTGTCTTTTTGGGGTACTAATGTCGTACTTATTAAACGTGTTTTGTAACGGTTCAAGCCATTTTTGGTCAATCCCCAAAGAAACTAATTGGTCATTGTTCATTTAATTGCCATCTGTTCTGTAATCCATTGTTGAAGCGTTACTGTTTGTAAGGTTGTGGCGGCGCAATCTGAAGCAAGTTGATTGTAGGCGGCGATTGCATCAGAGAGCTTGGCGGTTGAGGAAATGCTGGACATGGCACCGGTACTGGTTGGCTGGCGCATCCCGTTAGCATAATACTGGCGTAACAAAGCCAATTTCGCATCATATTCATCTTGGATTCCTTTAGTAGTTATTTCTTGTTGTTTTTTGATTGATTCGTTTTCCGCAATCTGTTTTTCTGCTGTTGCTTTAACTTCAGCTTTGTATAAATTAAAATCGACATCCCTACTATGCCAGCCATAAGCGAAAGCGCCGAGTAAAGCCACAAAAACCAATCCAATTTTGATGTAATTAACATAAGGTATCATTGTTGTTCTGGTTCAGCACCAGCCATGTGTTTACCAGCTACGGCGGCGGCTCCTGAACCTGATACGATGCCCAAAGCACCAGCTAGTTCAGTAAGGCTAATTTCTTTGCCCAAATAAATAAGATAGATTGCTGAACCCGCAACCACTAAAAAGCCAAGCATCCATGCCCACCGTGCAATATCGTGGGTTTGATTATCTTTGCCTGTAAGAATATGGGTAAAAATTTCGTTCATTTTTTTGTCGTAATCGTATCAGAACCTTTAGTAACGGTAACTTTGTCACCATCAACTGTTACTGACATAGGGGGTTCTTTGTCAGCTAAATGGTCTAATTTTTCAATCAAATTTTGAATAACAGCAAATTCAGGTCTTTCTTCTTTTTCTGTAGTTCCTGATACTGCGTTCATCATATTGATAATAGCCATAATTGCACCACCAGCCATACCAATAACTGCGGCAATTTTAGACGAATCTAAAAATATGCTTGCGGCAACGCTGATGACAATAATTGCTGTAATGTAAGCTAATCCATGTTGACCAATAGATTTGCCAGCGACTTCTTTTGCGGATTCAAGTTGTTCGTTCATTTTTTATTTAAAAATACATCAACAATAATAGTAATAAAGCCGCCTACAACTGAAGCGACCCCCATCAAAGCCCATAAGGAACCTTTTGAACGTTCTGCCATAGCAAGAAGCGTTTTAATATCAGAACGCATTTCAGCTACTTCTCGCTCCATAACCTCAACTTTTTGCCACATTACACCGACTTTAACTGGGTCAATTTCATTCATATCCATTCCTACGACTTCATGATGAACGCCAAAGCGTAGTATGGTGGCATATTTGCGCCTGAACCGCTTACACCAGCAGTAGCGTTGGTTGTCGCTACAGTAACTCCCGTTACAGCAGATTGCGTAACTGGGCCACTAACAGTTTGACTGCTTAATTCAAGTTTACCGCTACCAGCACCCGCACCACCACTTTCAGCAAGAATATTGTGGAAGTGTCCTGGGTCTGTAACAGTAGAAGTTGCTGTATGGGTATGACTTACTACAATTGCATCAGTAGAACCACCTGTTGCACCTACAGCATAAGTGTTTCCAGCGCCTAATATAAAAGAATTTCTCAAATCGGGGGTTGAGTTAGTACCATCACAAATTAACCAACCAGTAGGGATTGAACCAAGGCTTCCTGACCAAATAGCTATTAATCCGCTAGGAATAGTATTTGATACAACTGGCGCATTTTGCAAAATAGGATATAAATTATCTAAAGTTTGTAAAGTAACACCAGTAGAAGTTTGAATAACAAATTTATAACTATACCCAGTTAACATCCAAATTTCATTTGGCAAACGGCCGTCTGCATTACATACAATAGGATTTGAATTAGCTACAGTACCATTATTAGTAGTATAGGTTGTTAACAAAGTGCTAGAACCAGCTTGATAGGTGTAAATTAGTCCGCCGTTTAATGGCAAACCATTTGCATCAAAAAATTGTTGGCCATTACCAACTGGGGATAAAAGTACGCTTGCCATAATTATTTCCTAGAAGTTAATTCACTTAATTTTGTTTTACCTTTAGCTACCTGGGATTTTACATTAGCCCCAATATCGCTAATTGCACGTGCAGTACGTCCAGCACCATAGGCTACGTGTAATGCAACTTTTGGACTTTGTGCCGCCATTAAACTAGCCGCTGTAGCTATTCCGGCTTCTGGACTACCGGCTAAATGTGCGCCATATCCAACCATTACATCGGCTAACATTTTCACACCACTTGGTATTTCTTGCCCCATAGAATAGCCAACCAATTTACGAACCACGTCTTTTCCACCAAGTTCTTGCAATAGTTCTAATCTATATTCTTTACTTAAATTGCTTTTACCAGAAAAAATTTGTGAAAGTTTTCTTATAGTTGTATCTACTCCAGCCTTAGGACCAAGACCTAAAGCATTTTTAATTTCACGTTCAAATTCAAGGCCTTTTTCATAGTCAGCCATTGTTTTTTCATAATTTGGGTCTTGCTTGGAAATTGTTTCTTTTACAGCATTTCGTGTTGAAGTCATAACACGTTTAGCTTGGTCTGTCATACCTTGGGAATAAACGTCATCAATTCGTTGTTTTAAATCATCTAAATTGCCAGCAGTATGAAGTTCGGGTTTCTTTTCCCATCTATCTAAAATTTTTCCAATTTTATCAACTACAGCCATTGTTTCTTCACCAGCTTTTAATTCTTCAACGCCTAAATTTTTAGATTTTAATGATTCAACAGTTTCATTAAATGCTTCCCGAATGGGTTTAAAGTCCAAAAAGACTTGATTACCTTTTGTTGTTTTAATTCCTTCTTTGTAAGCTTTGGAACGATTTTCTTTTACTTTTTCAAAAGCTTGACGTACATTTCCAACCACATCCGTTGCAGAAACAGCACCAGGTTCTGCATATTGTTTAATTGAAGGGTCTTTTTCAAGTCCAGCTTTGTATGCTTCTTTTGTATTGAATGGATTTTGTGTAGATAATCTTCCACTTATTTCTGATAGCAAATTTCCAGCATTTTCAGCGGTTGCAACTTCACCAATCTTAGCGGCAGTAGCTTTAGCGCCACGGGCTACAATAGGTGCTGCTTTTAATGCGGCAGCATTGATAAACCATGCGGCATCTGACTTATCCATTCCAGTATTGTCAGCAATCCATTGGGCGCCTTTGTCAGCGTGTTCACCAACATAATCCATGATTTGATGAGTAGCTTCAGCGTTATAAACTGGGTCTTTAGTAATTCCGAAAGCTTTACCAACAGGTCTATCAAAATAACTGGTTGCCTTTTGCAATGCTTCTTCTGCAACTTTGGTATCACCAATACGGTCAACCAATTTTGCTACTGGTTCGGCAACAAATTGGGCGGCGGCTGGAATAACGTTTAATGCAGTATCAGCGGCAGAAGCAAACGTTTTTGCCAGATTGCCGGGTACTTTTTTGGCTTCTTGATACATAGCACCAAGTTCTTGTGAAGCAGTAGGACCTTTGGGATTGTATGTAGATTTAAAGCCAGGTACATCCGTATCTGCTTCTACATCATATGGCTGTGGTTCATATGGCAAATCTGGATTAATTTGAACATGAACTGGGTCTTTAGCACCATAAGGACGGTGCAAGCCAACTCGTGCTAACAATGAATCTGGAACTCGTGGGTGCAAATCAATTGCATCGCCTTTTTCATGACGACTTTTACCGGGTTCAGATACTAAATTAGGATTTTTAAGGCGGTCTAAATAAAACTGACGTTGCTGTTCTTTAGTTCTATAACCACTAGTAATAGGCAAATCTTTGCCCTTGGGATTTAATTCTTTATCAAATTTCCACAAATCCCGTAACGCATCAAGTCGTTCTTTTAAATCGGGTTGTAAATTAGCAATATCTGGTGCTGATTTAGCTTCACGTGTTGGCGTAGGCATTGTTTTGTAAATGTCTGGCGCTGGCGCAACCGTGACACCGACTTTATCAGTACCAGAATAGGGTGTTTTAAACCCTGGAATGTCATCATCTAATATTGGGTCAGCCATTATTGATATAGACCTTTTTCTAAACGGTATAAAACTTTAGCTTTATTTTCAAGTTCTTTGTATTCATCTTTTGACATACTTGAATGAATTTCAGCAATACGTTTTTGTTGTTCAATTTCTGGCAAATTAGAATTTTCAATATTTTGGATTTGAAAAATACGTGGGTCATAATTGTCTGCCCAAGCATTTTGAAATTTCTGTTTCAAAATACGGCCGTTGATGTCGCCATTTTTTTCAACAAATTTTTGCAATCCACGATTGTATTTTTCAGCCGCATCTGCATCAGCCTTTACTTGTTGCATTACGCCAGCCAATGCTTTGGTGTCAATTTTTTCACTACCACTTAATTTAGCGTTCAAATCTTGCATATGGTCAGTTTTTGACAATCCCATAGTTTCAGCGTTTCTAGCTTGAATTTGGGCAACGTTTTTAACCAATGAATCTAAATCAGAATTACCCCAAACATATTTGCCGCCAGCTTGTAATGTTTGATATAACTTAGAACCGCTTGCACTATTGATAAATTCTTCAACTTTACGGATTGGTTGTTTAATATCTTGTGCGGCTTTAATACCAGCGCCAATACCATTAACAGCTTTATCGCCTTCTTCATACGCCGCTTTTTGGGCATCATTAAGATTAAATAATGAAGGGTCGCCAGTATATTTAAGTCCAGAACCATAATTAACAATTGCTGGCATACGTTTACCAGTTTCTTCAGTTTTTGGTTTAGGTGCCGTTGCACCTGTTGTACCACCGGCTGTATATCCACCCGAACCGCTGCCAAATTGAGTAGGTGTAATTGTGGGTGTGCGGCCTTCAACGGAAGGTTGGCTAACAACTGGAACGTCTGCCCCACCAATTTTGGCAGTCGTAGCTTTAGGTGCAAACGCAGTTTGTTGTTCAGGCAATGTCATCATTTGATTGCTTGAACGTAATGCTTGTTCCCATTGATGATTACCTGGGCCAGCTAACATAACATTACCCATTTTGGCTTCTGCCATTTTAATAATGTCAGGATTGTTTTTGTATTGCGTTGCAATAGTTTTGTAAGCATCAATATAAGCTTTTGGGTCTGTTACTTTAGCTTGACCTAATGCACCATCAACTTGTGCAAATACCATACGTTCTTTATCAGTTAAACCCATTTTTGCGCTTTGAATGGCAGTTTGATTAGTTGCTAATGTTTGTAACTTTTCAAGATGTTTTGGACCAGTCAACGGTGCAACAGCCATTAATGCTGGTGCTATTTTATCAGGGTCAAGTTTGCCATCCGTTGTGTAATTATCCGCATTAGAAAGCAAATTACGAACAGGGCCTAATTCTTTTAATTCTTGTTGAGCTTGATTAGCTTGAACACGTGCTATAGAAGCTTCAGCCGAATAAAGGCCCATTTTCATCATATCCCCAAGGGACATGGTGTTTTGTTTTGGATTTAAGTCCGCAGTAAATTCAGCCATATTATTCTCACATTTTGCTCATGCCATACAACATAGCATAATTACTAATATTATTTAATGCGCCTGTTTGTGCATTTGCAGCGCCCATAATTCCGGAAGCTTGTGCATTACCAATACTTGATAACATATTAGAAACGTTAGAAGCAGTACCAGTACCGGCATTAGAAACAGTTCCAAGTGCGTTCATACCTACGTTATTAGCATTAAATATGTTGCTGGCAACGTTTTGACGGTTAGCTTGATAATTAGTATATGCGTTCTGTAATTGATTTCCGGCATAATCTTGGGCAAATTGTTGACCGCCTTGGATTGCATTTCCACTAACAGCACCACCAGAAGCATTTAAACCAGCATTAAATTGACCCATACCTTGTGTTAATCCAAATTGATAATTTGGCATTAATGTAGTCAAATCATTCATGGTTGGCTGGGCAGTTAAATACCCAGAACCAGTTTGTATTTTTCCATTGGCATCGGTATATTGGCCAGGCAACATAGCATTTAAACCATAATTGGCTTGTGTGCCAGTATTTAGGTAAGGCTGGGATAAACTTTGAATTTGATTGTAAACTCCTTTGCTGTAATCAATTCCTTGATTAGCGGCATTTGCATATGTATTAGCCGCATTTTGGGCGGCATTTCCACCAATAACCGAACTTGCTACGCTTGATGCGGCGACTGCGGCCGCTACCCATCCTAATGGCATAATTATTTCCTTCTTTCTAAATGTTTATCCATAGTCCAACCTTCGGGCGACCACGGAGTTCTGTAACCATTATCTAGCCTAATACAAACAGTTAAAACAATATGGTCTGTATTGCCTTCATTTATTACAGAATGTGGTACTGTATTGCAAAACCAATGCACATCGCCCGCTTTTTGTACCATTTTTTCATTTTCGTAACAAAATGCGGCGTCTGGGTTACTTTCAAGACAAATATTGTATTTTTCAAATGTTTCTGCGTGCCAACCTTGATCTACATGGGTATAAATTTTTTCTCCTGGACGAACTCTATAAATCAATACTGCGCCCAAAACTTCACCACGAACTGTGGCCATAAGGTCTAAAGCAATGGTTTTAGCGTACGGCAAGTGGTCTATGTTTTTATACCAATCTGCAACGTGTTCATCACCAAAATTACTAAAATCGCCTGTTTCAAAGTTTTCAGTTTCATCCTTATATCGCAATACAATGTCTGAAGTTTCATGATGAGGACCACGTTTTGATAGGCGACATGGGTTTTTATTCCACAAAAATGGCTGACGTTGTAAATCCATTACTAATGGAAATACATTAACATTGGCGGCCAATTGGGTAAAATTGTTCATTTTTCTATTAAAACTTCGTCAATTTTATTAATATCAGTTTCTTTGGTAGCGTGAATACAAAACCATGTGGCATCTTCCAATGCTTCAATGGTGTGATTAATTCCAGCTTTCATATCAATGCAAGCCGGTGCCGCATATTCCTTATTATATTCGTCAGTACGTACAATTACACGTCCTTTTGACAAAATACTTAAATGAGAGTATTCGTGTTTGTGCATACCAGCAGCATAGCCTTTAGGTATGTGCATTTCTTTAGCGTAAAGGCCATCTGAAAAATGATGTTGGGTACCCAAATCAATTTGAAAAATGCCTTTGTTTTGTTGAAATTGTTCGCTAGGTTTCATGGATTGTAATAAGGCACTTTCATTGGTTGGCCATTAACAGTTATGTTAATAAATCCAGCCGGATTGGTTGGTAATGTACCGGTGCCTTTTGTGGCATTAGTAGCTGAAGAAAAGTTTAGCAAATTTAAAAAATATTGTTGCCAAGCACGTGTTGGGCGCTTGGTTTGTTCATCCAATAAAGGCGACTGGGGATAAGGGTTGCTTTGGGTATTAGTCCAAACTCCATTATTTTGTATCATTAATTAGACCCCGCCTCTGCTTTTAAGTTTGCAGCAATAATGACCGCTTTTATTGGGTCAGTAACAACAACTTCAAAAATCCTATCCCTAGCAAAACCCATTCTGCGCCAAATAGCACGATTTTTATAAGCGCCTATTAAGCCAATAGAAGTCCAATGTTCATTAGACCACGTAGAACCGCCATCATCTGACCATCTAAGCATGGCTTGAGGGTTAGCACCAGTTGTAATTAGACTTGATACACCAGCTATTGCAATACCAGCTATTGCTGTGCCAGCTACGGCATTTCCAGCAATTTGTGTATAAGTTACATTGCCTGTTAGTCCAACGCCAGGTTGAAAATAAATTTGTAATTCATGAAAATATTGACGTTGGTAATCACTTATTAAATGGGGCGCACGGCGGACACGGCGAATTTCATTGCCATTATCGGTATAGTTATTAGCATCTAATTGATAAATTAAGCCGTTTTGATAATCTCCAACCAAATTTAAGTTTTGAAAATTGGCTTGGCAATTTGAACGGTGCCGATGAAATACGTTTTGATTGTCAACCGAAAGCCATTTGTGCCACATTCCAGTAGAAATGTCATATGCCCAAGTTAAATCAATTGTTGGGAATGTCACTACATATACTTCATGGCCTTCTAATTGGTAAGTATAAGCAAAAGCATCTTCAATGTATTGGTCCAAAAGCGTATTTTCTACGGCATGGGTAGATATACGGGTTGGCACATAGCCATTCATCATCATAATTTGGGCTTGACCACGGATATTACGGCTTACATAAGCAAATGAACTACCAATCCTAGCTATGGAAAATGGGGCTGCAATTCCGTGTTGGGTATTTGTGCCAGGAATTCTTTGGAATGGAAAAGGAAACAAACCAGCATCAATCCATACTTCGGATGATGTTTCTCCAAGCAAAAACACTTCACGATTGGAAACAATGACTGATACCAAATTGTCTGGCGAACCATCTTTAGAACTAAAGTTTAATTGATTAGAAATTGGGGAAAGAAGGTTAGAACAACCCCATTGTTGGGTATTAGGCCTGTTATACACAAAATAGTTATCAACAATGTCAACAACATTCGCACCACTAAAAGCGCCATCAGAAGATGGTAAAACGGTAAAGTTAAGCGCATACATTGTTTCCGATGATACGGTTTGAGTGCCATTTACTGTATAACTACCAGTACCACCAATACCTGTTCCAAAAGTAAGATTAAGGGTTAACCCTGTACCGTTTCCAGTTGTGGAACAAGAAACTGGATTTGAAGGCTGGACTGTATAGGAATTAGATTGTCCAGAAGTAGTTAGGGTTAACCCTGAAACAACACCACTTCCTGTGACACTAGTAACGGTATAGCTGACAGGAACTGTATAAATACCGCCAATTGCAGTTACTACGTCATTGACTGCATATCCAGTTCCGCCAGAAACAATGCTTTGGCTTAATACAGTATTGCCACCATACGCAGTAATGACTGTACCGGCATTAATTGATGTACCTTGAATGGTTTGTCCTGGGTACAAGGTTCCACTAGCAACAGCGGTAACAGTTAACACACCATTTGATAAAGAACCTGTAAATTTAGCGGCTGTAGCAGATGAATTAAAAACTTCAGAAGCTTCGGTTTGGCTAATATTGATTGTATAAGTACCAATACCACCAGTTCCGGTACCCAAGGAAGTAATAATGGTTTCGGGCGTTACACCAAGGCCAAACAGTTGTTGTCCAGCGGCAATAGTGCCAGATTTCATTAATGTAACAGTTAGGGTTGTCCCTGATACAGAACCAATAAATTGAGCCGAGGCTGGAGTAGAAATACGCCAAGTGTAACGATTAGTTCCGTCTGTAATATAGACATATTGTCCGTTGTCAGTAATACCAACATGGCCAGAACTTGTCGTTAAAGTACCTATTAAAGTAGGTGTTAAATTAGACGTTAAAACGTACACATATTGGCCACAAACTACTACACAATAATTTCCGCCAGAAACAGTACGCATACCACGCACTTCGGCAGAATTAAATAATTGTGATACAACTGTTAATCCGGGTGTAGGATATAAAGCCACTACCCCATTTTGACCAGGTTGTTTTAAAGGGTCAATTTCAGGGCGAAAGTTAATACACTCCTGTGCATCCTGATAGATGGACGGAGCCTCGTAAGAAGGTCCAATAAAACCAAAATCAGGCATAGAAATCCTTAGTAAAGTTCTGCCCAAACTTGCAAATAATTGCCAGTAAATAAGTATGTTGCGCCTGCGGGAACAATCGTACTAAAAGCTGAACCATTAAAATCTTGGTGTTCTTGTAGGTGTGCAACTTGTACGCCATTTACATATAAATACCATTGTTGGTCATTACTTGTACCAAAAGAAATGGAAACAGAAATTGGGTATGAATTGTTATTAGTGTATGTTGTTCCTGCTGTGCGTGAGCTAGTAACATCATGCCAAATCTCGCCAGTCATTCCTAAACCTAATTTTTGAGATGTCCAAGTAGTTCCAGTAGAACGCAGAGCATAGCCTGAAGTGCCAGGGGCTACTTTTTGCAAAGCAGAAGTGCCGTTACCTAAAAGAACATTATTAGCAGTTAAAGTGTTTAATCCTGTACCACCTGAAGATACTGCAATAGGTGTTGTAGCAGTTAAAGTAGTAAATGCGCCTGTATTGGGAGTAGCAGAACCAATCGCAGATGGTGAAGCAAATACGTTAGAAACTAAAGACGTAAAACCAGTTCCCGATACAGAACCATTACAAACAATATTTGATGGTGTTATTGTATTAGCAGCAAAAACGCCGTTGTAAGTAGCGTTATTTACATCATTTAACCATTCAGCATAAATTACTGTTGAATTGTTTACAAAGTTAGTAGAAGCCATAATTTTCCTATCGTAAGAATCCGCCGGTCAAAATCCAACCAGCATCTTTTTGGCGGCCAACCAACAACGCATCACTAAATGTAGAAGCTTGAATTGGACGCATATTAGTACGTTTTAATGTTGCTTTTGATTGTGCAGCAAATTTGCTTATCATAGCCATAGCAGTTGGGTCAGTCTTTCCGTACATGGGCGCTAACCGTTCTGCTAAACACCATCTAAGACACATTACATAACCTTGTGGCAACACAATAGTGTCATAAATTGTTTCGTAACGAGTGAACAATGTGTCTGCAAAAATGTGCATTTCGCCCTGTGAAGGGTTTGGCCATACAAAAATGTTACCCAATGGGTCGCTAGGTTGGTAATACATTGCTTTTGGCCAAGGACCGGATAAGGTCTTTAAACCAATCATTTCATAATTTTCAAGATTGAGGACTGCAACGGGATAGTCCAAGCCCCCGTTAATAATTGGAACGCCATTACTATTAGTATTAATTCGCACAAAGCTAGACTGAATAGCAAGAGGGCGCTGGTAATAAGCGTTAATGGATGTTGAAGAAACTGTTTGGCTAATATTAAGAGTATATGTACCAGCTTCGTTAACATTGCCACCGGCGCCTGAATTAAACGCTGTAATAGTTGTACCATTAGATATTCCTGACCCACTAATTGTCATTCCCAAAGCAATAGCGCCAGATTGAATAGACGTTACTGTTAAAGTTTTACCAGTTATAGAGCCAGTAAAGACAGCACCTATCGTACCGCCAGGGCCAATCGTGTATTGAATTTGACCTGGTGTAATAGGAAATATAATTTCGGTTTTATAGCTAATCATCATGGATTCATTTGACCATTGGTCAACCATGTCATTTAGCATATTAAAAGCATCTTGTGTAGCATCAGAAGTTGGAGTTTCACCAGCAGCTAAAGCGCCAATATCCTTTAATGCACCGGAAATAATATCTATGGGTTGCGTCATTTTTGGACCTTGATTATTTGATATACATTCCAACTAACTACACATACATATAAAACACAAGCAAACACTAATGCGGGTGAGTAAATAAAGTAAAACATTACACCGACAGCGCATACTATTACTGCTTTTACTATTAACGCTAATTTCGTTCCAAACTTAGCAAAAAGCCAACTCATAATTGGGTTTAGCTCTTTGCCATTTTTTAATATTGTCAGCGTTGTTAAAACATCACCTACTTGCAATATTGCTAATAATGCTAAAACTCTACTCATGCTGCTGGTGTAGCCCAGGGTAACGGAGTATCAGTTGGTGAAACAGGTGGGTTTATTTCGCTTGCAATCTGACCATCAATATTTGCATAGTAATTAACTAGATTGTCAGTAGCTTCGTTAATCCAACCTAATACTTCTTCTTGGGTTAAATCAGCATAAGGAATATAGTCAGGCTGATCGGCTTCTGGAGTAAAACTGATATTGCCACCAATAGAAGCTGTATGAGTGCCATCTGTACCGCTAACTGTAAACAAAACATTGACTACATATCCTGTTGGATTAGGAACTGTGTACATCGAGTTGATGGTTGTGGAATATTGAATTGTCATGATTAAGCTCCTAATTTAGCTTCTAATTGTGCGACTTTTGCGGTTAATTCTTGAATTGCCTTAACCAAATAAGGTACTAAGTTTTGATTTAAAGATAACATTCCATCTTCGCCTTCACTAATTTGTGCTGGCAATACAGTTTGATATTCTTGGGCGATAAATCCAATGTCATGCTTATCATTCTCAATGTAATCGAACTCTACTGGGCGCAAGCTAGAGATAACATCAAGACCTGATTCTAAAGATACAACATTCTTTTTAATCCGAGCATCAGAAGTAATTGACCATAATGTAGAGTTATTCTTTTGATACCAGCCGTTAGCACCTGTTGTTTGATAATAAGCTCCAATTGTTCCAGCGCCATCGCTTAATACAATCCAATTAGAACCTGTTGCTGAAATAGGTGCTGCTGAACCTGAATATGCGCCAATAATAACGTTATTAGCACCAGAAGTTACTTGGTAACCTGAACCATAACCAAAGAATTGGTTAGATGATCCTGTTGTTGTTTGTCCTGCGTATGTACCAACATAAGTACAGCCAGTTCCTGTTACATTGTTTTGACCAGCTTGATAACCTACTGCTGTGTTGTTTGAGGCGGTGGTGTTTAATGATAAAGCAGCTATACCTGTTGCTGTGTTATACGAACCAGTCGTGTTTGAATATAAAGCACCTGTTCCTAGTGCAATATTATTGCTGCCTGTAGTGTTGTAATAAAGGGCTGGTAATGTTCCACCGTTAAAAGAACCAATAGCAATATTATTGCCACCCGAAGTCAAAGAAGTTAATGTACTTGCACCAATAGCTATGTTAGCCGCACCTGAAGCACTACCTGACATAGTATTAGAACCAAGAGATATATTGTAGCTACCTGTTGATTGAGACCCAGAATCAGCACCTACAAAAGTATTAGAAATGCCTGTAGTATTTG
>Ga0007815_1000243_pt1 | contig 17531 bp, 14 predicted proteins | sample CryBogCBE02Aug09_FD_71212 | JGI IMG/M metagenome (GOLD analysis project Ga0007815, IMG submission 71212) | Freshwater microbial communities from Crystal Bog, Wisconsin, USA - CBE02Aug09 | ecosystem: Environmental > Aquatic > Freshwater > Lake | place: Crystal Bog, Wisconsin, USA | collected...
CCCAGCCCTGCAACGCCGCTTCCTGACCAGTGCGGGCAATCTCCAGCCCGGTGCGGTGGCCAAGGAAGCCACCGTCGCGCAGTTCAGCCTCCGAGCCCCGGGTCAGCGGAATGATCGCCGGGCCGCCCAGCGTTTCGTGCCAGAAAGCGGCGGAACGCCCGGTGGTGTGGTAGCCGGGCCGGTCCTCACCCTCCAGCATCAGCACCCGCGCGCCAGCCTCGCCCAGCCGCGCGGCCAGGCTGGCCCCGGCTATCCCGGCTCCGACAACAACGATTTCCGGGGCGGATTGGGGTATCTGGCTGGGGCTCGTCATGGCTGCTGGTTTTGCGACAGCGGCACGGCGTGGTCAAGGAACGGGCAGTCAAGAAAGCTGTCGATTTCGGCCAGCACGCGCGCGCGCACCGGGTCAACCTCACGCAGCAATTCGTGCGCGACCTCCGCATCAAAGGCCACCAGCCGGGCCTTGAGCAAGCGCGCGGCGGCGCGTTCGATTGCAGGCCAGCTGACCAGCCCATCGGCGCGGCTGGCCATTACCAGCAGCGGGGTATGCACCGTTTCCAGCACCCCGGCGCGCGCAAGCCCGATAATCGAGGCATAGGCCCGCTCAACCCAGCGCCAGCTGCCCCCGCCCATGCCAAGCCCCGGCCGCGCCGCGCGCCACCACGCTTCGTCGGCATAGCGTTCGGGCGAATGGGTGAGGAGGTGCTGGCGCAAATCGGCGGCCTTGCCCGGCCGTTCGCCCGCATCCCACGCCGGCCGGGCCGGGTCGCCTAGCCGGCACATCAGCGCGGCGATTGCGCGCATCAGGCGGGGCGGAACCCAGGTCGGGTGCAGCCCCAGCATCGGGGCGAGCAGCACGGCGGCGTCGGGCGCGATCGCCGCCTCGGCCAATGCACGCAACAACAGATGCCCACCCATCGAATGGCCGATCGCCACCTTCGGCCCCGGCGCGGCTGCCCAATCGCGCCAGAAGGCGGCAAGGTCGGCCACCCAGATCGCGAAGTCGGCAATATGCCCGGTCAGCGGATCATGACCCAGCCGCCCCGACAGCGCCTGCCCGCGCCAGTCGAGCGCGGTCACCGCCCAGCCGCGCGCCTGCCAGTGGCCCATCGCCTCGAGGTATTTTTCGTAGCAATCGCCCCGCCCCGGCAGGAACAGCAGGCGACCGCGCGGCGGGGTACCCGCGGGGGCCCAGTCGAACCGGCGGATCGCGGTGCCGTCGGGTGCCAGCCAGCGGCTTTCAACCCCGAGAAGCGGGATTTCGCGGCGGTTGCAGGGCGGATCGGCGGTCATTGGGTGAATTTCGACCTCAGCGAGTTGGTTACTATTTGGTAAGTCCTTGCCGCTAGACCCCACTTATACCTGTGGGGGAATCCATGAACGGCGCTTTGATTTCGTATGGCCTGCTGGGGGCGCTGGCAATCGCGCTGGTGATTGCCGCTGCGACCGACCTGCACCGCCGCCAGATCGACAACTGGCTGACCGGTGCAGTGGCTTGTGCCGCGCCGCTGTTCTGGTGGTCGGCCGGGCTCAACTGGGCGGAAATCGGCTGGCATGCCGGGGTGGCGCTGGCCGCCTTCGCGGTGCTGACACTGTGCTGGGCGCTGAAGGCGATTGGCGGCGGCGACGTCAAGCTGCTGACCGCGCTGGCGCTGTGGCTTCAGCCCGAACTGTTTTTCAGCCTGCTGATGCGGATGGCCGTGCTGGGCGGCGTGCTCTGCGTGGTGATCTGGATGTGGAAGGTTGCCCGCCGCATCCAGCACCGCCCGATGGTGCCCTATGGCCTCGCCATCGCGCTGGCCGGGCTGTGGGTGCTGGGCGGCGACTATCTGCCGATCATTCGCGCCGGGGGCCACCTCGGGTGACCGGATTTTAACCATTCTGACCGAAAACTAGCGCGTTGCTGCGGAAATATCTGAAGAGGCCTGATCGCTCATGGACAACAAGAAACTGCTGCTGCTGGTCGGCGCGCTGGTCATCGCGATCGGCACTGCCTTGGCCGCGCGCAGCCTGATTTCCGGCAGTTCGGCGCCTCAGGCCACCGCTGCTGCCCTCGCCCCGCGCACCACCCATGTGCTGGTCGCCAAGCGATCGCTGACGGTCGGCACGATTGTCACCCCCGATTCGGTCGAGATGCAGCCCTGGCCCAAGGATATGGTGCAGGATGCCTATTTCGTCGAAGGCGCCTTCTCGAAGGACAAGCTGCTGGGCACCGTGGTGCGCTATCCGGTCACTGCCGGCCAGCCGCTGACCAAGGGCGCGCTGGTTGCCCCGCATGATCGTGGCTTTCTGGCGGCAGCGCTGGGGCCGGGGATGCGCGCGGTGACCATTCCGGTTTCCGACAATACCGGCGTTGCCGGCTTCATCTTTCCGGGCGACCATGTCGACCTGATGCTGACCCAGTCGGTCAACGGCGAGGGTGGCGGCGCGCCGCTCAAGGCCACCGAAACCGTGCTGCGCAACCTGCGCGTGCTGGCCACCGACCAGTCGACCGAGACCGAGATCGTCAACGGCAAGACCGTGGTCCACAATTCGCACAACGTCACCATCGAGGTGACCCCGCGCATCGCCGAGAAGATCCAGGTCTCGCAGACCATCGGTACGCTCAGCCTTGCTCTGCGCTCGCTGGCCGACAACCAGGCCGAGCTTGACAAGGCGATTGCCAGCGGTGCGGTCAGCCTGCCCGCCGGGGCCAGCAAGGCCGACGAGGACAAGGCGCTGAACGCGGCGATGAACCGCCCGATCGAAGGCAACACCACTTTCGTTACCGGCGGCGACGTCTCGCGCTTCCAGCGCAAGAGCATGCCGCACAACGACACGGCCAAGCAATTTGCCAGCGGCATGGCCCGCGCTTTTGGCGGGATCGTGGGCGCGGTGCGCCAGAAGATGGGCCTGCCGGCCAGTGCCAGCGAGCCGACTGTGACCATCGTGCGCGGCAACAGCGCCTCGGTTTCGGCCGAAGGCAGCGGGATGGCCGGAGCCTCGAACGGCTTCATCAATTCCACGGCAAATGGCGCGCGCGATGCGGGTGCAATGGCGGGGCCGGCAATGGTCGCCGGGGCGGGAGCGTAAGATGTACCTGATGAACCTCCGTCGCGGGCCAGCGGCCCTCGCTCTGGCCGCAGCGCTGGCTGCCGGGCTTGGCGCCACCCCTGCCGCCGCGCAGAGCTACGCCGGACGTCCGGCCGGGATCGCCGAGCTGCCCGCCGGGGTGGAAAAGCCGACCCGCGACGTGCGCCTGTCGATTGGCGAGGGCGAGATCGTCAACCTGCCGCTGGCCGCGACCCACATCTGGACCTCGAACCCCGGGGCCGCCGATGTCTATGTCAGCAACCCGCGCCAGATCCACCTGTTCGGCAAGGATTTCGGCGCGACCACCATTTTCGCCACCGCCGCCAACGGCCGGGTGATCTGGTCGGCCTCGGTCTTTGTCAGCCAGAACATCACCTCGGTTGACCGGATGCTCAAGCTGGCCATGCCCAATGCCGATATCAAGATCAGCATGGTCGGCCAGCTGGCGGTGATGACCGGCACAGTCGCCTCGCCCGAGGACAGCGCGCAGGCCGCGCAGCTGGTCGCCTCTGCGCTCAATCCGGGCCAGAAGATCGACGGCACCACCGCGCTGAAAGTGGCGGTGATCAACCGCCTGCGCACCGCCGTGCCCTTGCAGGTCAACCTGCAGGTCCGCATCGCGGAAGTCAGCCGCACCTACGCCCGCCAGCTCAACTCGAACCTCTCATCGACCAGTTCGGCGGGTGGCAACTTCCAGTTCGGCATCGGCAACGGCCGCTCGCTCGGCACGCTCAGCGGCGGCGGTGGTACCTATTATCCCTCGATCGGGCTCGGCGTGGGCAACACGCCCTATGGCTACCTGCCGATTCCGGCCAATGCCACCGCCACCAACCCCACCGGCCTGACGCTGGTGCCGGGCTCCGCCGTGGGCACGGTCAGCACGCTGACCTCGCTGGCGGCGCAGGCCAAGCTGGGGCCGTTCAGCATCCTTGCCGCGCTGGATGCGGGCGAGAACGCCGGGCTGGTGACCACGCTGGCCAACCCCAACCTGACTGCGTTGTCGGGCGAAACCGCCGACTTCCTGGCTGGTGGCGAATTCCCGATCCCGATCTCCTCGGGGCTGGGCGCGGTGTCGATCGACTACAAGCGCTTCGGCGTCAGCCTGTCCTACACCCCGACGGTGCTGGCCGATGGCCGGATCAGCCTGCGCGTGCGGCCCGAAGTGTCGGAACTGTCGTCGCAGGGCTCGGTCACGATCAGCGGCTTTCAGGTGCCGGCGCTGACGGTGCGCCGCGCCGAAACCACTATCGAGCTGGGTTCGGGCCAGAGCTTCATGATCGCCGGCCTGCTCTCGAACCACGCCAACCACACCATCCAGAAGCTGCCGGGCGCAGGCGATGTGCCGGTGCTGGGCACGCTGTTCCGCTCGACCAACTTCCAGCGCGGCGAGACCGAGCTGGTGATCGTGGTCACCCCCTATCTGGTCAAGCCGGCCAACGATGGCGACATCAAACTGCCCACCGATGGCCTGCAGAACCCCGAAGAACTGAACCGGGTGCTGGGCAACAACTGGACCGACGGCAAATCGGGGGCCAAGCGCCCCGGCCCGACCGCTGGTGGTGGCGATGCAGCCAAGGCCGCTGCCCCCAAGATCAGCGTCGACACCCTCGACGGGCCGCGCGGCGCGCCGCCCCCGGCCGCGCTGACGCAGGCCGAGCCGGCCCCGCCGCCCCCTGCCGCCAAGCCCAAGCGCACCGCGCAGGCCAGCAGCGACGCCGCCCCCGGCTTCACCCTCAATTGAGCAAGGCACAGATGATGACCAATCGCCAGAGCCGCGCCCGTTTCGCCCCCGCCCGTTTCGCCCCGGCCCGCGCTGCAATCGCCCTCGCGCTGGTCGCGACGCTGGGCGCCTGCGGCGGCGCGCCGGCGAACCGCACCCCCTATTCGATCCACCAGCCGGTGGTCGAGCACAGCCAGTACACGCTGGACGTCTCCGCCGGGCCCAACGGGCTGTCAGCGGGCGAAGTCGAACATCTGTCCGGCTGGTTCGAGGCGATGCACCTCCATTATGGCGACCGGATCAGCGTTGATGATCCACTGGGCAACCCGGCAACCCGCGAAGCGGTGCAGGCGCTGGCCAGCCGCTATGGCCTGCTGGTCGGCAACGAGGCCCCGGTTACGGCGGGCTACGTCAACGGCGGCACGGTCCGGGTGATCGTCACCCGCGCCACGGCCTCGGTCCCGCACTGCCCGGACTGGTCCGACAATTCGGATTCGAACCTGCGCAACGGCAACCATTCGAACTACGGCTGCGCGATCAACAGCAACCTTGCCGCGATGATCGCCAACCCCGACGACCTGCTGCACGGGGCGAGCGGTTCGACCCAGACCACCGCGCCGACTTCGGACCGGGCGATCCAGGTCTATTCCGCCAAGACCCCGACTGGTGCGGGCGACCTGAAGGCTACCTCGAGCAAGAGCGGAGGCTGAGGCACAATGAATGCTCCCTGGAAAGTTTCCGGCCACCACACCACGCGCGACGCCTTCGCAGCCTTCATCTGCGACGATGCCTCGTTGAATGTGCTGCGCCCGGTGGTGGGCGAATTGGGCTGGGCCCCGGAAAAGTGCAACAAGGGCGGGCTGCGCAATGCGGTCCAGTCGCTGTCGATCACGTCCTCGCCGAACATCCTGATGGTCGACCTGTCGGAAAGCGGCGACCCCTTGGCCGACATCAACGCGCTGGCCGAGGTGTGCGAGCCGGGCACGGTGGTGATCGCGGTCGGGCAGGTCAACGACGTGCGCCTCTACCGCGACCTCTTGGGCAGCGGGATCCACGACTATCTGCTGAAGCCCCTGTCCGAAGCGCAGCTGCGTGATGCGCTGGTGCAGGCCCAGGCGATCTTTTCGGCCCCCAAGCACCACGATCCAGCCACCGCCAAGAAGCATATCTCGACCGCGGTGATCGGCACGCGCGGCGGGGTTGGCGCCTCGATGGTTGCGACATCGCTGGCCTGGCTGTTCAGCAACGACCACAAGCAGCCGACTGCGCTGCTCGATCTCGACATCCATTTTGGCACCGGCGCACTGACGCTCGACCTCGAACCGGGGCGCGGGCTGACCGACGCGATCGAGAACCCCAGCCGCATCGACGGCCTGTTCATCGAACGCGCGATGATCCGCGCCAACGACAACCTCTCGATCCTCTCGGCCGAGGCCCCGATCAACACGCCGTTGATGACCGATGGCGCGGCCTTCCTCCAGCTGGAGGAGGAGTTCCGTCAGGCCTTCGAGATGACGGTGATCGACCTGCCGCGCAATATGCTAATCAACTTCCCCCACCTGTTGGCCGACGTCAACGTAGTGGTGGTGGTGACCGAGCTGACGCTGGCCGCCGCGCGAGACACGATCCGCATCCTCTCCTGGCTCAAGACCAATTCCGGGCACGCGCAGGTGGTGGTGGTCGCCAACAAGTACCATGCCAGCGGCGGCGAGATCACCCGGCCCGACTTCGAAGCCTCGATCGAGCGCAAGCTGAACTACCTGATCCCCTTCGACCTCAAGGCCGCCAGCCATGCGGCGAAGCTGGGCCAGACCTTCAGCGAGGCCAACCGTTCGGGCAAGGCCGGGGCGGCGGTACGCGACATTGCCGAGGCCGTGCGCGGGGTGACCGATGTCGAGGAACCGGCCGACGCCAAGGGCGCCAAGGGGGGCAAAGGCGCCAAGGGGGGCGACAAGGGCGGGGCCAAGGGCTCGCTGCTCGGCAAGATCAAGCTGGGCGGCCTGCTCAGCAAGAAGGACAAGGCGCCGGCCTGACCGCCGAACGCCGCCGCCATGCGTAGCCCTCGCCCATGAACACGCTCCAGATCCTGTTGGTCGCCGGTGGCCTGACCGCGCTGTTGGCGCTGGTCTGGGCGGCGTTCAACGGCCCCTCGCCCGCCAAGGAAGCGGCGCGACGGCTGGAAGCGGTGCGCGACCGGCATTCTGAAAGCACGCTCGACAAGGTCGAGGCACAGCTGCGCAAGGCGCTGGCCGCACGCAAGATCAAGGTCCACCGCATCGCCGGCTCGGATAGCCGCGCCGCGGCGCTGGCCCTGCGCCTGACCCGCACCGGGCGGGTGATCTCGATCCAGCAATATCTCTACACCTCGGCCGGCATCGGCGTGACGGTGGCGCTGCTGATCCTGCTCAAGACCGGCTTCTTCCCGCTGGCGCTCGCGGTCGGCCTGCTGGCCGGCGCAGGCATTCCGCACATGGCGGTGGGGATGATGATCAAGGGGCGGCTGAACAAATTCGTCGCCAAGTTCCCCGATGCGATCGATCTCCTCGTGCGCGGCCTGCGTTCGGGCCTGCCGATTGCCGAGACGCTGACCGTGGTTTCCAGCGAAATCCCCGGCCCGGTGGGCGAGGAATTCAAGATGATCTGCGAGCGGATCCGGATCGGCAAGTCGATGGAGGAATCGCTGCAGGACACCGCCGACCGGCTCAACATGCCCGAATTCAGCTTCTTCTGCATCACCCTCGCGATCCAGCGGGAGACCGGCGGCAACCTTGCCGAAACGCTCGCCAACCTCGGCGAGGTGCTGCGCAAGCGCGCCCAGATGAAGCTGAAGATCAAGGCGATGAGCTCGGAATCCAAGGCCTCGGCCTATATCGTCGGCTCGCTGCCGTTCATCGTCTTCGGGCTGGTTTACTGGGTCAGCCCCAACTACCTCGGCGGTTTCTTCTCCGACCAGCGGCTGATCGTCGCGGGTCTGGGCGGCCTGACGTGGATGTCGATCGGCGTCTTCATCATGGCCAAGATGGTCAGCTTCGAGATCTGAGGGGGCGGCCATGGAACCTGTTCATCCTACGCTGCTGGGCATCGATGTGGTGCTGGCCGGATCGGTGCTGGCGGGCATCGCGGCCTTCATGGTCATACTGGCGATCTATGCCGCGGTGACAGTGGCCGACCCGATGCAGAAGCGGGTCAAGGCACTGAACGAGCGGCGCGAGCAGCTCAAGGCGGGGATTGTGATCAACGCGCCCAAAAAGCGCGCCCAGCTGGTTCGCAAAAGCGAATCGATCGAGAACATGCGCAGCCTGCTCGACCGGCTGAAGGTGCTGCAGGACAGTCAGCTGAAGGACATCCAGCAGAAGCTGGCGCAGGCCGGCATCCGCAAGAAGGAGCTGGCGGTTACCATCATCTTCGCGCGTATGGTGCTGCCAGTGGTGCTAGGGCTGATCGCCGCGGGCATGGTCTACTGGTCGAACATGTTCCCCGAATGGGGCAGCATGAAGCGCTTCTTCCTGTTCGCCGGCGCAGTTGGCCTCGGCTACAAGGGGCCGGAACTCTACGTCGGCAATATCGAGGGCAAGCGCACCACCGCAATCCGCAAGGGCCTGCCCGACGCGCTCGACCTGCTGGTGATCTGTGCCGAAGCCGGCCTGACGGTCGATGCCGCTTTCAATCGCGTGGCGCGCGAACTGGGCCGGGCCTACCCCGAGCTGGCCGATGAATTCGCGCTGACCGCGATCGAGCTGTCGTTCCTGACCGAACGCCGCTCGGCCTTCGAAAACCTCGCTTACCGGGTCAATCTCGATTCGGTGAAGGGCGTGGTCACCACCATGATCCAGACCGAACGCTACGGTACGCCGCTGGCCAGCGCCTTGCGCGTGCTCTCGGCCGAATTCCGCAACGAGCGGATGATGCGCGCCGAGGAAAAGGCCGCGCGTCTGCCCGCGATCATGACGGTGCCGCTGATCCTGTTCATTCTGCCGGTGCTGTTCGTCGTCATCCTCGGCCCGGCGGCCTGCTCGATCTCCGACGCACTGTTCGTCAAGAAGTAAGCCGCGTCAGGCCCCGCTGGCCGGCCGCAGCACCCGCCCGGCTACCGCGTCCAGCCGTGCAACCAGCGCGGGGTCACGCGCCGCGGGGTGGGTCACAATCGCTCCGTCCAGCGCGCGGTCGATCGGGCTTGGCGCGCGCGTTGCGGGCAGGGCGCGCGCGAAATGGCCCAGCATCTCGAGCGCAATCCGAGCATTGCCGGCCATCACCCGCATCACCTCGCTCGCCTCCGCGCCGGCCTCCGCCTCGCGCCAGCAATCCCAGTCGGTGACCATGCCGACCAGCGCGTAGGGCAGCTCCGCCTCGCGCGCCAAGCGGGCCTCGGGCAGCGCGGTCATCCCGATCACGTCGCCGCCCCATTGACGGTAAAGCCGGCTTTCCGCGCGGGTCGAAAACTGCGGGCCTTCGATGGCGACATAGCACCCCGCCGGATGCAGCACAGCGCCCGCCGCGCACGCCGCCGTGCCCAGCAGCGCGGACAGGCGCGGGCAGACCGGATCGGCCAGACTGACATGGCCGACCAGCCCCGGCCCGAAGAAGCTGCTGGCGCGGCCTTGGGTGCGGTCGATCAGCTGGTCGACCAATACGAAGCTGCCCGGTGCCATCTCCGCATTGAGCGAGCCGATCGCCGACAGCGCGATCACATCACTGACCCCGCAGCGCTTCAGCACATCGATATTGGCGCGATAGTTGACCGCGCCGGGCGGAATACGATGCCCGGCACCGTGGCGCGGCAGGAAGCTCAGCCGCAGGTCGCCCAGCCGGCCCTGCACCACCGGGCCCGACGCTTCGCCGAACGGGCTGGACACCGCCAGCTCCACCGCATCCTCGAGCCCAATCCCCTCGGCCAGGCCCGATCCGCCGATGATGCCGATGTGCCAGCCCGGCCCGCTCATCGCGGCACCAGGATCGAGGCGGCGACGAATTCATTGAGGTGCTGGCGATAGCGGTCGCGCCACGCCTCATCCAGCACATCCGGCCCGCCGCAGTGGCGCAGCACTGGCCCGGCGCTGAAGAAACGGTCGGCCGCACCGATGACGGTGAAATAGAACAGCAGCGGATCGACGGCGCGGAACACGCCTGCCGCCACCCCCTCGCCGATCAGCCGCTGGTAGGCGTCGAGCAGCGGCTTGAGGTAGGCATCGGCCAGCCGCTGCCCTTCAGCATCTTCACTCTCGCGGATCAGCCGCAGCAGCAGGCGGTGGACGTAGGGGTGGTGGAAAAAGTTGTCGACCACCCCCGCCATATGGATGCGCAGCTTGGTCTCGGGATCGGCATCCTTGGCCATCAGCGCCTCGACCGAGCGGACGATCTCGACCCATTCGCGCTCGATCAGCGCCTTCAGCAAGCCGGCCTTGTTCCCGAAGTAGTATTTGACCAGCGCGGAATTGAGGCCCGAACGCGCCGCCAGTTCCGACAGCGACAGGTCGACCTGATCGCTCTCGCGCATGATCGCGCCCGCCGTGTCGAGCAGCAGGTCGCGCGCGCCCTGCGGCGCGGCGGCTGGTGCGGAGCTGGCGGGCGCGCTGCCCAAGCTTAGCGCGGCCCCATGCGGATGCCGCCGTCCATGCGGACGCTCTCGGCGTTGATGTAGTCGTGTTCGATCAGGAACAAGGCGGTCTGGGCATATTCCTCGGCCCGGCCGAGCCGCTTGGGGAAGGGAATCGCCGCCGCCAGCGCAACCTGCGCCTTTTCGGGCAGGCCACGCATCATCGGGGTCCAGAAGATGCCTGGCAGGATGGTGTTGACGCGGATACCGTCGTTCATCAGGTCGCGCGCCACCGGCAGGGTCATGCCCATCACGCCGGCCTTGCTGGCGGTATAGGCGGCCTGCCCGATCTGGCCGTCCTGCGCGGCGACGCTGGCGGTGTTGATGATCACCCCGCGCTGGCCGTCCTCGTCGATCGGGTCGGTCTGGACCATGCCCGCCGCCGCCTTGGCGATGCAGCGGAAGGTGCCGACCAGATTGACCGCAATGACCCGCTCGAAATAGTCGAGCGGATATTCGACGATCGCACCGCTTTCCTTGTCGCGGCCCACCGTCTTGATCGCGGTGGCGATGCCAGCGCAGTTGACCAGAATCCGCTCCTGCCCGTGGGCGGCGCGGGCTTTCTCGAAGCCGGCTTCGACACTGGCGGCATCCGCCACGTTGACCTGGCAGAAAGTGCCGCCAATCTCGCCGGCAACCTTTTCACCCGCCTCGGCATTCATGTCGAACAGCGCAACGCGCACGCCCTTGGCGGCCAACGCGCGGGCGGTCGCCTCGCCAAGGCCGGAGGCCCCCCCGGTGACAATGGCAGCAATCGCGGAATCGAGTTTCATGGCAAGGGGTCCTTTCCAGCAAGCAATTTAACTGCCCGCTTAAAAGGCCCCCACGTCCCGGTCAATCGCCTGTGGTGGTTCAGCGCCGCGCGGTGCTGTCGATCCAGCTGGCAAGGTCGTCGTGCAACTGGCCCAGCGCCTTGGGGTTGAGGTAGATCATGTGCCCGCTCTGGTAATACTTGAAGCTGATGTTCGCGCGCTGGGGGGCGCTCAGGCCAAGGTGCGCGGCATCGAACTCGGTGCTGTAGAACGGCGTTGCGGCATCGAAATAGCCGTTGAGGAACAGCACCTTGAACTGCGGATTGCGCCGCATTACATAGGCAAGGTCCACCCCGGTATCGGGCGCGGTCTGCGGATAGCCGCGACCCGGCGCACGGTGCCGCCAATCCCAGTCGAAGCCGCCTTCGCGCGCCGACAACTTGTAGGGCAGGTCGGTCTTGAAGCCGAGGGTATGCGCGGAATAGTCGGCAAAGCTGGCAACATAGGCCCCGGTGATCGCCACATCGGCGGCATCGTCATCGGGATTTTCAGCGTTGCCGTCGGCGACGTTCAGCAGATAGCGGGTGTCGAGCCGCCCGGTCGCCAGCCCTTGCCCTCGCATCAGTTCGGTCTGGAAGTGGCCCAGGCTGACCCGCAGGTTGGCGCGCAGGACATAGTCTTCCGACAGGCCGGTGTAGCTGGCAATCTTCTTGGCGATCGCGCGCGCTTCGTCCGCCGGCAGGGCATCGCCCTTGGCCAGCGCCGCGGCATAGGGCCCGGCCACAAAAGCGCGGACCTCGTCAAGGAAAGGCTCGATCTGCGCCAGGCGGTTGGCGATGCGGTTATGGTACCAGGCGGTCGCTGCGAAAGTCGGCAGCAGGATCATGCTGTTCTGGTCGTAACCCGGCTGACGCACGCCGTAGTTGAGGATGGTCGAAAGCAGGACGACACCATCAAGGCTCAGCCCCCGCTCCTCCAGCAGCGCGGCCACCGCCGGGCTGCGCAGCGTGCCATAGCTTTCGCCGATGATCAGCTTGGGGCTGTTCCAGCGGCCGTTCTTGGTTACATAGCGGGTGATGGCGCGGGCGAAGGCATCGGCATCCTGATCGACGCCCCAGAAATCCTTGCCGGTCTTCTCCCCCAGGGGGCGCGACCAGCCGGCGCCGACCGCATCGATGAAGACCACATCGGTCTTGTCGATCAGCGAATCCGCATTGGGACGCAGCGCATAGTTGGAGGGAGCGACATAGACCGGACTGTCGGTCGCGACCCGCACCGGCGCGAAGCTGCCCATATGCAGCCAGATCGTCGCCGAGCCCGGCCCGCCGTTGTAAAGGAAGGTGACCGGACGCTGCCCGCCGCCGTCCTTGGTATAGGCGGTGTAGAACAGGCTGGCGGTCGGCTTGCCATCATCGTCGCGGATCGTCAGCGTGCCGGCGGTGGCGGTATAGGCGATCTTGGCCCCGCGCACAGTGACCGAACCGTGGCTGACCGCCTCGCGCTCCTCGACCGGGGGCTTGGGCCAGGCGGCTTCGGCCTCGGCAGCCATCGCCTCCTTGCGGGGTTGGGGCTTGGCGTCAGGCTTCTTGTCCTGAGCAAGAGCGGGATTGGCCAGAGCGGCGGCGAGCAGCAGAGTGCTAAGAGTGGTTCGCATGGGGGCGGAAACTGCGTCCGCCCCCCGCGCCTGTCAACCGGTATGGCCGGTGACAAATTGTATCACGCAACCTTGATGGTCAGCGCGCCGTCGCCCTCGTCGATATTCACGGTCGTCCCGTCGGGCACCGCGCCAGCCAGCAACTGCTCGGCCAGCGGGTCCTGCAGGTAACGCTGTACCGCGCGCTTCAACGGCCGCGCGCCATAGACCGGATCGTAGCCGACCCGGCCCAGCCAGCGCTTCGCCGCATCGGTCAGCGCCAGAGTGATCTTGCGGTCTTTCAGCAGGCGCTGCACCCGTGCCACCTGAATTTCGACAATTGGCCCCATATGCTCCTGCCCCAGCCGGTGGAACAGAATGATCTCGTCGAGCCGGTTGAGGAATTCGGGACGGAAATGCGCCCGCACCGCTTCCATCACCTGCGGCTCGACGCTGGCCACATCCTGCCCCTCGTCAAGGTTGGCAAGGAACGGACTGCCAAGGTTGCTGGTCAGGATGATCAGGGTATTGGTAAAGTCCACCAGCCGGCCCTGCCCGTCGGTCAGCCGCCCGTCGTCCAGCACCTGCAGCAGCACGTTGAAGACATCGGGGTGGGCCTTCTCGACCTCGTCGAACAGCACCACCTGATAGGGGCGGCGGCGCACCGCCTCGGTCAGCACCCCGCCCTCTTCGTAACCGACATAGCCCGGCGGCGCACCGATCAGCCGCGATACGGCGTGCTTTTCCATGAATTCGCTCATGTCGATGCGGACCATGGCGTTGTCGTCATCGAACAGGAAGCCGGCCAGGGCCTTGGTCAGCTCGGTCTTGCCGACGCCGGTGGGGCCAAGGAACAGGAAGCTGCCCAGCGGCCGATTGGGGTCCTGCAGGCCGGCGCGCGCACGGCGCACCGCCTTCGACACCGCGACCACGGCATCGCGCTGGCCGATCACGCGCGCGCCCAGCACTTCCTCCATCTTGAGCAGCTTCTCGCGCTCGCCGGCCATCATCCGGTCGACCGGCACCCCGGTCCAGCGGCTCACGACGCCAGCAATATCCTCGGCAGTCACTTCCTCGCGCAGCATGGCATTCGCGCTGGCGCCAGCGGCCTGGGCCAGCGCCTTTTCCAGCTCGGGGATCCGGCCATATGTCAGCTCACCCGCCTTGCCATAGTCGCCGGCACGCTGGGCCTGCTCCAGCTCGACCCGGGCGGCATCGAGCTGTTCCTTCAGCTTCGCCTCGCCGGCCAGCTTGTCGCGCTCGGTCTGCCAGCGGGTGGTCAGCTCGGCCGACTGCTGTTCAAGATTGGCCAGCTCGCCGCGCAGAGTGGCCAACCGGTCGCGGCTGGCCTCGTCGCTTTCCTTGGCCAGAGCCATTTCCTCGATCTTCAGCTGGACAATCCGCCGGTCGAGCTTTTCGATTTCCTCGGGCTTGCTCTCCACTTCCATGCGGATCCGGCTGGCGGCCTCGTCCATCAGGTCGATCGCCTTGTCGGGCAGGAAACGGTCGGCAATGTAACGGTTCGACAGCGTCGCCGCGGCCACAATCGCCCCGTCGGTAATCCGCACCCCGTGGTGCAATTCATAGCGGTCCTTCAGGCCACGCAGGATGCTGATCGTATCCTCGACCGTCGGTTCCCCCACGAACACCGGCTGAAAACGCCGCTGCAAGGCCGGGTCCTTCTCGACGTATTTCTGATATTCATCGAGCGTGGTCGCGCCGATGCAATGCAGCTCGCCGCGCGCCAGCGCCGGCTTCAACAGGTTGCCGGCGTCCATCGCGCCTTCACTCTTGCCCGCGCCGATCAGGGTATGCATCTCGTCGATGAACAGGATGATCTCGCCCTCGGCCTGCCGCACTTCATCCAGCACGGCCTTCAACCGCTCCTCGAACTCGCCACGATACTTGGCCCCGGCGATGAGCGCGCCCATGTCGAGCGACATCAGCCGGCGATGCTTGAGGCTATCGGGCACGTCGCCATTGGCGATGCGCAGCGCCAGCCCCTCGGCAATCGCGGTCTTGCCGACGCCCGGCTCGCCGATCAGCGCCGGGTTGTTCTTGGTGCGCCGGGCGAGGATCTGCACGGTGCGGCGGATTTCCTCGTCGCGGCCGATGACGGGATCGAGCTTGCCGTCGCGTGCGGCTTGCGTCAGGTCGCGGGCATATTTCTTCATCGCCTCATAGGCGTTTTCGGCGCTGGCATTGTCGGCCGTGCGCCCGCCGCGCAAGGTGCTGATCGCCGCCTCCAGCGCCTGCGCGGTCACCCCGGCGGCCTTCAGGGCCTGCCCGGCGGGCGTAGTGGTCGCCAAGGTCAGCGCCAGCAAGATCCGCTCGACCGTGACATAGCTGTCGCCGCTCTTGCCCGCCAATTGCTCGGCAGAATCGAGCACCCGCAGGGCATCGTTGTCGAGCCCCGGCGCAGCCTGCGCCCCGCTGCCCGAAACGGCAGGCACCTTGCCCAGCGCCTTGTCGGTCTCGGCCAGCGCCAGCGCGGGCGTGCCACCGGCGCGGGTAATCAGCCCGCTGGCCATCCCTTCGCCGTCCTCCAGCAGCGCCTTCAGCACATGCTCGGCGCCAATCCGCTGGTGGTTCAGCCGCAAGGCCACGGTCTGCGCGGCCTGAAGGAAACCCTTGGCGCGGTCGGTAAATTTCTCGAGGTTCATGGTGTGTCAGCCTCCTGTCACACCATCAGATAGTGTTGCGGATCGGCAACACAAGGACCTCGATCAAATTCCCTGTTCGGGCGGTTATTTCGCCGCCTTTTCGGCTGCGGGCGCGAAAGTCTCGCCGAAGAAATCATCCTTCAGCCAGCGCGGCGGCGCATCAGCATCGGCCATCCCGCGGGTGATCCGCCAGTTGGCCTCGGCAAAACGGGCCCCGGCGCGCCAGTTCCACGCCTGGTTCATGTCGTCGCCCGGCTGGTGGTAGATCTTGTCGAGAAAAGCGCGGCTGGCCGCCCCGCCGCCATTGGCATAGCCGGTGCCAAGGAACACCGCCGGCACCCCCTGCTTGACGAACATGTAGTGATCCGAGCGCACAAAGATCGTTTCGGCCGGCTCCGGGTCGGGCGACAGGGCAACATTCATTGGTGCCACCGCCGCCGCAACTTGCGCGCCCAGCGTTGAATGTTCGGCGCCGTAGGCAATCAAGTCGGTAAAGGGATAGAGCAGGATCGGCATATCAAGGTCGACATTGCCGACGATGCTGGCCTTGGCCACGGTCGGGAAGCGGGCGTAATAATCCGCGCCCAGCAGGCCCTTTTCCTCACCGGTGGTAACCACGAACAGCACCGAGCGACGCGGCGCGGTCTTGTCGGCCGCCATCACCCGGGCGACTTCCATGGTGGTGGCGCTGCCCACCGCATTGTCCATCGCGCCGTTATTGATCCGGTCCTTGTCCGGCGCATCGCCGGGGCGGGCCGGGCTGATCCCGATATGGTCGAGGTGGCCTGACAGCACCACGGTCTGCTTCGCCAGCAGCGGATCGCCGCCCGGCAGCATGGCCACGACATTGGCGCTGGAAACGCGGCTGGTGCGGCTCGACACGAAGCCGTGCACCGAGGTCTTCAACGCGAAGCCGCGCGGACGGGCACCGGCCTTGTCGGCCTCGGCGCGGATCTGGGCAAGGGTGCGCGGCGCGCCGGCCAACAGGGCGGCGGCCGCCTCGTCGCTGACCTGCGCGTTCAACACGATCCCCGGCGCTTCGTCGCGCGCCTTGCCGTCGGGGCCGATCCAGTCAAAACCGGGGCGGCTGGCAAATTGCACCGTGCGCGACCAGGGCCGCACCTTCAGCGAGGCATTGGTCCCCAGCGTGATCACGCCCACCGCGCCATGCGCCGCAGCCATCCGCGCCTTGCTGCTCGACAGGTGCGCGCCGACTTCGCTGGACATCCCCTGCGGATAGCCGCGCAACAGCACCACCACCTTGCCCTTGACGTCGAGCCCGGCATAGTCGTTGATCCCGACCCGCGCATTGTCGATGCCATAGCCGACGAAGACCAGCGGGGCGGTCAGATCGACCGTGGCCACATTGGGGTTGACCGAAACGATCACCTCCTTGCCGTGGTCAAAGCGGTGCTGGCCATCGGTCCCGCTGAAGGCAAGGCCCGCCGGGGCGTCAGCATATTCGGTCTTCTGGAAGGTAATGCGCTGCAGCCAGCCGCGCTTGCCGTCGGCCCCCATGTCGCCCATCGGCACCAGCCCCAGCGCAGCAAACCGCGCGGCGACGAAGCGCATTGCAATCTCGTGCCCCCGGCTGCCGGTGTCGCGCCCTTCCAGCAGGTCGTCGGCCAGAAACCCGACATCAGCCGCAATCCGCTCGCCCGAAAAGCGCGGGTCGAGCGGCAATTCGGCCTCGGCCTTCAGGGCCGGCTGGGCCGGGGCAGCATGCGCGGGTGCGGCCAACAGCAAGGCAAGCGCCGACAGCGAGGCAGCGGACAGGGAAGCGGCGGGCTTGAACATTACATTCTCCGAAAACAGGTCAGGCGGCGGCAACGAAGCCGCTGGCGTGGGCGTCTTACTGTGCTAGGCCAGTGCCATGCACAAGACCCTATCCACAGCTCTGGCTCTCTCGCTCACCATCGCCGCGCCAGTCGGCCACGCCGAAGCCCCTGCCACAGCCACAGCAACCACCGCGCCGCTGGCCGAACTGGTCAAGACGGTCGACATCCCCTTCGAGCGGTTCCAGCTGCCCAACGGCCTGACTGTGCTGGTCCATACCGACCGCAAGGCCCCGATCATCGGGGTCACCACCTATTACCGA
>Ga0007815_1000244_pt1 | contig 17517 bp, 14 predicted proteins | sample CryBogCBE02Aug09_FD_71212 | JGI IMG/M metagenome (GOLD analysis project Ga0007815, IMG submission 71212) | Freshwater microbial communities from Crystal Bog, Wisconsin, USA - CBE02Aug09 | ecosystem: Environmental > Aquatic > Freshwater > Lake | place: Crystal Bog, Wisconsin, USA | collected...
CTCGAGCGTGGAGATAGGCGGCATAAGCAACCCAGGTGATAAATGCCCACGTCTCTTTTGGATCCCAGCCCCAGTAGTGACCCCAGGCTGATTCTGCCCAAATCGCACCTGCGATGATTGCAAAAGTCCAGAGTGGGAAAACAAAGGCAATGAGGCGATACGAGAGTTGATCGAGCGATTCGAGTGAAGGAATCTTCTTAGCCCACTCTGGTCGCTCACCTCTCTTTTCGATGGCTTCCATCCAGAGGTAGGTTCCTGCGACGAGATTGGCAACAAGAAATACTCCACCAGAAATAATTGCGGCAGAAACGTGAATTGCTAACCATGGGCTCTTAAGAGCAGGAACTAGGTTTTCACTTGGTCGATACAAAACTGTGATGGCGGTACCAAGAGTTAACAGTGTTGCAAACGAGACAGGCAGACCTAGCCAACGCAGCTTCCACTTTGCTAACGCAAAGAGATATGCAGCGGTCAATGTGAACGCACCGGTGATAGAAAATTCATACATGTTGCCCCACGGCACACGATGGGCTGACATGCCACGAGTCACCACAGCGAGAGTAAGCACCAAAAATCCAAGCACCATCATCGCTGTGCCGAGTCGGCCAGCACGATCGGTACGCGAGAAAGCAAATTCGGTCTTCTTCTGTCCTTCAACGTTGCGCACTGACCAGGCGACTTCTACGGCGTGTGCAAAGAAGGCGAGTGTGAAGATAGCTAAGCATCCATAGATTGCATGATTTGAAAAGTTGGCTAGCTGAATCGAATTCACATCTGCTCCTTGGTTCTGCCTATTGTTATATTCGAACTCTCTGATGCAATTGCTGCTGCAAGTGCTTCAAGCTCTGGTTCTAGTCCTGGAATTCCATTCTTAGCCAGGCCAGCAATTTCTACCCCGCTGCCATCGGCGCTTAGCTTTACCCAAACTCGACGTTGACGAGTGAAGAGTGAAACCAGCAGACCGAGGATTGCAAAGATCGCTCCGAACAATGCGTACATTTTGCCCGGATCTTCTACGATCTGCAGGTTCACCCAAGACTTCCAGCCATCGAATGTGATCGATCCCTCACCAAAGTTATAGGTATCGCCGAGCAGAAGCGCCTTGATGCCAATCTCTTTGAGGGCCGCGGTATTGAGCTGATAGACCGACTGTGGCACACCAGAGTCAAGCCCTAAGTTGCCTTTCCAAGCTGAAAGCAAGAGTTCGGGATTAAGGACTTCTGGATAAGAAGAAAATCCGCCACGCTTCATATTCATCTGAGCAGTTGGTAAGAAAGTTCCGATAAAGCCAATTTGAGGGTTCATATCGGGCTCTTTGATTGCGCCGAGCGATGTGAGATCTGCATCTTGCGGCAAGAAGATAGTTGCACCGCTAAAAACTACGTGGCCGCTCTTATCGCGAATTGTTACTACCGGTGAATAACCATTTGCCTGTAGGTAAATCTTGGTAGCGCCATACGTAAGTGGCTTATTAACTTTAATGATTACCTTCTTAGGTGCGGAACCAATGGGGTTCTCTACCGAAGTCGTCAAGGTGTAATCCTGTGGTTGCCCGGTGATGGGATCGTATTTCGCCGCAAAATCAGTGATGGTGAGAGCGAATGGAATCAATGAACCAGCCGGCTGAAATTTTCCATATGTGATGGTGTCGTACGAGGTTGGCGTGTTTACGAAGCGATCCCCGACGTTGACGATCGCTTCACCCTTCATACCAAAGAGTGAGCCAAGTGCGACACCTACCAAAATGAGAATGAGCGAGAGGTGGAACATCAGGTTTCCGGTCTCACGCAAATAACCTTTTTCGGCAGAGATGGACCCTGCTTCGATTCGCACTCGGTAATGGTGTTTTCTTAACCAGGTGCGAGCACGAGCTAACGCTTGTTCACCATCAACTTCTGAGAGCAGCGCATAGCCCTCCATCCGGTCCAAATTCTTAGGAGTCAGCGGCGGTTTTTTACCAATTGCTTTCAGGTGCGAAAAGGTGCGCGGCAGTACGCAACCAATAAGAGAAATGAATAACAATAAGTAAATTGCGCTAAACCAAGGCGACGCATAGACATCGAACAATCGAATTCGATCCATCCAATGCGCTAAGCCTGGGTTATTCGCAAAATACTGATCAACCTTCTGTGGATTCTGGTTTCGCTGCGGAAAGAGCGAACCTGGAATTGCAGCAACGCCAAGAAGCATCAACAAGATGAGGGCGGTGCGCATACTTGTTAATTGGCGCCAAGCCCAACGAGCTAGGCCAAGTACGCCGATATCTGGGATGTTCTGATTCTCGCTCATTAGACCGCCGGCACAAATCCAGAGATCGAATCGCGTAGGTCATTGATGAGATGACCCCACAATCCGCTCACTTGTAATAATCCGATGATGATCAAAAAGATTCCGCCAAACTTTGTGAGCAGGTTTCCGTGCTGAGAGATTGCGCGACGTAATTTTGCAGATTGATCAAAAAATACTCCCACCACAATAAATGGAATTCCGATCCCCAAGCAGTACGCAACCGAAAGAATCGCGCCACGCGCTGCGCTTGAACTTTGAAACGAGAGTGCTTGCACAGCACCAAGGGTTGGGCCGATGCACGGAGTCCAGCCCAGCCCAAAGAGAAAGCCAAGGAGCGGGGCGCCAAGTAGGCCCGCGGTTGCCTTCCACTGTGGTTTGAAGGAGCGATAAAACTTTTGATTGAAGAGAAAAACTACTCCCATAAGAATTGTGAGGAGCCCTAAGACAAAAGAAAGCGTGCGGGAACCGTTGGCGATTTTTGAGCCGAGTGACCCGAAGAGCGCGCCATAAGAGATGAAGAGAAATGAGAATCCGAGAACGAATAAGAAGGCGCCGAGCGCTGTTCGTCCTTTGTTTTTAACATCGGTCATACCGGCTGAATAAGCCAAGTAGCCCGGGACTAACGGCAAAACACATGGTGAGAAAAATGAGATGAGGCCAGCGATCAAAGCAACGATCATCGCCAAAATGAGGTTGCCATCAAGCACTTGATGCACAAAGAAGTTATGCATGCGGACCGTCTTTAAGAACGCGAGTGATCAAATCTGTGAGAAGTGCAACGGTTACTTCACCACTGACGCGGGCTGCGACATAGCCATGCGAATCAATAATCAACGTCGTTGGAATCGCATTAGGGATCAGGGAATTTCTAAAGCTAGCAAGCACCGAATCATCGGTAAATACTGGATACGAGATATTAAAACGTTTCACAAAAGCCAGCGCCGATGAGGCGTTATCGCGCGTAAGAATTCCCGCAAAAGCAACGCCTTGGGTTGCATATGTGTGCGAGAAATCTGCAAGAAGTGGGGCTTCAGCCCGACATGGTGAACACCATGATGCCCATATGTTAAGCACGGTAACTTTGTTGTACGAAAGCGAAGTAACTCCATTGGCAAGAGTTGGGCCGGAAATATGTGGGGCCTGCACTCGATCCGCTGGCTTCACATAGGTAGCGACGCCATCGCCTTCAATAAAAGAGACTTGCGCAGCCTTTGTGTTATTCGATGCAGAACACCCTGTCAGGAGCAAGGTGCCAGCGAGCACAGCTACGAGATACCGCTTCACTACTTCTTCTTCTCTGGCAGTAGGTGACCAGCAGGCTCGCTATAACTCACGCCTGAAATCAAGCCATCATCATCGATATGGAATGAGGTAACCGAAGCCAAGGTGCACTCGCGCGTGCGCGGATCGTGCATCAAGCGTCGACCTTCTACCGCAGAACGCAGAATCCAAATAGGTAATTGGTGTGAAACCATGAAGGCATCTTTATTGGAGCCGGCAGCGAGCGCAGCATCGCGCGCAGCAAATAGCGCAGCAAGCATTCGTTCGATCTGCTCTTCGTAGGGCTCTCCCCATGATGGCCGCCATGGCTTAAGCAGGTGGCGCCACATTGCTGGATGGCGCAGGACACCAGATCCCAATTCAAATTTCTTACCTTCAAAAATATTTGCAGCTTCGATCAAACGCTCATCGGTCGTGATGGGAATTTGGTGGACAGCCGCGATGGGTGCAGCAGTCTCTTGCGCGCGCTGCAGTGGTGAAACAAGCAGCGCTCCCACTTCATATTGCCGTGACCAATCCGCAACTGTTTGAGCCATTTCATGCCCAAGTTCGGAGAGGTGCCACCCTGGTTGGCGGCCATAAAGAATGTTCTCAGGGTTGTACACCTGTCCGTGTCGCAGGACGTGCACATTCATAGCCATGCGCTCATCATACGAGAGTTCACTTCTTCGGCACCCCCTCTTAGGTACGCTACGAACGTGACCTACCTACCACCAGCTGGCGCTTCTGCCTCAGAGCCTGCTGAGAAGACTGCCGGTGGTACCAGGGCTGCCTTTTTTGATGTTGATAACACCTTGATGCGTGGCTCTTCGCTCTACTTCCTGAGTCGCGGAATGTATAAGCGGGGATTTTTCACCAAGAAGGACATCTCGAATTTCATTGTGGCGAATCTGCGTTATCGCCTCTCAGGTGTAGAAAACAAGGAAGAGATCGATAAGGTCCAAGCTGCTGCCTGCGAATTTTTCCGCGGCCACAAAGTGGATGAGATCGAAGCAATGGGCATCGAGGTTTATGACGAGTACGTCTCGCCCGCGCTGTGGGCCGGAACCATCGACATTGCTAATGAACATCTCACGGCCGGCGAAGAAGTCTGGCTGGTGACAGCTACCCCCAAAGACTTGGCAGATTTAATCGCACAACGGCTTGGATTCACTGGAGCACTCGGCACGGTTGCCCAAACTGAGAACGGTGTCTATACCGGCAAGTTGATCGGTCAATTACTCCACGGTCCAAATAAGGCGGTAGCAATTCGTGAGCTCGCACAAGAGCGAGGCATTAATCTTGAAGAATCTTTTGCGTACTCAGATAGCCACCATGACATTCCGCTACTCACTGCCGTTGGAAAACCACGGGCCATCAATCCAGATACCTTGCTCCAAATTCACGCGCTAGAAGAACACTGGCCGATTCATGATTTCCGCAGAGCCCGAGTAATCAAGCGCATCAGCGCCCCGCTCTTAAGTAAAGGGTTGAAAATTCTCATACATGTAAACCCTCGTTCATGGGTCAAGCACAAGTCTTAATTCCACCCAACTCGTGCTGCAAGCTCAGATGGCGGTAATGTAGGCCAGTTATGTCCAATAGCCTCAGCGACGCCCTGCGTAGCAAAAGTGATGAGCAGATCCAAGCGCTATTTACTGCGCGTGCAGATCTGATCTCACCTGTGCCATCAGATATCGCTGCGCTGGCGGCTCGAGCAAACTCGATGCCAAGTGTGATGCGAGCGTGCGAAGCGCTTAACAAATGGCAGTTCGACATTCTGACTGCATTTTGTGCACTCAATGAACCCGCAACAACCAATGAATTGTTAGCTCTGCTCAAAGTAGATGAGCTCACTCGCAAGAGTGTGATGCGTGCGATTGATGAACTAGAAGTGCGTGCACTTATTTATCACGATGGATCTGGTTGGCGTGTGCCAACATCGGTGCGAACCCTGATTGGTGAAACTCCTGCTGGGCTGGGACCGCGCTCCACTCACCCGCTTGATTTCGCGATCTTGGAGAAAGCTCCAAAAGGCGCTGTAGAAGTACTAGAGCGAATGATGTGGGGCCCACCTAAAGGACAAGTCGCCGATATCAAAAAAGTGCCGGCTCCGATCAAGTGGCTCCTTGAAAATAAGTTCCTGCTTGCCTTCGATTCTCAACATCTCTTATTGCCTCGCGAGGTAGCGCTGCACTTGCGCGCTGGCCAGTTATTTAAAGAACTCACACCATACCAACCTGCGCTCTCAGGCAAGAAGCGTAAGCGCGCTGAAGCCGATCAAGCTGCGATTGCAAATATTTCGACCGTTGTGCGTTGGGTAGAAGAACTTGGCCACAACTGGTCTGATGAACCTCCGACCGCGCTTCGCTCTGGCGGCCTAGGTGTGCGAGATCTCAAGCGAACAACGGAACATTTAGGAATTGATGCTGAAGCAACTGCCTTTGTGGCAGAACTTGCATATGTAGCAGGGTTGATTGTGATTGATGTGGATGATTCGATTCTTCCAACCAGTGCTTTTGATATTTGGTTATCTCGGTCGGTAGAAGAGCAATGGCACACACTCGCTTCGCTCTGGTTAGAAACTTCGCGCATGAGCGGTTTGATTGGGCGCGGTGATGTTAAAAACGTTGCAGCCCTTGGCCCAGAGTTAGATCGTCCTGGAGTTTCTACGCTCAAGAAATCAGTTCTCGCGCTCTTAGCGCAAGAGCCAGAAATCGATCCAGAACCGAATTCGATCCATGAAGCACTCACCTGGTTGTCACCGGCTCGAGCCAATGCCGAATACACAAGTTGGATTATGCGCGAGGCAGAGTGGCTCGGCATCACCGGTCAAGGAGTCATCTCAACCTTTGGATCGCGCCTGCTTCAACACGAAGCGCTTGGAATTAACGATGCGCTACCAAAGCCAGTTGATCACATTTTGATTCAAAGCGATAACAGCGCAATTGCACCGGGCCCACTCACCTTAGATATTGCAACAACAATGGGAACGATCGCTGACATTGAGAGTCGAGGCGGTGCAACCGTCTTTCGATTTACCGAAAAGACTATTCGCCGTGGACTTGACCATGGTCAGACCGGCGAGACGATCACCGATTTCTTACGCAAAACTTCCAAAACTCCATTGCCGCAACCGTTGGAGTATTTGATCAGCGATGTTGCTAAACGTCACGGCAAACTTCGCGCGGGTGTCGCTCACTCATATCTGCGCTGCGAAGATGAGGGTGTTATCGCTCAAATACTTCATGATCGAGCGCTAGAAGGATATGGCCTGCGCAAACTTGCACCACAAGTTCTCATCACCGATAGCGATCTATCAGAGTTGATGACCGCGCTTCGCGACGCGGGCTACTTGCCAGCTGCAGAAAATGAGACCGGGATCTTGTTGTCAGCCCCGAAGGTGCGCCGCTCTCAATCCCGACCAAAGCCACCGCGCACGCTGCTTGAACCAACCCTGCCTCAACCTGCAATTATTGAAGCTGCCGTTCGAACGCTTCGGGTTGGTGAGAAGACCACCTCTCATAAGCCGCGTGAAGTTCCCAGAACCAGCGCGAACGAAACTCTCGAAATTCTGCACCACCATATTGCCGAGCGCTCTACCCTCACGATTGGCTATGCGGACACCAATGGTGGGGTCTCGCAACGACTTATTGAACCTCGGTCGATCTCCCTCGGCACGCTGGTGGCCCTAGATCATGGCAGCGGCGAAATCATTCACTTTCGAATCCCTCGAATTACCGGCGTAAGTCTCGCCGAGTAGCGCAGATACGGCAGACTAAGCCTCGTGAGCCAGAACATCTCCGAAATCCAGCCAGGCTTCTTGGTCGAATTAGAGCGACTCGTTCGCACGCAATCACCGAGCGATGATCTCGCTGCTTGTGAAAAGGTGATGGTGGTTGCCCAAGAGATTGCGGCAGCGAATCTTTCTACTCCCGCAGAAATTATCGTTGAGAACTCGCGCCCCGTCTTTTGGTGGGGGGCTAAGAATCCAGAGGTCGTACTTTTAGCCCATCTGGATACAGTCTGGCCGATTGATTCTTTTCTTCCGCTCTGGGAAGTTAATGGGGATCAAATCTCTGGCCCCGGAATTTTTGATATGAAGGCTGGCTTTCTTCAAGCGCTCTACGCCGTAAAAGAGATTCCTCATGCAGCGGAAAAAGTTGCGTTGATTGCAACCAGCGATGAAGAGATCGGAAGCAAGTCGTCGCGCGAACTCATTGAGCGCCTGGCCAAGAATGCGAAAGCTGTTCTGGTCCTAGAAGCCTCGCTCGATGGAAAAGTGAAAGTTGGCCGCAAGGGCACATCGATGTATCACATCACTGTGCATGGCCGTGCAGCTCATGCTGGGCTAGAACCTGAAAAGGGAATTAACGCGACTGTTGAAATTGCCCGAATCGTGCAACTGCTCACCGCTCTTGAAAACGCAGAACATGGAACTACCGTTGTTCCGACTCTTATGAAATCTGGCAGCACTACCAACACCGTACCTGCGCTAGCCGAACTCGATATCGATTCACGTTCCTTCCTTTACACAGAACTCGAGCGCGTCGATCAGGCGATCCGAGCGCTCACTGCGACGCATCCAGAAGCGCGGGTAGAAATCACTGGTGGTATTAATCGACCTCCGCTTGAACTCAGTTCTACTGCAGCGCTCTACGAACTCTGCGAAAAAGTTGCAACTTCGCTCGGCCTTGGGCCTGTTGGTAGCGCTTCGGTAGGCGGTGCTAGCGATGGAAATTTTGCAGCAGCAGCGGGCGCTCCCACTCTTGATGGCTTAGGCGCTGTCGGTGCTGGTGCGCATGCTCGTCACGAACATATTCTGGCAAGTTCAATCCCTGGCCAAATTTCACTTCTGGCTGGACTTATCAAGGAGCTATGTCAGTGAGTGATGGTCCACTAATTGTTCAATCCGATAAAACGCTATTACTCGATGTAGATCATCCGCTCTCTGATGAATGTCGCAAATCGATTGCTGCATTTGCCGAACTTGAAAAATCCCCTGAACACATTCATACCTATCGCTTAACACCGCTTGGGTTATGGAATGCGCGGGCCGCTGGCCACGATGCAGAGCATGTCATTGATACCTTGCTTAAATATTCTCGCTTCGCGGTTCCACATGCGCTTCTCATTGATATCGCTGAAACCATGTCTCGCTATGGGCGCTTGCGCCTCGAAGCCCATCCGGTTCATGGCCTCGTTCTGGTTTCTCACGATCCTGCAGTGCTCAAGGAAGTTACTCGAGGCAAGAAGATTGCCCCGATGCTTGGCCTACAGCTTGATGATGAAACGATCATTGTTCATCCTGGTCAACGCGGTTTTCTTAAGCAAGCGCTATTGAAGTTGGGTTGGCCTGCTGAAGATTTCGCGGGATATGTCGATGGCGAGCACCATGAAATCGCACTGCGCGAAGAAGGCTGGTCGATTCGTAAATACCAAGCGATGGCTGCTGAGGGTTTTTGGCATGGTGGTTCTGGCGTTGTCGTTCTTCCGTGCGGCGCAGGTAAAACGATTGTTGGCGCAGCAGCTATGGCGCACGCCAAGGCAACCACGCTTATTTTGGTGACAAACACCGTTGCGGCTAGACAGTGGCGCGATGAGTTATTGCGCCGCACCTCTCTTCACGAAGATGAGATTGGTGAGTACTCAGGTGCCAAGAAAGAGATCCGCCCAGTAACGATCGCGACGTATCAAGTCATGACTATGAAGCGTAAAGGTGTTTACGCACACCTCGATCTTTTTGACGCCATTGACTGGGGTTTAATTATTTATGATGAAGTACATCTGCTCCCTGCGCCAATTTTCAGATTCACTGCAGATATTCAATCCAGGCGCAGATTAGGTTTAACCGCAACGCTCGTGCGCGAAGATGGCATGGAGGGCGAAGTATTTTCCTTGATCGGACCAAAGCGCTTTGATGTTCCGTGGAAAGAGATTGAAGCTCAGGGCTATATCGCCCCAGCAGACTGCGTGGAAGTTCGCGTCACACTGACAGAGGCAGAGCGACTTAACTACGCCACTGCAGAGCTAGAAGATCGCTATCGTTTTTGCTCGACCACGTTGACGAAACATCGAGTAGCGGTCGCACTCGCTAAACAGCATGAAGATGAGCAAGTATTGGTAATCGGTCAATATCTTGATCAGCTCGATGCCCTCGGTGAAGATTTAGGTGCACCTGTCATTAAGGGTGACACTCCAGTGAAAGAGCGCGAGCGCCTATTCAACATGTACCGCACCGGAGAGATTAAGTGTTTAGTTGTCTCAAAGGTTGCTAACTTTTCAATCGACCTTCCTGATGCAACCATTGCAATTCAAGTCTCTGGAACTTTTGGATCGCGACAAGAAGAAGCACAACGGCTTGGTCGAGTCTTGCGCCCTAAGGCCGATGGTCGAGGTGCGCGGTTTTACTCACTCGTTGCCCGAGATACCGTTGATCAAGATTTTGCAGCAAATCGTCAGCGCTTTTTGGCTGAACAAGGCTATGCCTACCGAATCATCGATGCCGATGAAGTCTTATTTGGCGAGCGCAGCTAAAAATCTCTCCGGATTCACTCGGAAAAAGTCATGGACTTTGCCGTTTATAAGAATTACTGGAACCTGCTCGCCGTACTGATGTTCTAGCTCGGGATCGCCATCAATAAGCGCCACCGAGAGCTCAAAATGTGCCTGTGCTTTCAGCCCCTCAAGGGTGGCATGTGCCTGCTCACAGAGGTGACAGCCCGAACGGGAGTAGACCAGAACCTCTGGCGGATATGACCCCGGCTTAGCTGAATTCTGGCTCATGGTGCCTATCCTCTCAGATCACTAAGATTGAGGTTTATGCGAGCCCATTCCCCGGTTAAAGCCGTACTCGCTGCCACTTCCCTTGTAGCGTCACTGACTTTTGGCGTTTTCCTCGCCACCCCAGCCGCTCATGCGCTCTCCTTCCATGAAATCAAGGCGGGTTGGGCCAATACCTACGCGAGTAAGAGCAGTGCCGGAGTAGCGGTCAAGGTTCTTTCACCGTCCACTCAATTTAAGAACGCAACCGCAAAAAGCTCAATCAATGTCACCTACACGGATGTTCCCCAAGCCGAACAAGATGCGGTCCAAGCTGCAATCACTCTCTGGTCGCAAAATTGGCAATCATCGGTACCCATTAACGTCAGTGCGCGTTTCGTTTCGCAAGGGGTCACCGGAATTCTTGCTTCAGCAAGTCCAGTTAATTTCTTCCAAGGTTTCACTGGTGCCCCGGATCCGAATATTTGGTATCCCTCCGCCATGGCCAATGCCCTAGCGGGTAAAGATTTGGATCCAGAAAATCCAGAGATTCAAATCAATATTAATTCATCTATGGCAAGTAGTTTTTATCTTGGCACTGATGGAAATTGCCCTAACAATCAATACGATTTGGAATCGATCATCGTGCATGAAATGGCGCACGGTCTTGGTTTCCTCTCGAATGATTCGTACGATCCATTTTTCGGATACGGCACGCTCGATCAACCTACTCCTTACGATGCATTTGCCGAGACTCCAGACGGAACTCGCTTGATGGATCTGCCTTCACCATCCATTGCTCTTGGCAATGCACTCATCAACAAGTTGGTTTGGGCTGGTCCACTTGGCACCGCTGCTAACAACAACATCGCGCCAGTTTTGTATACGCCCAATCCTTATGAACCAGGGTCTTCAGTCAGTCACTTAGATGAGAGCACTTTTCAAAACGTTGGTGCAAATGCACTGATGACTCCTAGCTGGCCTGCCGGCGCGGTATATCACACGCCTGGAACTCTTGTTGTGGCGATGCTCCAAGATATGCGTAATAAGCCACCTGCAGGTAAACCTGCGGGTATTCCAGATGCGCCGCGCAATGTCAGCGCTGTTGTCGGCGATAAGTCAGCAATCGTGAACTTCAGCCCTCCAGATAACGCTCGCACTTCGGTCGTCACGCAATACCAAATCAAGGTAGATCAGACTGGCCAGAGCATTACTGCAACAACTTCTCCCGTCACAATTTCGCATTTAGTCAACGGAACTAAGTACACATTCAGCGTGAGCGCGAGTAACTCGCTTGGTACTTCATCTGGTGTGGCAAGCAATGTCGTGATTCCGCAAGCAGCGTGGAAATCCACCATGATTGACCCTACGGCAGATGCTAAGTACTTGGCGACCACCTCTTTCCGAGGCCAACCAACAATTGTTTACGATGATTCAAAGAGCGGCCAACTCAAGCTTGCTTCATGGAACGGTTCTCGCTGGGTTATTTCAATAGTAGATGGCAACTCTCGCCTCGGTGGCAGAACCACCAATGATGTTTCTGGCTACATTTCGGTCTGCACCTCCGCTGCTGGCAGCAAGCAACGGCTCGATATTTTCTACGCCGATCTCACTAACAAGTGGCTCCGCTATGCGGGTTACGACGGTAAAAAATGGAGTTACAGCGTCGTCGATGGCAATGGCGCAAAGATCAATCAATACACCGACCCAACTCGTGTTCGCACATCCAGTGATGTCAGCGGAGCTAGTGCCTGTGTCGATACTCCAGATGGACTACAAGTCTTCTATCGCGATCAAAGTCAAGGAATCATTCTTGGTGCTACGGCGCTCCCAGGCGCGCTCACTAGTGCAAACCCTTGGAGTTATGAACTTGTCGATGGCGATCGTTCGACAGATGGCCGCACTACGGGCGATGTAGGTTTCCATATGCGCGCTCTCAATGTGGGCAAGCAGGTTTATCTGCTCTACGACTCAGTGCTTCAGGTCAATCAACAGAAGAGCGCAATCGCTGGCGAAGTACGACTCGCTACTCGGTCATCGGCCTATCCTGAAGATTGGAAATATCAATCCCTCGATGTCGCAGGTGGACCTACCGCTGTTGCCGGCTACGACGTTGCTTTGAGTTACACAAAATCGACCGTAAAGGCAGCCTGGTTAGCTTCTAGCGCCGCCTCTTTGCCCAACGCCCAAGCAATTCGCTACCAAGACATCACCCACAGTGGGACCGTCGCAGAGGCAGCAACTACTCTCTATGGAACTCCACATGCGCCGCTAGCAACTGACGGTCAGAACATATTATTTAATTGCCAGAATCGACTCTGCTCGTTCAACAGCTCTTCGCAAATTTTCTCGTTAGTTTCGACTGCCGACTTTTCAAATAACGGTGCAACGAGCTGGATCACCATCAACGGAACTACTTACGCAGTTGCGGGTTCCGGTTCTGCGCTTAAACTCTTTAAAACCTCTTAAGGAGTTTTAATCAAGTTGATGCCGTAGTCATCGGCAGCCGAGGTGACTAATAGCAACCCCACACTCTTTTGATAACTGAGCTGGAATAAAGATCCGGAAAGCGTATAAAGATCTTCGATCTTTCCCGTTTTGATCGAGCTCTTAATGAGAACCGTTGTCGGTTGTTTTGGTTTAAAAGCAGTTATGCCGGGAATCGCTTTGGATGTCAGGTAGCTCTCCCACAAGTAATTAGCGCTCTTCACGAAAGTGAGTGCAGATGATTGTGCTGGCAGTTGGTTGAGAAATTTTGGGTGCGAGAATGCCCCTGTTGTCGAAGCTGTGATCACAAAATTTTGCCCGAGTGGATCGTGCGAAATCCCAGTAATAGTAATTTTGTTGCTCTTGATCGCAATCGCTTGCGGCTCGACGACGTTGGCAAAGTTATAACCATATGTGGCGCTCACCTGACCTGTCGTAGCGTTGAGCTCCCACAAGAGAAGTTTCTTGAGACCGGTTGTTGGTGGTGTCACTGGAGTGATGGTGATGTGTGAAGGGTTAAAGACTCCAGAGGGAGTTGGCGCAGGTGTAGGAGTAACTACAGGCAGGTTGCTTGCACCCACCACCCAGAGATTGCCAACGTTATCAAGCGCTGCAGCAGTGGCAATGTCATCGCCTGCTCCGCCCAACCGAGTGCTCCACAGATTCGCACCACTCCACGAGAGCGCAGCCACGTAGCCATCGCTCAACCCACCAAGAGCTGGCGTTGTGACCAGGGTGGTCGTATTTGTCTCTAAGGTGCCTACTAGATAAGCACTTTGCGCAGATGTAAAGGCGAAGGCAATGTCGTCATATGAACTCAGGTGTGGCGATATCTGCGGTGCAAGAGCGAGCACCGGAATCGGCTTAGTCGCTGCATCTGCAGGGGCCGCGATCAGAGCAAGGGTGATCGTTAGTGTATAAACTACTTTTCGAATCACGCCAATTCCCGTGATCGATCACGCGCGGCTTTCATAGCGCGGGCAACGAGACCATTTAAATCGCCCTCTGAAAAAACTTTGAGACCTTCAAACGTCATTCCCTTAGGGCTCGTGACATTTTCACGAAGGGTGGCAGCGCTCTTTCCACTTTCGGTCAGCATCCGAGCTGCGCCTAAAATAGTTTGTAGAGTGAGAGTTTCTGCGATCTCCGGGCTGAGGCCTAGCTCAACCGATCCTTGAATCATTGCTTCTACGAAGGCGAAGAAATATGCCGGACCAGAACCGCTGGTTGCGGCGAGCGCATCCTGTAGCTCTTCCTCGACGTGAACGACCTTGCCGCAAGCCTCTAAAAATTCTTTGGTGTAAGCGAGCTGTGCTTCGGTGGCGTGAGCGCCTGCCGACATTCCAGCCATCCCTACTCCGAGTGAGGTTGGCGTATTTGGCATTACTCGAATGACAGCTTGGCCATCGGCCAAAAGCTCTGAAATTGTTGAGGTCTTCTTGCCCGCCAAGAACGAGATCACCAGCGCCTTGGGATTAATTACTGGGGCAATCACATCTGTCACTGTGGTGAGGTCCTGTGGCTTAACGATGATGAGTAGGACATCGCAACTCTGGGCCATCTCTTCGAGAGGCGCAGGTTGAATTCCATACTTCGCGGCTATCTCTGCACTTCGCTCTGGACGACGAACTGCAAAACTAATCTGAGCTGGAGTAGCACCGGCCTTGAGTAAACCCACCAAGAGCGCTTCGCCCATATTGCCAACGCCAATAAATCCGACCTTGGCTCTGCCGATCTCAAAAGTACTTTCCACACCCAAAGACTAGCCAATATTTAACCGGTGATGATTGTGCCAAATCTGCCCCTAAGCCTTAGGCTCTAGCCACTATGCCTGAAGTTAAAGATGGATTTGCCCGCGATTATGTTGAATTTGCGGACCCTGCCAAGCCCGAAGAACTCTTCCGTTGTGACCTCACCTGGCTCACCTCCTATTGGAGCTGCATCTATGGCGCCGGTTGCTGTGGAATCGATGCGGATAAGCCAGATGCTGGTTGCTGCTCCGACGGCGCCTACTACTCGGATGAAGCGGATGAAGATCGCACCCTTGAGGTAGCCAAGCGTCTCACTCCAGATATGTGGCAATTTTTTGATGAGGCACAACCTAAGAAGAAGAGTGGCAAGTTACAGATCTCTGAAGTTGGTTTAGATGGCGATCGCAAAACTCGCAAAGTAAATGACTCCTGTATTTTTCTGAACCGCAAGGGCTACACCGCGGAAGGTTTCACTGGAAACTTCGGTTGCGTTCTCCACCACTTAGCGCAAAAAGAGGGCGTGCACTTCGTCGAAACGAAGCCAGATGTCTGTTGGCAGCTCCCGATTCGTCGCAGCTTTGAAACTCGTGAATTTGGCGATCGCGAAATATCTGTCACTGTTATCGGCGAGTACGAAAGGCTAGCGTGGGGCGATGGTGGTGCCGAGTTTGCTTGGTACTGCACCGCTAATACCGAAGCGCATGTTGGTCGCGAACCGGTGTATGTTTCTAATAAGCATGAACTCATTGCACTCATGGGCGAGCTGGCATATGCCGAACTAGTTAAATTCTGTGATGCCAGAATGCAGGCGATTGCGCTACTCGCGAAGGAAGTGAAGAAGAATTCGCTCCCTCTCTTTGTGATTCACCCAGCGAGCGCAGCTAACGGAAAGTAAATGGCAAAAGCACCGGCCAAAGATCCATTCCGCTGCGTTGAATGCGGTTGGACCACCACAAAGTGGGTTGGTCGTTGCGGAGAATGTCAGGCATGGGGCAGCGTAGAAGAGATCGCAGCTCCGAAAAAATTATCACTCGTTGCGGGTCCTGTCACCACTGCTGCCACACCAATAGGTGAAGTGAGTTTAGAGAGCGCGAAGGCCCGCACCAGTGGTGTCGGCGAGCTTGATCGTGTGCTCGGTGGCGGATTAGTTCCCGGCGCAGCAATCCTGCTAGCGGGTGAACCAGGTGTAGGAAAATCAACGCTACTGCTCTCGGTTGCAGCTGAATCAGCAAAACAGAATTTGCGCGCGCTATATATCAGCGGTGAAGAATCAGCCTCGCAAGTGCGCTTACGCGCTGAACGCCTTGGTGCAATTCACCCTAATTTATGGCTTGCTGCAGAAAATGAACTCAGTGCAGTCATTGGCCACATCGATGCCGTTGCTCCAGAAATTCTGATTGTTGATTCCATCCAAACTATTGCCAGCGTTGCAGTTGATGGCGCTCCTGGTGGAGTTACTCAAGTCCGCGAAATCGCTGGAGCTCTCATTCGTATAGCCAAAGAACGAAACATCACCGTGGTTCTTGTCGGCCATGTGACCAAGGATGGTTCGATTGCTGGCCCACGATTACTCGAGCATTTGGTCGATGTCGTACTGAATTTCGAAGGCGAACGTCATTCCAGATTGCGACTGATTCGCGCAATTAAGAATCGCTTCGGTGCATCCGATGAAGTTGGTTGCTTCGATATGTCAGAAGCCGGAATTATCGGATTGCCTGATCCCACCGGTCTCTTCACTACTCGTCATACCGAACCAGTTCCAGGAACGTGCGTCACTGTTGCGCTTGAAGGTCGCAGGCCGCTACTCGCCGAAATTCAAGCTCTCGTTGGCGCGCCGGTCGCGGAGGGTCGTGACTATGGAAACTCTCGTCGCGTTACGTCGGGACTTGATAATCCACGCACCTCAATGACGCTCGCTGTTTTGGAGCTTCGCGCTCACATCAGACTTTCTGGACGCGATGTCTATGTCGCAACCGTTGGTGGAATGAAGATGAATGAACCATCCGCCGATTTAGCCGTTGCACTCGCAGTTGCATCAGCGGCAAAAGGGTTAGCGCTCCCCGCAGATCTAGTAGCAATTGGCGAAGTTGGGCTCGCTGGCGAAATTCGTAAAGTCACAGGCGCGCTGCAGCGGATCAATGAGGCCGCACGACTTGGCTTTAAACGCGCAATGGTTCCGATGGGCTCTGATCTAAAAGTCCCTGGAATTGAAATCATGGAAGTCGGTCGACTCGAGCAGGCAATCGCAAAGGTAAAGATCTCCTAAGGTGCAAGTGCTCGTCCTCGATTGGTTTGAAGAAAACAAGCGCGATTTGCCGTGGCGCAACACCACTCCCTGGGGTGTGATGGTCAGTGAATTCATGTTGCAACAGACACCCGTCAATCGCGTCCTGCCAGTGTGGAACTCGTGGCTAGAGCGGTGGCCAACTCCGGCCGCATTGGCGCAAGCGAAGAAGTCAGAGGTCATTACAGCGTGGGGCAGGCTCGGTTACCCACGACGAGCGCTGCGCCTCTATGAGAGTGCTGGAATTATCGCTGCCCGCTTTGATAATCACGTTCCACGAACTATCGAAGAACTTCGTCAACTGCCTGGTGTTGGCGAATATACCGCCGCTGCGATCTGCGCCTTTGCCTTTGGTCAACCGACCCTAGTTTTGGATATCAATATCCGACGGCTCTTTGTGCGCGTGATTGATGGCATGGAATCACCGACGAGCGCGCCAACTCAGAGTGAACGTTCACTTCGCTATGAATTGATTCCTGAAAACGCTCAAGATGGTGCGCGCTGGGCTGCGGCAACAATGGAGTTGGGTGCATTGGTCTGTACCGCGAGAAATCCATTATGCGATGAGTGCCCCCTGAAAAATATCTGTGCCTGGCGCAAAGCCGGTTATCCAGCTTCAGAGATAGTGAAAAAGAGCCAAGCCTGGAACGGTACCGATCGCCAATGTCGTGGCACCGTGGTGCA